>Ga0114955_1000117_pt1 | contig 67487 bp, 58 predicted proteins | sample Porto_5metaG_FD_87302 | JGI IMG/M metagenome (GOLD analysis project Ga0114955, IMG submission 87302) | Marine algal microbial communities from Porto, Portugal - Porto_5 metaG | ecosystem: Host-associated > Algae > Red algae > Unclassified | place: Portugal: Porto | collected 2015-02-02 | reverse complement strand
CTTACCATTCCGAACAGGGAAGTTAAGCCTATCAGCGCCGATGGTACTGCTATACCAAGTGGGAGAGTAGGTCGTCGCCTTTTTTTAATCAAGTCCTCAATAGAAATATTGAGGACTTTTTTTTGTTTATAGAAGTTTCTTATTCTTGAGAGTGGATTACCTCCATAGATCTTTATAGCGGTTTAGTCGCTTTTCACTGGTAATGGTAGCTAGTATTATAGTGGCATTCGTCTATCTACATTCTACATAGTTTGCGTGCAATAAAGCCTGAGTATTTCTTAGAGCTGCAAGCGCACCACCACCCATTTTTGCCCGTTAGCAGTATATCTAGCCATTTCTTCAAAGCCAACCGCCTTATGTGCTTGCATAGATCTGTTATTTATGGCTGGCTTTATTGTTTTCTCATGTTCAGTGTATAAGGGAGCGAGATAAATTCATTTCGGAATAGCGCATTCGAAGTCGGATTATTTTTGGATTTAATACTTAGCTAAGATTAAATCAAGAAAGAAATTGTGTCGGTGGGAATTTTAACTTGGAGGGCGGAGTAGCTTTTTAAATTTGCTCTTTAATTTTTCTCAGCGCCAAAGACATATGGGCCTCAACAGTCTTAATAGATATTTTTAAATTATCGGCTACTTCTTTGTACTTCAGGCCTTCAATTTTTATCATTATAAAAACCTCCTTGCATTTATTAGGTAATTTTTCAATAGCCTTTTTAATGAGTGTTACTTTGTGTTCATTTGTAATCTCAATACTGTCATCAATGAAAAAGTCCATGGCAGAAATCCGTATCTCTATTAGGTAGTCAATATTTTTTTGTTGTTTCTTGTAGTTATCAATAAATTCATTATAGCACGCTTTAAATAAGTAGGAACTTAAGGAACTACTGATTTCTATTTTCTTTCTATTCTTCCATAAATTAAAAAATACATTTTGTACGATATCTTCAGACAATACTTTGTCTCTCGATAGTCCAAAAGTATAAATACATAGTTTCTTGTAATGTTGTTTATACAATACTTTAAATAGATCGTCATCACCTTTTCTGAGGCTTCGAATGTCTAATGTATTTTCTTTTTTTTCCAGTTGATTTTCTTTAATAATGTATCCTATTTTTAAATTTAATACTTTTTTTAAAATTTCTTAACATAAAACTAAGGGTATTCTATTTTTTTTAAGTCTTACTATAAAGAATCAACTACTAAATGAAGAATAGTCAGTTAAACAACGTTGAAATTTCTAATTTTCTAAACAATGCTTTGTTGCCTAAGGAACTTAGCTCGTTTAAGCAAAAATTAGAGTTGCCAGATAATGTAGCGCTACTAAAAAAGTATATTATCGTCAATCATTTATTCGAGGTTGAAAATGTACATTTTGATTCTGATGCTGCTTTTGAGAAATTTTTGGCTAAGAAAATTGCTTATAACTCTAATGTTGAAAATCCATTTTTCAAAACAAATAAGTCTTATTTATATGCTGCTGCTATCGCTTTGTTTGTTATAGGGCTAACAATCTTAATCTATACTAATAATAGTATTCAGGCTACAGAAGCTTCTGATCACGTGGTTTTAAAGCTTGGTTCTGGTGAAATTAAGGACATAGATGAAACTGAATCTAATAAAATACTGAATAAAAAAGGTGAGGTTGTTGCGGTACAAAAGGGAAATAGTATTCTGTACAATTATTCTGATAATAGAGAACTCGTAACAGTTGAGTATAACGAAATATATGTGCCTTACGGGAAGAGAATGGAGATTGTATTGTCTGATGGTACTAGAGTCTATTTAAATTCTGGTTCTAAGTTAACATATCCAACTTTTTTTAATAAAGACAAAAAGCGAATTGTTGAATTGGAAGGTGAGGGCTATTTCAATGTAGCTAAAAAAGACACTAGTAATAGATTTGTGGTGAGTACAAAGAATTTTAAAACTACCGTTTTGGGTACTGAATTTAATGTATCCTCTTATGATAGTGATGCTACTAATGACGTTGTTCTAGTAGAAGGGGCGGTTAGTGTAAGCTCTAGTGCTGATGCCGATGACGAGTTTTTCTTGGAACCCGGTGAACAATTTAAATATACAACTAATGTACCCAGCAGTGTCGTCACTGTAGATGTTCAAAGTCACATAGCGTGGTTAGATGGGGTTTTGGTTTTTGAAAATGAATCTTTTGATGTTATCGTTAAGAAATTAGAACGATTTTATAATGTTTCTATAGAAAACAACTGTACTACTCTTTTGAATGAGAAGTTTACGGGTCAGTTTGATCTAGAGTCTATTGAAGACGTATTAACGACTTTTAAAAATACAATGCCTTTTAAGTTCGAAATAAATAACCAGAAAGTGGTCATTAACCCTTTAAATTCCTAGTATACTGTATGACATAAAATAACTAAAACCAAAAAAAATCGAGAGATGTTCCAGCATCCCTCGATTCACAAAAAAATTTTAAAAACGCGAAATCTCTAAAATCATATTAAAAGTATGAAAAAACAATATAATAATTGCCATTGTCTAGGCAATCTATTAAAATTCGATTTGAAAATGAAACTTACTGCGATCATGCTTATTCTATCTTTATGTAGAATAAGTGCTAGTATTTATTCTCAGAATACAAAAATCACTTTAAATCTTAACGAAGTAACGTACCAAGAATTGTTTAAAGAGATAAAAAAGAAGACAGAATTTAAATTCTTTTTTAAAAACTCTGAAATAAATTCAAAGGATATAGTTTCTATTGATGTTAATGACAAGTATGTGGAAGATATACTAGACATTATATTTAAAGGAAAAGATATCTCTTATCAAATTCTAGGGAAACAAATTATTTTAAAGCGAGAAAAGCCTAAAATAGCAAGGACTATTTCTCTACAAGAAGAGTTTAATCTTGAGGGCAATGTATTGGATGAAGACGGAATTCCCCTTTTAGGAATATCAGTCTTAATTAAAAATACAACTAAGGGAACGATAACAGATTTTGACGGAAATTTTACGATTGAGGCTGCTATAGGTGATGTTCTATTATTTAAAGGTTTGGGCTTTAAAAGTATAGAAGTAGTTGTTAAAGATAAAAATGCAATAGCGGTACAGTTGCTGGAAGATGTAGCTGCCTTACAGGAAGTAGTGGTGTCAGGTTATGATAAAACGTCTAAAAGAATCTTTACGGGTGCCTCTAGTTCTATTATTGCTCAAGATTTAAAGATTGATGGTTTGGTCGATGTCAGTCAGATGTTGGAGGGTAGAGCAGCAGGTGTAAACATCCAGAACGTTACTGGGACCTTTGGTTCTGGGCCTAAAGTCACAATTCGTGGTGCTTCCTCTGTTTTTGGTGATACAAGACCATTATGGGTTATTGATGGAGTTATTCAGGAAGATATTGTCAACACAGATTTTGATGCTTTAATTTCAGGGGATGCTTCTACATTAATAAGCTCTTCTATCTCTGGTCTTAATGCAAATGATATTGAAAAAATAGATATTCTTAAAGACGCTTCTGCAACGTCATTATATGGTGCTCGTGCATTAAATGGAGTTATCGTAATTACAACTAAAGGGGGTAAAAGAAAATCTAAACTAAAAGTAAATTACTCCTTAGAGCAAACGGTTAGAGACATTCCAAGGTATGGGAATTACGATATTCTGAATTCAAAAGAAACGGTGAGTATTTTTAATGAGCTTGAAGCGAAAGGTTTTTTAGATTTCCCTAGTGTAGCGCAAAATAGAAATGGTGGAATTTATACAATCCTTGCGCAGCAAATTAATGCATATGATTCAAGTAGTGGGCAATTTGGAGTTCAAAATAACGTAGAATCTAGAAATCAATTTTTACAGCAATATGAACAAGCTAATACAGATTGGTTTAAACAATTGTTTAGATCTTCTTTGACACAAAATCATACCTTGAGTTTTTCTGGGGGTGGTGAGAATAATAGTTTCTATACTTCCTTAAGTTTTTTTAACGATCCAGGGTGGACAATTGCAGATAAGGTGAGTAGGCTTACGTATAAAGTTAAGAATACCTACTATTTATCAGATAAATTTAAATTAACGCTAGGGTCTAATGGGGCCATTAGAGATCAAGATGCTCCTGGAACGTTTAATAGAGAAGAAGATAGTTTTAGAGGTAGTGTTTCTAGGGTTTTTGATATAAACCCATTCAACTATGCATTATCAACAAATAGAACAATAAGACCAAGAGATGCTGATGGAAATTTAGAATATTATAGAGCTAACTGGGCTCCCTTTAATATTTTTAATGAATTGGATAACAATACTATTGAATTAAAAGTAAAAGACATCAGTTTTCAATTAGAGGGTAATTATAAAATAACCAAAAATTTGGATTATGATTTCTTAGGTTCTGTGAGGTATGTTGTTTCCGATAGAGATCATAATATAACAGAGAATTCTAATGTAGCAGCAGCTTATAGATCTCAAGAGACTACAATTGTTCGTAATTCAAATGTTTTCTTATATAGAGACCCTAATAATCCTACGGCTCCTCCTATTTCAGTTTTACCACAAGGCGGAATATATAGAAATACGAGTAACGAATTGACGAATTTTTATGTCAGAAATAGTATAAATTATGCCAACACCTTTAATCAAAAACATGAGCTTAGTGGTTTGCTTGGTCAGGAAATGCGGTATATAGATAGAGAGGAAGATTTCTTTATTGGTTACGGGTTGCAATATGATCGAGGGTTAACGCCTTTTACTATTCCTGAGGTATTTGCAAAAACGCTTGGAGAAAAGAACGATTATTTTGGATTAGAGAGTGAAAAAGAACGCACGCTTGGTGTATTTTCAAAGCTTACCTACGCCTATGATAGTAAATATGTATTGTCTGTAACAGGCCGTTATGATGGGTCTAATAGACAAGGAAGAAGTAAATCTTCTCGTTGGTTACCAACAGGGACTGTGAGTGGTAAATGGAATATGAAGCGAGAGCGCTTTTTAGAGAACGTAGATTTTGTGAATTCTTTAGGTCTTAGAGCTTCATATGGTCTTACAGCAACTGCTGGTCCTGCAACAAACTCACTGGCTATCTTTAGAAATGATATTACTAATAGATTGGATATTAATTCTCGGGAACGTTTTTTGAATATTGATGAATTACAGAATTCAGAATTAACTTGGGAAAAGCAATATGAAACCAATATAGGACTAGACTTTGGAATGTATGAAAATAAGGTTCTTTTTTCTGCGGATGTATATCAACGTAAAGGGTTTGATCTTATAGATTTTGTACGCTCTTCTGGAGTTGGGGGAGAGTTTATAAAACAAGGTAATAATTCCGATATGGAAACTAAAGGGATAGAACTTTCTATTACAGTTAAGCCTATCAATACACCTAATTTTAGCTGGTCTTCTACTTTAAATTTGTCCGCTTTAGATCAAAAAATTACGGCCTTAGAGAATAAGCCTAACGTTTTAGACTTAGTAGATCAAACTGGAGGTAATGTTGTAGGCTTTCCTAGACAATCTTTATTTTCCTTTCAATTTACAGGTTTAGATGATAGAGGTTTGCCTAACTATATTTTACCAGAAGATCTAGGAAATGAAGAGAATAGTGTTACGGGTGCAAATTTTCAAGATGTAGATGATATTACTTCGTATTTAAAATATGAAGGAAGTATTGAGCCTACAAAAACAGCAGGTTTTTCAAATACATTTAGGTATAAAAGTTTTTCGCTTAGTTTCTTAGTATCTGCTTCAGGTGGAAACAAAATTAGGCTAGACCCTAAATTTGCACAATCTTATTCAGATTTGAATGTATTTACTTCGGAGTTTAAGAACAGATGGATTTCTCCAGGAGATGAGGCGCTTACAAATGTACCTGTGATTGCAAGTGGTAGGTTAATTAATGAAATTCCTAATTTATTTAGAGCCTATAATGCGTATAATTTTTCGGATGTTAGAGTAGTCGATGGGGATTTTATTAGAATGAAAAACATTAGTCTTTCGTATAATTTTCCAAAGCTATTGATAGAGGATCTCGGCTTGAATACGTTTAACCTAAAATTGTCTACTACAAATCCGTTTATGATTTATTCAGATTCTCGATTAAATGGTCAGGATCCAGAGTTTTTTAGATCTGGTGGAGTCTCACAGCCTATAACAAGACAATTTACATTATCACTTAATCTAGGTTTTTAATATTAAAAAGATGAACAAATTATATACAATAAAAATTGGGATATTGATCTTCTTAGCATTTTTAGCTGCTTCTTGTGAAGATTATTTATCAGAAATTCCAGATAACAGGACAGAAATTGATAGTCCAGAAAAAATTTCAGAATTGCTAGTTATCGCATACCCGGAGGCAAATTACATGGATTTTGCAGAGACGATGTCTGATAATGTTTCTGATAAAGGGAACACATTGCCAACCGAATTAAATTTAGCGAATTACAGGTGGGAAGATATAGATATTGATGATTTAGATTATAGGGTAGGCTATTGGAATGCTTGTTATAAAGCGATAGCGCAAGCCAACCAAGCTTTGGCATCTATAGAAGAATTAGGAGATTTAGAAAGTTTAGCACCTCAAAAGGGAGAGGCTTTATTGGCTAGAGCTTATAGTCATTTTATGTTAGTTAATTTTTGGGCTAAACATTATGACCCTGCGACGGCAGCAACAGATAAGGGTATTCCTTATGTATTACAACCAGAGGAAGTATTTATAGAAACGTACACACGTAATACGGTTCAGGAAGTGTATGATTTTATTGAGGCAGATTTAGTGGCTGGTTTAAAATTAGTCTCCAATAATTATCAAGAGCCAAAATTTCATTTTACTCCTGAAGCAGGAAATGCCTTTGCTTCTAGATTTTATCTGTTTAAAGGGGATTGGGAGAATGTAATTAAGCACAGTTCTAATGTGATAACCAACCCTCAGTTGCAATTGCGGGATTATTTGGGGACGTATGCGGAATTAGAATATTCTCAAAGAACAGCATTGTATGCCAGTGATTCAGATAATGCGAATCTCTTAGTGGTATCGGCAAATTCGCTGTATTCTAGAATATTTGCAAGTAATAATTTTGGACTTAGTAGTGAGAAGGCAAATGAATTATTTTTTACTGGAAATATATTAGGAAAAGCATGGGCTTATGATGTATTTGGAGGAGAGGGTTTTAACAATCTACCGAAATTTGCAGAATTCTTTAGGGTTACCAATGTAAGTGCGGGTATAGGGAATCCTTATGTAGGTCTTGTATTGTTTTCTACGGATGAACTTTTGTTAAATAGGGCAGAGGCTTACGTGATGCAAAATAATTATGAAGCTGCATTAGAGGATATCAATGCGTTCTTCTCTGTGAGAACCGAAGCTTATGATTCAAGTACCGATGTTTTGGTAAAACAAGACCTTTTAGATAGTTACCCGGTAGTAGTAAATGAATATACTCCCTTTTACAGCTTAGATAATGATCAGACTTCTTTTGTGAAAGCAATTGCAGAACTTAAAAGGAGAGAGTTTTACCACGAAGGTTTGCGTTGGTTTGATGTAAGAAGGTTTGATTTAGCAATAGCTCATAACCTTATTGGAGGAACTGACTTGTTATTGGAAAAAGGAGACAATAGACGTCAATTGCAGATTCCAAATTTTGCTATAGAAAGAGGCTTAGAAAAGAACCCTCGCTAACGATCTAAAAAATAAGAAAATGAATAATATCAATAATAAATATAGAAGATTAGGCAGTGCGTGTGTTTATATAGTAGCCGTGATTGCTATTGTGATTTTAGCTTCTTGTAAACAAGAAGATTCTTTTGAAGGTAGTGATTTGGATACGAGTACGCCAAAGTTAACGGCTTTGGATAGTTATATAAGAACCAACTATGTTTCTAAATATAATATAGACGTATTGTATAGGTGGAATGAGAATGTGGTAGATAATAACCGATTTTTATTTCCGCCAATAGAAGAAAATGTACAGCCGGTTTTAGAAGTTGTAGAAAAAATTTGGTTAGACTCGTATTCGGAAGTTGGTGGTGCTGATTTTGTTAAACTAGTAGCACCAAGACAATTGCTATTGGTTGGAGGTAGAAACTTTAATAGATCCGGAACTATTTTATTAGGTCTAGCGGAAGGCGGGAAACGAATAACCTTATTCGAAACAGATCTAGTTGATGTTTCCGATAGAGCGAATATCACACGTTTTTTATCTACAATTCAGCATGAATATTGTCATATTTTGAATCAGACAATTCCTTTTGATGAAGAAGGATATGGAAGAATAACACCCTCTGAATATACTGCTCAGTGGTTTAATACTAGCATAGCAGAGGCTAGAGAGTTAGGGTTTATTTCTGATTATTCAAGGAGTAGTGTTGTAGAAGATTTTGCTGAAATGGTAAATTTTATGTTGATTAATTCTAATGAAGAGTTCAATACAATCATTGATGGAATTTCTAATATAGAAGCGCGTGAAAGTATTAGAAGTAAAGAAGCAATTGTAGCCGATTATTTTGATAAACAATGGGATATAGATATCTATGAATTGCAGGAAGTAACTGCTAGGAATACGCAAGAAGTAATAAATAATTAGAGAGCGACATGAAAAATAATAAATATATAATTAATACTATTATAGTAGTACTATTAAGCATGTTCTTGGTTAATTGTGCAGATGATGACAATGCAGAGGTGTTTGATGAAAGTCCGGCGGAAAGAACAAATGCGCAAAAGCAAGAATTAAGAACGGCATTGCAATCCTCAGATACAGGATGGAAGGCTGTTTATTTTACAAGTCCGGGAGAATTAGGGGGTTTTACCTTCTTTTTTAATTTTTTAGATGATGAAACGGTAGAAATGACCTCAGATTTTGATGATGATTTTACAGTAACTAAAAGTAAGTATGATGTTGTTTTAGGAAGTACTATTAAGCTATCGTTTACCACTAAGAATGATATTCATAAATTATCGGATTCCGCAAACCCACCAGATTCTGGCTTAATTGGGAGAGGATATTTAGGTGATTTTGAGTTTTTATATTACGGTATAGATGAGGCTACAGGCGATTTAATTTTTAGAACCAATAGAACTCAAGAAGAAGTTAGATTTACAAAAGCTACCACTAATGAAGTGCAGAATATTATTGATAGTAAGGCTATAGCTTTAGAATTAACGGACTCAGAAAAATCAGTGTATCAAAATGTTATTGTTACTATTGATGGAACTACAGAGGTTTTTGATTTTTCATTGAATGTAAATAGAAGATTCATTGATATTTCAAATGATTCTGATTCCTATTCTTTTGGCATCGCTTATAATGAATTAGGGTTTACAGTGAGCCCAGTACTTGAAATCAAAGGCCAAGAAATTTCTGAGTTTACATACAATGTAGAGGCTGATAAGTTTATAGCAGACCTAGGTTCTGGTAATATGGCAGAGATCGCATTCTTGGATGCGCCTTCTAATCCTACCGATGATAATTTAGTGGTGGTGCAGCCGGATAATGCTTATGGATATATAGATGATTTCTTATTTGATGCAACGTCTAGCTCATCTAATTTTAGAGCATTAAGAAATTCGGTTAATGAAGGACTTAGTCCGTTTGATTTTAGCCTTTCTAGAGTTCAATTCTTTTTTACAATTGAAGGGGATGAAACTTTTAATGTTATTCAATATCTTTTATTGAGTGCTGTAGATGGTTCAACCATAGCCCTTAATCACTTTGTAACTTTTGAGAATGTTGACGGAAAATTAATACTTACAGATGATGGTTGGAGTGATCCTAGTTTAGCGCCTTTTGTTGAAGCAATTGATAACGTTTTAACAAATTCAGAAGGTTTGTATATAAAACAAGAAAATTTTACAGTAAGATTTCCGAATACAGTATTCACATTTACCAGTGCAGCAGATCCTAGTTTTAGAATGACAACTTACGCCTTTCAATAGGAGATAAGAGTTTATTATTTATTTTGTTAGTTATGTTTGAACTCCAAAAGCTGTAAAGCTTTTGGAGTTTTGTTGTATTAAAACACCCTTTAAGAACTGAATCTTAAAGGGTGTTTATATGGTTTGCTATGTATCTAATTAAATTCTCGGTAAATCTCCTTCACCTTTTAGAGGTAAGGCAGATGTAGTTCCCATTAAATACGTATCTATATGATACGCAGCTTGTCTTCCTTCAGAGATAGCCCAAACAATTAACGACTGTCCTCTTCGCTGATCTCCAGCAACAAATACTCCAGGAACATTTGTCATATAATCTTTGGCAGTTGCCTTTATATTGGTTCTTGGATCTGCTTTTAATCCTAATTGATCTGCAATAGTCATTTCTGAACCAGTAAATCCTAAGGCTAATAAAACTAAATCGCATTTCCACTCTTTTTCTGTACCTTCTACTTCTTTTAAAAGTGGTCTTTGACCAGGTTGTTTGATCCATTCTACTTCAGAAGTGATCAAACCTTTAAGGTTACCGTCTTTATCTCCCACAAATTTCTTCGTAGAAATGCTAAAGAATCGTTCTGCACCTTCTTTATGAGAAGAACTGGTACGTAAACGCATCGGCCAAAATGGCCAAGGTTGGTCCTCTGGTCTTTCTGGAGTTCCTTTAGACATTATTTCAAAGTTAGAGACAGAATTAGCACCATGTCTAATAGAAGTTCCTATGCAATCAGAACCCGTATCTCCTCCTCCAATAACCACAACATCTTTACCTGTAGCCTTTATCTCTTCTCCTAAGTCCGTTATACCATCCACACGTCTATTGTTCTGTGCTAAGAAATCCATCGCTTGTACTACTCCTTTTAAATCAGAGCCTTCAATAGGAAGGTTTCTTCTAACAGTAGCACCACCACATAAGACTAATGCATCAAAATCTTTTTTAAGATCGTCTGCTTTAATATCTACCCCTATATGAACTCCTGTTTTGAAAATAATACCTTCTTCTTCAAGAACTTTAAGTCTACGGTCTATAATATGCTTTTCCATTTTGAAATCTGGAATGCCATAACGCAATAATCCACCAACCTTTTGATCTCTTTCAAAAACGGTAACTAAGTGTCCTGCGCGGTTTAATTGTTGTGCAGCAGCTAGTCCAGAAGGGCCAGAGCCAATGACAGCAACAGTTTTTCCAGTTCTTGTTTCTGGAGGATTAGCGATAATCCAACCCTTCTCAAAAGCAGTTTCCACAATATTTTTTTCGATATTTTCTATCGTTACAGGATCTTCATTTATTCCTAAAACACATGCTTCTTCGCATGGTGCAGGGCATAAACGGCCTGTAAATTCTGGAAAATTATTTGTAGAATGTAAGATGGTTGCTGCTTTTTCCCATTTCCCTCGATACACGGCGTCATTAAAATCAGGGATTAAATTTCCTAAAGGACAGCCGCTATGGCAAAAAGGAATACCACAATCCATACATCTCGCACCCTGATCCTTCATTTCTTTAGAATCAAGGGGAATTGTAAATTCTTTATAATTTTTAATACGATCCTCAACTGGAGCATATTCTTCAACTTTTCTATCGAATTCTAAAAATCCTGTAATCTTACCCATAGTTTCGATTTATATAGTTTCTAATTTTTCGTTCTCTAAACGAATTAATGCTTGTTTGTATTCTTCAGGTAATATTTTAGTGAATAGCGGAAGTGTTTCTTCCCATTTCTCTAATATACGCTGTGCAAGTGGACTAAAAGTTGCGTTGTAGTGATTTTCAATCAATGCTCTTAATTCAGCAATGTCTTTATCCTCATCAACCGGTAGTAAGTTTAGTGCCTCTTTATTGCAATTTTTCTCAAAAGTTTTGTTCTTATCATAGATATAAGCAACACCGCCGCTCATACCTGCGCCGAAATTACGGCCAACTTCTCCTAAAATGACAGCAATACCGCCTGTCATGTATTCACAGCCGTGATCTCCAATACCTTCTACAACGGCTTTTGCGCCAGAGTTACGTACACAAAAACGTTCTCCTGCTTTACCATTTATATAGGCCTCTCCAGATGTAGCACCGTAAAGAGTTACATTTCCGGTGATAACATTCTCTTCTGGTTTAAATGTTGCTTTTCCAGGAACCTTAATAATTAATTTAGCCCCAGATAAACCTTTTCCAAGGTAATCGTTGGTGTTACCGTTAACTACCATTGTTATTCCTTTGGTACTAAATGCGCCAAAACTTTGACCGGCCGAACCTGTGAAATTTAGTTTTAAGGTGTTTTCAGGTAAACCTTCAGCACCGTAAATTTTTGAAATTTCATTACTAATAATAGCTCCAACTGCTCTATCTGTATTCTTGATAGGGTAATCAATGCTCATCTTTTCTTTTCTAAAGAGAGCAGGGTGAGCTTTCGCTATAATATCAAACTCAATAGATTCTTCTATATGATGTTGTTGTTTTTGCGTATTGTAGAATTTCGTTCCAGCAGGCACATCCACCTTATATAAAATAGGAGTTAAATCTATTCCTGCAGCTTTATAATGATCAATAGCTTTATTTCTATCCAGTTTCTGTACTTGACCAACCATTTCATTAATGGTTCTAAAACCTAACTGAGCCATAATCTCCCTCAGCTCTTGCGCTACAAAATACATGTAGTTCACTACATGCTCTGGTTTTCCTTTGAATTTTTTTCTTAAATCTGGGTTCTGTGTTGCAATCCCTACAGGACATGTATTTAAATGACAAACTCGCATCATTATACATCCTGAAGCTACTAATGGAGCCGTTGCAAATCCGAATTCTTCGGCGCCTAATAGGCAAGCTACAGCAACATCACGACCTGTTTTTAATTGACCGTCGCATTCAAGAACAATTCTATTTCTAAGATCATTCATGACTAAGGTCTGCTGCGCTTCAGCAACACCAAGCTCCCATGGTAAGCCACAGTGCTTTAAGGATGTTAAAGGAGATGCTCCTGTACCACCATCAAAACCAGAGATTAGAACTACATCTGCCTTTGCTTTAGATACTCCCGCAGCAACCGTTCCGACACCAACTTCAGAAACAAGTTTTACATTAATTCGTGCTTCTCTATTGGCAGACTTTAAATCAAATATTAATTGTGATAAATCTTCAATAGAATAAATATCATGGTGTGGTGGTGGTGATATGAGTCCTACATAAGGTGTGGAGTTTCTAGTCTTCGCGATGGAAGGGTTAACCTTAGCGCCCGGTAATTGGCCACCTTCACCCGGTTTGGCACCTTGTGCCATTTTTATTTGTATTTCTTGAGCATTGGTCAAATAGTTAGAGGTAACTCCAAACCTACCTGATGCCACTTGTTTTATAGCACTGTTTCTCCAATCTCCTGTTGCATTTTTGTAAAAACGATCAGGATCTTCTCCGCCTTCTCCAGAATTACTTTTACCACCAATTCTGTTCATGGCAATTGCTAAATTCTCGTGGGCTTCTTTGCTAATAGAACCATAAGACATGGCACCTGTTTTGAAACGTTTTACAATTTCTGTCCAAGGTTCAACTTCCTCTAAAGGAATAGGATCATAATTAGAAAATTCAAATAAACCTCTAATAGTCATTAAACTTTTAGACTGTTCATTCACCATTTTAGCAAATTCTTTGTAGGACTCTGGTTCGTTATTGCGAACAGACTGCTGTAATTTGGCAATAGATAGCGGATTGAACATATGTTTTTCTCCGTCTCTTCTCCAACGATATTCACCACCCATTTCTAGGTCTAAATTTGCGGCAACATGTTTATTCGCAAATGCCTTTTGATGACGTTTAGCAATCTCTTTTTCAATTTCATAAAGCCCGATACCTTGAATTCTTGTGGCGGTATTAGGAAAATATTTCTCTACAACTTTAGTATTGATACCAATACATTCAAATAATTGAGAGCCTCGGTAAGAGTTTAAGGTAGAGATACCTATTTTGTTCATTACTTTCAAGATGCCTTTACCGACTGCTTTATTGTAATTTTTAATGGCTTCTTCTTTAGTGAACTCAGTAATATCATGCTCCTCAATTTGCTCAGCAATAATTTCATTTACTAAATAAGGGTTAATAGCACTAGCTCCAAAACCAAATAATAAGGCAAAATGATGCACTTCTCTTGGTTCTGCAGATTCTATAATGACGCTTAGTTTAGAGCGTTTTTTAAGTTTTTGTAATCCACTATTTACAAAAGAACATGCTAATAGTGCTGGAATAGGCGCTAATTCCTCGCTAACATTTCTATCGGATAAAATAATAATGTTCGTGCCTTCGTCAATAGCTTTACTAGCTTGGTTCAGCATATCTTGAAGTGCATCTTCAAGGCCGTTATTTCCTTTAGTTACTTCGTAAAGAATAGGAATAGAAGTAACCTTATAATCAGGACTCGCATCGTAATTTTTAATCTTATCTAAATCTTCTTTGGATATTACAGGATTCTGAATTTTTAACTTACGACAATGAAGTTCTGTAAAATCAAAAATATTGTGATCACTACCTAGTGTTAAACTTATGTCTGTAATTAGTTCTTCACGAATACCATCCAAAGGAGGGTTGGTAACTTGTGCAAACAACTGTTTGAAGTAGTTGTATATTAATTGTGGACGTTCAGATAATATGGCAATAGGAGTATCGCTACCCATAGAACCTAATGGTTCTTTTGCCGTTTTTCCCATTGGAAGTATAATGGTATTTATATCTTCTAAGGTGTATCCAAAAGTTGCTTTTCTTTTTTCTAAAGATGCCTCGTTTAAAAATAAAGGACAATCATTGTAAGGTATATCTTTAAGGTGAACAAGATTTTTGTCCAACCATTTTTTATAAGGATGTCTGCTTGCAATCTCTTCTTTTATTTCTTCGTCGTTTACAATACGACCTTCTTCCATGTTTACAAGAAACATTTTACCTGGTTCTAAACGACCATGTAATTCAATGTTTTCTGGAGCTATATCAACTACTCCAGTTTCAGAAGACATAATAACGTTACCATCTTTGGTAACGGTATACCTAGAAGGTCTTAGTCCGTTTCTATCTAATACAGCGCCAATATAGTTTCCATCGGTAAATGGGATTGATGCAGGGCCATCCCACGGTTCTGATAAACAAGAGTTGTACTCATAGAATGATCTTTTAGCTTCAGACATATCAGGATTCTTCTCCCATGCTTCTGGAACTAAGATCATCATAACTTCTGGTAAGGAACGTCCAGTCATCAATAACAATTCAACCACCATATCCATAGTGGCGGAATCTGATTTTCCAGGAAGAATTATTGGAATGATACTTTTTATTTCATCCCCAAAAAAATCACTTTTAAGTAATTCTTCACGAGAACGCATGCGTGTAACATTACCTCTCAAAGTGTTTATTTCCCCATTATGGCACATGTATCTAAACGGCTGTGCTAAATCCCAAGTTGGGAATGTATTGGTAGAGAAACGTTGGTGTACTAATGCTAGCCTAGTAACTACTCTAGGGTCCATTAAATCTTTATAGTAAAGACTAATGTCTTCTGGCATTAATAATCCTTTGAAAATGATGATTTTTGTTGATAAACTAGGTACATAGAAAAATTTACTTTCTGATAACTTAGAATCAATTATAGTGTGCTCTGTAGTTTTTCTGGCGATGTACAGTTTTAAATTAAAATCAAAGAAAGTTTGCTCCGGATTCTCTTTGGCAACAAATATTTGTCTAACAAAAGGTTCAGTCTCCATAGCAATTCTTCCTGGAACAGATTTGTTCACAGGAACATCTCTCCAGCCTAAAAGTTGTAAGCCTTGTTTTTTAATATTCTTTTCAAAAACTGAAATACAAAATTCTCTTTGGTTGTCCTTTTGAGGTAGAAAAATATTTCCGGTTGCATATTCTCCAGCTTCAGGTAGTTCAAAATCACAAACTTCTTGAAAAAATGCATGAGGAATATCAATTAAAATACCTGCACCATCACCTGTCTTTCCGTCAGAACTTACTGCACCACGGTGCTCAAGTTTTTCTAAAATTTCAAGTGCTTTATGGATGATATCATTAGATTTCTTTCCTTTAAGACTGCATATAAATCCTGCACCACAGTTATCATGCTCAAATTCCGGTAGGTATAACCCTTGTTTCTTCAACGCCATAAATTATTGTATTTCCTCAAAAATATCAATTTTGTTGAATTATTCATACCTCTTATGTTGTTATGTAACAAAAAAAACATCGTTTGGAATAAATCATTAAAATATAGTCATTATCGACTTTAAGATTATGTTAATTTAAGATTATGATAATTTGGAACGATGCGGAGTACCTACCCCTAGAATATGGCAGGGTGCTGTGTGTTTTAGTTTATTTTAAGAGCATCAAATATGTTTTAGTTGGGGGTTATTCTAAAAATAACTCTATTTAAAACAAAAGCACCCCTATAAATATAGGGGTGCTTTAAAATATTTTGTTTTTTTACTGCTTAATGATGCTTCTGGAGATGACAATTTTTTGTATTTCAGAGGTACCTTCGTAAATCTGAGTAATTTTAGCATCTCTCATTAATCGTTCTACATGGTAATCTTTTACGAACCCGTTCCCGCCATGTATTTGTACGGCTTCTACAGTAGTGTCCATAGCTACTTTAGACGCAAATAATTTTGCCATAGCGCTAGATAAATCATAGTTGTTACCGTTGTCTTTATCTAATGCAGCTTTATATACGAGTAAACGAGCAGCTTCAATCTCTGTATGCATATCTGCTAATTTAAAAGCGATTGCCTGATGATTACATATTTCTGTACCGAAAGATTTACGTTCTTTAGAATATTTCAGCGCTAGCTCATAAGCTCCTGCTGCTATACCTAATGCTTGTGCAGCGATACCAATTCTTCCACCACTTAAAGTTTTCATGGCAAATTTAAATCCGAATCCGTCTTCTCCAATTCTATTCTCTTTAGGAACTTTTACATCATTGAACATTAAGGAATGGGTATCGCTACCTCTAATTCCTAACTTATTCTCTTTAGGACCTATTTCAAATCCAGGGGTTCCTTTTTCGACGATTAAGGCATTAATACCTTTATGACCTTTTTCTACATCTGTTTGAGCAATTACCAAATATACGCCAGCTGTACTACCGTTTGTAATCCAATTTTTTGTTCCATTTAATAGGTAATGGTCTCCTTTATCTATTGCAGTAGTTTTTTGAGAAGTTGCATCGCTGCCTGCTTCAGGTTCGGAAAGGCAAAAAGCCCCAATCATTTCACCTGTTGTTAATTTGGTTAAATATTTTTGTTTCTGTTCTTCGCTAGCAAACGTTTCTAGCCCCCAGCATACTAAAGAATTATTAACGGAAACAACCACTGAAGAAGAAGCATCAACTTTAGAAAGCTCTTCCATGGCAATGGCATAAGATAATGTGTCAAGTCCGCTTCCTCCATATTTTGGATCTACCATCATGCCTAAAAACCCAAGCTCGCCTAGTTTTTTAATCTGTTCTTCTGGGAATTTTTGTGCGTCATCTCTTTCTATAACTCCTGGTAGTAATTCAGTTTGAGCGAAATCTCTTGCTGCTTGTTGAATCATTAATTGTTCTTCTGATAAAGTAAAATCCATATAATTATGATATAATTAAAAAACTGCTACAAATATAACTGATAATTGTTATATGATTAAAAAAAACCTTGTTAAACAGGGAATTTCGTAAGGGGGGATTGTGGCTTTTAAAATTTACGAAAAATCATGTTTACTTTTTGTTAAAAGCTTTTATTGCGATTCATTATTTTTATATTTGCTACATCTATAGTATTCGTAGATTTTTTAAAATTAAAATTATGAGACAACAGTAACCCCGTTTTGGGGATATTAACTTAGTTTTTCGGAGAATGTTTTACAAGTAACTAAAAAAAAGTCACAATAATTTTAAATAAAAAATCAGACGCATGAAAGATTTGCTAGCTATATACGAGAATAAACAACCGGAAATTGTATTCCATTGGAAAGATACGGAAACAGAAGCAGAAGGTTGGACTGTAATTAATTCATTAAGAGGTGGTGCTGCCGGTGGCGGTACGCGAATGAGAGAAGGTCTTGATGTTAATGAAGTTTTATCGTTAGCAAAAACGATGGAAGTTAAGTTTACAGTATCTGGTCCTCCAATAGGTGGTGCTAAATCTGGTATAAACTTTAATCCTAAAGACCCAAGAAAAAAAGGCGTATTAGAACGATGGTATCATGCGGTAGCTCCATTATTAAAAAGTTACTATGGTACGGGTGGAGATTTAAATGTAGATGAGATTCATGAAGTTATTCCTATTACTGAAGATGCGGGTGTATGGCATCCTCAAGAAGGGGTTTTTAACGGACATTTTAAGCCTACAGAAGCAGATAAGATTAATAGAATAGGACAATTAAGACTTGGAGTCATAAAGGTTTTAGAAGGCGATAATTATTCTCCTGATGTTTCTAGAAAATATACTGTTGCAGATATGATTACCGGTTTTGGTGTCGCTGAAGCGGTAAAACATTTTTATGATATTTCTGGAGGATCGGTAAAGGGAAAAAGGGCTATTGTTCAAGGTTTTGGTAATGTTGGTGCTGCTGCAGCATTTTACTTAGCAAAAATGGGAGCAAAGGTTGTTGGAATAATAGATAGAGTAGGTGGTGTTATAAAGGAAGAAGGCTTTACATTTGAAGAAATTGTAAATCTGTATAAAAATAAGGACGGTAACACGCTTGTTTCTGAAGATATGATTCCGTTTGAAGAAATTAACGAGCGTATTTGGAATTTGAAAACTGAAATTTTTGCACCTTGTGCTGCATCAAGGTTAGTGACCAAAGATCAAATAAGTAGGATGATTGATACAGGATTGGAAGTAATTTCTTGCGGCGCTAATGTTCCTTTCGCAGATAAAGAAATTTTCTTTGGTCCAATTATGGAATTTACAGATGAAAGAGTAAGTTTGATACCTGATTTTATTTCTAACTGTGGAATGGCGCGTGTTTTTGCTTTTTTTATGGAAGGAAGAGTTTCTATGGATGATGAGTTGATCTTTACAGATACATCAACAACTATCAGAAACGCAATTTTAAATATATTTGATCAAAATTCAACAAAAACGAACTTAAGCAAAACAGCTTTTGAAATCGCATTAAAACAATTAATTTAAACTAACTAATTTTATGGAAACCATTGTAGTAATTGTATTTGTACTAGGTTATTTAGCGATCACTCTAGAACATAATCTTAAAATAGATAAGCTTATTCCTGCGTTGGGAATGATGGCTATTTTGTGGGCTATTATCGCATTAACACATATGGAAGTTTATGATATTATTCCAGGTGTTGGTAAAGAGGCGCATCATCTAGAAGGTGTTTTATTACACCATTTAGGGAAGACAGCCGAGATTTTAGTATTCTTGTTAGGCGCAATGACTATTGTTGAAATTATAGATTATTTTGATGGTTTTGCTACGATTAAAGGGTATATAAAAACAAAAAAGAAGGGCAGTCTTTTGTGGATTGTATGTTCTTTAGCTTTTGTTTTATCTGCAATTATAGATAACCTTACAGCTACCATTGTATTAATTACAATACTTCAGAAATTAATAAAAGAGCGCGATTTAAGATTGTGGTTTGCAGGTTTAATTATTATCGCGGCTAATGCTGGTGGGGCTTGGTCTCCAATCGGAGATGTTACAACTACAATGTTGTGGATTGCTAATAAAGTTACTGCGGGTGTATTGGTAGAGCATGTATTAGTGCCATCAATCTTCTGTTTTGTAATACCGACTTTTATTGCATCTCGTATGAGTGTTTTTAAAGGAAGCGTAGCAGATGATGCTAGTGATAATGATAAGCCAAAATCTAGATATGCCGCAACAATGTTTTATTTAGGTTTAGGAGCAATTATTTTTGTGCCAATATTTAAGTCGGTTACACATTTACCTCCTTATGTGGGGATGATGTTGTCCTTGGCGTTTGTAGCAGCATTTGCAGAAATATATAGTAGCTCTAAATTTAGTATCTCTACAATTGATGGGGAGTCTGAGGCTGCAGGTCATCATAGTCCTGTACATAGTTCGTTATCTAAAATTGAGTTGCCGAGTATCTTATTCTTTTTAGGGATTTTATTAGCGGTAGCTGCTTTAGAATCTTTAGGATTATTATTTGATTTTGCAGGAGTTTTAAATGAGACTGTACCAAGATTAGGAACAGAATTACATTCTACAATTATTTCAGATTTAGTGGTGGTGTTATTAGGTGTAGGTTCTGCAGTTATTGATAACGTACCACTAGTGGCGGCAAGTATCGGAATGTTTCAAATAGGATTAGATGAGCCAGCGTGGCACTTTATCGCTTATTCTGCGGGTACCGGTGGTAGTATGTTAATTATTGGTTCTGCTGCTGGGGTAGTTGCCATGGGAATGGAGAAGATAGATTTCTTCTGGTATTTCAAGAAAATATCTTGGTTAGCCTTAGTAGGATTTTTATCTGGAGCTGCTGTTTTTATTTTGATGAGAAATTTTATATTAAACGTATAATTTTATCGGTATAATGCCGTTATAACAGCAACTTAATAGAATATTTATATGTTATTGTTCCAAGACCTTGTTGAAGAGGCTCAAATAGGAGAGGCTTTGCCGGAAGAAAAAACACTTTCGGTTATTGATTTAATTATTAATGGTGGTACCGGGAGTATCATTATTATCTCAGTGTTGTTTGTTATGCTTTTTGTGGCGTTATACATTTATTTCGAAAGAATATTTGCGATAAAGGCGGCATCAAAAATTGATAAAAATTTCATGAATCAAATCCGTGATCATGTATCCAACGGAAAATTGGAAGCGGCTAAATTACTGTGTGCTCAAACAGATTCTCCTGTTGCGAGATTAACGGAAAAGGGAATATCTAGAATAGGTAAGCCTTTAGAAGACATAAATAAAGCAATTGAAAACGCAGGGACTTTAGAAGTCTATAAGTTGGAGAAGAATGTTAGTATACTAGCAACAGTTGCTGGTGCTGCTCCAATGATTGGGTTTTTAGGTACGGTAATTGGTATGATATTAGCGTTCCATGAAATGGCATCAAGTGGTGGTCAGGCAGAAATGGGATCCTTGGCATCAGGAATTTATACGGCAATGACAACTACAGTAGCTGGTTTAATTGTGGGTATTATTGCTTACATTGGTTACAATCATTTGGTGAACAGAACAGATAAAGTAGTTCATAGTATGGAAGCGAATGCTGTTGAATTTTTAGACTTATTAAACGAACCTCTTTAATTTCTAGTTATGAAACTAAAAGGTAGAAATAAAGTAAGTCCAGACTTCAGTATGTCCTCCATGACAGATATTGTATTCTTGTTATTGGTATTTTTTATGTTAACCTCTAACTCGCCTAATGCATTAGATTTGTTATTGCCAAAAGCAAAAGGAAAATCTACAAGTACTCAGAATGTTTCTGTAAGTATTAATAAAGATTTAGAATACTTCGTAAATAATGAGAGAATTAACGGAGAATACATTGAAATTGAACTAAAAAAAGCACTAGAAGGACAAGAAAACCCTACAATTATTCTAAGAGCAGAAGAAAGCGTTGCTATCAAAGAGGCGGTTAACGTTATGGATATTGCAAATAAGAATAAGTTTAAGGTGATATTGGCAGTGCGACCAAAATAATGTCATTACTAGACACGAGACATAAGAAAAAATCTTTTACACTAACAACAGTACTTTTAAGTTTACTGTTGTTAGTGCTTTTTTATGTGGGGCTAACTTATTTAGATCCACCAGAAGAGAATGGTATTTCAGTGAACTTCGGTACTACAGATTATGGGAGCGGAACTGTTCAACCTAAAGAAAAGATTCAATCAGAGCCATTAGATACACCTGTAGTTCCGCCTTCGCAACAAGAGAAAGCCGAAGAAGTGGTTCCGGAAGAAACATCATCTAGTGAGCAACCAACAGAAAAGGTGGTTACTCAGGATAGTGAAGAATCTTTGGTGATCAAGCAGCAAAAAGAAGCGAAACGTAAGGCAGATGCCGCAGAGAAAGCAGCAAAAGCGGAGTCGGATCGTGTAGCTCGTGAGAAGCAGGAGGCAAAAGAAAAAGCTCAAAAAGAGCAAGACGCTAAAAAGAAGAAGCTTGATGAAATGATGGGAGGGCTTAATAAGTCCGACGGTTCTGCATCGGGTGGTGAGGGCAATGATAATAAGGCGGGTGATAAAGGAAATCCTAATGGAAACCCTTATGCTACGAGTTATTATGGTTCTCCAGGTTCTGGAAGCGGTGGTGGTGGCTACGGCTTAAACGGTAGGTCATTAGCGGGTAGTAGTTCTGTGAAACAAGACTGTAATGAAGAAGGTAGGGTAGTTGTAAAAATTACTGTGGATAGAAACGGTCGTGTGATTAGTGCTACTCCAGGAGTCAAAGGTACTACCAATACAAATCCTTGTTTAATGAAACCTGCAGAGCTGACCGCAAGAGCACATACTTGGAAGCCAGATCCTAATGCGCCAAACCAACAAGTTGGTTTTGTGGTGGTGAATTTCAAATTGTCAGATTAACGCATGACTTATCAAGAAGTGTTAGATTGGATGTTTGCGCAACTTCCAATGTATCAGCAAAAAGGGGTAAGTGCTCACTCCGGAAAATTAGAGGGAATTATAAATTTTGCTGCACATTTAAATCATCCAGAACATAAATTTAAAAGTATACATGTAGCCGGTACTAATGGCAAAGGTTCAAGTAGTCATATGCTTGCTTCCATATTGCAAGAAGCGGGTTATAAAGTTGGTTTGTATACTTCCCCTCATCTAAAAGACTTCAGAGAACGCATAAAAATTAACGGAACCTCAATTTCTGAGGAAGAGGTAATTGATTTTATCGAAACTAATTTTGATTACTTAAAAGCGAATAAGCTCTCCTTTTTTGAAATGACCGTAGGTATGGCATTTGATTATTTTGTAAATCAGGATGTTGATATTGCGGTGATTGAAGTTGGATTAGGAGGAAGGTTAGATTCAACAAATATTATTCATCCAGAAGTTTCATTGATTACTAATATTGGTTTAGATCATGTAGACCTGCTTGGTGACACGCTTGCTAAAATTGCAGCGGAGAAAGCTGGGATTATAAAGAATGATGTGCCTGTGGTAATAAGTGAAACACAATTAGAAACGCAAGAGGTTTTTAAAACCATTGCAAAATCTAAGGGTGCTGAAATTACGTTTGCGGATCAAATCATAGAGGATGTCTATCAGACGTGCTTATTAGGATCCTATCAAGAGAAAAACATGAAAGGTGTCCTTGAGGTTATCCATAAGCTTAAGGCGTTTGAGGTGTCAAGAGATGCTATTAAAAAGGGCTTGTTAAATGTAGTTGTCAATACAGGGCTTTTAGGAAGGTGGCAAACACTGTCAGAACATCCAAGAGTAGTCTGCGATACAGCACATAATACGGATGGTTTGAAAATAGTTATACAACAACTAATAAAACAAGAATATGATCAGTTGCATGTAGTTTTAGGTTTTGTAAAAGATAAAGACTTGGCATCAATTTTACCACTTTTTCCAAAAAATGCTAGGTATTATTTTTGTGCTCCAAAAATAAATAGAGGTTTAGATGAAATTATTTTAAAAAATACCGCGGAAGTGCATAATTTGATCGGAGCATCTTATTCTTCTGTAAATAAGGCACTTGAAAGTGCGGTGATGGCGGCTTCTGAGCAGGATTTTATTTATATTGGGGGTAGTACTTTTGTTGTAGCAGAAATTTTATAAAAAAAATCATTTTTTTCTTTTGAGAATTGAAAAACTATTATATATTTGCACTCGCTTAACGAAACAAGTTTAGCAAATCGGGCTCTTAGCTCAGTTGGTTTAGAGCACCTGCCTTACAAGCAGGGGGTCGTAGGTTCGAATCCTACAGGGCCCACAGTAATTTAAAGGCTTCCATTTTTATGGAAGCCTTTTTTATTTCAACCCCTTTTCTGTTTTTTCCAATCTATCTTCATTTACATCTAATAGTTCTATTTTATTCTATAACTTTAGTTGAATTTATTTTTTAAAGAAATTGAAGTTTCTTTAAGGGGTGACTGATCTTCATACATGGAAAAAAATCATTTTACATATTTAAAAAGAAACGAGATAATTCAAAAATTAAAAGAGGAAACTTTTGATTTGGTAGTTATTGGTGGTGGTATAACCGGCGCCGGTATTTTGTTAGATGCCTCTTCAAGAGGTATGAAAGTTGCTCTAATAGAGAAGGGCGATTTTGCTTCCGGAACCAGTAGTAAATCATCTAAGCTAATTCATGGCGGACTTCGGTATTTAAAACAGTTTGAGCTTTTGTTGGTCAAAGAAGTGGGTACAGAGCGGGCTATAGTACATAAATTGGCGCCACATTTAGTCATTCCAGAAAAAATGCTATTACCTTTAATTGAAAATGGCTCCTATGGCGAATGGATGACTTCCTTTGGGTTAAAGGTGTATGATATTCTGGCTGATGTAGAAGGTGATGATAAGCGTAAGATGATGGATAAAGAGAAAACTTTAGCCTTAGAGCCGCTACTTCCTGAAGCTATCTTAAAAGGTTCTGGTTATTATGCAGAATATAGAACAGATGATGCTAGGTTAACCTTGGAGAATATTAAAACAGGATTAAATTTTGGTGGGACGGCTATTAACTATACGCAGGTCGAGGACTTTTCGTATGCAGATGGTCAAATTTCGGGAGTTAAAGTTGCTGATGTAGTTAGCGGGGAGGAATATCAAATTAATGCTAAGTTTGTCATCAATGCTGCAGGTCCTTGGGTAGATGAATTACGTACTATTAATCACTCCAAAGAAGGAAAGCAATTACATTTGACAAAAGGGGTTCATTTGGTGTTTGAGAAAGACAAATTGCCGCTAAAACAATCGGTGTATTTTGATATTCCTGATGGCAGGATGATGTTTGCTATTCCTAGAGGAAATGTAACCTATGCAGGAACTACAGATACGAATTATGAGCACTCAAAAGATGAGGTAGTCGCAACTACTGAAGATGCAGATTACCTCTTGAATGCAATTAATAATATGTTTCCTAGTGTTCATTTAGAGCGTAAAGATATTGTGTCTTCTTGGGCAGGTTTGAGACCATTAATTCACGAAGAAGGAAAATCGCCTTCAGAGCTTTCAAGAAAGGATGAGATATTTAGCTCTGACTCTGGATTATTGAGTATGGCAGGAGGTAAGCTTACAGGGTATCGGAAAATGGCAGAACGCGTGGTGGACAAACTTCAGAGGCGATTAGAACGACAAACAAATGTAGCGTATAAAGATGTGTTTACAGATGAGATTCCGCTTGTTGGCGGGCCTTGGAAGAACTATAAAGAGGTTAAGAAGTATATAGCTAAAATTCATGAAATTCTTAAAAATGATCACTTTAAAAAGCATCGGGCTTGGTATCTAGTGACGACGTATGGGAAGCAGACAGAAGCTATTTTAGAATTTTATAATGCTAGTACTAATGAGAAGCCTAAAGAAAAATTAATTTTAGCAGAATTGCAATTTTGCATTCATAATGAAATGGTAGTAACTCCCTTGGATTTTTTTGTCAGAAGAACCGGGAGGCTCTATTTTGATATCAAGAGTGTGAAAAAACATCGGGAAATAGTTTTTTCAGTCTTCAAGGAGACCTTTGATCTTAATGACGCCACTTTGCAAAAGTATAACTCCGAGTTAGATATGCTCATAAAATCACATTCAGAGTTTTAATAGGCGGAAGAGTAGTGCTAGTAAGATGAATGCTAATGGAGGCATTCATCTTACTAATTTTTTAGATTAAGTCTAGCATTCTTTCCAAAGCCATACCTCTAGATCCTTTAATTAAAATAGCACTATTTTGAAGTGTATTGCTTTTTAAGAATTCTGAGAGTTCATTAAAAGACTTAAAGGTTTTAAGATGAGAACTGGTTAAGGCAAAATTTGCGCCAATTAAAAAAGCTTCATCAAAATTAAGGGACGAAGTTAATTCGGCAATATATTGGTGTTCTTCGGGAGCGGAGCTTCCTAGCTCGAACATATCTCCTAAAAAAACCATTTTTTTGGAAGCTTTTAGTTTGCTGAAATTCTCTAAGGCAGCTTTCATGCTACTTGGGTTGGCGTTGTAAGCGTCCAATATTATTTTATGGCCATTTTGCTCCAATATTTGAGAGCGATTGTTAGCGGGGATATACCGTTCTATTCCATTTTTAATTTGCGCTATAGGAACATTGAAATATTTTCCCATAATAATAGCTGCGCAACAATTGATGAAATTATAAGCGCCTATTAGATTCGAGTTTATTTCTTCCTTCTCAAAGCTGATAGTTACAAAAGGATCTACTGTCTTAAGTTCAATGTTGTAGTATTTAGCATTTGTTTGACTGAAACCAAATTTATGGATATAAGGTGCTAGTTTTGTAAATTGGATTTCGTCATCTGCGTTAAAAAAGATTGGCTTATTCTCTTGTTGAAGATAGGTGTATAGTTCGCTTTTTCCTTTTATGACACCTTCAAAGCCTCCGAACCCTTCTAAGTGTGCTTTTCCAAAATTAGTGATGTATCCAAAATCTGGCGCTGCAATACTACATAAGAATTTAATTTCTTTCTGATGATTAGCACCCATTTCTATAATGGCGATTTCTGTATCCGCTTTTATGTGAAGTAGGGTTAAGGGAACGCCAATGTGATTATTTAAATTTCCTACGGTAGCAATTGTTTTATAGCTGGTGCTCAAAACAGAATTTATAAGTTCTTTGGTCGTGGTTTTACCGTTACTGCCTGTTAGTGCAATAACTTTTGCTGAGCTAAATTTTCTATGAAAATTGGCTAACTCCTGTAAGCAGGTTAGAACGTCTGTAACTAAAATATAGGAATCGTTTACAGCAAATTCTTGGTGGTCAATAATCGCATATTTTGCGCCGCTTTCTATGGCTTTTTTTGCATAAGTATTACCGTCAAAATTATCACCTTTTAGTGCGAAAAAAATACAGTCTTTAGTTATTTTTCTCGTATCAGTACTTATGGTAGGGAACTCTAAAAAAAGTTCATGGAGCTTTTCTATTTTCATAAAACTAAAGTATAAAAAAAGTCCCGATGGTTGCATCGGGACTTTTACTATTTTTTATAAAAAGATTATTTCACTTTTTTACTTCTAACAGTTTTGTTCTTTGTTTTAGACTTAGAACCTACTCTAGACATGGCACATCTAAATCCGATGTAATCCGTAGCCATATATTGTGGTAGGTATCTACGTTGCGCTGGGTCTAACCAATAGGCTCTATCTCTCCAAGAACCACCTTTGAAAACTCTAACTTCATCATTAATTAATGTAGTTCTGTAATTAGATTTGTCATAGTTACGAGTTAAGTTACCTACAGAATCTCGTTGTACTTTATGTTTAGGCGAGTTGTACATTTTCTTCTTTTCATCACCGTCTTCATCATCACTGAATCTGTCATAAAATCTTGAAGATCCTGGTTCACCATCTCTATAGCCTCTGTTATCACTAGAAGAGAAGTTTGTTCTTAAATATGTTTCGTTTTCATCTACGGCAACCATTTTAAGTTCACCTGGTAAATTTACAGCTACTACTTTTCCGTTTGGTAACGTATCATAAACAATAGAATCTCTAATTACATTTACTTTTCCGTCCTCTCCAATAGCTGTTTTCATGTAAATGTTACCACGGTAGTAGTTAAAATCACTTACTTCATCATCTACAATAGGTCTATATACATCCGAAACCCATTCTGCAACGTTACCGGCCATTTCGTATAATCCTAGATCATTTGGCTTGTACGATTTAACTTGAGCTGTAATGTCAGCACCATCATCGGACCAACCTGCGATTCCACCGTAATCACCTTTACCTTGCTTAAAGTTAGCTAATTGATCACCACGACCAAGACGTTGTCCGTTTCTTGTGTAATCACCTTCCCAAGGATATTTTTTTCTACCTCGTTGGTTGTTGTATTCTCTAGATCCTACTTGTGCAGCCGCAGCATATTCCCACTCTGTTTCTGTTGGTAATCTGTATTCAGGTAAGATGATACCTGTACTTCTTGATGCGAAGTTAGATACAGAATCTTTTTTCATTTTTCCTTGTAAAGAATCTATTTGCCCATTATAAACAGACTCAGGTCTGTTTAGGTAAGCTTCAGTACTAAAAGTACCTTCAATATCTCCGTTTACTACTTTATATTTTGCTTCCTCAGAAAGGTATCCTTCTCTTTCAAGCATAATTTCATTTACTCTATCTGTTCTCCATTCAGCAAATTGTACTGCTTGGATCCAGTTTACACCAACCACAGGATATTCTGCGTATGCTGGGTGACGTAAGTAGTTGTTGGTCATGGTTTCGTTGAACCCTAAGCGATTTCTCCATACTAAAGTATCCGGCAAAGCACCTGTATAGATATTTGCATATCTTGGATCTTCAGGAGGATAAACACTCTTTAAGTAATCCAAGTATTCTAAATACATAGAGTTGGTAACTTCTGTTTCATCCATGTAGAAAGACATAACATGTTGTGCTGTTGGAGTGTTATTCCAGTCATGCATAACATCGTCTTGCACCTTACCTTTTGTAAAAGTACCCCCTTCAACAAAAACCAAACCTGGAGCAGTTTCTTGCTCTTTATAGTCTGTGTTGTGTTGAAAACCACCTTCCTTTGCATTTATTTTCCAACCTGTAGCTCTTGAAGTGTTTTTTGAAGAAGAAGAATTTTTACAACTACTAACACTACCTGCAATAACAGCACAAGAGAGTACAACTTTGATGAATTGTTTTTTCATAATTAGGACTTGAGTTCAATAAAATAACTACTTTATGTAGTTAGGTAAATCATTATATTTTGGTTTGCAATTACTGCTTTCGGCTTAAAGAACGGTGTTTTCTACAGAATATTTTATGTAAATCTAAAAATATTTATAGTTTTTTAATTCTGTAAGCCAAATTGTATTTACAGATTAATAACGCAGTAATGATCGTATTAGTATTTTGTTTTTTCCTTTTTTATGAAATACTGTTTTTTATTCCTGCTTATCTATAAAAACTTCTAATATACTATATAGGACAGAAAATTATTTTTTGCTTTTTTTTTCTTTTGAATAAGTTTTTTTAAAATCGAACGTTACTGTTATAATATTAATAAAACTTTTAAGTACCACGGCTAATCAATAACCTGAAAACCAAATAAATTTTAAGTATAGAAAACGAGAGATGAAAAAATTATTAGTAGTTGCCTTAGTTTTAGGTTATTTTAAAGTATCCGCTCAAAATGAACGTGTTATTACAACAGCTGTTCCTTTCTTAACAATTTCTGCAGATGCTCGTGCGTCTGGTATGGGTGATATTGGCGTAGCCACATCTGTTGATGCCTATTCACAACAATGGAACCCTGCAAAGTTTGCTTTTGCGGAACAGAAAATGGGAATAGGAATTAGTTACACGCCTTATTTGGAAAGTATTATTACAGATATAGCATTATTAAATGCTAGTTTTTATAATAAAATTGATGATCGCAGTGCATTTGCTGCGAGTATACGATATTTCACATTAGGGGAAATTGAGCTTAGACAATTTGCAAATGATCCAGGGACTTTAACAAAACCTAATGAATTTGCTATTGATGGTTCTTATTCGTTAAAGCTTAGCGAAACTTTTTCAATGGCTGTGGGAGCACGTTTCATTAGCTCTAATTTGAAATTTCCTGATCAAGCGGGGTCTGCAGATACGCAGGCAGCTAGTGCTTTTGCTGTAGATATAGCAGGTTTTTACCGCTCTAGAGAGATTGCTTATGATAATTTTGATGGGCGATGGAGATTAGGTTTTAACCTTTCGAACTTAGGGAATAAGATTTCCTACGACGAAGGCGGACAAGAAAATTTCTTGCCAACAAATTTAAAATTTGGAACCGGCTTTGATTTTATCTTTGATGCAGATAATAAGTTGGCCTTATCAACAGAATTTAATAAACTATTAGTGCCAACGCCTCAAGATTTTGATGAAGATGGTGATATTGATACGGTAGATAATACAGAATATCAGGAAATAGGATTTTTAAGTGGTGTCTTTAAATCATTTAACGATGCTCCTGATGGTTTTTCGGAAGAATTAAAAGAGTTTACTTGGGCATTAGGTGCGGAGTATAGTTATCAAGATGCGTTTATGTTGCGTACAGGATATTTTAATGAGAGCGAAGAGAAAGGATCTAGAAAATTTTTCTCCTTGGGTGCTGGTTTTAAATTTAAAGCAGCTCAAGTAGATTTATCTTACTTATTTTCGTCCTCTAAAATCCAAAATCCTTTAGAAAATACCTTGCGTTTTTCACTTACCTTTAATTTAGGAGAAGAGTTTATAAACGATTAAGCAGAATAGCTAAATAGCACGATCCAAATTCGAAATATTTATTTTGAGTTTGGATTTTTTTATTTTAATTCAAATAGTTTCGAAATTTACTACCTTTCAAAAAAAAATAACATTGAAGAAACAAATAACAGTAGAGTATGAAGTTTTTCCATCTTTAGAGCGCTTAGCGCAAGAAGATATGAGTCTAATGGAACAGGCTGTATTGGCCAGAGCTAATGCATACGCTCCGTATTCTAGTTTTCATGTAGGCGCTGCTGTGCTTTTAGAAAATGGTAAAGTAGTGGTGGGCAACAACCAAGAGAATGCATCATATCCATCAGGTTTGTGTGCAGAACGTGTGGCAATTTTTCAAGCGGGTGCCATTTACCCGGGTGTAAAAATTAAGGCGGTAGCAATTACGGCAACTTCAAAGAATTATGCGGTAAAAGAACCTGCTGCTCCTTGTGGTAATTGTAGGCAAGCAATGATAGAATACGAGCAGAAACAGAAAGAACCTATTTCTATCCTTTTAATGGGGGAAATTGGTGAAGTACTCAAAATAAGTTCGCTGTCTGATATCTTGCCACTAGCTTTCAATAGTTCCTTTTTATAATAGAAGAATCTCAATGTGTCCTAATTTTTTTACGAAATTCTCACTTTTAAAGAAGTATTCGTTTAATTTTTAGTAGACGATGCGCTTTTTCTTTAATTTTTTTCCCCTATTGATTTATATGTGTATTTTTGCTTTTCAATTTTTCACTTCTAAAGTTGGATAGAGGTGAACTAGTTCTATAAATTCATATTTAAATGGAAAAAATCACAAAAGAGGTCTACCTTAAATGGTATGAGGACATGTTGTTCTGGAGAAAATTCGAGGATAAATTAGCAGCAGTTTATATTCAACAGAAAGTTAGAGGGTTTTTACACCTTTATAACGGACAAGAAGCTGTTTTAGCAGGAGCTCTTCATGCTATGGATCTTTCAAAGGATAAAATGATTACTGCCTATAGAAATCACGTGCAGCCAATTGGTATGGGTGTTGATCCAAAAAGAGTAATGGCCGAATTGTTTGGTAAAGTTACAGGTACCTCAAAAGGTATGGGAGGTTCAATGCATATATTCTCGAAAGAACACCGTTTTTATGGTGGTCACGGTATTGTTGGAGGTCAAATTCCATTAGGTGCTGGTTTAGCTTTTGCAGATAAATATAAAAAGAGTAACGCTGTTACTTTATGTTATATGGGTGATGGTGCCGTAAGACAAGGTTCATTACATGAAACCTTTAATCTTGCCATGCTTTGGCAGTTGCCAGTAGTTTTTGTTTGTGAAAACAACGGCTATGCGATGGGAACTTCCGTAGCTAGAACATCATACTCTACAGATATCTGGAAACTAGGTTTAGGGTATGAAATGCCATGTGGACCTGTAGATGGTATGGATCCTGTGACTGTAGCTAAAGAAATGAGTAAAGCCATTGAAAGGGCTAGATCTGGAGGAGGACCAACTTTCTTAGAAATGAAAACATACAGATATAGAGGTCACTCTATGTCAGATGCACAACATTATAGAACAAAAGCAGAAGTAGAGGAGTACAAGAAAATAGATCCGATTACACAAGTTTTAGATGTAATTAAGGATAAAAAATACGCTTCTGACGAAGAGATTAAGAATATAGAGAAAAAGGTAAAGAGCTTAGTAGCGGAATGTGAAAAATTCGCTGAAGAGTCAGATTTCCCTCCTGTAAATCAAATGTATGATATGGTTTACGAGCAAGAAGATTATCCATTTTTACAACATAAATTATAGTTAGATGGCAATAGTAATAAATATGCCGAGACTTAGCGATACCATGGAAGAAGGTACAGTCGCTAAGTGGTTAAAAAACGTAGGTGATAAAGTTGAAGAAGGTGATATTTTAGCAGAAATAGAAACCGACAAGGCAACCATGGAATTTGAATCTTTCAATGAAGGAACACTACTTCATATTGGAATTCAAGAAGGAGACGGTGCGCCAGTAGATACTTTACTAGCTATTATTGGTGAAGAAGGAGAAGATATTTCAGCATTATTAAATGGCGCTTCGGCTCCTGAAGCTAAAGCAGAGGAAAAGCAGGAGGAAACTGCTGCTGAACCAGAAGCAGTTGCTAGTGAAGCTTCAGAAGCTGCCGAAATCCCAGAAGGGGTAGAAATTATCAAAATGCCGCGTTTAAGTGATACCATGGAAGAAGGGACCGTTGCTTCTTGGTTGAAAAAAGTTGGTGATAAAGTTGAAGAGGGTGATATCCTTGCTGAAATAGAAACAGACAAAGCTACGATGGAGTTTGAGTCTTTCTATTCAGGAACTTTATTATACATAGGAACACAAGAAGGAGAATCTTCTCCGGTTGATGTTATTTTAGCCATTATTGGCCCAGAAGGTACAGACGTTGATGCACTTTTAGCATCAAAGCCATCCACCGCAGCTCCAAAGGCAGCCGCAGCAGCTCCTAAAGAAACTACAAAAACTGAAAGTAAAGCAGTGCCAAGTGCTCCTGCTGAAACTAAAGAAGTTGTAGCAAACGACGGACAAAGAATATTTGTTTCTCCATTAGCTAAGAAAATTGCTTCAGAAAAAGGAGTAAATTTAAGAGATGTTACTGGATCAGGAGACAATGGAAGAATTGTTAAGAAAGATGTAGAAAACTTTGTTCCAGCTCCAAAAGCAGCAGCTCCAGCAGCAAAAGCTTCTGGTGCAAGTGCTCCGTTAGCATTACCAGTTGGTGAAGAAAGTGTTGAAGATGTTAAGAACAACCAAATGCGTAAGGTTATTGCTAAGCGTTTGGGGGAATCTAAATTTACAGCACCACATTACTACCTTAATATAGAGGTAGACATGGATAATGCAAAAGCTTCAAGAGTTCAAATTAATAGCTTGCCGGATACGAAAGTTTCTTTCAATGATATGGTGGTAAAAGCTTGTGCTATGGCGCTTAGAAAGCATCCACAAGTAAATACGTCATGGAATGGAGATACAACACGTTACAATCACCACATTAGTGTAGGAGTAGCGGTTGCTGTTGAAGATGGTCTGGTAGTTCCTGTATTGAAATTTACAGATCAAATGGGATTATCTCAAATTGGTGCTTCTGTTAGAGATTTAGCCGGAAAAGCAAGAACTAAGAAATTAACACCTGCCGAAATGGAAGGTAGTACATTTACGGTGTCTAACTTAGGGATGTTTGGAGTAGAGAGTTTCACCTCTATCATCAACCAGCCAAATTCAGCAATTCTTTCTGTAGGAGCAATTGTAGAGAAACCAGTAGTTAAAGATGGTCAAATTGTTGTGGGTAATACCATGAAGTTAACACTTGCGTGTGATCATAGAACGGTAGATGGTGCTACAGGAGCTCAATTCTTACAAACCTTACGTGCGTTTATTGAGAATCCAGTGACTATGTTGGCTTAAGTAAATAACGCAGAATATATATGAAAAGCATCCTAAGTAATTAGGATGCTTTTTTTATCTTTAAAATCTAAATCAAACAGTATGAAAGCAATAGTTTATCTTTTTTTAATTTTAGTAGTTACGGCATGTGGGACGGTAAAAATGAAAGAAACGGATCCTGAAAATATAGCGCCGGTTGCAGCAAGTGGTGGTGCGGCAGGAGAGCTTATGTTGAGTGAGAAAGAATCAGATGAAGGCGTGCGTTTGCAATCAAGAACGGCTTTAGCTGCTGTGAATTTTAGTAGCTCAAAAGATGTTGGAGATATCATTACTTTTTTAGCTTCTGATGAATTGAAGGGAAGAGAAGCAGGGAGTGAAGGAATAGAAAAAGCAGCAAACTATATTGAAACAATATTTACGACTCATGGTGTAAAACCATTTTTTGATACCTACAAAGATACGATTGCTAACTTTAGTGAACCTGCTTATAATGTTGTAGGAGTTTTGGAGGGTAATGATCCTGTTCTTAAAAATGAAGTAGTCGTTATTGGAGCTCATTATGACCACATTGGATTAATAGCCCCTACAAATGGTGATAAAATAGCAAACGGGGCCAATGATAATGCCTCTGGTACAACTACGGTGTTAGAGCTAGCACGTTATTTTGCCTCTAATAAGCTGAATAAGCGTACGGTGATATTTGCTTTATTTACAGCAGAAGAAAAGGGTCTTCTGGGTTCTAAAGATTTAGCGAAACGATTAAAAGAGAAAAATATAAACTTATATACCATGCTTAATTTTGAGATGGTAGGTGTAGCATTGCAAGACAAAGATTATTTCATGTATGTAACAGGCTATGAGAATTCTAATTTAGCAGCCGTAGCAAATGATTATTCTGGGGAGAACTTAATAGGGTTTTTACCTTCAGCAAAAAAAATGAATTTATTTAAGCGTTCTGATAATTATGCTTTTCATACAGCGTTTAATGTGCCTTCTCAAACCTTCTGTACGTTCGATTTTACAAATTTTGATCATTACCATGGTGTAGATGATGAAGCAGAATTGATGGATTTTGATCATATGGCACGTGTGGTTAACAAATCAATTCCTATGGTAACGGGAATTATAAATGCAGCAACAAAAGAAATAAAGTACAATTAAGATGGCGAATATTATAATTACAGGTTCTAGTAGAGGTATTGGTTTTGAAATGGCAAAATTGTTTGCCGATGAAGGACACCAAGTATTGGCTTTGTCTAGAAATGACAAACCTATTTTAGCTTTAAATCATCCTAATATCACCACATTTCCTTTTGATTTATCATCGGCAAAAGATTTGGAAATTTTGCACGACTTTATTAATGCTACTTGGCAACAGGTAGATATTCTTATTAATAATGCAGGAATGCTCTTAAATAAACCATTTTTAGAAATCTCTGAAGCGGAATTTGAGGCCGTATACCAGGTAAATGTTTTTGGCGTGGCTAGTATTACAAAAGCTGTTTTGCCAAAAATGCCTAAAACCGGTCATGTGGTTACCATAAGTTCTATGGGTGGCGTGCAAGGAAGTTTGAAGTTTCCAGGCTTGGCGGCATATAGTTCTAGTAAAGCTGCAGTGATTACCTTGACAGAGTTATGGGCAGAAGAATTTAAAGAATCTGGACCCTCATTTAATGTGTTGGCTTTAGGGGCGGTACAGACAGAAATGCTAGAAGAAGCTTTTCCAGGGTATCAAGCGCCAAATACCGCCTTAGAAATGGCGACGTATATTAAAGACTTTTCTTTAACAGGGAATAAATTTTATAACGGAAAACTACTTCAAGTAAGTAGTACTACCCCATAATTGAATATATTTTTTATTTTTCTCACTAGCGCCGTATACTTAAGGCGTCTAAAACATCAGATTTAGCGTGTATACATAGGAGTACTATTTTTGGTATATTGAGAATTATTATAAAAAGAGTAGTAGTGGGTATGGAATTGTTAACATTTAACTATTTTCTATACCCATAGATTAAGATTATATTATTTCTTCCGTTTATTGCTAGCACGAATATTTATTTTTGTTTTTTATCTTATTTTTGTTTTATGCGTAAAACACTAGAAAAATACCTTCCTGAGCGTGCTGTTGCTTTATGCATCACCTTAATAAAGGATCATAGTGTTAATTTGAAAATAGTGAATCAACGGGTAACACGTCATGGTGACTATCGCAGATTACCAGACGGTTCTCATAAGATTACCGTAAATGCATCCTTAAATAAGTATCGGTTTTTAATCACATTAGTACATGAAATAGCGCATTTAGTGGCTTTTGAAAAATTTGGGCGTCAAATAAAACCACATGGATTAGAATGGAAACGAACTTTTCAAGGCCTTATGCTGCCTTTTATTCATCCAGATGTATTTCCAAATAAAGTAGTACCGCTAGTAGCAAACCATTTTAGAAACCCAAGTGCGAGTAGTGATACAGATGCGCGACTGTCATTGGCATTAAAACAGTACGACGAACAATTAAAGGAAAATTCTTACGTTTTTGAAATACCCATCGGGAGTATTTTTAGAATACATAATGGGAGAATTTTTAAGAAAGGGAACAGAAAAATAAAACGATACGAGTGCGCAGAATTGGCTACAGGTAAAATGTATTTATTTCAGCCAAATGCAGAAGTAGAACTAATAAAAGACTAAGAAAATGAACAAAAATTATTATGCCGTTTTAATGGCCGGAGGAGTAGGATCAAGATTTTGGCCTATTAGTACATCAGAAAATCCAAAACAGTTTCATGATATGTTAGGAACTGGTGATACACTAATTCAAAAAACATTCAAACGTTTAAATAAGTTTGTTCCTAAAGAGAACATTCTAATTTTAACCAATGAAAGGTATAATGATTTAGTTTTAGAACAATTGCCGCTTGTAAAGCAAGAGCAAGTTGTTTTAGAGCCGGCAATGCGTAATACGGCACCTTGTATTTTATATGCCGCACTAAAGATTCAGAAACAAAACCCTGATGCGGTCATGATTGTAGCGCCTAGTGATCACTGGATAGAAGACGAGGCAGCATTTGCAAAAGATGTGGAAGCCTGTTTTGATAAGTGTGAAAAAGAAGATGTGCTTTGTACGCTTGGAATTAAACCGACATTCCCTAACACAGGTTTTGGTTATATTGAGTTTGAAAAAGGTAGTGATGCGGGTTTAAAAAAAGTAAATCAGTTTAGAGAGAAGCCAGATTATGAAACTGCAAAAGAGTTTTTAGCACAAGGTAATTTTCTTTGGAACGCAGGGATCTTCATGTGGAGTGTTAAAACCATTGTAGATGCGTTCAAGAATTTCCAGCCTACGCAGTATGCGCTATTTGAAAAGGGAATGAGTGTTTATAATACGGCAACAGAGCAAGAATTTATAAATGAAAACTATCCTAAGGCAGAAAATATTTCTATCGATTATGCTATTTTAGAACAGTCGAAAAGTATCTATGTGAAACCAGCAACTTTTGATTGGAATGATTTAGGTACTTGGGGATCGCTATATGATAAATTAGATAAAGATAACGATAACAATGCGGTGGTAAATAGCCAAGTTTTAAGTCAGGATGCCAGCGGTAATATGATACGCTCTCCTAAAGGAAAAGTGGTAGTGGTTGATGGTTTAAATGATTATATCATCGTGGATAAAGAAGACGTGCTATTAATTTATCCAAAATCAAAAGAACAAGACATTAAGCAGGTACTTACAAAAGTAAAAGATAAGTTTGGTAAACAGTATACCTAATATATGCAAGACGAATTAAATAAAGACCATGTTGCACCTAATAGTAATGAAGGCGCAAAAGGCGAAGAGGTTAAAAAAGATTTTCAAGGCTTATTAGGGTCAACGAAGCAATTTTTATCTGAGTTACTAGATATCAGAAAAAATACGGACCAAGAAGCTACTAGAGAATCTATCGTGGCTGATATTCCTTTTAAGGGTCATACATCTTGGATTCTAATCTGTTCTATCTTTATAGCGTCAATTGGGTTAAATGCAAACTCTACGGCCGTAGTTATCGGAGCCATGTTAATTTCGCCTTTGATGGGACCTATTTTAGGAATGGGCTTATCATTGGCTATTAATGATGTGGATACTTTACGCAGGTCTTTAAAGAATTTTGGAGTTATGGTGGTCTTGAGTATTCTTACCGCCTTTTTATTCTTTAAATTTTTCCCTTTACGGGATGAGTCCTCCGAGCTTTTAGCACGTACTGCTCCAGATATTCGTGATGTTTTAATTGCTTTTTTCGGGGGTTTAGCGTTAGTTATTGCTAGGGCTAAAAAAGGTACTATTGCCAGTGTGATTTTTGGTGTTGCCATTGCTACAGCCTTAATGCCACCACTATGTACGGTAGGTTTTGGACTAGCTATTGGCAATTGGGATTACGCTACGGGTGCCATGTATTTGTTTACGATTAATACCATTTTCATAGGCCTAGCAACATTTTTAGTGATTAAGATTTTAGGCTTTCCTATGGTTCGTTACGCCAATTCTCAGCGTAGAAGAACCATTGCTAGATTGGCCTCTTTAGTGGCTGTCCTAGTTATGATCCCTGCTAGTTTTACGTTTTTTCAGGCTTGGAAAGAATCAAAGTTTAAGAGTGAGGCGCAAAGCTTTATTGCAGATAATGTAGTGAAATATCAGTTTTCAGGAAACGGAATGTTCTTACAGAATTTCACCAATATTGAATATCATGGTAATGACAAGAACTTTTTTGATATGATTTTTAGTAGTAAAACTAAGAACACAAAATCTTCTATAGAACTTATGTTTATGGGAGAAGAACTTGTTCCTGACAATATTATTGCTAGTTGGGAGTCTATAAAAAATGAAGAGTATCCTGAATTAGAGGGTACCGATTTGAAGATTATTCAAGGATCTAAAAATGAGGCTGTAGATCAGTTTAAGTATGTAAATGAACTCTACGAATCTAAGAAGGCAGAATTGTTGTCAAAAGATCAACGTATTAAAATTTTGGAAGAAGATTTAACTAAGCTAAATAAACTAAAAATAGCTCAAATTCCTTTTGAAGATATCAGTGCTGAAGCAAAAGTGAATTACAAAGGGTTAGCTTCATTGAGCTATTCGTATACCATTAAAACAGACTTTAAAAAATTAGATACAATTCCTGTTTTTGAAGTGAACTGGGAAAAAGGGGTTAAAAAATCTCAAGCCGAAGAAGAAACCAAAAAAATTACTGAATGGTTAAAGCTGAGGTTGAAAAATCCTAAAATAGAAGTGAAAGAGCAATAAAATTAATTACGTTCTTCGATATACATTTGACGTACTTTTTTGAATAACTCTGAAGAATATACAAAATCGGTAACGGCAGCGTTATCGGTTTTAAAGATTTCTTTATTAGTGCCTTCCCATTCTTTCAATCCATTCTTCAGAAATAAAATCTTCTGACCTATTTCCATCACAGAATTCATATCATGGGTGTTAATTACCGTAGTAATATCATACTCCTCGGTAATTTCTTGAATAAGGTTATCTATTAAGATTGCCGTTTTTGGATCCAAACCAGAGTTAGGCTCATCACAAAATAAATATTTAGGGTTCATGACAATAGCACGTGCTATTGCGACCCGTTTTTGCATTCCACCAGATATTTCAGAGGGGTATTTGTTATGTGCGTCTATTAAGTTAACGCGCTTTAAAACAATATTTACCCGATCTTCCATTTCAGACTTAGATTGCTTGGTAAACATTTCTAAAGGAAAAGTAACATTCCCTTCTACGGTCATAGAATCAAACAAGGCACTGCCTTGAAAAACCATGCCCATTTCTTGACGTAAATCTCTTTTTTCATCACCAGACAAGCTAGAGTATGTTCTTCCGTCATAACAGATAGATCCTTCTTCAGGTTCAAATAGCCCTAATAAACATTTCAAAAAAACGGTTTTGCCAGAACCACTCTGTCCAATAATTAGATTAGTTTTTCCTTTTTCAAATTGCGTAGTAACTCCTTTTAAGATTTTAGACTCCCCGAAAGATTTATGTATATCGTTTACTTCTATCATTATCCTAGTAATAATTGCGTTAGTACATAATTTACAATAATGATCACAACACTCGTCCATACAAACGATGTAGTACTGGCTTTACCAACTTCTAGCGCGCCACCTTTCATATAGTAGCCATGAAAGGAAGGTATCGTCGCTATTATAAAGGCAAAAATGATCGTTTTTATAAAGGAATAGGTCACATGAAAAGGAATAAAATCTAATTGAATACCTTCAACGAAATCGGCACTCGTACTGAATCCGCCAAATACACCAGCAATCCAACCACCAAAAATACCTACATACATGGCTATTGCAATAGCGAATGGATATAAGCATAAAGCTATAATTTTAGGAAAAACCAAGTAGTTTAAAGAGTTAACACCCATCACTTCTAAAGCATCTATCTGCTCTGTTACGCGCATCGTGCCAATACTAGAAGTAATATAGGATCCTACTTTACCAGCCATAATAATAGAAGTAAAGGTAGGGGCGAATTCTAAAATTACCGATTGTCTCGTGGCAAAACCAATAAGATTTCTTGGGATCAATGGGTTCGTCATATTTAAGGCGGTTTGTATGGCGACAACACCTCCAATAAAGAATGATATAAATATGATGATTCCTAAAGAGCCGTAAATAAGTTCATCGATCTCTTTAAGAATAAGTGATTTCATTATTCTCCACTTTGTAGGTTTCTTAAAAACCTCACGTATCATAATAAAATAACTGCCAATGGATGCTAGGTAGTTCATTAATTAATAGAATCTAGTTGATGTAAAAATAATAATATTAAACCGTTTGTAACTTGTTATTGTAAGAAAAGAAAAAAGAAGTACATAAGCCGCTATTTTCATCTCTTTTTATTTTAGTAACTTTCTTAGGTTGGATTTAACTTTTAATTCAATTATAAAATTATTTATTTCTTTACTTTTAGCACTTAAATTATTTCTGATGAATTATAAGAATTCTGCTGTAGGTTTACTTACAGCATTTATGTGCTTCACGAGTGTTGCAGTGTTAGCACAACGAAAATCAAAAAAAGATAAAGAAGAGAAAACGGTCCTGACAGCTCCCTTTGTACGGCCAAAATTGGTCGTGGGGATTGTTGTAGATCAAATGCGTTATGATTACTTAACGCGCTTTTATGATCAGTATGGTGATGGTGGTTTCAAACGTTTAATGAATGAAGGTTTTAATTGCAAAAACAATCATTTTAATTATGCGCCAACATACACGGGGCCAGGTCATGCCTCTGTATATACAGGTACGACACCAGCAACACATGGTATAATAGGAAATAACTGGTATGATAAACAAATAGACAAAGAAGTGTATTGTGTCTCTGATGCAACGTATAGTTCTGTAGGAACTACTTCGGATGCAGGGCAAATTTCTCCTTTTCAAAATGCAGTAACTACCGTAACTGATGAGCTGCGTTTGCATACACAGATGAGAGGTAAAGTAATAGGTATAGCACTTAAAGATAGAGGTGCCGTTTTACCAGCAGGACACACGGCAAATGCTGCATATTGGTTTCATGGCAAAGATGAAGGACGTTGGATTACCAGTAGTTTTTACAGAACCGATTTGCCAAAATGGGTATTAGATTTCAATGCATCTGGGAAAGCAACGTCTTACAAAAAACCTTGGAATACTTTAAAAAGTATAGATTCTTATGTAGAAAGCGGAACAGACGATAATGCTTATGAAGGAAAATTTAAAGGAGAAGTAAACTCTTCTTTTCCTCATGATATTCCTGCGCTTTGGGATGAAAATGGTCAGTATGACCTTATTAAAGCTACGCCTTATGGGAATAGCCTAACGGCAGATTTTGCTATTGCAGCTTTAGATGGGGAGAATTTAGGAGCCGATGCTATTACCGATTTTCTTGCAGTTAGTTTTTCAAGTACGGACTATGTAGGTCATATGTATGGGGTTAACTCTAAAGAGGTAGAAGATACCTACTTGCATTTAGATGCAGATTTGGAACGCTTATTAACGACCCTTGATGATAAGGTTGGAGTAGGGGCATATACGGTGTTTTTAACAGCTGATCATGCCGCAGTAGATGTGCCTTCTTATCTTAAGGATCAAAAGGTACCGGCAGGTTATACCGATAGTAAAGCGGTAAAAGAGAAGTTTGCTGCGTTCTTAAAGTATACGTATGGTACGGAAGATATTGTAAAAAATATCTCTAATAGTCAAGTATTCTTAGATTATAAGATTGTAAAGAATTTAGATTTAGAATTAAGAGAAGTAGAAGAGCAGATTGCTAATGAGTTCATGTCATATGGTATCTATGAGCGGGTATTTACAGCGCAGCAAATGTTAGAGAATAACTATACACATGGAGTTCCTTACATTATTCAAAACGGATATAATCCGCAACGTTCTGGAGATGTTATGTTGGTATTAAAACCCAATTACATTCAATATGGTACTACAGGGTCTACGCATGGTTCTCCTTATAAGTATGATACACATGTTCCTTTATTGTTTTTTGGTCAGGGAATAAAACAAGGGGCTACAGTAGCTCCTACAGAAATTCCAGATATTGCACCAACAATATCGGTAATGCTGGGTATTGCTTTCCCTAATGGCACTACAGGAAAACCAATTGCAGAAGTTTTAAAATAACTGCTTTTTAATTCCTTGCCATCTCAGGTTACGAATAAATTTACCCTCTTCTGGATGTACCATGAAGGGGGTTTTTTGTTTTTTAGCATGGAAATACCCCTTCATATTATCAAAAAAGGCGTGTAGCTTTCGCTGCTTCATAGCCATTTTTAAAGATGCGATGAAGGTAATGGTGAATCCATATTGCATGCTGTACATTGCTTTCCCTTGGAGCTGTTTGGCTTTCTTATTGTAAGCATTACCTGTTGGGCGTAAATGTTTCACATTTAAACCTTCTAATGTAATAATATCAAAACCATGAAACTGGGCCAACAATTCATCAACAGTATCCCAGCCCATAGCATTTTTGAGTCCACCTATAGCTGTATAGCAAGCCTTAGAGTACGCTTTAAAGGCACCTCTTACGTGTTTTTTGTGCATCGGGTGGTTCAGTTGCCAATCTCCTGATTTAGTCTCTTCAAATACAAAACCACCCACCACACCAGCGGTATTGTTAGTTTCAAATACGGAGGCTACCTCAGAAAAATAATTATGCGGAAGTATTAAATCAGCATCGAGCTTAACAATAAAGTCATACGCATTATCTAAGAGTTGTGTTCCTTTAGTAAAGGCATTGATAACTTTACTTCCAGGCATGTGTTCTGTAGAGGAGAGCGTATTTAGTTTCGTTATAAACGGATATTGCGCTGTAAATTGATCAATAATCATTTCCGTATGGTCTGTAGAGTTATCATTCACCACAATTACTTTTTCAGGTAAGAGAGTTTGCGATACTAAAGACTGCAAAGTTCCCTCTAAAAAATCTTGCTCATTATGTGCGGGAATAACTACGTAATACTTCATCAATTTTTTAAGGCTTAAGGTGTAAATATCTAATTATTATTTTGCTTTTTGTCGAAGCTGAATTACCTAAAACTGAAATTTGCGGACAAAAAATTCAGTTTTTTTAGGTCAAATATCGGATTAAAAACCCTTTTTTTCGATGAAATACACCTTTTTCGTAAAAACCTATGATTTTTTATTAGTTATTCTCTAGGAATAAATAGTGAATTTTGTCGAAGATATTAACCCCTTTATCGAAATAGTTATGAAAAATAATTTAACCTACAACGTGTTTTTTGCAACAATGATTGCATTTTCATGCTACACTACTCAAGCACAAGATTCTGATAGAATGTCAAAATCTGAAAAAATTGAAAACACGAAACGAAATGAAAATTTTAAGACTTTAAAGAACTTAGGATATTCAGAAAAAGAAATATATGAAGATTTGGGTAATGCCAATTTTTTAAGTGAAAACTATGAGACGGCATTATACTGGTACACAAAACTTTTTAAGTTGAGTGATGGTGCTGGTGTAAAAGATAGCTATGTAGAGCGTTACCAATTTGCCATGAAAAAAAGTGGTCATGGAAAAGCAACAGACTTTTCTAAGGATAAAAATTGGGTTGCTTCGGTAAAATCTGATTACTATGTAGAAAAATCAAGAGAGCAAAAATTCAATGACTTTTATATTAACCCTACGGCAAGTAAAAAGTCTATAGAAGATTTTGTAGCTAGAGAAACAAGAGCAGCTATTACTTCAGAAAACAAAGTTAACAGCAAGCAAGAAGAATTGCAAATTGCAATTACTCCAGATGGTACTGCGGCCTACTTTACAAAAGCAGTGTATGTAAAACCAGAATACGGTGTTTTTTCAAAAAAAGAATTAGTACATAAAATATTTAAAGCAGAAAAAGTTTCGGGACAATGGAAAACGGTAGAAGAAGTTGCCTTAGGTCCTAAGAATTCATCTTCAATGCATCCAGCAATTTCAGAAGATGGTAAACGATTATTTTTTGCGTCAGACATGCCTGGTACTTTTGGTAAGTTTGATATATATGTAGCAGACTTAAAATCGAACGGTAAGTTTGGAACTGCTAAAAATTTAGGAAAGAAAGTCAATACAGATGAAAATGATCTGTATCCAAATATTGTGGGAGGGACTTCGCTATTTTTCGCCTCAAACGGGCATAAAGGCTATGGGGGACTAGATGTTTTTATGGTGGAAGTAGCTAATAACAGGGTTGGCGCTTCAGTCAACCTTGGTAGTCCCATTAATAGTTCAAAAGATGAATTCTCATTAGATATAATGAATAAAAACGGAACAGGTTATGTGTTAATCAACCGTGGAAAAGATAATGGCGCTGTAGAGCGTGTAGCCTTCAGTTATTCTAAATCAAGAAATGGTTTTACCCCAGAAACTAAAGATGATGGCATATTAGAAGCAATGAATACAGAGTCTAAAATTAATTATGCGACCTCAATATTTGAAGATAAGTAGCCCCAACTACTTACCAGATAATACATAATACTCCCCAAGGTATTAGCGATTACAAAATAAACCCCACAAAAATCCCCAAAGATGAACAACGTAACTAACATATCGAACAAAATCACACTGGTACTTATATTCCTAGTAATAATGAGTTTCCAGTCTGCAATCGGTCAAGAAGAGGCCACTGCAAATTTTGGTACAAAAACAACGTATCATAATCAATTGTTCTTTAACAGATTCTTAATTAATCCTACTTTTTCGTTGGTAAGAGAAAACAAATCTTACGTAAACATTTTACATAGAAATCAATACAGCACTTTTGAAGATAACAATCAAAACTACTTTATAGGTTTTAGTAATAAGATTAATGATCATACGGCATTAGGTTTAGGGGTATACAGCCAATGGTCGGGAGTAGTTCAAGAATTTGGTTTTAATGCAAATTATGCAACGTCTGTTCAATTAGGGGATAAAAGTAGCCTAACCTTCGGGACAAATGTTACTTATTTTAGTGATGGTTTAGATAGAAATCGTGTGGTAGCAGATGAAAACGATCCGCAATTGGCGCAAGCTCAAAAGGAAAGTAAAATTGCTATTCAACCAGGGGTAACCTTATCAATTGGGAAATTTGATTTTAGTGTATATGCACAAGATTTATTTAAATACAACCAATCTACAAACGAGTTTTTAACCAACTTTAATGATAAAAGTATTAAAGCTGCTTTACAGTACACACATACAATGGGGACAACTCGGGGGTTGTTTGCGAACGGTAGGTTTACACCTATGATTCAAGTGGCACGTAACAGTGATAATAGTTTTACCTATGTAGGTTCAATGGTTTTGGAATTACCAAAATACGGATGGTTGCAAACTACTTTTGATGCAGATTATGGGCTTTCTGCTGGGTTTGGGTTTAATTTAAATGATAAAATGTCTTTGGGGTACTTAATGGAAAAAGACGTGGCAAATACACAAGCAGATTTAGGGTGGAATCATGAGTTATCTGTAGCGTATACATTTAAGAACAATAAAAAGACCTTAGCAGATTACGTTGATAACTCTCAAGATAGTAAAGTAGATGCTATCATTAGAAACTATGAAGAGCAGATTTTAAAATTGATGTCTGCACAGGAACAACAAACTAAAAAGTCAGAGATAGAAAATGGGGTTGATGACACAGAGCGTGTTGTTCCTGTTAAAGCGAAGAAAGGAATTCCTAAGAAGAGTAGAAAAACAATCGAAAGAGGAGCAGGTTCTAGCGGAATGGCTTTTAATGAGCCAACAGAAGCAATAGAAGATGTAAATTCTTTAGCGTATCAAAATAGCTTAATATTAGATGAGTTAATCTACAGATTAGATTCTTTAGAGTCTACTAGAAACCAAGAGTTCGAAAGAAGATTTGAGGATATTGTTAGAGTTCTTAAAAATGAAATCCAGACAGCGGGTACCACAAAATCAAATACGGCAATTGCACAGAAGGCTTCTTTTAATAACCCCAATGAAGTAATTGCTTCTACAAAAGCAGAAATTAAAAAGGTATACGCCATTAATAATGATCATACGAGTAAGGCTTACGAAAAGTTACCAATAAAAGTTTTAAACGAAGCTGATATTGTAGGGGTAAAAACAGGATTTTATGTGATAGCAAATGTGTATAAAACAGAGAAGTATTTAAATGCTTTCATGAAGAATCTTCAGAATAGAGGCTTAAGTCCTAAGAAGTTTTATAACAAAGAGAACGGTTTGTTCTATGTGTACTTAGCAGATTACGAAGTGAAGCAAGAAGCAGAAACAGCTTATGTTTCTAACTTAAATGGGAAATACAATGATGAAAAATGGATCATGCAAGTTGATACTATGAATTCTACGGCTACTGCAGTGAACATGTATGAGGACTAGAAAATAAAAAATTACATATTTGGGATAGTACGCTTTAATTGGGAAAATAAAAACTATTGAAATTACTAAGATTGATAAAACAGTCGCTGTAATTTTGATAGTTTTTTGCGTTTAAAAGGTCTTTTTCTAAGTGTAAAATAACTTTTCGACCAAATGCACACCTTTTAAAAAACAGTTATTTTATTGAAATACATATAGTTATAGATGAAATGCTATGCAGTTCATCGAAACGTATTTAAACGTAGGAAAAAGATTACTAATTTTTGCTAGGTTTGTAGAATAATTATATAAATTTAGAAAAGTTAATCTAAATTATCAGGAGTTTTTAATCTTGAGTTGTTATAGTAGTAACAGATATAATTTAGCAATGTTTAATCAAAAATGAAAAGCTTATAAAATAGAATTTTACATTTTCCCAAATCCCCCAAATAAATGAAACCTAACAAAAACCTTCAGTTTCCTCACCGAGGACACGACATTCTTTTTCAGAAAATCAAAGAAAATCTTAGTAAGTTCCTAAGAGGAATTAAATCGTTGAAAGCACATAAACTCCAGTTTTATTGGCAATGATTTTCTATTTCATACAATTTTAATTGCTAGAATTTAAGGCACTTTGCTATAAAATTTCGATCTTAAATTAGTCCCCCTTTATTTTTAAGATTCTAATTATATAGTTGCTATAAGGATAATTCCCCCAAATTATCTCACTAGAATATTGTCTTTTTTTAGCGCTTTATCTAAAACAATTTTTAATTGTTAATGTCTTTTGTTGCCCAAACATTAAGGATGTTAGCACCCCAAAAACCCCCACAATATGCAATCAAATGTTCTAAAAATCATGATCATTGATAACGATACACAGTCTCATGAAGGCTATCGTTATTTCTTTGAAACCTACACGGATTATGCGCTTGCCGGAATTTATACTTCGGTAAATGACGCCCTAAAAGAATTTAACTCTGTAATGCCTGATATTATTGTATCAGAAGTTGCAATTCCAGATTTAAATGGAATTGATGCTATTCAATATTTTAGAAAATTAAAAGCAGATATAAAAGTTATCATGTTAAGTGCAGATAGCGATTTTGAACAAGTAAAAAAAGCATTTAAAAATCAAGCTAATGGGTATTTAACGAAACCCCTTACTAATGCTAGGCTTCACCACGCTTTAGATTCTATAAAGTTTGAAGGTGCAGCTATGAGTCATGATATTGCCTCAAAGTTAATCTCTATGTTTCAAAGTAAATCTTATGATTCTTTTTCCAAAAGAGAAAATCAGATTATAGAATTTCTTTGTCAAGGAAGTACCTATAAAATGATTGCCGAACGATTATTTATTACAGCAAGCGCTGTTAATTTCCATATACAGAACATCTATGTAAAGCTTAATGTGAACTCTAAATCTGAAGCTTTGGTTAAGCTAAGAGAGATGGAGTTGAAAGAGGCTTGCTAGTTCACACAATTTAATTTCAGTTTGATTACTTTTTCGGGTAGTATGCCAGTACTACCTGGAAAAGTTTTTTTATTTGCTCAAATTATCTGCTAAGTGTTGTGCTAATGCCACCATGGTTAAAGTTGGATTCCATGAGGCACCAGTGGGCCATAAGGCGGCACCGGTAACATATACATTTTCTATATTTTTTAGTTTGTAATGTACATCTACCACTCCTTCATTTTTTTGATCACTAATCCAAAGTGTGGATGCTTCATGCACTAGGGCTGGAACTCTATAGCTTTTGTCTGCAGGTCTTTGGTTCTCCCATTTTTTAGTTATAGTATCCCAATACTCCACCATTTTTTTTCCTTTGGGCGATAGGATTTCTTCCAAGGTTTCAAAAGTAGTTTTGTCCATAGAATTCCATACGTTCATATCATTAGTATTAGCAATGACTTGTAAAGTAGCATTGGTTGTTGGGTCTAAATCTGCATTTTTCAAAAACCAGTTTTTTTTATTTTTATAATCTAGTTCTCCGAGGGTAGCGCAAACAAATACAACATGATCTTTTGAAGATAATAATTGCTCTTTAGTTGCAGTGGCTACTACATCTGGCATATTTATTAATGCAGTTTTGATGTTTTTATTCGGATTTTTATCTGATAATGCAGTTAGTTGAATGTGAAACTGGCCTTCATGGCCTCTTTCTGGGTTTACGCCTGCAATGTAAAATGCGCCTAGTTCTAATTCTGCTACCTCATGAGCAAAATCAAAATGTGCTCTTGGGATTCTGGCAATGATTGCAGAAACAAAATGTGATGTAAATCGTTTGCCTACGTTTTGTAGTTTCGGAAAGGAATTTTGAATTAAGGTGGTGGGAGGTAGAGTTCCCATGGCAAGAATTAATTTAGCATCTCCTATAGAGATAATACCTCTAGAGGTATCCAATGCGGTTGGGCAATTGCCTTGGGCTATAATTTTGTTAACAAGGCAATTTGTGACTATATGCACCAAAGCACCTTCTCCTTTTTTGAATAATTCTTTTTGTTTTTCTGCGATCTCCAAAAGTTTGCCTGGTACGGAGAATTTGGAGAAATCTAAGTCAACTACGTCAGGAGTTTTTACGGCTAATGGTGCAGCAAAAGTTCTTGTGATTTCTTTAATTTTAAAGGAATTTTTATTTAATTTTTCTTGAATCTCTTTTGTAATACACCATATACTGGTTTGCTTTTAATAGGGGTATCAATTTGATCTGTAGGTACTACATTTAGAAGTTTTTCGGCTGCAGCAAAATAATTATGAGCATTGGCAATGACTTCTTTGGGCTAATTAATCATTTCTTCTTCATTGGGTCTGGGACACCAAGCACTCCACAATGTAGAACGCCCACCAAAAAATGGCAGCATTCCATGCTGCCATTTGATATATGCTCCTTCTGTGGTTTTTTTGGATAAGGTCCAAGGGTATGTTTCGCTTAAACCTCCAAGTGTTTTTTTGTAGGGTAAAGGTAAATTTTGAAAGTGCTCCGGTAAAAAGAATTCCCCACGCTCCAAAATAAGTATTTTAGCGAATGGATTTTTGGTTAATGTTCTTTCTACAAAAGCAAGACAGCAAAAACTCGAACCTATTACTATAAAATCAAACTGCTCAGTTTCTCGTATGTTTTTCCAATCAGACTTAGTGGTAAAAAACACATGATTCATTACGTCTTGGCCTGTTGGTTGTTGAGGTCCTGGTGTTGGAAATCCATAATTATAATTTGCATTAGTATCGTTTTTCTTCATGGGTATAAAGTTGCAGTTTTAAAATCTACAATAAATATAGACATGTGATATGAACTACAGGGCGTCTATACTATAATTACGACATAATGCTTTTTAAGCTTCCATAGAATTATTTTGCATACGCACCAGAAGAATAGGTTAGTTCATAGCTGTGGGTATAAATCTCAAATACAATACCAAATGGATCTTCTACATAACACATTTTAAAAGGTTTGTCTTTAGGGTAATATTCACGAATAGGCATTCTTTGTTTTCCGCCATGTGCTTTCACCTTTTCTACCAGGCCCTCAATGTCAGGGTCTTGTATGCAAAAATGAAAAAGGCCTGTGTTGAACGGACTAAATTTTGGCGCTTCTTTAATGCCTTGTGGAAATGAAAATAATTCCACCCCGATGCCATCAGATGTAGCTAAATGGGCAATCTCAAAAGTTTCCCAAGCATCACCAAATACATCAATACACATTTGTCCAATGGCCGTATCTGTTTCTTTTGTAACAGTAGAGGGTTCCATAATTACATACCAGCCCATTACTTCCGTATAAAAGCTAACGGCTTTTTTAATATCAGGAACGGTAATGCCAATATGTGAAAACGATTTTGGATATTCTTTTTTAGTGGTCATAAGATTAATTTTAACGCAAAATAAATTTATATTTGCCTTAAATGCAATAACTTACCTAAAAGTCACTTAGTTACCCAAAAGAGTAAATTGCTGATTTATAGTTATTTAATCGATGTTAAATGAATCCTAATTATTGTCCCCTAGATTATACCATGAATTTAATTGGTACCAAATGGAAGCCAATGGTGTTGTTCCATTTGTTAGAAGGAGCAGAGCGGTCTGGGGTTTTACAGAAGAAAGTTCCTGGAATTTCTAATAAAATGTTTACACAAACGGTAAGAGAATTAGAAAAAGACGGGTTAATTTCTAGAGAAATATATCCAGTTGTGCCTCCTAAGGTAGAATATGCTTTAACTGCGAGGGGAAAATCACTAGAAGCTATTTTAAAAAGCTTAGATCAATGGGGCTTAGAAGATAAAAAGGGTATTTAATACGTACCTATAATGGTTCAACCCGTTATTAAACCATTATAGATCGATCGTCTTAAATTTAATGGTCCAAGATAATTATGCGTTCCTCTTTAACAACTCCTTTTCCACCAGCCATTAGTTGGGTAATCTTACCTTTTTCAATAGTTAGGTCTACCTTAATTAAACTAGGGGATGGATGTTTCATAAAATTGCCTTGTAGAATCCTGTAGTGTTTTTCGTGTATGTGCATAACATCATGCAGATAACAAGCCAAAGGCCCAGCTGCCATCCCTGTAGCCGCTTCTTCAGGGATGCCATAACTAGGCGCAAACATTCTGGTGGTAGCGTGACCGTTACGGTCAGAGGTGTCTACTGTAAAGGCGTAATACCCAATAGCCTCTAGTTCTTCACTCAACCCTTGGATGAGCTCAAAATCTGGTTGTAAATTTTTAAGAAGTTCCGGGTTTTTGAGGGGGATAATAATAAAAGAATTTCCGGTATGTACCAGTTGTATGGAGGTATTGGGGAGTACATCTGATTTTTTGAGCTTTAAAGAATTTAGGATGCGTGCTTCGTAGGTTTCTAAGGAGGTATATTTTGGTGCTAATTGCTCCATAAAGGCATCTTCTCCTATAATTTTTATTTTTCGAGGTCCTTCTATAGTCTCCTTTGAGGAATTTGCGTCTTGTAATAAATCTTTTTGCTTCAAATATGAAAACGTAGCAACCGTTGCATGTCCGCAATGCGCAATCTGTTTGGTGGGTGTATAGAAGTCTAATTTAAAAGCTTCTGAAGCGGAATTGGATACAAATGCTGTTTCAGATAATCCTACTTTCTTAGCTATTTCTAATTTGTTTTCAGGGCTGAGCTGGTCTGCATGGAGTACAACGCCTGCAGGGTTGCCTCCTTCGTTATTGGCGGTAAAAGCATTAATGATTTGTACGGTGATTGTTTTTGATGGGTCCATATAGGTATATTTTAAGGATATAGCTAAGAGACGTAGGCTTCTTAAAAAAGACGTAGTTACTCAGACTTTTTTTTAAAATTTAACAAAGTGCCCTTAGGATCCGTTTCAAGATTGGGGCAATCCAATAATTCTTTCTTTAGGATTTGTTTCGCTTTTTGTACTCGAGACTTTGTACCAGAATAGGAAATATTTAACTGATCTGCGACCTCTTTTTGAGAGTAATCTTGAAAAGCAGTTAAGAGGATTACTTCTTGGTGTACTTTTGAAAGCGATGCTATTTTCTGATTGATGCAATTGCTTAAATTGGAATATGCAAAACTATCGACATCGTTTTCCGGAAGCTCTAAATTTGTTAGACTGAGGGGTGGTTTTTTTGATTTTCTAAAATGATCGATGAGGATATTTCTAGCAATTTGATATACCCAACTTGTTAGTTTAGACGTGTGCTTTAGTTGGTGAATTTTTGTTTGCACTTTTAAAAACACCTCTTGATGCAGGTCTTTGGTAAGATCCTCGTCTTTTAATTGAGAAAACATAAAAGCAAATAATTCCTCGTTAAGATCATCCCAAATTATACTTATGTCATCTTTCACGGTGGCTTATTTAGCTTAGTTTTTAACCTAAGAAGTTCTGTTTGCTTCAGTTAAAGATAAGTAATTGTTCTTCCCTAGCGTCATATAATACACAGGATATAGAAAAGCCATAATGGAAAGAGCTAATAGAAATTTCAATTCGATCTGCAAGAAGGCTTTGGTGGCTAAGAAAATTAATACGGATCCTATAATTAGGGGCATTACGAAACTACCATATTTGAAACCTGATAACCGAAGTGTTTTGGTTTCATCCGCTTTCACGGTAACCGTTAATTTTTGACTGGTACGGGTATTTATTTTTGCAATAACATCATAGCTACCTGGAGTAAGTTCCAGATCTAAGGTTTTACCATTTGCTATTTCCCCTTGCTTTGTGCCATCAATATAGAGTTCTATGAGTCTTGCTTTATTGTTCCATTCAGAAATACGTTGTACTTGTAACTTTGCCATGTCTATTGTAAAATGAGAAATACCTTCTCCGAAGATACTAGAAATATGAAGAAAGGCATGGTGACTAAAAGAAATTATATACGTTCTGCGTATACCATATAATACCTAGGGGTAAATTTTCTAAGTAAAGGCCTAAAGCCTATTTTATTTACAGGATTCGTAAATTTAATACGGTCTACAATTTTCCAACCTGCTTTTTCCAAAAGCCAATCAAACTGCCAATCTTCAAATTCATGATAATGACGGTCCCATGTATCTGTCTTACTTTGGTAGGCGGGGGAGAACCATAAACGCATAGGAATACTAGCCACTAATTTATCGGCTTTTATCTCTCGTAATACATTGAAAGGAGCTATTAAGTGCTCAAAAATCTCGAAAGCAGTTACTACTTCAGCATCAGAGGCAGTTACAGAGGAGAAGTCTAGATCTAAATCTTCTCCTTTTGTATTTGCAATTTCATAGCCATGTTCTACCATGATTTTCGAAAACGGATTCGCAACACCTAGATCAAGAATAGGCTGCGATGTGGAAACATGCTTTTTTAAAAAGTTTAAAGTATGTTCAAATCGCTTGTTCGGAAAGGTGTTTTCGTACATGTAAAAAAAGGCTGTTAGTGTCTGTAAACAATGGCGTTTATATTCATTCCTGCGCCAACGCTTGCAAATATAACAACATCTCCTTTTTCAATCGACTGATTTTCTATTTTTCCGTGTCTCACCATATCAAATAAGGTAGGGATGGTAGCAACAGAGCTATTTCCGTTTTCCCTAATATTCATAGGCATAATTCCTTCTGGCATTTGCATCCCATAAGATTTATAAAAGCGTTTTACAATGGCTTCATCCATTTTTTCATTCGCTTGGTGTATGAATATTTTTTTAACATCGGTAATCTCTAGTCCGCTACTATCCAAACAATCTCTCATAGCTTGCGGTACATTAGTTACTGCAAATTCATAGATCTTACGACCATGCATTTTAATGTAGTTGGTACCTGTCGTATTTTCTTTGGAATAAGAAGGGCCAAAAAATAAGTAGTTTGCTTCCTCGTAAGCGTAAGTGGCAGAAGCATGTGCTAGTATTTCGCCATTTTTATCAGAGGCTTCAATAATTGTAGCTCCTGCACCATCGGCATAAATCATAGAATCACGATCATAATCATCTACAATACGTGAAAGGGTTTCAGCGCCAATTACCAAACATTTTTTGGCAATACCACTTTTAATAAATGCGTTGGCTTGTATTACACCCTCTATCCATCCTGGACACCCAAAAAGAAGATCATAGGCGACACATTTTGGATTCTTTATTTTTAAATGATGCTTTACACGGGTTGCCAAACTAGGCAAGGTATCCCCTTGAGATGTACCGTGTTTTACATCGCCAAAATTATGAGCGAAGATGATGTAATCTAAAGTTTCTTTATCAATTCCTGCATCAGCAATTGCTTTTTCAGCAGCAAAAAAGGCAATGTCAGAAGTATTTAAATCTTCGGTAACATAGCGCCTCTCTTCAATACCGGTTATTGCTTTGAATTTTTCAATGATTATTTCATTGGAATGTCCAAAAGCGGTTCCGTCCGTATTTAAAAAATTGTGGTTGTTAAAGCTACTATTTGCTGTTAAAACAGGTGGTATATATGATCCTGTTCCTGTAATTCCGATTTTCATTTTTTTGGTATTCATTTAATCTGCACCAAGTTACTAAAATTTCGATTAGTTGCTATGCATGCATAGTAAAAATAATGATGTTCAACAGTAATGTTTGTTTAAATTGAGTGCATAAAAAAAGCCTCTTCATGATGTTGAAGAGGCTTTAAGTATTGATTTTATTGGTGTTTTTACGCTTCCATATAGGCTTCCATAGGAGCACAAGTACAAATTAAATTACGATCTCCATATGCATCGTCAACACGTCTAACCGATGGCCAGAACTTATTATCAGAGACAAACTCTAATGGGAACGCAGCTTTCTCTCTGCTATATGGGAATTTCCATGCATCTGCGGTAACCATTTTTAAAGTATGTGGAGCATTTTTAAGTACGTTATCTACATCATCAGCAGAAGCTTCATTAATTTCTTTTCGAATAGAAATCATAGCATTACAAAAACGATCTAATTCTGCTAAGCCTTCACTTTCAGTAGGCTCTATCATAACTGTTCCTGCTACAGGAAAAGATACGGTAGGTGCATGAAAACCATAATCCATTAGACGTTTAGCAATATCCGTAACTTCAATTCCATTTTGTTTAAATGGTCTGCAATCTAATATCATTTCATGTGCTGCTCTACCTTTTTCACCAGTATATAAAACTTCGTAATTTCCACTTAAACGATGTTTGATATAGTTAGCGTTTAGAATGGCAATTTCTGTAGAATGTCTTAGGCCTTGTTCGCCAAGCATTTTTATATAACCGTAAGAAATTAAACATACCAAAGAGCTACCCCAAGGAGCTGCAGAAATAGCACTGATGGCTTTTTCGCCTCCAGTTTTAATGACAGGATTGCCTGGTAAGAAAGGTACTAATTGTTCTGCAACGCAGATAGGCCCAACTCCTGGTCCACCACCACCATGAGGTATAGCAAAGGTTTTGTGTAAATTTAAGTGGCAAACATCGGCACCAATCGTAGCAGGATTTGTTAATCCTACTTGTGCATTCATGTTGGCACCATCCATATATACTTGTCCGCCGTTATCGTGAATAAGTTTTGTAATATGTTTTATAGAAGATTCAAAAACACCATGCGTAGAAGGGTATGTAACCATTAAGGCTGCAAGATTATCAGCGTGTTTTGCTACTTTTTCTTCTAGGTCTGCAACATCTATATTTCCTTTTTCATCGGTTTTAGTAACCACTACTTTCATACCGGCCATTACGGCAGAAGCCGGATTTGTACCGTGTGCAGAAGCAGGAATTAAACAAATATTTCTGTGGGTCTCTTTGCGCGATTCATGATACGCACGGATTACCATTAATCCGGCATATTCTCCTTGTGCACCAGAATTTGGCTGTAAAGAGGTGCCCGCAAAACCAGTAATAACATTTAAGTCGGCCTCTAATGCTTTTAACATTGTTTGGTAGCCTTCCGCTTGATCTACTGGAGCAAATGGGTGAATGTTACCCCACTGTGCTGAACTTAAAGGTAGCATTTCTGAAGCAGCATTTAATTTCATCGTGCAAGATCCTAAAGAAATCATGGAATGATTTAAAGCTAAATCTTTACGCTCTAATTTTTTAATATATCGCATCATTTCAGTTTCTGAATGGTACGAGTTAAACACTACATTTTCTAAGTAAGGAGATGTTCTTTGAGAAGCATTTGCTATGGCAGAAACATCTTTTAAAGCATCAATAGCAATAATTTCTTTGCCTAGAGCTACAGCAAATATTTCAACGACTTTTTGAAGGTCTTCTAGAGAGGTAGCTTCATTTATAGCAATAGAAATGGTTTGATCATCACTATATAAGAAGTTGATTTCATTTTTCTCCGCAACAGGCTTCACTAAAGTCGCATCTGCTTTAACGGTAATAGTATCAAAATAAGAAGTGTTTATTTGGTATACGCCTAATTGCTCTAGCGCATCGGCTAGTGTCGCTGCTGAGGTATGCACTTGCGTAGCAATATACTTAATCCCTTTTGGACCGTGGTATACCGCATACATCCCTGCCATAACTGCTAGTAAAACTTGAGCCGTACAGATGTTAGACGTCGCTTTATCACGTTTAATATGCTGCTCTCTAGTTTGCAATGCCATACGTAATGCAGGATTGCCATCGGTATCTTTAGTAACGCCTATAATACGTCCAGGAATACTTCTTTTATACGCTTCCTTTGTTGCAAAAAAGGCAGCATGTGGCCCACCATATCCTAAAGGAATTCCAAAACGCTGTGTGGTACCTACCACCACATCGGCACCAAATTCTCCTGGAGGTGTTAACAATGCCAAACTTAAAATATCTGCAGCAACTGCAACTTTAATATCTTGTTCTTTTGCTTGGGCTACAAAACTAGAATAATCATTTACTTGTCCATGCTTACCAGGGTATTGTAAAATAGCACCGTAAAAGTCCGTGCCAAATTCAAAAGTTTCATGGTTTCCAATTACTAATTCTATGTCTAAAGGAATAGCTCTTGTTTTTAACAGCGAAAGTGTTTGAGGTAGAATTTCTTCGGATACAAAAAACTTAACTACATTGTTTTTCTTTTGCTCCCTACTTCTTACTTCATACAACATGGTCATTGCCTCTGCCGCAGCGGTGCTCTCATCCAAGAGTGATGCATTTGCCAACTCCATTCCTGTTAAATCACAGATCATGGTTTGGAAGTTAAGTAACGCTTCCAATCTACCTTGGGCAATTTCTGCTTGGTACGGCGTGTATGCGGTATACCATCCTGGATTTTCAAGAATATTTCTTTTAATTACAGAAGGCGTTAAACTCTCATGATATCCTAAACCGATATACGTGGTAAATACTTTGTTTTTTTCAGAAAGATTCTGAATGTGTTCTAAAAACTTATGCTCACTCATAGGCGCTTCAAGCGCAAGTGGCGTTTTTAAACGAATATCATTCGGAATGGTTTCGTAAATTAATTGTTCTAGGTTTTCAACACCAACCGTTTTAAACATGTGCTGGAGGTCTTCTTCTCTGATGCCAATATGGCGCGATGCAAACACGTCTGTCTTCATTAATTATGCAGTTTTTCTTAGAATTAGTCACAACAAAAATAACGATTAATTTACTCAAAATAGGGAATTTAGAAGGTCCGTTGGTTAAAGTTTTTAACTAAAAAGAGAGGTTATAAACAGTTTGTTTATTTTTGTTTAATGAAGTTTCTCAAGCGACTTTTCGATTTTTATCTAGATGCGAGTATTCACGTTGCATTTGCCGTGTTTGCTTTAATGGAGGTAACCGCTATTTTGTTGAACATTTCCATAGATAGTCACTTAAAGTTTTTTGTGTTTTTTGGGACGATGACAGCCTACAATTTTGTTAAGTATGGGGTAGAAGCAAAGAAATATGTTATGGTAGCCAATAGATACCATAAGAACATTCAGTTTTTTAGTATTATCGCTTTACTTATTGCTGGGTATAGTGCTTTCTATTTAAATGCCAATGAGTGGTACTTAATGGTGGTATTGTTCTTTTTAACAGGACTTTATGCCGTGCCCTTGTTGCCACATACTAAAAATCTAAGAAGTTTATCCGGACTCAAAATATTTATTGTAGCGGTTGTTTGGGCAGGGATTACGGTAGCGCTGCCTAGTTTTGAAAAGCCAAATGTAATTCCTTGGGATGTGGCTATAGAAACCATACAGCGCATTTTACTGGTATTGGTTTTACTCGTGCCTTTTGAAATTCGGGATTTAAAATATGATGATGAGGCTTTAAAAACCTTACCACAACGCTTTGGAGTCCATAAAAGCCTAATATTCGGAGGTTTTTCTGCGATAGTACTTTATGGCTTAACCTTTTTGAAAGAAGATTTGACTCCATTAGATGCCATATCGAAGGGGATTCTGTTTTTAATCCTAGGACACATTATGTTATATACCAAAAAGAATCAAAGCAAATATTACGCATCTTTTTGGATAGAAGCAATTCCTATTTTCTGGTGGATTTCACTACTTTTGATAGTGAGATTACTTTAAGATACCGTTTCCTTTAATTTATTTTTCATCGCTTCTTTCTCCGTCTCCGACAAATTACTAAGCTTCGCTTTATCACATAGAGACGTAAGCACAGCATTTTTTTTAGAGTGAACAGAACAGGCTTTACAAATAAGAATATGAAATTTAAGCTTTACCTTTTCGTAAAAAGTAGCTTCGTCATATTGGGCTTTGTTGCAGATAACTGCAGCTTTATCACAAGAAATCATATATTAAACCAATTTTGATTAAGGCAATCCATCAAGGCCGTTCTTGACCTATGTATCATTACCCAAAGATTTGACGGATTAATTTCCAATTCATTACAAATATCTTCAGTACTTATTCCTTGAATTGTTTTCATTTTAAAAACTTGTCCTTGTTTTTTTGGTAATTTGCTGATGCAATTATGGATAGCAGAACCTAGTTCTTCATTTTCAATACCGTCATTTTCTAAAATGCTATAAGGATCTGCTACTTGCTCTTCTAGCCAATCACCATCGCTATCTACACTAGAGTTGTAGGTCATTCGTACTTCGGCTTTACCCTTGTTCGAATTAATTTTTCGATAATGATCAATAACTTTTCGTTTAAGGATAGAGATGAGCCAAGTACGCTCAGCAGCTTCTCCTTTAAAATTTTTAGCAGATTTTAATCCGGCTAAAAAAGTTTCTTGTACAATGTCTTTGGCTATTTCGGCATCACTAACACGAATTACGGCGTAGTTAAACAAGTAATCTGCGTATTGATCAACCCATGTGTCTGGATGCAATGAATGTGAAGTCATAAACTTTTTTAGTAGTTTCAAATTTACCGAATTTTTTTAACAACAAAATAGTGTACTTTTAACTTTAAACAATATTTATGAAATACACAGTTTTTTTATTCTTTTTAGCGTTCATTAATTATAGTTGTTCGCAAATAAAATCAAAACCTATCACAGAAGTTTCACAAGACGAACTTAAAACTATTGTCTTAGTAGATGTAAGAACTCCAGAAGAGTTTAACGCAGGGCATTTAGAGCATGCGCTAAATATTAATTGGTTTGATACTGATTTTCAGACACAGATAACAGAGCAGATTGCTAAGGATAAAACTGTTTATGTGTATTGTAAAGTAGGCGGCCGTAGTGCCAAAGCGGCAGACAAGTTAACAGCTTTAGGGTATACGGTGGTAAATTTAGAAGGTGGGTATGATACCTATAAGAAGGCTAAGAATTAACCTATATTAATTCCTTTAGAGCACTTTCTATCGTGGTATATTTAAATTTGAATCCTGCGTCGTTTAGTTTTTGAGGAAGTACATTTCTGCTTTTTAAAATTAATTCTGTTTCTGTCTGGATTATTTTTGCTCCTATTTCCAAAAGAAATTTAGGTAAAGGAATGCCAAAGGGTATGTTTAGTTGCTTGCGAATGCTTTTCATCAAAATAGCATTGGTAACAGGTTCTGGTGCAACACAGTTCACAGCGCCAATTAAGTGGTCGTTTTTAATTATAAATTTGATGCTCTCTAGAAAATCATTGATGTGAATCCAACTAAATTGCTGATTTCCTTTTCCTTGTGTTCCTCCAAACCCAATTTTTGCAAGTTTTACGATGGGCACTAAGGCCCCACCATGGGTCGCCAAGACAATAGAAGTGCGTAAGGCTACTTTCCGCGTGTTTGGTGTCGTACTTGCATAAAATGCTTTCTCCCAAGCTTTAGCAACAGTTACAGAGAACCCTGTGCCAATTTCTCCTGTTTCCTCTGTCATTTCCTGGTTTAGCGCGTGCCTATAGATAGTAGCCGTAGAAGAATTTATCCACACTTTTGGTGGGTGTTTACTTTTAGAAATTACTTCACCCAATATTTTGGTTGGGTCTACACGAGAATCCATAATTAGTTTTTTATTTTCTGGGGTGTACCGGCAATCTACAGAGCGCCCTGCCATATTGATCAGCACCTCACAAGATGTAAATTCTTCTTTCCAAGGCCCAAGGGTTTTGCCATCCCAAGTTACATAGCGACAGCCATTTTTGATTTCGGTAGCACCTCGGGTAAGAATAACAATATCCGTAAATTTTGAAGCAAAATAGGTAGCAATCTCTTTTCCTAGAAAACCAGAACCGCCAGCAATAATCAATTTTTTCATCGATAATTTATTTCGTACAGGTGATGATATAATAACCGAAGCTACGCATATGTAAGCCAGATAATAAAGCAAAGAAAGATCCTTTTAAATTGTGATAGCTTTCTTTTTTTAAGTGCTTATTTTGGAATATGCTTTTTAAAGCAAAGCCAATGATAGCAAAAGGCACATGAAGTACAGAAGGGGCAACTCTAAAGGAAGCATCTTCGACGTCAACTTTAGAAAATCCTTGATCTTTTAATTCTTGAACAATCGTAGTTAGTGTTCCCAGTCTTTCCAAACTCCAGTGGTTGCATAGTTTTTGGTAGGCATATTTACCACCATGACATAAAGCTTCTTCCTTAATTTTCAAAAAGGCATCTGCAATCACCAGTTTTCCATTTGGTTTTAAAATACGATACGCCTCTTTAAAAGATTGGCTGCTGTGCCCGGAGTGGCAAAAGCTTTCTATGGCGGTGGCAGCATCAAAAAAATTGGATTGGAAAGATGTGTGGTTGTAATTTTCTTTAAGGATAACTCCCTTCATTTTTTTTAGCAACTCATTCCCTTTCGCCACCTGAAAATTGGATAAGGTGACTCCAAAGGCTGTTAGTTTGGGGTGTTTTTTCAGCGCATATCGCATCGTGCCGCCCATGCCACAGCCTAAATCTGCAAGTGTGTTTTTTGAATTAGAAAGGTCTAATTTTTTAAGTACCTGATTATTCATCTCATTCAGCATGGAATCTCTTTTGAAGGGGTTGGTTTTAAAAGGGATAAAATAGCCAAAATGCATGTTATAATCAGTACTCCAAAACTTATAATCTGCCGTGGCACCATTATAAAAACGGACCATCTCCATGCTGTTTTGTGAAGTTTCGGGGGCTGTAATTTCTGTTATACTTAGTAGCGTAGTTTCCATAGAGGTGCTTTTAAAGATTAAAAAATTGAATACAGTTGATGATTAGTAACCAAGTAAATACGACAGCAAAAAGCGTGAAGAGGCCGTTCATGAAATACCCACCAATTCTAAAGAGTGCTTTTTTAGGAATTTCATACATAGGATAGTACGCAACTTGCGTGGCTACTTTTCCGATCCAATAGGCGGCTATTAATCCCGTAATAGCAATAGCAAGTCTACTGCCATTCTGTAATTCTGCGGTCAATAAAATAGCCATTAACCCGAAAGAAAAGTTTAAGCCTTGAATATACCTGCCATAGGTTTTTGCTATTTCTTGGTTTAGGGGTTTTAATTGTTTTACATCCGTATACCAATCAAAAACTCTATGGCGTATGTAAGGGTAAATTAATGCGGTAAATATTTGGCCTAAGCCTCCAATGATAATGAGCCAATTTGGAACGTTATATTTCATAATTTATATATTTAGAACTTTCAGAAAACACTGAAAGTATAATTTAAATTTTTTTACTTAAGGTTTTCAGTAGCATCTTCGGTTTTAGAGCTGGTTAAAACGAGCATTTCGTTTTTTAGTGTTTTTGTGATGTATACAAAGTAGGCCGCTAAAGCCATAGGAATTACAGCTAAATAGATCCATATTAAAAGCTCGTTAGGATTTATATTGCTGTTGGAGAAGATAACGAGTAAGAGGAGGTAGGGAATTACATAAGACCAATACGTTCGAATAGCTTTATGAACTAAGCCATTTTTATTCATTTGATAGGTGAGATACAGGGCAATTAGTACCTGTAGTATTCCTAAAATAAATTGAGCTATTAATCCACCGAAAATGGTAATATAAAGTAGAACTGTTATGGTAAAACTCCATCTATTAATGGTATGTAGGATTTTCATAATTTATATATTTAGAACTTTCAAAAAATACTGAAAGTTTAAATTAAATTTTTTATTTAAAAATTTTGAATATTGATTTTGTTAACCAGTTTTGATTTTGGTTCACTAATTTGTTCAACATCATATCGGCAGTATCGGCCAAATCATGCAAGGCCTTAGTTTGTTTAATTAGCTCTCTAGTTTTTTCAGTACCGTCATCTTTAATCGAAGAAACTTCTTTAAGTGTTTTTATAACAGGTTGAATTTCTCTGCGGCTACGTTCTTTTGCAATAACACGGGCCAATTCTTGTACATCTTTCTCTGTCGTAAAATATTCTTTACGCTCCCCAGGTATCAGCTCTTTGGTAACAATACCCCAATCTATCAACTGGCGTACATTCATGCTTGTATTGCCTCTAGAAATCTGAAGCTCTTCCATGATCTCTTCTGTAGACAAGGGTTTAGTAGCTATAAAAAGCAAGGCTTGTATCTGTGCCATGGCTTTATTAATACCCCATAGCGTACCTAAACTACCCCATGTACTAATGAATTTATCTTTTGCCTCTTTGTATTCCATGAAGCAAAGATATACATTATTTTTAAACTTTCAATAATTTGTGAAAGTTTATTTATAGAAAGGCTATTTACGGTATTATAAGGTGGTTATGTACTAATTCGTAAGCTTAGGTCGTTCTATTTTAGAATTTAATAGCGAATATCCCTTAAAACAGGGTATTGTAGTCAAAAACAAGCTGTTAACTTGCATTTCATTAAAAGTAACGAACCAAACAACATGTCAAATCCTTTTAAGAAAATAACAACAAATGCAGAGACTTCTAAAAGTGCCATACATACACGAGGGCAACGAACGGAAACGAGTACAAGTTCTGAGAGTTGTAAAACTTGTGGCGCACCACGGCCCAAAAAAACAAATTTGGTAACCTGTGATTATTGTAGGCAACCTTTTATGGCACATGTTAATTTTTTTAAAGAAGACTCTTAAATTATGGCAAGCAAAGAAGAACTAATACAACGTTGGGATTCCTTTTTACAAAAAATAGAAGTCCGCTTTAATGAATCTTTAGGGCATGCAGAAGAAGCCTGTCATGAGCAATTAGTAGCGACTACTTACGAATATGATACGGTGATGCGTTCTTGGAGCGGTATGAAAGCACAAGTGCATGTATTGATAGAGAAAATTGATGAGGTTTGGGTCGGGAAAGTAGCGCCAGAAATGGAAGTCTTGGGCGATTTTGCGCAGGACGAAGGAAATAAAGCTTATGATTTAAGCCATAAGCTGCTATATTTTTTGGAAGATTTTCAACGAAAATTGGAAGGAGAACTTTCGCAAAAATTTTATGATCATGCCATACAAGTCGCTAATAAAAAAGCATCCTGTAGCCAGTGTAATGCCGATTTAGAGATTAAAAAAGACATTTTCAGGGCACAATATATTTCTTGCACATTTTGTAATACGGTAAATACAATTGCCCCAGAGACTAAGTTTATAAAAATAGGTTGGGGTATTGTAGATCATATAGCGGCATTGAAAACTACACCTCAATATAAGGCCATGACTGCAGCAGAAGAAGCTATTAGGGCCTATAGAGGCAAAGCACCCGAATCTTTTTGGACAGATTATTACAAGGTTTACAACACCTATTGGAGTGCCTATTTTACAGAACGGATGGCTTTGAATACAGATTTGAAAGAAAGGTATGATTCAGACATGGCACGGAAACATAAAGAATTTGAAAATTTTAAAGAAATACAAACCAAATAAATACTAAAATTATGGAAGCAATAAATGGAGTAACTTTTGAAGATTGGGGTGCCGCCAGTGGTAATATCGCTATGGGAATGAGCACCGAAGAGGTCTGTGAAATATTAGGAATTGAACTTCCTGTATGGCAAAAGACAAATGAAGAGTGGGGTGGCAAATTAGGCGATTTAATGGCGCAGGATATGTCTATTGCTACTACCTATGGTGGGTATTTTACCAATCCGAAAGTAGGGAAGTTTGCAGGGGTAAATTCAGCCGTACCTTCGTTAGCTTCGCTCTTAGAAAAAGTGCCAGATTTTGACGCCTACCAGAAAATATTCAACCATCAGTCGGCAGCCTCTGAGCATGGTCATGATCCTGTCGCTGCCTTAGAGCAATATGGTTTTAATCTGCAAGAATGGTCACAGATAAGCATGCATTATTCTACGTGGTCTAATGAGTATTTAAACCCTAACGGTGCGGAATATGAACAACGATTCAGAGAAATATCTGCTATTATGGATAAGTGGAGTCAGTACTGGAAAGAAAACTTTAAAGAGGATGCTGTTGATTTAGGTGGCGATATTGATTTTTAAACACGAATAAAACAACAAGTATGGATTTTAAAAAGCAAATGCGTTCAGTTATTCAATGGGAAGATCCCAAAGATTACCAACTGTTTTTCAAATTTACCGATAGGGGTGATGAGCTAAAAAATGCCTCTAAATTAATTCTACAACCGGGACAAGGGTGTATTTTCACCTACGAAGGTATAATTGAAGGATTTTTTGAAACGGAAGGTATTTACGATTTAAAAACATCGAATACTCCTTTTTGGACCACCATTAAAAAGTTTATGAACGCTTTTGAAAGTGAACATAAGACGGGGCTTTGGTTTTACAGAAAGGCGGAGTTATTAAATGTACGTTGGGGAACAAGAATTCCTATCACCTATAATGATCCGGTCTATAGTTTTCCTGTAAAACTTAGAGCTTATGGCAATTATTCTCTGCGGATTACCAATGCAAAAGAATTTTTTATCAACATTTTAGCGGGCCAGACAGATTATTTTGTAGACCAATTGCAAGAAGTATTTCTATCGCGTATTACACAGCCCATTTCATCTTACTTAGCCAATGCTAAGTTCTCCTACGCAGAAATAGATGGACATATAGAAACCATTGCGCAGCAGGCACAACTAAAAACAACTGAAATCTTTGAAAAGCTAGGCTTTCAATTAACAGATTTTAGAATAGAAGGCACTTCGTTTGATCCAGAGACCAACAAACGGATTAGTGAAATTAGTGATGTACAAGCCGATGTTAATGCGGCAAGCATAGCGGGAATAGATTTTGCCGAACTACAAAGGTTGCGAGCCATGCGTGATGTTGCCAAGAATGAGGGAATGGCAGGAGCTAGTATGGGAATGCTTACCGGTATGGAAATGGGAAAAGCAATGAGTGGTACTACTGCTGCCCCGCAAGAAGCGCCTAAAAATAATATCAAAATAAAGCTTAAAGAACTCAAGGAACTTTTTGAAGAAGACTTAATTTCACAAGAAGAGTTTCAAGCTAAAAAGCAACAATTATTAGATCAATTATAAACAGATGAAACAACTATTCTTATTTCTTTTTATCACACCTTTTGCTATGGCGCAAGCTACTTTTGTTCCTGTAGAAAAAGAGCGTTTAGATACTTGGCTTACAGAAGCCAAAGAAAATGGTGAGGTAGACACAAAACAGTTGGAAAAATTAGATGCAGAATATGCAGATGTTTTAACAACACCTGCGAGTACCAATCGCATTTTTGATTATGGACGTATTCTTACCATAGCATTACAACCTGGTTTGGCATCGGCGAGTGAAAAAGAACTTTCTGGTGCAGGTCAAAAAATTGTTGACGAGGCAGAGAAGGCATACCGAAATGCCATTAGCAATTGCGATTGCCATGGCCGTGCAAATATTATGTTGGGCCTGTTATACAATCAGCAGGGTAAATATTATATCTCTGAACCTTATTTAGAAAAAGGCTTGGAATTAGAAGAAGGTGGGGAAGACTGGATGATTGCCGCTAATCAATATCTATTAGCGGGTGCCTATACCTATAATACCGCTGAAGAAAAATATGTAAAGGTGTATGAGCTTTTTAAAAAATATGCTAAAACGGTCTCCAAAGATGCCGCCTATTATCAAAAAATGGCGGGTTTATATGTGAGCTATTATGAATAATCAACAACAACCAAGGATGAACTCATTTAAGAAAACACTTTTTTTGTGTGGTATTTTTGCAGCATTAACCTCCTGCAATTTTAATAAATCGGTCCGTAAAGATTTTGTAACAGGAATTACCACCAAAGGAGATGGCCTCTCTGCAGAAAAGGTATATGTTACTATTAATGATGAAAAAGTGAGTGATAACGAGTTCTTCTACGGCCAGAATATCTACACCATCTTTGAAAACATGAGTGGTTTTAAAGTAGAAAACAATAGGTATCACCCACAAATGGAAGTGGTATTAGTCTCTAAAGCAGGAGATACCATTATGCATGAAGCTAATTTATTCCAACAAAATCCGGGTTTTGGTGCTGAGATGAAAACCTTGCAAGGTAATATGCTTTTGGCTAGGCCTATTTATTCTTCAGAAGACTATACGTTACATTATAAGATCTCGGATGAGCATGGTGAGGGGGTATTTAATTCTACCCTTCAGTTTGATCTTCTTCATGATCCGGCTATAAAGGTGAATAAAAAGGGATTAGATTACAAAGAAGGCTATTTATTGTCTTTGACCAAAAATGCGGTTATCACAGATAGTAAAGTAGCTTTCGAGGAACTTATTTTGATGGATTTTCAAGATGTGTCTGGATATACTAGAGTAGATGGCGCTGTAGCATTAGGTTTAAAAATTAAGGTTACCGATGCTAATGATACAATGATTCTAAATATGGAAGATGTATTTGGCGAGAGCACACTTAGTGAAGAACAAATAAAAAGTGGCTTAGGGGCGCAGCTCAAATTTACGAAAGGCGCATTGAAAAACCCCGTTACTTTTAAAGTAACTATTTGGGATAAAAATAGCAATGCTCGTTTAGAGGCAGAAACAGAACTGATTGTTGAGTAGGTTGGGGTTTATTTCAACTAACCGCTGAGGTCCTTGTAATAATGCTTATCACTTCGAGTGAATTATTTTGGAGCGTTAGTGGAGAAATAATTAGTATCGAGAAGCTTTCCGTGTTCCTAAAGGTTCTCGATACAACGCTTGCTTCGTTTCACTTCTCAATCGCCACTCGAACTGACACTGCGGTGTGGTCTATGAAAATGGCTGTCACTTCGAGTGAATTATTT
>Ga0114955_1000103_pt1 | contig 83819 bp, 75 predicted proteins | sample Porto_5metaG_FD_87302 | JGI IMG/M metagenome (GOLD analysis project Ga0114955, IMG submission 87302) | Marine algal microbial communities from Porto, Portugal - Porto_5 metaG | ecosystem: Host-associated > Algae > Red algae > Unclassified | place: Portugal: Porto | collected 2015-02-02 | reverse complement strand
CGCTAGCGGTAAAAGAGTGCACATACTTTTCTAGTGCCTCTCCTTGAGCTCTCCACATCGCCTCTTCAAGATGTACACCCATAATGTTAAATTGATTACACAGCTCTTTATGAAAGTTGTGCGTCATTATACGATTGCGATACGTAGCATCAACCATATTCAGGTATGCTATGTGCTCATCAAGACTTGCATCTGGTTTTCTAAGATGAAAATAAGATAATCCAGCATCAAAGAGTTGGTGAAGCGTCTCTATCTCACTTTCGCTTGTTTTCTCTGGAGAAATTAATATGATCATCTATGCTGTTTTTACCACCTCAACAATAGCACTTTTCTCCAGCACTCCAGATTGTCTCCACACCTGCTTACCTGCTTTATAAAGAATCATAGTAGGTACTCCGCGCACGTTATACTGTGCAGCAAGCGGCTGATTTTTATCTACGTCTATTTTTACAATTTTCACTTGGTCACCTAGTTCGTCTTTTACTTGTTCTAGAATAGGTCCCAGTGTTTTACAAGGCCCGCACCATGTTGCATAAAAGTCTACTAAGACGGGCGGTTCAGATTGGATTATATCAAAAAAGGATGATTTCATCGTTGTATTTATTTTAGATTTATTGAAATATAATAAAATACCTCTGTACCACTTATGGCTTTAAGAGATTTATAACCTTAGTCGTTTTTGATGTGTGTTCCTTAATATCCAAATTAGCACATTTTTGAACCAGTAAACTCTCTCAAAACTACTCACACCTACAGCTCTAATCTTCAAGCACGACTGTTCACATTTTTTAACAATGGATGGTTAAGGTTTATTAATTGCTTCTGTAAAAGACTAGTTTCAAATTATCTTTAAGTGAACATTAAAATTATAATTATGAGTAATACAACACCTAATCCAGAGAAAACTAGTAAGAAAGAACAAGCGATTAATCTAGAGGCAACCCACGGCAAAGAGATTAATAATCAGGTAAAAGATAAAAAGGAGTTTACCCAGCCACGAGATAATCTAAAGAGTTAATCACTCACTATATATAACAAACCCCGAAGAAATAATCTTCGGGGTTTGTTATTTTATAATTGTACGTTGTCTTTTACGTTCTTCACCACCTCGGGATTAAGTAGCGTACTTATATCGCCTAGATTATCTCCATCTCCACAGGCAATCTTACGTAATATGCGACGCATTATTTTTCCAGAACGTGTTTTAGGTAACTCATCTGTAAATTGGATTTTATCCAGCTTTGCAATAGGACCTATTTTTTCTGTAATAATCTGGTTAATTTCCTTGCGTAAATTATCGTGATCGCGCCCTTCTCCTGTCTCTTTCAAAGTTACATAACCATATAAAGCATTACCCTTTATGGCATGAGGAAATCCTACAATGGCACTCTCTGCAACTGCTGGGTGCTCATTAATGGCATCTTCTATGGGGGCTGTCCCGAGGTTATGACCAGATACAATAATCACATCATCTACACGACCGGTAATTCTATAATAACCCGTTGCGTCTCTTAAAGCGCCATCGCCCGTAAAATATTTATGGTCGTAAGCAGAAAAGTAGGTTTCTTTATATCGTTTATGGTCACCCCATATCGTCCTAGCAATACTGGGCCATGGAAATTTAATGCACAATTTTCCTTCTACTTGATTTCCCTTTATTTCTTTGCCTTGTTCATCCATTAAGCTTGGTTGTATCCCTGGCAACGGCAAGGTTGCAAATGTGGGTATAGTAGGTGTTGCAAATGGAATAGGACTAATCATAATACCACCCGTCTCTGTTTGAAACCAAGTATCTGCTATAGGACAGTTTTTCTTTCCTACATTATCATTGTACCAGTGCCACGCTTCTTCATTGATGGGCTCTCCTACGGTTCCTAATACTTTAAGCGATGATAAATCATACTTTTCTACGTTGTTTAGGTTTTCCTTAGCAAGGGCTCTTATGGCTGTAGGTGCCGTATAAAATTGGTTAACGTGATGTTTCTCTATAATTTCCCAAAATCGTCCCCAGTCTGGAAAGCTAGGTACACCTTCATACAGTACTGAAGTAGCTCCATTTGCTAGTGGTCCGTACAGAATATAACTATGACCAGTAATCCAGCCCAAATCTGCACTACACCAGTACACATCATCTTCTCTATATTGAAATACATTTTTAAACGTATATGCACTATACACCATATATCCAGCAGTAGTGTGCAACATTCCTTTAGGTTTTCCTGTAGATCCAGAAGTGTAAAGTATAAATAAAGGATCTTCTGCCTCCATGGTTTCTGCTGGACAGTATGAAGAAGCTTCTTCCAGTAATGGCGCTAACCATTCATCTCTTTCTGCCTTCATTGTTACTGTCCCTCCAGTGCGCTTTACAACGAGTACATGCTCCACAGATGGACTACTTTCTAGCGCTTCATCTACAATACCTTTAAGATCTATTGTTTTATTACCGCGATAAGAGCCATCACTTGTGATGACTATTTTACAACTTGCATCATTAATACGTGTGCTTAAAGCAGTACTTGAAAAACCCGCAAATACTACAGAATGTATGGCGCCTATACGAGCACAAGCCAGCATAGATATTGCTAGTTCTGGAATCATAGGCACATAAATACAAACGCGGTCACCACGCTGCACACCTTTAGATAAAAGTACGTTTGCAAACCTGCATACACGCTCGTGTAATTGCTTATAGGTAATGTGCTCTGCCGGCTCACTAGGATCGTTTGGCTCAAAAAGTAATGCCGTTTTATCACCACGAGTATAGAGATGTCTATCTAGACAATTCTCTGTAATATTAAGCTGGGCTCCTTCAAACCATTTTATTTCTGGTTTTTCAAAATTCCAATCTAAGACCGTATTCCACCGTTTACGCCAGACAAAATTCTCCTCTGCTATTTCTTCCCAGAACTGCTCTGGATTATCTACAGACTTACGATATACTTGAAAATATTCTTCTAATCCCTTGATGTGGTAGTTACTCATGGAGTGTACTATTTTATTTGACAAAAAATAAGAAAGATGTATCTATTAATAGGTCATTATACGCTTTCGCGAAAGCGTATATATGCTATCCTACATCTTACCGTGTTACTAATGTCTACTTTTTCTTTCTAAAATAACAAATTCATGAAAAAAATGCGAAAAAAAACAAAAAACTACTCCCATACAGTAACATAGCGTTGATTGAAATTTTACCTACCATGAATTACTTTGAATAAAAAATATCACCAAATCTTATCTTTATCGATGAAAAGAATTATTTTTAGGTTAAAATGTAGATTTACAGCTAATTAAATATATTTTTAAATATTATAATGCCTTTTTACTCAATTGATTATTTTACTGCTGCCAAATCAAAAATTATGGAGAGACTTATTGTTCTGCTATTACTTTTTTTAAGTAGTATTCATTCCTTTCAATCCTATGGTCAAGAGACCATCACTAAAGAAGAAATTCTATTAATTAAGGAAAAGCAATTTACAAAAACAGAGATAGATGCTTTTATTCCTAATATAATTGAATTGTTTAATGAATCTAGCTACGAGAAGATTATTGAGATCGTACCTCATTTTATAAATAATGCTCAAAGACTGGAAGAGGAAGAGCTTGAAAAACGCTTAAAAAGTATTCTTGGAAACGCTTTTATCCAAGTAGATAATATTGAAGGAGCAGAAGAAATCTTTGAAGCCAGTCTTAAAGAAGCTAGGCAAGCTAACGATACCTATAGCGTTATACGCAGCCTTAATAATCTAGGTAATACCTTCTTTGAGAACAATCCAGATAGAGCAATTGCCTATTTTAAAGAAGCACTTGCAATAAACTTTGAGATTGAAGATAAAGTCATGTTTGACTTTATCTCAAATAATAATCTTGCAGAGCTCTATGTAATAAAAAAGAATGCCACAGAAGCACAGCGCTACCTCAACCATGCAAAAGAATTAATAAAGCAACACGATTTTAATGGAAGGAAAAAGAACTTTGAAGGAACGGTTTATCATGTTCAAAGTGGTATATATTTATTACAAAACAAGCCTAAAGAAGCTATAGAGGCAATTCAAAAATCTATTAAAATAGCTGGAGATGAACAAGATGACAATTATAAAATTAATAATTATAAAAATTTAATGAAGGCTTATGAAAGCTTAGGAGCATATAAAAAGGTAAATGACATACGCAAAACGTATGATATGCTTGTTGAAAAGCGATATGAAGAAGACAAAATCAAACAACAAAAAAATGCCAACTCACGGTTTAATCTTGATAAATTTAAACAAGAACTAAGAGCTTCAAAGTTAGAAAATGAACTCACGCTTCAAAAAGCAGCAAAAAGTAGAATACTATTTCAAACTTCTCTCATTCTGGCCGCAATAATGCTTCTATTTATTGCATCCTTATTATACTTAAGAAAAAAAAGAAAAAAATTACTCGATAATTTAAAGTCAAAAAATAAACAATATTTACTAGCTAAGAAAAAATCTCAAAAACTAGCTAGATCTAACACAAAATTTCTTTCTACTATAAGTCACGAGTTAAGAACACCGCTGTATGGGATTATAGGACTGTCTTCTGTATTTCTTGAAGATCCCAATCTTAAAAGTCATGAAGAAGATTTAAAGTCCTTAAAATTTTCGGCAGATTACTTATTGGCTCTCGTAAATGACATCCTTAACCTCAATAAAATCGACTCTAAGGAAGGAGCTCGTATACAGAAAACTAACTTTAAATTACAACAACTAATACCACACATTATTCAAACCCTAGAGTTTATAAATAAAAAAAATAATAATACTATTAAAACAATCATTGACCCGAATATCCCAAATACGTTACTAGGTGATAAAACTAAAATTTCTCAAGTACTCATGAACTTAATGAGTAATGCTAGTAAATTTACAGAGGATGGGACTATTACCATAGAGATAGTATTAAAAGGACAAAATAAGGATGTCAACACTATTTTATTTAATATTATTGATACTGGGCAAGGCATAGCCAAAGATAAACAAACAATCGTTTTTAACGAATTTGGACAAGTAGGAGCTATCTCTACCCATCAAGGGAGCGGCCTAGGATTACCTATTGTACAAAAAACGCTACACATTCTGGATAGTAAATTATTATTAGTAAGTAGCCTTAATGAAGGTTCCACGTTCTCTTTTACCCTAGATGTTGAAACGGGATCAGATATCAATCTAGAAACGCAACTTAATATTACCGGATATGCACAACTCAAAGATAAAAAGGTGCTCATAGTAGATGATAATAAAATTAACCAACTGGTAACAAAAAAAGTTCTTGAACAATATGGCATAAAAAACGAAAGTGCAAGCAATGGACAACAAGCTGTAAATGCCGTAAAAAATAACTCTTATGATTTTATACTTATGGATATTAACATGCCTGTTATGAATGGTATAGACGCAAGTATCATCATAAGACAATTTGATAGCATTACACCCATTATCGCCCTTACAGCAACAAATTATCAGAATAAAAATGAACTAGCCGACCATGGTATTAATAACAGCATACTAAAACCCTATAAAACAGAAAATCTATTAGACATGCTTTTAACCTATAGCTAATATTATGAAAGTTACTGTCATCCGTTTTGAAATAATACTACAAAAACCCATTGGTAGCTCACCTTCATGAAAAAGCTATTGCCGTATTGGTTAAGCATCAATAGCATATTTATAATGATTTCTGGATAAGCTTGCCCACTCTCAAGTGTTCCTTTTTCTCAATATAGCTAGTATGTTGAGAAGTGCTATCTATAGGGATAGCATAAAAACGGTCTTCTTATAATCTTTCTATTAAGTATTTCCTTAAAGAAGCCTAAGAAGAAAATAGTAAGCCATCTTACTGTTACATAGTGTACAATTAAAATTTTTTCGCTTTCGCAAAAATTGCTCTTTTAATGTTAATTCCCTTATTGTTCAACAATGTCAAGGCTTTGAATCAATACTTTAAAACGAGCCATATACCACCTCCTTTTTTCACAAATACCAATTTATACTGTATAATTTAAAACCATATACTGGTTGAAATTGGTCATTCTATTCAAAAAAATCTACATGGAATAAATTAATAGAAATAATGTAATTTTTTATAAATAATTGAATATCAATATATTTAACCGTTTTTAAACGTTTACAAGTACTTACAAACGACTATAAACGTAAGTAAACGTTTAAATGTCGGCTAGAGATTGTGAGCTGTCGCATATTTGCAGTGTTCTTATTTACAAGTGGTTATTATAATTTACTTATTAAGAATAAACGATTTTATCGAGAACGGCTCGAGAAAGAAATTTAACTCAATTTGGTAGGCTTAACCTACTCAAGAAAAACACATTATTATGAACGCATTACGCAACAAAGTACAGTTAATTGGAAGATTAGGTCAAGAACCAGAAATCACAACATTTCCTGATGGAAATAAAATTGCCAAATTCTCCATGGCAACAGACGATTCTTATAAAGACAAGAATGGTCAGAAAGTAGAACGTGCTTACTGGCATAATATCGTAGTACGAGGCGGCCTTGTAAAAGTCGTAGAAAGCTACATACAGAAAGGTCAAGAAATTGCGATAGAAGGTAAACTTACTAATCGCTCTTGGGAAGATAAAGATGGCGTAAAAAGATATATGACAGAGATTGTTTGCAACGAGTTGTTGATGCTCGGTAAAAACAATTAATATTACATTTTTAATAAAAAAGGCGCCCGTGTAGGCGCCTTTTCTTATTTAATATGCTCTAAGATAACAATATCGTAATTGCGTATATTTATATCTTAAAATACAAGCGATGAGTAACACTTATAAAACCACCGTTAATGCTGAGCACGATTTTGATATTTCTTGTGATCAATTATCCCAGCTCGATGCGGTACACACCTCTCAGAATTCTTACCATATTCTAGAGGATAATTCTTCTTTTAAAGCAACTGTGGTCTCCTCAGATTTTGCTAAAAAAACCTATAACATTCAGGTAAACAGCAACAACTATGAAGTTGTAATTAAAGACGAGATTGACATTCTTATTAAAGAGATGGGCTTCACAGTAGGAGCTTCAAAGCAGCTTAATAATCTTATTTCTCCTATGCCAGGTCTCATTATTGATGTACAGGTTACTGCAGGCCAAGAGGTAAAAGAAGGTGACACGCTGGTTATTCTAAGCGCCATGAAAATGGAAAACAGTTTTATTTCTCCTACAGATGGAGTGATCAAAGCCGTGCATGTTGTAAAAGATGACGCGGTAGATAAAGGGCAATTACTTGTAGAATTTGAAGAAGAAAAATAGATGAAAACCATAAAGAAAATATTAATCGCAAACCGTGGTGAGATAGCCATCAGAGTGATTCGCACGGCTAAGAAAATGGGTATTAAAACAGTAGCTATTTACGCTACTGTAGACCGTAATGCACCACACGTGCGCTATGCAGACGAGGCCGTTTGCGTGGGTAATGCGCCTTCATCGGAGTCTTATTTACGTGGTGGTAAAATTATTGAAGTTGCTCAAAAACTTAAGGTAGATGCAATCCACCCTGGCTACGGGTTTTTAAGTGAGAATTCCGCTTTCGCGAAAGCGGTAACCCAAGCACAAATGATCTTCATAGGCCCAGAGGCACACGCCATAGAAATCATGGGAAGTAAGCTCGCAGCCAAAGAAGCTGTAAAAGCTTATGACATCCCGATGGTGCCAGGTATTGATGAAGCCATCACAGATGTAGAAAAAGCAAAAGCAATCGCTGCCAAAATAGGATACCCTATTCTCATAAAAGCCTCTGCCGGAGGTGGCGGAAAGGGAATGCGCGTGGTGGAAAAAGACAGCGAACTAGCATCACAAATGAGTACGGCTATTAGCGAGGCCACTGCAGCATTTGGCGATGGTTCTGTTTTTATAGAAAAATATGTTGCCTCACCTAGACACATTGAGATTCAAGTAATGGCAGATAATCATGGTAATGTGATTCACTTGTTTGAACGTGAATGTAGCATCCAGCGTCGTCACCAGAAAGTGGTGGAGGAAGCTCCATCTGTAGTCCTTACTCCGCAACTGCGCGAAGAAATGGGACAAGCAGCTATAAAAGTGGCAAAAGCCTGTAATTATCGAGGTGCAGGTACTGTCGAGTTCTTACTGGATGATCAGCTCAATTTCTATTTCTTAGAAATGAATACTCGTTTACAAGTAGAACACCCAGTAACCGAACTTATCTCAGGAACAGATCTTGTAGAATTACAGATACGCGTTGCTCGTGGTGAGCAATTATCTATCGCTCAAGAAGACCTCAGCATTAAAGGACACGCATTAGAATTACGTGTGTATGCAGAGGATCCTCTTAATGACTTCTTACCCAGCGTAGGAAATCTATCTACTTACATACTCCCAGAAGGACCAGGTATACGAGTAGATAATGGATTTGAACAAGGCATGGATATTCCTATCTATTATGATCCTATGCTCTCAAAACTTATTGTTTATGCACCTACGCGTGAAGAAGCAATAGAGCTACTCTCTAAAGCCATAGATGATTACAAAATAGAAGGTGTACAAACTACACTTCCTTTTGGAAAATTTGTTTGTGAGCATGATGCTTTCCGTTCTGGAAATTTTGATACGCATTTTGTAAAAAATTACTATTCTCCAGAAGCTTTAAAAGAAGGGTTTAAGGAAGAAGCACGTATTGCTGCTCTTATCGCTCTCAAACAACATATTAAAGAACAACATATCTTACGCCTACCAACTGTATAACCTATGGATGCTAATATAAAAACGCTTAACAAAAAAATTGAACTTGCACACTTAGGTGGCGGTCAGAAACGTATAGACAAGCAGCACGAGAAAAAGAAACTTACTGCTAGGGAACGCATACACTACTTACTAGACGATGGCTCTTTTGAAGAAATAGGTATTCTTGTTACTCACCGTACCACAGATTTTGGTATGGAAAAAGAGATCTATTATGGAGATGGTGTTGTGACTGGTTATGGTACTGTAAATGGACGTTTGATTTATTTATTTGCACAAGATTTTACCGTTTTTGGAGGAGCACTCTCTGAGACACATGCCGAAAAAATCTGTAAAATAATGGATCTCGCTATGAAAACTAGAGCTCCGCTAATAGGGCTTAATGATTCTGGTGGTGCACGTATACAAGAAGGTGTACGCTCACTAGGAGGTTATGCAGATATCTTTTACCGCAATGTGCAAGCATCTGGTGTGATCCCGCAAATCTCAGCTATTATGGGGCCTTGTGCGGGTGGTGCCGTGTACTCTCCAGCAATGACAGACTTTACAATGATGGTAAAGAACACCAGTTACATGTTTGTGACGGGTCCTAATGTTGTAAAAACGGTGACAAATGAAGAAGTAACCTCAGAAGAATTAGGTGGCGCAAGTACGCACAGTTCAAAATCTGGTGTAGCACATATCACCTCTTCTAATGACGCACAATGTCTAGAAGATCTTAAATCTTTATTGAGCTACTTACCGCAGAATAATACGGAGACACCTAAGAATTTACCGTTTATACTCAAGGATGAAGTGCGTGACCAGCTTGCAACTATTATCCCAGATAGCGCAAACAAACCCTATGATATGCATGAGGTAATTACAGGTATCATAGATGAAGATTCCTTTTATGAAATCCATAAAGAATATGCTGAGAACATCATTGTAGGTTTTGCTCGTTTAGGAGGTCGTAGTGTGGGTATCGTTGCAAATCAGCCTATGTTTCTTGCAGGAGTACTAGATGTAAACAGTTCAAAAAAAGCAGCTCGTTTTACAAGATTCTGTGACTGTTTCAATATTCCTTTGCTCGTTCTTGTGGATGTTCCAGGTTTCCTTCCAGGTACAGATCAAGAATGGAATGGAATTATTACAAACGGGGCAAAGTTATTATACGCACTTAGTGAGGCAACCGTACCAAGAGTTACCGTAATTACCAGAAAAGCATACGGTGGCGCTTATGATGTGATGAACTCTAAGCACATAGGTGCAGATCTTAATTACGCATGGCCTAGTGCAGAGATTGCTGTAATGGGTGCAAAAGGAGCTAGTGAGATTATCTTTAGAAAAGAGATAAGCGCAGCAGATAATCCTGAGCAAAAACTCCTTGAAAAAGAAAGTGAGTATGCAGAGAAATTTGCAAATCCTTATCGCGCAGCACAACGTGGTTTTATAGACGAAGTGATTATGCCACAAGACACTAGACGCAAACTTATAAAAGCGTTTAGCATGCTCGAAAATAAAAAGGTGGAGCTTCCTAAAAAGAAGCACGGCAACATTCCTCTATAGCGTCTTATCTAAGAAAATTAAATGCATAATTGTTATATAAAGAGGCGCTCATAAGAGCGCCTCTTTTAATTGGTATTAATAACTTTGTAACATGGTTGCAACACAAGAATTACACTCCCTTTTAAAAACTCATTTTGGCTATGATAATTTCCGCCCTAACCAGCAGGAGATTATAGAATCTATATGCCGTGGAGATGACGCACTTGTCATTATGCCTACGGGTGGAGGTAAATCTATGTGTTTCCAGCTTCCAGCGCTGGCGCTAGAAGGAGTAGCTCTAGTAATCTCTCCGCTTATAGCCTTAATGAAGGATCAGGTAGATGCACTCCGTGCAAACGGTATAAAAGCTGCTTACTATAATAGCACACAACCGCTAGAAGAAACTCAGCAAGTACTAGCAGATTTACAAAGCGGAGCGATAGACCTTATCTATGTAGCTCCTGAGAGTTTACAAATGCTAGATGGTGCGCTCAACGCCGCAACCATTTCATTAATTGCCATAGATGAAGCCCATTGTATCTCATCATGGGGACATGATTTCAGACCTGCATACACACAGCTAGGTTACTTAAAAAGACGTTTCCCAAAAGCGCCTCTTATTGCTCTTACAGCAACTGCAGATCGCTCTACACAGGATGATATTGCACAACAGTTAGGCATAGGCAATGCAAAAAAGTACGTTTCTTCCTTTGATAGACCTAATCTCTATCTCGATGTGCGACCTGGTCAAAAACGTAATGATCAAATTCTTGATTTCTTAGACGACCATCCATCAGAAAGTGGTATCATTTACTGCCTTTCTAGAAAAAGTACGGAGTCTCTAGCTGCCAAACTACAGGCTAATGGTTATAAAGCAGCAGCATACCATGCGGGGATGCATGCAGAGCAACGCTCAAAAGTGCAAGAGGACTTTATAAATGACACCACACCTATAATTTGTGCAACCATCGCCTTTGGTATGGGAATAGACAAGAGTAACGTGCGCTGGGTGATCCACTACAACATGCCTAAAAATCTTGAAGGATATTATCAAGAAATAGGTCGTGCTGGACGTGATGGCCTACCTGCCCACACCTTACTTTTTTATAGTTATGCAGACACCCTACAGCTAAGACAATTTATAGACGGAGCAAAAAATGCCGACTACCAAATGGCAAAGCTGGATCGTATGCAACAATATGCAGAAGCCCTGAGTTGTAGACGTAAAGTGCTTATCAACTACTTTGGCGAGTTTCTCTCTGAGGATTGTGGAAACTGTGACATTTGTAACAGTCCGCCGGCATATTTTGATGGTACTGTACTTGCTCAAAAAGTACTTTCGGGCGTTGCTCGTATGCAACAAAAAGAAGCGATGGGTACCGTAATTGACGTTTTAAGAGGCTCGCAAAATGCTCAAGTATATGACAAAGGCTATCAAGAAATAAAAACATACGGAGCTGCAAAAGATGTTTCCTGGAGAGACCTACAGCAATATATGGTGCAAATGATTAATCAAGGGTTATTGGAAATACGCTTTCGCGAAAGCGGAAGATTACTACTCACCCCACTTGCTAAAGAAGTGTTATACGACGGAAAAAATATACAACTGGCTAAACTCACCAAAGTTAAAACCGAACCTGTTACCAAAGAACGCAAACCCAAAAAACCAAAAGGAACGCTCTTTGAAAAACTACGCGAACTACGCTCTGAACTGGCTAGAGATGCAAATGTGGCTGCATATATCGTATTTTCTGATGCTTCTCTTAAGGATATGGAAGATCAAGAACCTGTGACTCAAAAGCAGTTTTTAGACATCCAAGGTGTGGGACAAGCGAAGATGGAAAAATATGGCGCAGATTTTATAAAAGTCATTAAAGAGCATGTCCAAAAACCAAAGTCTAAAAGCGGTAGTAAAACGTATCTAGAGACTAAAAACCTGATCCAGCAAGGCCTTTCTCTAGAAGAAATTGCAGAGACCCGTAAACTCACTATAGGCTCTGTGTACAATCACTTGATGAAGTTGCATGAAGAAGGTATGGAAGTGGACTTTTACCAGTTTATACAGCCTGTAGAAGTAAAGCAAATACATGACGCCATCTTAAAAGTAGAAGACGCAGATAAGCTCAAATCTTTCTATGAATACTTTAATGAGGAGATGCCCTATTGGAAAATAAAACTTGCCTTATATTTAAAAGGTAAGTAGTTTTCTTTTTTGCCTATTTTTAAGGCAATGAAAGAATTAACGCTTTCGCGAAAAGTAGGCTTTATCATTGGCCCATTATTGTGCATTCTACTACTCGCAGCACCTATAGAACTCATAAATCCAGCGATAGACAAGGTGATTGCTATCGCTTTATGGATGATTATCTGGTGGGTTACAGAAGCTGTATCCATCTCTGTTACTGCACTTATACCGCTTGCTCTGTTTCCGCTACTTGGTATTGGAGATATAAAAGATGTAGCTAGTAACTATGCAAATCCTATTGTATATCTATTTTTTGGAGGATTTGTAATCGCGCTAGCGCTAGAAAAAGTGAACCTACACAAACGCATAGCCCTCTCTATTCTTAAAATTACAGGCACCAAAGCAAACGGGATCATCTTAGGCTTTATGATTGCCACTGGTTTAATGAGCATGTGGATCTCAAATACGGCTAGTACGGTCGTGATGCTCCCCATTGCGGTCTCTGTGATCCAACTTCTCATAGATGACAAAGATGGTTTTACAAAAAATGACCGCAACTTTGCTCTAAGCATTATGCTAGGTATCGCTTTTGGCGCAAACATAGGTGGAATGGCAACCTTGATAGGCACACCGCCTAACTCTGTAATGCTCGCATTCTTAAACGAGAGTTATAATATAGACATAGGCTTTTTTCAATGGATGAAAATGGGAGTTCCATTCTCCATCATACTTATGATCATTACTTATTTTATGATTACAAGAGTCTTCTACAAAAATAACTTAGGCACCATTGGAAAGTCTGGGAATATCATACAGAACGAGTTAGATAAACTAGGTCCTATTTCTAAAGGAGAGAAAGTAGTGCTTGTAATCTTTTTACTTACTGCGCTCTCATGGATGCTACGCTCGTACTTAAACAATCTGTTACCAAATATTACACTTACAGACACGACCATCTCTGTGGTTGCAGCATTACTTATGTTTATAGTTCCTATTAATTATAAGAAAGGATCTTTTCCACTTAATTGGGAAGATACTTCTCGATTACCTTGGGGAATTTTAATCCTCTTTGGCGGTGGTCTCGCACTTGCTTCTGGACTGGCGCAATCTGAATTTATAGATATGATAGGAAATTACATCTCACAGCAAGAAGACTGGAGTATGTGGGTGGTGACTGCCGTGCTTATTTTTTTAATGCTTTTTATGACAGAATTGATGAGTAATGTCGCACTTGTCACCATTTTGGTTCCGCTCGTGGTAGGTATTGCAATCGGGATGGATGTGCCCATTTTACAAATGGTAATTCCAGTAACGCTAGCTTCTAGCTGTGCATTTATGCTGCCTATGGCAACACCGCCTAACGCGATAGTCTTTGCAAGTGGTCACGTGCGCGTAGATCAGATGGCACGTGTGGGTGTGGTTTTAAATGTAATTTCGGTGGGGTTACTGTTTGCGCTGGCGTATTATGTGGTTCCGGAATTGTTTTGATTTGTTACGCTTTCGCGAAAGAGTACACACATTACAACTCCGTAGCTTGAATGCCACTTACAGTAATGCAAAGATCTGTGAGTGTTTTGGTTTTCTTCTCATTTCCCGTGATCATTGTGATAGAACTCACTCCTAGATGTTTTAAAATTTTTGCCGCTGCGCTAAAATCACGATTATCCTTATGAAAACCTACAGCCTCATAAGCATCTGCTTGTGCCATACCTTGCTTTTTGAGTGGTAAAGTATTGAGTAGTGCATAGTGACCATTTCCTTTTCCCTCTTGCTCCAGCCAGATTACAATACCCCTTCCTTCTCTTTCTATGAGTTGCTGTGATATTTCCATTTGCTCACGACAGTCGCACTCTATACTATTGAAATGATGTGCAAATATGCAAGAGGAATGTACTCTACAAAGCACATCTTCTGCTCCAGAGACATCTCCCATTACTAATGCGTGAGACTCCTTGATACCGTCGTAAAAGAGGATCTCTTTATAAGTTCCAAATTTAGTTTTGATGGTTCCCTCTGCTAGTTGTACAATCATCACTTTTATTTAAAATATGAAGTTGTTAATTTCTATAGATCTCTTACAATAGTGCTCTTTCATTTTTTTCATCTATCCAATCTTGACCCTTTCGGCGTCTCATGAAGTTATCATAATGTCTCATGTAAAAAACATTATAAAGCGCTTTCTTAAGGTTAGAAAATTTTCGCGGAAGCGCTCTTAAACTCATGCTAAATCCGGGCGTTTCGTACTTCATGTAGTGCCAGTAACCTTCTGGCATATACAAGGTCTCTCCATGATTGAGATTACATATAAAGCCTTTAGCTTTTTTGAGCTTAGGGAACTTCTCATAATCTGGATGGTCAAAGTTGATATCCTCTCTCGTAATTAGAGAATAAGGTACTTTATAAAGGTTAGGTGTTTCACTAGGAGGAAATAACACACACTGCTTTCTTCCTTCAAAATGAAAGTGCAAGATATTTGCCCAGTCTATATCATGATGCATAAATACTTTACTTCCCTCTCCTCCAAAAAAGAGCATGGGTATCTGCTTAAGTAATCTCAGACCTATCTTAGGAAACTTAAAATCATTTTTAAGTGTAGGAACCTCCTTCATTAGGTTATACAAGAAAATGCGATAATTAGTAGGCTCTTTTTTGAGTAAATCTATGTAATCACTCATACTCATAGTAGCATGAGCTTGGTTAAAACCCTCGTCATGCTTTACAGGTCTGTCATCATAAAGAGGCACTTTTTTATCTCCAGCTACCTCTTTAATGTAAGAAAGACGCCATTTATCATAAGCATCCCAGTCATCTATGAGGTGCTCAATAACCACAGGTTTTTGCGGCTTTACGTAATCCCTTATAAACTCTTTCTTAGTTATAGAATGTACTCTAGGAATAGATTGTAACTGCATGTCAAATAGAATTTAATGAACCTCCATAATTAAATACCTAAAAGCACTAACTCCCTAATGGGAGTTAATGATATGTATAAAACTATATTATATATCTACGATGTTTACAAAAGAGGAGTTCTTTATTTTAAAGATTTACCTACAAGTTTTGCTTCTTCGTTTCTATCAATTTTGTGTCCTGGTCTTGACCATTTTGGTTTCTCACCTAATGACTCAAACTTTGAGTCTACGGCTTCTACAGATGACGGCTGCGCTTTCTTTACAAATGGTTTTTGGGGAGTAAGACCTAGTAGGTCAAACATTTTCATATCCTCGTTTACATCTGGGTTAGGTGTAGTAAGGAGTTTATCTCCTGCAAAAATAGAATTTGCACCAGCAAAAAAGCACATGGCTTGTCCCTCTCTACTCATTTCTGTCCTTCCGGCAGATAGTCTTACTTGCGTTTGCGGTAACACAATTCTAGTAGTAGCTACCATGCGTATCATCTCCCAGATTGTAATGGGGTCAATGTCTTCCATAGGTGTTCCCGGTACTGCTACCAGCGCATTTATAGGAGTTGATTCTGGTTGTGGATCAAGCTTAGCAAGTGCTACGAGCATTCCTGCACGATCATCCACCTCTTCGCCCATTCCTATAATTCCACCAGAACACACGGTAACATTTGTTTTACGCACGTTTGAGATTGTATCCAGACGATCTTCAAAAGCTCTTGTAGAAATCACATCCTTATAGTAATCCTCAGACGTGTCAAGGTTATGATTATATGCATATAACCCTGCCTCTGCTAGGCGTTCTGCTTGATTCTCTGTCACCATACCTAGTGTACAGCACACTTCCATATCAAGCTTGTTTATCGTGCGCACCATTTCTAGTACGTTGTCAAATTCTGGTCCGTCCTTTACATTACGCCATGCCGCTCCCATGCATACACGAGAACTTCCAGACGACTTTGCTCTTAATGCCTGTGCTTTTACCTGCTGTACAGACATTAAATCATTTCCTTCTATATCTGTATGGTATCTTGCTGCCTGCGGGCAGTACCCGCAATCTTCTGGACACCCACCAGTTTTAATAGAAAGCAATGTAGAAACTTGTACGGTATTAGGATCGTGATGCTCGCGATGCGTAGTTGCAGCTTCATATAAAAGCTCCATCATCGGTTTATTATAAATAGCGAGTATTTCCTCTTTGGTCCAGTTGTGTCTTATTTCTGTCATAACGTAAAAATATGAAATAGTCTTAATCAAGTAAACGGCTATCGCTTGATTTTTTTGATATTTTAATCATCTAGCAATATACAAAACAGGGTAATCATCAAAAGATTCCGCTTTCGCGAAAAAAGGAACTCACCATTCCTATGCTCTCTCCACAATAACACTTACTGCGTTTCCTCCAAAACCAACAGCATTTACAAGTATTTTTTTAAGTGGACTGTCTTTAGATTTGTCTTTAAGATATGGAACACCAATAAAACGCTGTTCTAGTAACATTGTCACTGCAAGCTCAAGACTCAACATTCCACTAGCTCCAAAAGAATGTCCTATTTTCCACTTGTTTGTAGTGAGCATAGGCACATCTTCACCAAAAATTTTCTTTATTGCTGCCATTTCAGACGTATCACCTTTTATAGTTCCAGGAGCATGCATTACAATAGCATCTATTTCTGAAAGCTCTGTTCCATCAAGAGCCATCGCAATAGATTTTTGAAAACACTCTCCTTCACTAGAGATAGACACTGCGTGTTCTAGTTTTTCCGTTGCATATCCTACGCTAGTAACATAAGCAAGTGCATTTTTCTTTTTACCTAGTTCTAGACAAGCCATTGCTGCGCCTTCACCTAGTACCATGGTGTTATTTTTTTTAAATAAATTTAAAGCCATACTAGGGTATGCACTCGTTCCCTCCTCCGTAGGCGTAAGTTTCATTGCTCTTATTTGAGCAAGAGTAAATGGTGTAAGTGCAGCCTCAGAACCTCCTACTAAAAATTTTGTAGACATTCCAGATTGCAACCATGCTATACCATTTAATAAAGCATGTAACGCGGTACTACAAGTGATAGAGTGAGAAATATCTGGTCCATTAGACTTTAAATCGTTTGCAAGCCATGAAGAAATATTACCTAAAGTAGTAGATGGAGATGCTTGTGTAGGTACGATATTACGTTCCTTATAAGTCTCAAAAAACTTCTCAAAAAGTTGTGTAGCCCCTCTTGATGACCCCACATTAATACCAAAATCACCATCTTTCCACCCAGCTTGTGTCACTGCTATTCTTCCTGCATATATAGCATATAAAACAGATGGATCTATGCGTAAATAGTTTTTATCTTCTCTACGTATAGCCTGTATTGCCCTTTGCCCTTCTGGTGTTAATCTTGCTGTAAATGCCTCTAGCTCCTCTTCCCAAGTGATTTTTGTAGTTGTTTCTTGGTAAGCGTTCCACTGCTCTTCAGCATTTGAACCTAAGGGTGAGATAGAACCTAGACCGGTAATGGCTATGGGAGTTTTCAAAGTATAATGTGATTTTAGTTTGCAACTACAAAAGTACAATTTCGCGTAAGCGTACCCCATACATTTATGATTTTTCTTGAAAAGCACTGTAACTTTCACGTCCATAAGGATACTTATCTATAAATCAATCACAATGGATAATCAAAACGAACTTATAGAACGCCCTAGCTGGTGGAAACGCAACTGGAAGTGGGCAGTACCCGCAGGAGGATGCCTTACCGTAATTATTATAGCCGTCGTTTTGATCGTGGGTGGTGCCTTTGCTTTTGCAAATAAAATTAAAACTTCTTCTGGAAGTGATGAAGCCCTCAGCCAAGTACAATCTAATCAAGAAGTAATTACTTTGCTAGGCGAACCAATAGAAAGTGATGGTTTTGGGAGTTTTAATATTTCTATAAATAATGGCGTAAAAACATCAAATGCTACCTTACCAATTAAAGGTCCAGATGGCACAGGAGTTATTCATGTAATCACTCGCAATGAAGGTGATGATATTATTTATGATGTTTATAATGTAACGATAGATGGTAGCGACCAGGTTATTGAGTTAGTACCAAAAGCAATAGAGTAGTCTTTAAAAATGATCTAAAGCTTCTTGTATTGCTGCATAAACCTGAGTGAGCTCATTATCTGTAATCACATACGGAGGAAGCACATAAATAGTATTGCCTAGTGGTCTAAGTGCCACGCCACGTTTCATAAAAAATTGATATAGCTCATCACGTAAATTCCCATAGCGCTCCATTTCTATATTGAGATCAATGGCTATAATTACACCTTTAGTACGCACATCTCGCACTTTAGTATGTGTTGCTACTTGTTGTGCAAATACTTGATGGGCCTTTTCTATACGCTTTCGACTATCTGTAATTTCTGAGCTTTGCAATACTTCCATTCCTGCAATTGCAGCGGCGCAGCCTACAGGGTGCGCACTAAATGTGTGTGCATGAAAAAAGCCTTTGTGCACCTCGTCGCTCAAAAAGCTATCAAAAACTGCCTGCGTACAACTTGTAATACTAAGCGGAAACATCCCTGCAGTAAGTGCCTTGCTTAAACACATAATATCTGGCTTGTTTTCTAACTGGTCACAGGCAAAAATGGTTCCCGTTTTTCCGAAACCGGTCATAATCTCATCTGCAATGGTGAGTACATTTGCCTCTCGACATTTTTTAATAAGTGCGTCGAGACCATTTACAGAATGAAATTTCATACCGGCAGCTCCTTGCACCAGGGGCTCAAAAATAAAAGCAGCGCATTTATTTGATGCGAGTATCGCTTCTAGTTTAGCCATTACTTCCTCTAGATTATCTTCTTGAGGTGTAGGTATTCTAATAACTTTAAGTAAAAAATCTTCAAAAGGTCCGTTATAAGAGCTCAATCCAGAGGCACTCATTGCCCCAAAAGTATCGCCATGAAAACCGTCTTCAAAAGCGATAAGCGTGTCTCTCTTATCGTCTTTATTGTGATACAGCTGGATAGCCATTTTTATAGCTGCCTCAACCGCGGTAGATCCGTTATCATTAAAGAAAATCTTCTCTTGATTCTCAGGAAGTATCTCCATTAATTTTTCGGCAAGGGTAATTGCTGGCGGGTGCGTAAACCCACTGAACATGACAAAATCCAGCGCCTGCATCTGCTCGTGCATTGCCATTGTAATATGCTCATTGCCGTGACCATACATCGCGGTATACCAAGAAGCAATACCATCTATATATTCATTATCCTGCTCATCATACATCACCGCTCCTTTTGCTCTCGTAATAACAACAGGATCCTGTGCCGTTTTATGCTGTGTGAGCGGATGCCAGAGATGTTTTTTATCTTTTTCTTGAGTAGTCACTGTAGTAATTTTAAGTAAAGTTAGCTAAGGAGTAGGTTTATAAAAATATCTACTAATAAAGTCACTATAAAGCTTGTAAGCTTTCGCGAAAACGTGCTGCATACTCCGCAATTACATTTTCGTCAAAGTAAGGCTCTTCATCAATGCGACCTATGATAGTTGCACCAGTCATTTTTTCAATAATTGCCTCCGTGGTAGGATGCTCTTCTCCAGAAAAAATAATCCCTGCCACAGAAAGCCCTCTTGCTTTGAGTAGCTCGACCGTCAATAACGTGTGATTTATACTTCCCAGATAATGACGAGATACTACAATCACCTTATCTGTAGTCACTATTAAATCTGCAATAGTTTCTGTATCATTTATAGGTACAAGCACTCCGCCGGCTCCTTCTACTACGAGAGCTCTAGTTGATTTAGGACGCTTTATAGAAGCTGCAGTAACTGTAATGCCATCAATCTCTGCCGCAGCGTGCGGACTCATAGGTGTTTTAAGAGAATAACTATTATCGTGATATTGCGATATTTCATTATTAACTAAACGCTTTACTTTATGTGTATCACTATTATCAAGATCTCCCGCCTGTATTGGCTTCCAATAATCTGCTGCTAGTGACTGTGTCACTATTGCTGCAGCTACCGTCTTTCCTACATCTGTAGAGATTCCTGTTATAAAATATGTCTTATTTGATTTCATTAAATTTTGTTTTACAGTTATCACAGCGATACTCGTATTTTGTGTAAAATGGAAGCGCTCCAAAAACAAAACCTAGGAGAAAAGCTCCTAGAGATCTAATATCTGAAACGGTTGTAAAAAGTGCAACTTCCTCACTATTACAATTGGGACAATGCACAGGCAAACCATCTTCGGTAACAGAATACTCTGAGATTTCACTTAAGATTTCTTTTGCTCTTGACTCTTGATCTGCAGGCACTCGTAGTTTTACACCACCAATGGCATTACTCACTAGTGGATCTGTATCTATGGTGTAATTATCTGCTAGAAATGCATGAATACCTTCTGCAAGTAAACGACCTTTAAAAATTTGAGCTTCACTTGAGTATTGAAACTGAGCAATGGTCACAAATGTGTTTGACATAGCACAAATATAATCTTCACATCACATATTAGTAAACTATAACTGCGCTTTTAAAATAGTCAGCAATGCTGTTATTTCAACTTTCGTATTATATGCGTGTAGACATATCCGTAAGCGCTCTTGACCTTCTGGAACTGTGGGCGATAAAATAGGCTTCACTTCAAAATTTTCTTTTTCAAGCTTTCGCGAAAGCGTTCTAACCTTTTCATTACCCATCACCACGGCACAATGTATGGCAGAGTTACTTTCTATAAATAAGTTATCAAGTCCTGTCTTCTTAAGCAAACTGTTGAAATGAACTATAAGTTCTTGTAAATTTCCAACTGCTGGTAACTGTGCATCACTCTGCACATCTAATTGCTCGTAAGCGGCCATTATTGTAGCAATGGCATGCGGTGGAAGTCCCGTGGTGTAAATAAATGATCTAGCAAAATTAATAAGGTACGCGCGCAATGGCTCACTGCATAAAATGGCTGCTCCATGTGCTCCCATGCCTTTTCCAAAAGTGATAATACGAGCAAAAATCTCTTTTTCTAGCCCCAAATCCTGCACTAAACCAAGTCCTTTTTTACCCATAACACCCGTTGCATGAGCCTCATCTACTATTAGGTAGATATTATGTTTTTTACAAATTTGAGAAATAGCAGTTAGATCTGGCGTATCACCATCCATCGAGAAAACAGATTCCGTAACAAGATATATCGCCGTTTTAGTTTCTTGATCATTTAGATGATGCATCGCTTTAAGACGAGTGACTACGGCTTCTATATCTGCAATATTATTGTGTTTAAACTTATAACCTCTAGCAAGACTCATCTGGATGCCATCACGTATGCTAGCGTGTATAAACTCATCATAAAGAATGAGATCACCGCGCTGTGGCACGCTTTGGAAAAAGCCAATATTTGCATCATAACCGCTGTTAAATATAAGAGCAGTCTCACTATTATGAATACCCGCAATTAAGGTCTCTGCCTGACTATAAAGGGTATGATTACCAGATAACAGGCGGCTGCCGGTGGCTCCATTTGCAATAATTTTATGTTCGTCTAAGATTTCTTGTGCTCGCTGCGCAATATTTCTAGCAATAGGAAGGCTACTAGAAAAACCCAAATAATCGTTAGATGAAAAATCCACCAGACCTGACGAAGTATTAAGTGTTCGCAAAGAATCACTGTCTCTGCGTATGCTAAGTTTTTTCTGTAGTTTTTCTGGTAACATAAGGTAAAGATACTTCACGGGTTTGACATATATAACCCACGGAAGTGATCTTAGTTTCTTACTTTTAAATTCTAAATATGCTACTATGAGATTTTTATGTATCGCCCTTTTACTCACTGGCTTTTGTTATGGACAAACTAATGCGTACGAGATATCTTTTGATAACGCACACCACCATGAAGCGCAGATAGCTATCACTTTTCCTGAACTCAAGAAAAAGACTGTAGTAGTGCGTATGAGTAGATCCTCACCAGGACGCTATGCAATACATGAGTTTGCAAAAAACGTTTTTAATTTTAAGGCTACAAATAGCAAGGGAGAAGCGCTAGTAGCAACACGCCCAGATCCATACTCGTGGGAGATTAAGGATCATGACGGAGCGGTAAACGTATCATACAAACTATTTGCAAATAGGGCAGATGGCACGTACTCTCAAGTAGATGAGTCGCACGCACACCTCAATATGCCAGCAACGTTCATGTTTATAGAAGGAGAAGACCACCGTCCTATTGAGATAGATTTTAAGCTTAGAAAAGATTTGAATTGGAAAGTAGCGAGCCAACTTAAAAAAATAGACGATGCACGTTACAGCGCACCAAACTTGCAATACTTTTTAGATAGCCCTACAGAGGTAAGTGATTACAAGCTTAGGGAATTTACAGTAGACGGTCAAAACATACGTTTTGCGTTGCATAGTGATGACAGTGCAGAAGATTTTGACGCCTACTGGAAAAAGGTAAAAGCTATTGTACTGGCGCAAAAAGAAGTGTTTGGAGAGTTACCTGCCTATGATTTTGGCGAGTACACTTTTCTTGCTTGTTATGCTCCTCACGTATCTGGTGACGGCATGGAACATCGCAACAGCACGATTCTTACGGATAGAGAATCACTAGCAGGAGGAGGAATGGAAGGAAATATAGGTACTGTCTCTCATGAGTTTTTTCACTCGTGGAATGTGGAGCGCATACGTCCTGCAGATCTGGAGCCTTTTGACTTTACAGCAGCAAATATGAGTGGCTCACTTTGGTTTGCCGAAGGTTTTACAAGCTATTACACAAATCTTATACTTGCGCGCGCTGGTGTGATCACCAGTGAAGATTATGTAAAAAGTCTCAACGGGACGTTTAATTATGTATGGAACTCGCCTGCCCTTGACTTTTTCAACCCGATTGAGATGAGCTACCAGGCGCCTTTTGTAGATGCCGCGACCTCTGTAGATCCAGTAAATAGAAACAACACCTTTATCTCCTATTACTCGTATGGTAGTGTACTTGGGCTTGCGCTTGATCTCTCACTACGCCAGCAAGGACTTAATCTTGATGATTATTTTAAAGCAGTATGGAATCAGTTTGGAAAGAAGGAAATCTCTTATTCCATACAACATCTTGAGAATGTATTAGCTGCGTATGCGGGTAACGCTTTCGCGAAAACGTTCTTCTCTCAATATATTTATGATAGTCAAATGCCAGATTATCAAAACCTACTTACCAATGCGGGACTCACAATCACACAAGACGCAGCAAAGCCGTACCTAGGAATACGAGTAAACGCTACCGAAAATGGTTTAAGCATTGTACGAGCTACCTCAAAAGGAACACCGGCATATACAGCAGGCCTTAACGAAGGTGATCTTATTACAGCACTAGATGGCACGGAATTAAAAACTAGTGAAGCTTATGAAACTTATTTGAATTCGCTGTCCGTAGGACAGACGATAGCTGTAAACTATGAGCGATTTGGTCGAAAACTTACAACGAAACTAACCGTAAGCGCAGATCCCACCTACACGATAACAATGGATCCAAAGCCAAGAAAAAAAACTAGCAAGCTCAGAAAATACTGGCTTCAAGAAAAATAAAAAGGTAGTTTTTATAGATTATATACCCAGTACTAAAAATAGTGCTGGGGATTTTTTATGCGCAAATTTCAAATAAAATTATTGTTTTTCAATAATTTTTATATATTTGTTATTGTAAAACGATAATAAAATGAAAGTATTACTTAAGTTAGAAAAAAATATTAATATCTTATATGTTGCATTACAAATACTATTTGTCTTAGCTATTATAGGAGTTGCTATAGGAATTATTAAAGGAGATGTATTTAATATTAACAATCCAGAGACAACTAACGCTTATAACTTTAGAAGTTGGAAATTTCTTGTTATTCTATTTAGTTACTTTATTATCTACTACTTCTTCATTAAAGCTGTTTCATATTTAAAATATATCATCCCTTTTTTAAAGAAAGGTTTTTCATTTTCAGAGCCCGTGGCATTAAAACTAAACCAAACAGGAAAACTCCTAATATATATTGGAAATGGTCTTGCAGTAATATCCATCGCAACACCTTTATTACTTAGGTCTAAATTTGAAATAGACATTATTGATACAGTCTTAACACCGCTCTTTATTGTGATTTTAGGATTATTTTTCAACTATTTTGGACATGCATTTTTACAAGCTAAAGATTTACAGAACGAAAACGATTTAACTATATGATAAAGACTTTGAAATATCATCTCCGTAGCCTATCTATAATTGTTATTATAGCAATGATCTACACTACCATAAAAACTGTTGGGATTTTAGTGATATCCATAACGCTTCCTTCTAGCCAACTTGTCAAATTTACTGACGTAATTAAAAGTGAATTCTTTCAAAAAGGTTTTGATAATCCAAATAATTGGATAGCAATAATTTTTATTATTATGCTAACTATTCTGAATTTATATCTTCTAAAGCTGCTACTGATATCCTATAAACTTATAAAGGAATATAAAAATGGAGAATTATTAACGGATGAAATCACTAAAAAATTGACTCTTATAGGCGAAGGATTTTTAAATTATGGGTTGTCTTATGCTGCTCTCTTTATGATTATTGGTGTGTTTTTTTACAATAATGTATCTTCAATTACAGATGTACTTCCTCGACTTATTGTTTGCTTTATTTTTGGAAAATCGATACTGTTGCTTGCTGCTATCTCCAAAAAAGGTGTGCTCTTGAAACAAGAAAACGATTTAACTATATAACTTATGCCTATAACTATTAACTTAGACAAAGTATTGGCAGATCGTGAGATGAGGAGCAAGGAGCTTGCAGAGATTGTAGGTATTACAGAAGCAAACCTCTCTATCCTTAAATCAGGTAAGGCAAAAGCAGTGCGCTTCTCTACGCTGGAAGCCATCTGTGAAGCGCTAGATTGCCAGCCAGGCGATATTCTAGCGTACACACATACTTAAAATGCAATAAATATGATAAGCTATAAACGGGCAGAAAGTGATAACGAACTCCAGCAAATTCTAAACATCCAGAAAAAAGCGCTAAAAACGAATGTATCTCTAGAGGAACAAAAGGAACAAGGATATGTTACTGTACCACATACTTTTGAAATCTTAAAGAAAATGAATGATGCTTGCCCACATTTACTAGCAGTCGTAGATGGGAATGTAGTTGGTTATGCATTAACAATGCTCGAAAGCGCTCGCTATGAAATGCCAATTCTCACACCTATGTTTGATATTGCAGATGGGCTATATCCAACTAAAAACTATCTCGTGATGGGACAAATCTGTATAGACAAACCATATAGAAGTAAAGGCATCTTTAAGGGACTTTATTCATTTTATAGAGAAGAGCTTTCACCTCAGTATAAAAGTCTTATTACTGAGGTTGCAACATTAAACACGCGATCACTAAGCGCTCACCTTGCTGTAGGTTTTAAGGTTATAGATACACAGGTCACAGATGGCACTAGCTGGGAATTAATTTCTTGGGAGTGGTAGTTACTACTTAATATATACGTTGTTCCACAATCCATTATAAGTATCTGCATAGCCACCGTTGCAATATTTACAAGTACAGTCTAAAAGAAGTTTAAAAGGAATTCATAAACTACATAGACGATAAGCAATTGCATCTATTATTCGATGACATTTTTTTGAGTTATTCTATTATTTAAAAACAGGCTCTACGTTGTTGGTAGTGAATCAAAATAAATTTAGTGAATAATGTATCTAGATTCCTGACCTAAGTAAACTTTACATAAAAAATGATGTGAGCGAAGGGTTAAGCAATATAGTGTAAGTACGAATACCATATAATAGCCTATTTCCTGAGGGTTTGGCAGATAACCTAAAACGATTGCTTCTTTATGTTGGTCCCTAACGAGGGATATTTTTAGCAATATTTAATTAAGCATAGACTTTTTAGTGTATTCAATGAGCCCGGCCAAAAAGAATTCATTTTTGTGCTATTGGCGAAAAGTAACAGTCGGACTAAAAAAGATAGATCTAAAACGTTATAGATTAGAAACGTTCAGCAAAAAAAAGCCCAAATTCTGTTTAAGAATTTGGGCTTTTCAGCTTATTAAAAATGCGCTTTAATCTGCTAGTACAATCACTTTATTGTTGTTCATCTCTACGGTACCACTTGCTATTACCAGTGACCACTTGCCATCTGTCGTTTTGGTAAATTTACCTTCTTGACCTGCAGCTATTGTAGGATTTCCTTCAAATTTTACAGTACCTGCTCCTAGTAAAGAAACCGTTGCTGCGTGATTATCTAACATTTGGTATTCACCATTTACACCCGGTACAGTAACCGATGATACTTCACCACTTACAAGAGATGCCTCTGGAGTTACAATTTCTAAATGCATAGTTTATAATTTATAGTACGCTTTCGCGAAAGCGTAATTAAAAATCTCTTAAGCCTCTTGAAGCATTTTTTCTCCTGCCTCGATCGCCTCTTCGATAGTTCCTTTAAGGTTAAATGCTGCCTCTGGAAGGTGATCTAACTCTCCATCCATAATCATATTAAATCCTTTGATTGTCTCTTTAATATCAACTAACACACCCTTAAGACCCGTAAACTGCTCTGCTACGTGGAAAGGCTGAGAAAGAAAACGTTGAACACGACGTGCACGACCTACAGCCATCTTATCTTCTTCAGAAAGCTCTTCCATCCCTAGAATAGCAATAATATCTTGAAGTTCTTTGTAACGTTGTAAAAGCTCTTTTACGTTTTGTGCACAGTCATAGTGCTCTTTCCCTAAAATATCTGCCGTAAGAATACGTGATGTAGAATCTAGTGGATCTACCGCTGGGTAGATACCTAACTCTGCAATCTTACGTGAAAGTACTGTAGTTGCATCAAGGTGAGCAAACGTTGTTGCTGGTGCTGGATCTGTTAAATCATCTGCAGGTACGTAAACCGCCTGTACAGATGTAATAGAACCTCTTTTTGTTGAAGTAATACGCTCTTGCATTGCTCCCATCTCTGTTGCTAGTGTAGGTTGGTACCCTACCGCAGATGGCATACGTCCAAGTAGTGCAGAAACCTCAGATCCTGCTTGTGTAAAACGGAAGATGTTATCTACGAAGAAAAGTACATCTTTTCCTTGTCCTTCTCCTGCTCCATCACGGAAGTACTCAGCTATAGTAAGTCCTGAAAGTGCAACACGTGCGCGTGCTCCAGGTGGCTCATTCATTTGACCGAAAACAAAAGTAGCTTTTGAGTCTCTCATCCCCATTTTATCTACTTTAGAAAGATCCCATCCTCCTTCTTCCATAGAATGCATAAAGTCATCACCGTATTTAATAATACCAGACTCAAGCATTTCTCTCAAAAGGTCATTTCCTTCACGTGTACGTTCTCCTACTCCTGCAAATACAGAGAGTCCACCGTGACCTTTTGCTATATTGTTAATCAACTCTTGAATAAGTACTGTTTTACCTACTCCAGCTCCACCAAATAAACCAATTTTACCTCCTTTTGCATAAGGCTCAATAAGATCAATTACTTTAATACCTGTAAAAAGTACTTCTGTAGATGTTGATAAATCTTCAAATCTTGGTGCGCTACGGTGTATTGATAAACCTGCATCACCTGCCTTAGGCAAGTTCTCCATTCCATCGATAGCATCACCAATTACATTAAAAAGACGTCCATAAATATCTGGACCCACAGGCATTTGAATAGGTGCTCCAGTCGCAACTGCATCTACACCACGACTTAATCCGTCTGTAGAGTCCATAGAGATGGTACGTACTGTATTTTCTCCAATGTGTGACTGTACTTCAAGAACAAGTAGTGCTCCGTTTGAATTTGTAACTTCTAGTGAATCGTAGATTTTTGGTAACTCAGATCCGCTCTCGAAAGCGACGTCTACTACCGGGCCTATAATCTGTGCAACTTTACCTGTAACTTTTGACATTAGTATCTATTTAATGTTTAGCGAAATAAAAAGCGAAAAAATATCGTTTTTCGTGGTGCAAAGATACTGTTTAATATTTTATACAAAAATGCAAAAACTAAGTTTTTACTATGCTTTTCTATTTTATACAAAGGACGATCTTAACAAACATTTACAACCTCACTAATAACCTGATTTACTATTAATTAGCTTAAATAATTAAGGCTTATTCAATCAGCATTGAATAAGCCTTAATTAATAATGATATACTTTATTTTAGAAATACTCATCTATGTGGTAGACCAGCAATCATATAGATTTTAAAATATTACTCTACCGTAACGGACTTAGCTAAGTTACGTGGTTGATCTACATTTTTACCAAGCATCAATGCTATATGGTAAGATAATAATTGTAACGGGATAGTAGCCAAAATAGGAGTAAGTGGCTCCAAGGTTTCAGGAATTTCTATAATGTGATCTGCAAGTCTTTTAACCTCCGTATCACCTTCTGTAACGATCCCAATAATCTTACCGCTACGCGCTTTGATTTCTTCTATGTTACTTACTACCTTCTCATAATGTCCTTTTTTCATTGCAATCACAAAAACTGGCATCATCTCATCTATAAGAGCAATAGGCCCGTGCTTCATCTCTGCTGCTGGATATCCTTCTGCGTGTATATATGATATTTCTTTAAGTTTTAGAGCACCTTCTAATGCTACTGGAAAATTGTATCCACGTCCTAGGTAAAGCGCATTTGGCGCGTCCTTATATTTGGCAGCAACAAGTTCAGCTTGATCATTACATTTTAATGCTTTTTCAACCTTCTCTGGAATGCGTTCTAATTCTTGTAAGTACTTTCTAAACTCGGACTCTGGCATTTTACCTGTAGCCTGAGCAAGTCTTAAAGCAATAAGCGTTAATATGGTTATTTGTGTAGTAAAGGCCTTTGTGGAAGCAACCCCAATTTCTGGACCTGCATGTGTATAAGCTCCTGCATCTGTTATTCTAGAAATAGAAGACCCAACTACATTACAAACACCAAAAACAAAAGCTCCTTGCTCTTTAGCAAGTTTAATAGCCGCCATTGTATCTGCAGTTTCTCCACTTTGAGAAATTGCTATAATAACATCATCCTTAAAGACTACTGGGTTACGATATCTAAACTCTGAAGCATACTCCACCTCTACTGGTACACGAGCAAACTCTTCAAATATATACTCAGCTACAAGTCCTGCGTGCCATGATGTACCACAAGCTATTATAATAATACGTCGAGCGTTTTTAAACTTCTCTATATTATCATCAATACCTGCCATTTTGATAATACCTTCTTTCACGAGCATACGCCCACGGAAAGTATCTTTAATCGCTTGAGGTTGCTCATAAATTTCTTTAAGCATGAAGTGATCATAACCACCTTTTTCTATTTGCTCTAGATTAAGTTTTAATTCCTCTATGTACGGATGTACTAAGGAGTCATCCTTAATTTTGCGCACTTTTAATTTTTTTTGATTGCGTATTACCGCCATCTCACCATCCTTAAGATAGATGGTCTTATTTGTGTACTCAATAAATGGCGTAGCATCTGAAGCAATGAAGAATTCATCGTCTCCTACTCCAATAGCAAGAGGACTTCCTAAACGGGCAACCACAATTTCATCTGGTTTTGTTTTATCAAAAACCGCAATTGCGTATGCCCCTATGGTTTGGTTAAGTGCAATTTGAACTGCCTTACCTAGCTTAACTCCTTCATTTTTCTTTACATCTTCAATTAAGTTCACCAATACTTCTGTATCTGTATCAGACTGAAAAGTATAGCCACGCTTTATGAGCTCTTGACGTAGTGCGTCATAATTTTCAATAATCCCATTATGGATAATAACTAAATCTCCGGAATTTGATAAATGAGGATGGCTATTTACATCATTAGGGACTCCATGGGTTGCCCATCTAGTGTGACCTATTCCTATTCCTCCCGCGGTAGAAATTTCTGACTCTAACTTATCTCTTAAATCTGCAACCTTCCCTTTAGTTTTAGAAACTTTTAGTTCTGTACCGTCATAAAGTGCTATCCCAGCACTATCATACCCTCTATATTCTAATCTCTCTAAACCTTGAATAACTACAGGATACGCCTCTCTATGACCAATGTAACCAACAATTCCACACATAATTTAATATATTTTATAAGCCTAATGCAATACCGCAAGGGCTGTTAGGGTCAATTTCTTCTGTTATAGTATAAAATAACCTTAGTCTTAGTTTCTTTTCTTCATTGTTACTTGCACTTCCATGCAATACTGTTCCTTCAGGAGAAATTACCGATGCAAAAGGAACACGCTGCCCCTCTGCGGCATTACCAGTACCACCTATTAATGCTGTATTATCAATAGTAACATTTTGAGATACTGCCAATGCTAACCTCACGTTAGTAGAATCGTTTTTGATAATATTATTAATATGCTGCGTAAGACGTATTCTATAACTCACCCCTCTACTAGAAAGATCTCCATCTATTTCCCTAGAAAGTCTTCCTAAGTGGTTTGTTCTTGTATTTACAGGACCTCCTACGCCTGTAGTATTGTCAATAACAGCATCTAACAAAGTTAAATTATTCTCATAATCGTATATAAATACTCTCTCTGGCTCTAGCATTCCACTACCACCTGCACCTATCTCATCTTGTTCAACAAAAAATTGTAGATTAGCTTCATTTATAATAATGTTACAAGACCTTAAAGCTTCTAATTGATCTGCAATACCATTACCGTCTTCATCTGATCCAAATAAATCAATAAGGGCAATACTTCCATCACCTCCTTTGAGATACAGACTTTCTTCCCCATTTTCTAAATCTTGAGATGCATTAAAACTAGCAGCTCCTATAGGATGCTGACTAAAATCATTTTCATAAGCAATTGCACGTACTCCAGAAGATCTTAGAGAGATATCACCAGTACCAGTTGTTACTTCTTCGCCTGACTCATCAACAGTTGTATTCTCGTTAGTAAATGAATAAAATATGGTGACATTTAAATTTGCAACATCAAATAAAATTGCACTACCTCTATCGTCGATAGCTTCTGCCTTAAGGTAAAGACCTCTAAAATAATCATTAACTGTGTTCTGATTAAGTAACACTCCAGTTCCTTCTTGATCTATAATCGTTTCTTTCCAGTAGTTTAAAATGGCTGCATCGTCAGGATTTTGCCTAGTATAAGACAACCTTATTCTAGGACTCAATCTATTTACCGTATTTGTCTCATCATCATCATCGTCATCTGGAGATAATAATACAATCTCACTTGGATCAAGGGTAAAACCCTCTGTAGGTTGTCCTTCACTGTCTTCATCCCGCACTTGAAATAACAAATCACCCTCTATACCTTGAAATTCAGAAATTTCATTTGAAAAGAAAACGGATGCACTCTCAAAATTATCGGCAGGGTCTAAACTATTCAAAAAGAAATTTGATCTGTACACAGATAATTTCATTTGACCAGGAGTATTCCCAAAGATAGAATCTAATGTATACGATGAGTTTCCATCTGCATCTGTCTCTCCTCTCGTAGAAAAGTATGGTAATGTGAATACTACGGAATCAATTACAGTCTCATCCCCAAAGTCTGGATTATTTCTAGATAAAGAAACTTGGGACAGCAATGAGCTTGTAGTACTACCGTAGGTAGGATCGTTATAAAATCCTATAACCCCTATTTGAGTTCCACTAGTTTGAACACCATTAAACCCAGAGGCATCTGCATAATTACGACTATATGCTGCAATTTTTAAATCCTGAGCAACCTCTGTGTCAAAATTAACTTCCCCTACAATATTTGTACCTAGAGATCCAAACTCATCTTCACAGGATATAATTAACAGCGCAAGACCCAGTACCATGACTGCTTGCTTTAGCATTTTATTCAATCTCATAATTATCTATTCTTCTAAAACTTGGGTAGTATAAAAATCTTCGTAGGCTTGAGGAAACTCCTCTTTCTTTTTGTAAGCAAGAACAGGAATTTTTGTCGTATTAAGAATTTTCATTAAGTCTTCATTTAACTCTTGAGAACCCACTATTGCTGCATCACTATTTTTAATAGTAACCTTCATAAGATTTTCATAAGTAGGATCTTCAAGCTCTTTTATGGTTTCTGGATCAATACCGTCAAAAGCGATTTTATTGATGAGCTCTTCATTTAAAGAACCTTCAAAACCTTGATTATAAATAGAAGTGACTATCTTACTTTTTGAAAATAAAGGCTCACTTGCATAATAATGCTTGAGATACAACGGCAATAAAGATGCTAGCCATCCTTGCACATGTATAATATCTGGCGCCCAGTTTAATTTTTTAACCGTTTCAACCACCCCTTTTGCAAAGAATATAGCGCGCTCATCGTTATCTGGAAACAAGTTCCCATCTTCGTCTGTAAAAGTTGCCTTACGCTTAAAGTACTCCTCGTTATCTATAAAATAAACCTGAATACGCTCCTTAGGTATGGATGCGACCTTGATAATAAGAGGCATATCAAAATCATTAATCACTAAATTCATTCCAGATAACCTAATCACTTCGTGAAGTTGATGTCTACGTTCATTAATATTACCGTAGCGCGGCATAAAAATGCGTATTTGTCCACCCTTGGAATTAACCATTTGAGGGGCTTCAAACGACATAGAGGCAATCTCGGTCTCTGGTAGGTATGGAATCACTTCAGATGACACGTATAATATCCTCTTATCTTTCATATATGTAAAATTAGGTTGATAATATGTTCAAAAAACACGCAAAAGTACAAATTTTTACGCACTTAGTCTTAATATTAGTAAGTTTGCATCCCGTTAAAATTTTAATAAAGTGCAAGCAATAACAGCTCATAAACAGATTTCTAAGATCGTTCATCAAGCAAAAAGCAACGGTGGATATGTAGGTTTTGTCCCAACTATGGGTGCCCTACATAATGGTCACGCTTCTCTTATAGATTATGCACTCAAAGATTGTGCCTTAATTATAGTAAGTATTTTTGTTAACCCCACACAGTTCAATAACACTTCAGATCTTGACAAGTATCCTCGTACTCTCGAGAAAGATCTGGAGTTTTTATCGCACTATGGAGACAAGGTGGTAGTCTATGCACCATCGGCTACAGAAGTTTATGGAGATAAGGTTGCTTCTATCTCCTATAATTTTGGAGCCATAGAGAAGGTTATGGAAGGAGCGCACAGACCTGGCCATTTTGATGGTGTAGGTACTGTATTAAACCTGCTTTTTAGACAAATAACGCCTCATAAAGCATATTTTGGAGAGAAAGATTATCAACAACTTGCCATTGTACGCAAGCTTGTAGAGAAAGAAAAATTACCTGTACAAATTATAGGCTGTCCTATTCATAGACAAGAAGACGGGCTCGCCATGAGCAGTCGTAATGCTAGACTTACAGCAGCACAACTTACACTTGCTCCATTTATACATGAAGTGCTTATTTATGTAAAAAACAACTTTCAATCACAATCTGCACTTCAATTAAGGAATTATGTTTCTACAGCTTTTCAAAAAAAAGAGGGTCTTACACTTGAATACTTTGAGATTGCCAATATTAAAAATTTAAGTACGCTTTCGCGAAAGCGTAAAAACCAACAATACCGTGCTTTTCTTGCCGTTTATGCTGGTGAGATTAGACTTATAGATAATATAGCCCTAAATTAAACTTATTATTACCTTTGTACTATGCTAGTAAATGTTGTAAAATCAAAAATACACCGCGTTAAAGTAACGGGTGCCGAGTTACATTATATAGGAAGTATCACCATTGATGAAGACTTGATGGATGCCTCTAATATTATAGAAGGAGAACGTGTACAAATTGTAAACGTCACTAATGGAGAACGTCTAGAAACGTATGCTATCCCAGGACCAAGAAAAAGTGGAGAAATCACCTTAAACGGTGCTGCTGCTCGTAAAGTTGCAAAGGGAGACACACTTATCTTAATCGTTTATGCCTTTATGGAACTAGAAGAAGCAAAGAAGTTTAAACCTACTTTATGCTTTCCTAATGAAGAAACTAACTTACTTAATTAAGGTTCTTGCTCAGTAATAAACATAAAAGTCTCGCACTTAAAATTATACTCCCACTTGTGGGAGTTTTTTTGGTCTGGTATCAACTTAGTAAAATGAGCGCTGTAGAGCGCAGTGATATGTGGGTGGCTATAAAAATGGTTAATCCTATATGGATTATTATATCCCTACTCTTCGGGCTATTAAGTCATTTTTCTAGGGCCTACCGCTGGAAATTCTTGCTGGAGCCACTAGATTACAAACCTAAGTCCCTTAATAGCTTCATGGCTATCATGATTGGCTATTTTGCAAATACCTTTATTATAAGATCTGGCGAAGTTTTGAGGGGCGTGACCATTTCAAAAACAGACAACATCCCTTTTGAAAAAGCCTTTGGAACAATTGTAGCAGAGCGCATTGCAGATCTTGTAGTGCTGCTTCTTGTTATGACTACGGCCGTGGTTTTACAATCTACAGCACTTATAACTTATTTTAAGGAGCATGCAAATCCTACGGGTTTTATCATATTAATTTCTGTTGGTTTAATTCTGGGAATTATGGGTTTGCGTTTACTTAAACATTCATCGCATCCACTTATTCAAAAAGTAAGAAGCTTTGGGATAGGGCTTCTTGATGGAGTAAAGAGCATTCTAAACATGAAACACAATACTGCTTTTATATTTCATACCTTTTTTATTTGGGGCATGTATATAGGTATGTTCTGGATCATGAAATTTACAGTGCCAGGCACTGCAGATGCCCCTCTTGGGGTTATTCTTGCTTCTTTTGTAATAGGAGCCTTTGCAATGAGTGCCACAAATGCAGGTATGGGATTATATCCTATTGCAATGGCAGCAATATTTACTTTCTTTGGATATGAAGATGGTGCTACATTTGGGTGGCTTCTTTGGGGTACACAGACTATTTTTAATGTAATCATAGGAGGTATTTGCGCACTTATTTTACTCCTTCTTAAAAGACGGTAATTTTTCATATTTTAGGGCTACTCTAATTTTTAAAAAATTACACCCCAATGAAAACACACCTACTTACCGCAATCCTCTGTATTTATAGCTTACTAGCCTCATCTCAAATTGATTATAAAGAAATTGAATCAGACATACTAGGTGCATCTAGACAGCTCAAAATACAATTACCACGCAATTATGACGAAAATCCAGAGAAATCTTACCCTGTAATTGTAGTGCTAGATGGTGATTATCTATTTGAACCTGTAGCGGGTAATGTAGATTATTATAGCTACTGGGAAGAAATGCCGCAAGTGATTGTAGTAGGGATTAATCAAGTGGACAGTAGAGACGACGACACTTTTTATGATGATGTAAGTAATCTCCCATCAGATACTGGCGCATCATTTTTTGAGTTTATAGGCTTAGAGGTAATGCCATTTTTAGATAAAAATTACAGAACAAGTCCATTTAGAATTGTTGTAGGTCATGATATGACAGCAAACTTCATGAATTATTACTTAATGAAAGATCCAGCACTTTTTCAAGGGTATATTTCTTTAAGTCCAGATCTCGCACCACAAATGGAAGAACGCCTTACAGCAAGACTTGGGCAAGCAAAGCAAAAAATATTTTATTACCTAGCCACAGCTAGTGATGACATAAGTGTGCTACGTGACCCTATAATCGCACTTGATGCACAAATTAAACAAGTGCAAAATGAGAATGTTCAATATAACTTTGATAATTTTAATGGAGCAACACACTACTCTTTAGTAGGTCGCGCCATACCTAAGGCGTTAGAAAACATATTTTCTATTTATCGCCCTATAAGCAAGAAAGAATATAAAGATAAAATACTTACTAGCGACTCTCCATTTAACTACCTCATAGATAAGTATGCTACGGTAAAAACACTTTTTGGTTTAGACGACCCTATACGTGTTAATGATTTTATAGCAACATCTACTGCGCTAGAAAAAAAAGCAGACTGGGAAGGTCTCGCCGAACTAGGTAAAATTGCCCGTAAACAATACCCAGAAACTATGCTAGGCAACTACTACCTCGCATTATCACTAGAAAAATCTGGAGAACCTAAAAAGGCAATGCGTGCTTATCAAAATGCTTTTCTTCTAAAAGAAATTTCATTTCTCACTAAAGATTTAATGTTAGAGAGAGCAGATACAATCAAACAAGACTTTGGATACTAAGAACTTATACTCGGTGCATCATACATAACGTTATAAATCATATCTTATTTCTATAAAATTAATTTCTAAAAGGGTATTCATTCTCTAATTTTGCAAGAAGATTTCTACATATATGGCCAAAATTAAAACTACCTTTTTCTGTCAAAATTGCGGTACACAATATGCAAAGTGGCAAGGCCAGTGTAATGCTTGTAAACAATGGAATACCATTGTAGAAGAAGTTGTACAAAAGGCAGATAAGAAAGACTGGAAATCAGAAACCGCCAAAGTTTCTGGACTTACGCGTACCAGTAAGCCCTTAAAAATTGCAGATATCTCTACAGCTTCTGAGGCTAGAATGAACACCAAAAATGGGGAACTCAACCGTGTACTAGGCGGTGGCCTTGTACCTGGATCTCTTACACTCTTAGGTGGAGAACCTGGGATAGGAAAAAGTACGTTGCTATTACAGATATCACTGGCGCTCCCTTACAAAACCCTCTATGTCTCTGGAGAAGAAAGCCAGCAGCAAATAAAAATGCGAGCAGAACGTATTAATCCCGAGAGTGACCAGTGTTATATTCTTACAGAGACAAAGACTCAAAATATCTTTAGACACATCGAAGAGATGCAACCAGATATTGTGATTATAGATTCTATACAAACACTACATTCTGACCATATAGAAAGTACCGCAGGAAGTATCTCACAAATACGCGAGACCACTTCAGAGTTAATAAGATTTGCTAAGGAAACAGCAACGCCCGTTATCCTCATAGGTCACATTACAAAAGATGGAAACATTGCTGGGCCTAAGATACTTGAACACATGGTGGACACTGTTCTCCAGTTTGAAGGAGATCGCAACCACGTTTATAGAATTTTAAGAGCACATAAAAACCGTTTTGGGAGTACAAGCGAGTTAGGTATCTATGAGATGCAAGGCTCTGGACTAAGAGAGGTGAGCAATCCAAGTGAGATCCTCCTTTCAAAAAATGATGAAGATTTAAGCGGGACTGCAATCGCAACCACTATGGAGGGCATGCGCCCGCTCATGATAGAGATTCAAGCGCTTGTAAGTACCGCTGTTTATGGAACTCCGCAACGCAGCAGCACTGGATACAATGTAAAACGTCTCAACATGCTTCTCGCGGTACTAGAAAAAAGAGCAGGCTTTAAACTAGGCGCAAAAGATGTATTTCTTAATGTCACTGGAGGAATTACGGTAGATGATCCCGCTATAGATCTCGCCGTGGTAGCAGCTGTATTATCAAGTAATGTAGACATCCCTGTAGATAAATCCATGTGCTTTGCAGCAGAGATAGGCCTCGCTGGAGAAGTACGCCCAGTAAACCGTATTGAACAACGCATTGTAGAGGCAGAAAAACTAGGTTTTCAAAGCATCGTTATCTCAAAATACTGCAAAGTACCTGATAAAAATTATCACATTAATGTGATAAAAGTTGCAAAAGTTCATGATGTCATAAGACACCTTTTTGGGTAAATACTTAGGTCAAACTCGTAGTACCTTATAAAAAATTAAAAACGTTCAATTCTTATCAATTACGTTAATATCTGATTAGTTATTGCAGGCACGTGGCACCTTTTCTGCATAGCACGTACTATGTTTAAAAAGATGTTTTATACGTTATTTACTCTTGCTATAGTAAGCTGTAACCAAATTCAAAAAGCCACAGATGCTATCACGCAACCCACGGCTCGCGAAGTTTATGCTCGTGGTTTTAAGAAAAATGATAGCATGTATAATTCATGGAATACCGCTTTCGCGAAAGCGTATCAAAAAAAAGTACTAAGTAAAGACCACAACGTACTTTCTGGTCTTCCTTATACCACTGTAGGTAATTATTCTCCATCTTATTTGATTCCTTACCATTATACGTTCACACTCTCTGCTGGTGAAATTTTTCATGCGGAAGTTGAAAACAACATAGACTCAACACGTATATTCCTCGACCTTTTCACATGGAAGAATGACTCTATAATGAATCATACGATTAAGGTATCTAGTAAGATTAAGGAAAAGAAACTCACTTTCAATATTACAGCAACAGGCTTATATACACTACTTATACAACCCGAAATAGGAGCAAACTCATCCTTTGCTTTGAAAATATATACAAAACCACAATACAGCTTTCCCGTAAGTGGCAAAGGTAATAAAGCGGTGCAAAGCTTTTGGGGAGCTTCTCGCAGTGGTGGCAAGCGCAGTCATGAAGGTATTGATATTTTTGCCCCAAGAGGAACTCCCGTTACAGCTATTACAAGTGGCATTGTATCTTCTACAGGTAATAGAGGTCTAGGAGGAAAACAAGTGTGGTTACGTGATGGCATTTTTGGGCAATCATTATATTATGCGCACCTAGATAGTATCATTGCGAAAACTGGACAGCGCGTAAATATAGGAGATACGCTAGGTTTGGTAGGTAATACTGGAAATGCCAGAACGACGCCTCCACATTTACATTTTGGCATTTACAATCGTACGGGGGCTATTAACCCGTATCCATATATTAAACAGACGGAAATACCCACAATTTTAGATTCGCTCTCTAGCAATTTGGGAGTTCTTAAAAACAACGGTACGATGCGATTATCACCATCTTCAACCTCAGGAAGAATAGGCACATTAAAGAGAAGAGACACTGTCTTAATGCTTGAAAAGACAGGTAATTGGTTTCATGTACGCGCACATGATAGTTTGCAAGGATATGTTTATAAATCTTCCATAAAACCTATTCCTTCTATATAAATTGTAAGGTGTAGATACGCTTTCGCGAAAGCGTAAAAAAAAGGCACCCTTTACAGCGTGCCCTTTGATATTTTTAATTATTTAATTGATACTAAGGTGCAGGGTTTGGTATAGCTGCATGTACCTCGTCTATCGCTTTTAGAATCTCTTCAGAAAGTGTAATATCTGCACTACCTATGTTTTCTTTAAGTTGGCTCATACTGGTCGCTCCTATGATATTTCCAGTTACAAAAGGTCTATCTGTAACAAATGCAAGTGCCATTTGTGTAAGACTTAAACCATGCTCGTCTGCTATTTTCTTATAACGTCTTGTCGCCTCAAAAGCGTTGTCACTATGGTAACGATTATAATTAGGAAATAAAGTAACGCGTGCATCTTCTGGATAACCGTCTAAGTATTTTCCTGTCAATTGACCAAAACCAAGCGGAGAATACGGCAGTAAACCTACATGCTCACGATGTAGTCCTTCTGTAAGTCCTATTTCATCCTTTCTATTGAGAAGGTTATAAGGGTTTTGAACGGTTACAACTTTTGGAGCACCTTTTCTAGCTTCTTCTATAAAACGCATCAAACCGAAAGGAGATTCGTTAGACAGTCCTATGTTTCTAATTTTTCCTTGCTTTACGTAGGTGTCTAGAGATTCAAGAATCTCTGCGATATTATCATGCCACTGCTCATCTTCATTATGAACGTATCCTCGTTTTCCAAAAAAATTTGTGTTACGCTCTGGCCAGTGTAATTGATATAAATCAAGATAATCCGTCTGTAAACGTTTTAAACTCTTGTGTAATGCATCTTCAATTGCTTCTTTAGAAAACCCAAGATTATCTCTTACAGAAGCAAATGTTGGGCTAGGTCCAGTGATTTTTGAAGCAAGCACAATCTGATCACGATTCTTATTTTTGGCTAGCCAGTTTCCTATTACCTTTTCTGTAGCTCCGTAGGTTTTCTCTTGAAAAGGCACGCTATACATCTCTGCCGTATCAATAAAGTTTACGCCTTGAGTAATTGCATAATCCATTTGCTCATGACCTTCAGCTTCCGTATTCTGGCGACCCCAAGTCATTGATCCCAAACAAATTTTTGAGACTTTTATATCTGTATTTGGTATTGTTGTGTATTTCATAAGTATTGGTTTTGATGCAAATCATTACATTTTTACGCAACTATGCAGCTCCAGTTTTATCTAGTCAATATCATTAAGCAAAGCCGTCACCTCATCTAGTTTAGGTGTCAAGATTACTTCTATGCGTCTATTCTTTGCTTTATTTTCTGCGGTATCATTTTCGGCTACGGGAGCATATTCTCCACGGCCAGCTGCTGTTAGGTTCTTAGGATCTATCTTCCTATTTGTGCGTAAAATTTCAACGATTGCTGTTGCTCTTTTTGCAGAGAGATCCCAGTTTCCAGCTAGATTTCCGCTTCCTCCATAAGGCACATTATCTGTGTGTCCCTCGATAAGCACGGCAATGTCTGGATTATCTGCTAGCACGCTACCTAATTGCTTTACTGCCTTAGTTCCATTTGCACCTACGGTCCAGCTACCAGAATCAAATAAAAGCTTGTTCTCTAGCGACACATATACCTTACCATCACGTTGCTCTACCGTAAGCCCTTTTCCTTCAAAATCTGTAAGTGCTTTTGAGATAGATTCTTTAAGCGATCTCATAGTAGCATCTTTTGCTGCAATGACACCTTCTAGCTCGTCTACTCTTGCAGAGCGTTCTGCTAGATCCTTTTGTAATTTCTCAAGACGATTACGTTCTGCCTCAAGAGCAGCAGTTTTTTCTGCTAGGTCTTTTTGTTTTGTTTCTAGTTCGGCTAGAAGCTGTCTGTTTTTCTGAGAATTTTCGGCAATGGTTGCGCTACTATTAGATTCTAGTGCATTATAACTTGCTTGTAACTGTTCCAGATTAGCTTTCGCGGAAGCGTACTCACCTTCTAACTCGTCTACTCTAACAATACTTGAGCCTAAATCTTTTGAGACTTTATCATAAACTGCATTCGTCTTTTTAAGCTCAGCTTTCAAGTCCTTCACATTATCCTCAAGACTACGATTATCCTTGCGCAACCTGCTATAGCTAGCTTCAAGATCTTTAAACTTTTTTGCTGGAACGCAAGAGGTAAGTGCGCTTATCGCAAGTATTATAAGAAGGGATTTTTTAAACATTGTATTCATTTTTTTAGGATAATTTTAGTTCTACCATGTGCGGGCAATGGTCACTGTGCAAAGCATCAGAGAGAATCACAGCACGTTCAATATTATTTTTAAGAGGCTCACTCACCATATTATAATCTATGCGCCATCCTTTGTTGTTTGCTCGTGCATTTGCACGATAACTCCACCACGTATAGTTGTCCGGCTCTTTGTTAAGATGACGAAAAGAATCTATAAATCCGCTTTCCATAAAATTACTTATCCACTCGCGCTCCACGGGTAAAAATCCGCTCACGTTTTTATTACGCACAGGATCGTGAATATCTATAGCTTCATGACAAATATTGTAATCTCCACCTATCACAAGATTTGGAACATCCTGCTTGATCTCATTTACATAATCTTGTAATAACGACATGTATTCTAGTTTATGTTCTAAACGCGCACTATTTGTTCCAGATGGCAAGTACATACTCATCACAGAAATATCCTCAAAGTCTACTCTTATGTTTCTGCCTTCAAAATCCATGGATTCGATTCCCGTTCCGTACACTACATTTTTAGGTGTTTTCTTTGTGAGAATAGCCACACCACTGTAGCCTTTTTTTTGTGCGCTAAACCAGTAATGCTCATACCCCAAGCTTTCAAAAACTGCGGTATCTACTTGGTCTGGCGTCGCTTTTGTCTCTTGCAATAGCACCACATCTGGATCTGTATGTTGCAGCCAGATGGCAAAATCTTTGCGCAAAGCTGCACGGATACCGTTTACATTATAAGAGATGATTTTCATAGTATGCTATATTGGACTGCTAAGTTATAAATTAGGTTTTTCCACACCTCGTAAAAAACTTATAAAGTTTACCTTTGAATCATTGTAATATTTACCTCAGCTTAGAGTTTTACTATTGATGCGCGTATTTTACATTGTCCTTTTATTTTTTTGCACCAGTGCTGTTATAGCACAACAAACGCGTACCAAAAAAATTGCTGCAAGAGACTCCATACTTCTAGACTCTGTAAGTATTAATCCTTCTCTATTTAAAATCACTACACTACAAGGCGCCACGATTGATAGTACAGCGTATGCTGTAGATTATGGAAAAAGTATCATAACGCTTAACGCGAAAAAGGGATTACTCCCAGACTCGCTCATTGTAACTTATAACGTTTATCCAGATTTTCTTACGCGTGTTTACTCCCAGTACGACGATAGCCAGATTGTGACAAGTACTGGCAATCTAGACAAAGTAATAAGCCTAGGTGAAGACAAAAGAACAAATACCGTCACCCCTTTTTCTGGCCTCAATGTAAGCGGAAGCATCTTGCGAGGTGTTGCTGTAGGCAATAGTCAAAACAGCACCTTAAACTCAGAACTAGATTTACAAATAAGTGGAAAGCTAAGTGAGCGCGTTACCCTACGCGCCTCTATACAAGATGCAAACATACCCAGCCAGCAAGGCGGATACTCTCAAAATCTAGATGAGTTTGACCAAGTATTTATCGAGCTATTTTCTGATAATTGGAATATAAGAGCTGGTGATATTAATCTAGAAAATAGGGATACGTATTTTGGTAGGTTTACTAAGAAAATACAGGGATTATCTTTAGGTGGCACCTTGAATCACTCAGATGATAAACAAACAGATGTACATGCCTCTGGAGCTTTAGTACGCGGTGTTTTTACACAAAGTACATTTACAGGACAAGAAGGAAATCAAGGACCCTATAAACTCACTGGGCCTAATGGTGAATTGTTTGTACTCGTAGTCTCGGGAAGTGAGACCGTTTATGTGAACGGTATCCCTCTCACCCGTGGAGAAAGTGAAGATTACATGATCGATTATAATGCGGGCGAAATACGTTTTAATGCTACTTATCCCATTACCAGTGAGATGCGTATTAATGTAGCCTATCAATTTTCTGAACGTCGCTACACTCGTTTTCTAGCGTATGGAGGAGGAAGCTTTCGCGAAAGCGATAAACTCAAAATAGCTGCTCACGTGTATTCAGAAAGTGATGCTAAGAATCAACCACTACAACAAAATCTCACTCCCGAACAGGTTGCTATTTTACAAGAAGCAGGAGATAATATGAACCAAATGGTCGCCCCGAGCGCAATCTCAGATACCTTTGATGAAAATAAAATCCTCTACAGGCAGATTATAGTAAACGGAGTCCAAGCTTTTGAATTTAGCACTGATCCAGAGGAAGATTTATTTCAAGTACGCTTTACTAATGTAGGAGAAAACCAAGGGGATTACAGGCTAAGTACTATAAACACCCTACAGCGTACTTTTCAATATGTAGCACCCATTAATGGAGTTTCTCAAGGATCATTTGTGCCACAGATTCAACTTTTTGCACCTACTGTATTGCAACTGGCTGTAATAAATGGAAGCTACACACCCTCAGAAAAAACTACGATAAACTTTGAAGCTGCGGGGAGTAATAATGATACCAATACTTTTTCTACACTTGATGACGGTGATAATAATGGTTATGCAGCGCATGTAGATATCAACCAGCTCCTTTATAAGAAAGATAGCACCTCTACACTGCGCACTTTTGGGAGTTGGGATTTTATACAAGAAGATTTTAGAAGTATTGAAGGACTTTACAATATAGAATTTAACCGAGATTGGAATGTAGAGAACTCGCTTGCACAAGCCGGCGGAACCTTATTAGGAACTCAGCAATTTTCTACCATTGGACTCAATTATGCACACATAAAACATGGATCTGTTACGTATCAATTTCAACATCTTAATTTTCTAAATGCTTATAATGGATTGCGTCATAGTCTAAGTGCCAACTGGAAGTTAGGCAATCTAAGAACAGCGATTAATGCAAGCACGCTTAGTACAGATGATGTACAACTCAACACAGACTTTACACGAGCAGATGTAAATACCATTTATGGTTTTGAAAAATCATGGGTAGGCGCTGCGTTTAATATGGAGGACAATGTTAGAGTTACAAAAAGAAATGACTCTATCACACTTGATAGTCAGCGTTTTAATGCTTACAAAGCTTTTGCTGGAGTAGGAGACAGTACAAATGTGTATGTAGAAGCTGGATATAAATACCGTGTAAATGATAGTGTGAGACTTAACCGTATCGCACGTGTAAATACTTCTAATACGTTTTACTTAAAATCGCAATTAATCAAAAACGACAAAACAAATGTCTCGCTCTTTGTAAACTATCGCAATCTTAGTTATGAAGATCAACGAGAGGATGAGAACTCACTTAACTCAAGATTGCTTTACAACCAGCGATTTGCAAATGACATCGTCCGACTTAATACGGTGTTTGAAACTAATAGCGGGACACAACCTCAACAAGAATTTACATTTATTGAAGTAGATGAGGGTCAAGGAACTCATACATGGAATGACTATAATGGAGACGGTGTGCAAGAACTTGATGAGTTTGAGATTGCACAGTTTCAAGATCAAGCAGACTATATTAGAATACTTCTTCCCAATCAAGTGTTTGTAAGAACTCATCAAAACAAATTAAGCCAGCAACTCACGTTACAACCTGGGCAGTGGTCTGGTCTCAAAGGAATAAAAAAATTCCTTTCTCATTTTTATAATCAGTCTAGCTATATACTTGATAAAAGAGTGTTGCGCACTAATAATGACTTTAGCCTTAATCCATTTGATGAAGATGAAAATGAAATAGGCACTACGGTCAACTTTAGAAACACTTTATTTTTTAATAGAGGAACACAGCGTTACACGACCTCCTACTCATTTCTATCAAACACCTCTAAAATACTTCTTTCTACGGGATTGCAAGAAAGCACCATACAGAGTCACCAACTTAATTTTTTACATAAAGTAAAGGAAAGTTGGCTATTTAATACGCAGGCAGACTTAGGAACTATACAGAGTATTACAGAAAATTTTATCTCTCGCAATTTTAATATTAATAATATAGGCGTAAACCCTAGGCTTTCTTATTTGTTCGGCAAACAGTCGAGAGTCTCTCTGTTTTATGAATTTCAAAATAAGAATAACACAACTGGAGAGCAAGAACAGCTTGATCAGCAGAATCTTGGCATCTCCTTTGCACTAGCAGATCTAGAAAAGGTTTCATTAACTGGAGCGTTTACTTATATCAATAACGATTTTCGCGGAAGCGCATTTAGCCCAGTAGCATATCAAATTCTAGAAGGATTACAACCCGGAATAAATTTTACTTGGAATGTGATTGCACAAAAAAGAATCACCAAATTTTTAGATTTGAATATCTCATATTTTGGTCGTAAAAGTGAAGAAACACGAACTATTCACACAGGCAATATCCAGATAAAGGCTTTCTTCTAAATTTTAACGACCTTTAAGGAAATAAAAACTACCTAATTATGAAAACAAGACTATACATTACAGGCATGACACTTGTTACTTTTATGGCAATATCATGCTGTAGTCAAAAAGCAACTACAACAGAAGACACTAAAACTGCACTTATGGATTTTGACACTACAGGATATACTTCTGGAACGATTGTACAATCTAAAGCAGAAGGCGATTGCGAGTGGACTATTAAACTTGTAGATGGCCGTCACCTTGATCCTTTGACTATAGAAAAATCTTATATGAAAGATGGTACTTCTGTATGGTTTAAATATACTCCACAGCGCCGTATGAATAGATGTGACAAAGCAAGTCCAGTAGGGATTACTGAAATGAAAATGTCAAAATAATCTTTATTTTAAATGCCCTATCTGTTCTAAATCGATTATAACGGAGAACCATTAAAGAAGACTATTAAAAGTAAAAAGCTCAACAAGGATATCCTTGTTGAGCTTTTTTATTAAACCAATTTCACCAACAACCTAATAAGCTGCTCAGCATATTAGTATCCTATTTAACTACTATTTTTTCAATTAATTTAGAACCTCCATCTATATCTGTAAACTGTACGATGTATACTCCAGATGATGCATAAGACATATCTAGATCATATGTGTAACTGTTACCTTCTTTTCTAAGATTGTTATAAGCAAGTCTCTGTCCAAGCGTATTAAAAATAGATATTGCTGCTCTTCCCTCAAATGGTGTATTTACATTTATGTCAAAAATCTTATTATCTGTAGTAACAATATTCAAGGAAGTTTCTAAAAACACATTAGTCTCTACTGCCAGCACTTCTGGAGTAAAAGATGCTGTATAATCATTAGTTCTTCCAAATTCAAGATCATCACAAGGATTAGCAACATCACCGTCTCCATCTTCATCTTCTCCTCTTACACGCATTGTTAAAGGACCAGCCGTAAGCTGTGCCACGTCAAAAGCTGAAACATTTAATGAAAAAGCAAAGTCCACATTTTCCGTAGGAACTTGACCCGAAGATACTAGCTCATTTGCACTAAAGATAGCGTCATCGTTAACATCGATCCAGATTGCAAACGCAGAGCCTTCAAAACCAACTTGCAGTGTGCCAGATAACGACTCTGAGCTATCGAATATAAATTCAATTGCAGAGTCATCACTATATCCTGAAGCTGAACAATTTGTAGCCAATGCTGTTTGATTTGCCAGTGTAATTAGAGTGACACCATCATCAAAGCCTTCACAATTAGCATCTGGCTGGCAAACTAGTCCCACGGTATTTGTGGCAATACAAGTAAGTGAATCATTTTCAACATTACTATCACCACTTAAAGAGGTAGAGGCAATAATTGTATAATCTCCTGGCTCAGAAAGATCTGCTCCTTGTGTAAACGTAAACTCAACACTTAATCCTGGTTCAATAGTCCCCGTAAAAGTTTCAACCACGGCTGCTCCACCATTTATTGTGTATTGCACCATTGGATCAGTGATTGCATTTGAGCCATAATTTCTTATAGTTACAATGATATCTTGATCATCTGTATACTCACCATCTCCCACAGGGCTTACAATGCTAAAAATACTTAGATCATCGGTCTGGGCAGCATCTAGTGTGAAATTTGCCACGATATCTCTACGTGATGGATCAAATTGCTCTGTAATAAACCAGAATGACTCATTGTCTGGATCTAGCGTTAAGTGCACATAATCTGCCAGTCTATCTGTAGGGGAAGCTGCTGTACTTCTAAAAAGTTCTTGTTCAAATACAGTCATAACTCCTAACGGATCACCATCAAAGCGTCCTGTATAATTCATCGCAATACGATCTTCATCTGAGGACGAAACATAACCTAAGGCAATATTTCCTTGAGAATCCATCACTATACTTCCTTGATATGCGCTACGCTTACCAGGAGTCACATAAGTACCTTCTTGAAATATAGTCCATGGCTGTCCATCTCCATCTTGTCTTAACTCATACCATCTTATCCCTGCTCTTTCTCCTGGATCTAAAACATCTACCACAAAATTCATAACAACAGTATTATATGTAGGAAAACGTCTATACTGTACTTGGTTCATCATTGTACCCTGTAGTGCATCTACGTCAGGTCCTCCACCTCCTTGTGGGATGTTTGAAAATGATCCTCCGTCAAAAACACTTACAAAATCTGCTGTTGTGATTTCTTGAGCAAGTTTAATACTTGCATTTGTAGCATCTGCCCAGTCTATAGTTGCCTCCCATACCTTAAGGTGATCATCATCTACACCTCCCCATGCATCATCTTGAAGATAAACGATAGGAACGGGTGTTCCTGCTGGTACACTTTCATCACCTGTGGTGTGAAAACCGTGTGGACTATAAAATCCGTTTCTTTGAATTCCTGGGAGTCCAAAAGTTACAAACTGCGCAACTTCATCATTTAACATCTTGTTACGCTCTAATAAAAATACTTGCTCCGTCGTTGAATTTATATTTGCAGTGACAACATAAGATTCACCAAATACAGCAAACTTTGTATAATCTGGAAATACTAAAGCATTAAATTGTGCTTCATAAACATACCAAGGATCGTTTACTGGATCTGGTCCGGCAGATATTGCTACATCAAAGCCATTGCCTCCTGGTGCACCGTCACCCCTAAATTCAGTTATCACATATCTTCCTCGCGCTTTACCCTCGCCATTATCTACATTTGCATCAAAAAATACAATAGGATCTCCTGTAGAATTACCAGGAAATAACGTGCTTAAGTTCATTTCTGGAGTAGCATCTGTTCCGTCTTTATTAAAAATTTTAAAACCTACGTTCCATGCTGCAATGTAATGGTTAGGCCCAGCGGCTCCCGTAGGGTCAGATGGTGTAGCTGTAGATACATCTGCAATAAAGCTGGTTAGGGGTGCCTTAGTTTGCGTCATATTTACCTCTTGGCCCCGCTGTGCATTTACTAATGGATCATTACCTGTAGACCCTTTACCAGGAACAATATTAGGGGATCCTACACCTTTAGCACGACCTAACTTAGGAGTTTCATCGGCATAGATAAGAGTTCCTGCTTTCATTTGATCAGCAATACTTGGTACAAGCACAGGTGCAGAAAGCGAGCCGCTATTGCCGGCTTTATTAACTTGCTGCGCTGAAACTCCATAGCTAAAAGCTAAGAGCGCTGCAACCAGTAATGAGTAGGTTTGTTTCATAATATAGTTTTTTAGGAGTTCTAGTTAAAAAGTCGTTAAAAGTACAAAAAAGGATATCCAAAACATAAGAAACACCCATGAAATGGGTGTTTCTTATGTAAATATGAGCAATTCACTTTAAGCTATCCAATATTTAAAATTCACTTTTTTATTAATAATCTCTGGTAAATCTGTAATTAACACTCGTACCTGCTCCATGGTATCCCTATCTCTTACAGTTACCATATTATCTTCTAATGTATCATGATCCACGGTAATACACAGTGGTGTTCCCGCTGCATCCTGGCGTCTATAACGACGCCCTACAGCGTCTTTCTCATCATAAACCACACGATAGTCATACTTTAAATCATCTATGATTTTTTGTGCTACTTCTGGTAATCCATCCTTTTTAACTAGTGGTAATATAGCTGCTTTTACTGGAGCTAAAATTGCTGGGAGTTTTAATACCACTCTTGAAGTTCCATTCTCTAGTGCTTCATCTTGAAGTGACGTAGAGAAAACTGCAAGAAACATTCTATCAAGACCTATTGAAGTTTCTACCACATAAGGCACATAACTCTCATTAAGTTCTGGATCAAAAAATTGTAATTTCTTTCCAGAATGCTCTTCGTGTGCTTTCAGATCAAAATCTGTTCTAGAGTGAATACCTTCAAGTTCCTTAAAGCCAAAAGGAAAGTTAAACTCAATATCTGTTGCTGCATTTGCATAATGAGCGAGCTTCTCGTGATCATGAAAACGATAGTTCTCTTCGCCAAGACCTAATGATTTATGCCATTTTAAACGTGTTTCTTTCCAGTACTCATACCACTTCATCTCTTCTCCAGGACGTACAAAAAATTGCATTTCCATTTGTTCAAATTCTCGCATACGAAAGATAAACTGGCGTGCAACTATCTCGTTTCTAAAAGCCTTCCCAGTTTGTGCGATTCCAAAAGGAATCTTCATGCGTCCTGTTTTTTGCACATTTAAAAAGTTTACAAAAATCCCCTGAGCCGTTTCTGGGCGTAAATATAAATCTGTTGCCGTCTCTGCAGAGGCTCCTAGTTTTGTGCCAAACATTAAGTTAAACTGGCGTACATCTGTCCAGTTTTTTGATCCAGACTCTGGACATCCTATTTCTAGCTCTTCTATAAGCGCTTTTACAGCTGGCAGATCATCTGCATCTAGATATTGAGCAAGTCTTGCTGTGGCACTTCTTTGTTTCTCGCGATAACCCATTACCCTAGGATTTGTCGCTTCATATTGCACGCGATCAAAACTTTCTCCAAAACGCTTCTCAGCCTTAGCGATTTCCTTTTCGGCTTTTTGATGAAGCTTTTCTGCATAATCTTCAATAAGCACATCTGCACGGTAACGCTTTTTTGAGTCTTTATTGTCAATAAGAGGATCAGAAAATGCATCTACGTGACCAGAGGCTTTCCATGTAGTAGGATGCATGAATATTGCAGCGTCTAGCCCTACAATATTTTGATTCATTTGCACCATACTTTTCCACCAGTACTCGCGTATATTTTTTTTAAGCTCAACACCGTTTTGACCGTAGTCATATACCGCACTAAGTCCATCATAAATCTCACTACTTCCAAAGATGTAGCCATATTCTTTTGCATGAGATATTACTTTTTTGAAATGATCGTCTTGTTGAGCCATAGTGTGTAGGTTAGTTAGGTATTCTGTTAGTTTTTATAACGTAATTAAGTTACGCTTTCGCGAAAGCGTATAAACTCTCAAACCAATAAAATAACGTTAGTTGTTTGCTTTGATAAAAAGTTGTAAAAATAACAATCCCTCCTAAATAACGGAAATTGCCATTGCTCTATTTTAAAGAAAGTACGGTAGAAAGCAACATGGTACCCTCATGATAAATGTTTACCATATAATCACCTGCCTCTATTTGCTGCACTGGAAGCACAAGCTCGCAAACGGTGTATGCGGTTTTGTTAAAAGCAATCGTAGTTTTAGTATTGTATTTTATAATATATCCTCCAGGCAGTTTTTCATTACGTTCTACACCTATCAAACGGCCTTGTTTATTTAAGACTTGTACATAAAATGCTTTATCTCCTGCAACTGCGAGCTGGTTATCATTTACGGTGTAACACACCTGCATCATCTCTACTCGACTTGCCCTTGATGTGTTTACAAATTTACCACTGTTGCGCTGTATGACTCCTCTTGCTGCAAGATTGCTCACCGTGAGACGAGCTCCTTGTGTGAGTCTATCTGCCAGGTCTCTATTAGACTTTTGAATACTATCTTGCGATCTTGTTGCAACATCAAGCGCTTTTTGAGTTTCTTGCTGGAGTGCAACAAGACGCTTTGTCTCTAGTTGCAGGCTATCGTTTGCACCTATAAAATACTCTCGCTCTCTGCGCAGTTTTTGTATTTCTGTTTGAAATTGCTGCATTTTTGATCTACTTAAGTCATTCCCTTGTAGCGTTTCCTTAAGTTGTAATAATCGTGATTGTGCCTGTTTTAATTCTCCTTTTAAGGCATCTCTTTCTTCTATGAGCATTCCATATTTTGATAATTCTTCTTCTAGCTGAGCAGTAACTCTTTGCTTATCATTTAATAATTGTTCTTCACGCTGCTGTACTTCATTCTGAAAATTATAAGTGTGTAATCCCAGTCCTGCTACTACAAGACATAGTAAGATTACAAGGAGTAATAAGGTATTGTTGGTACTTTTAGTACGCATAGATGTTCTATTATTCACATAAAGGGCTTAAATTAGAAAAAAAAAGTAAAAGCCATTGCTACAATCGCTCCGTTCTCTGTTTTTTCCAGAAACCTGTAAATCTTGTAACAGCGACCTCATCGCTGCCGAAAATATGATATGTACACATTGTAGGCATACATTACCTCTTACAGATTTTCATAGGTACAACGACCCTGCAATAAAAAAAGTATTTTATGGACGTCTCAATATAGAAAATGCTACTGCATTATTTTATTTTGAAAAGAAAGGTCCTGTGCAAGAACTCATGCATAATCTCAAATATAGAGGACAAGCAGAAATAAGTGGCTTTCTAGGTGCATGGCTAGGAGAAGATCTAAAAATGCTTGAAGCATATAAACATATAGACGCTGTAATACCTGTGCCTATTCATCCAAAGAAGAAAAGAAAAAGAGGTTATAATCAAGTAGAGGGTTTTGGTAAATCACTAGCTACAGCGCTACATGCTAGCTATGTAGATACAATTCTAGTAAAATCAAAAAATACAAAAACTCAAGTGTTTAAAGGTCGTTTTACTCGTAGCGACGAGATTCTGGATGCTTTTTCTATTGTTATGGATCACACACTTGAAGGTAAGCACCTATTACTTTGCGATGATATATTGACTACTGGAGCTACGCTAGAATCTTGTGCTTTACAACTCCTTAAAATTCCTAACATTAAATTAAGTATTGCTGTGATGGCAATAGCACAATAGGTATTTCGTTTTGGTTAAAATAATTGTTTCTTTGTACCCGCATGACAGATAATCCTTGGTATCATTTTAATAGAAGACGAGTAGCTAAAGCTATGGTCGTTATTATAAGTATGGGGCTCACCCTAGTAAACTGTGCAAAGCGAGGCTCTCCCACTGGAGGGCCTCTGGATAGTCTAGCTCCAGTTTTTATAAAGTCCGTACCTCCTAATTTTACTACAAACTTTGAAGGTGATAAAATTCGTATTTATTTTGATGAATTTGTAAAGCTTAAAGATCTTAGAAAACAACTTATTATCTCGCCTCCCATTATTAATAGAGTAATCTCTCCTCAAGGGTCTGCATCAAAATATATAGAAATTAAAATCCAAGACACCCTCGCTGCAAATACTACGTATGTCTTTAACTTTGGACTAAGTATTGTAGATAATAATGAAGGAAATCCATTTCCTTCATTCAAATATGTGATGTCTACAGGGAGCTATATAGATAGTCTTACCGTCTCTGGAACTATTATAGATGCTATTGTAGACAAGCCAGATAATTTTGTGACCGTAATGCTTTATGAAACAGACAGCACGTATACAGACTCTACTGTTTATAAAAACCCGCCGTTATATGTTACCAATACATTAGATAGTCTCAACACTTTTAAGTTAGACTACCTAAAACCTGGAACCTATGCGCTTGTTGCTTTAAAGGATGAAGATGCAAACTATACCTTCCAGCCTAAAAAAGATAAAATTGCCTTTATAGAAGAGTTTGTTACCGTACCTGCAGACTCCTCCTATACCTTAAAATTATTCTCAGAGGCTCCTGCTTATAAAGCCTCGCGTCCCAAGCATGCTGCCGAAGGTAAAATTGCTTTTGGTATTACAGGCTACACAGATAGTATTGCTATTAACCTCCTCACTGATGTGGGAGAAAACCATAAAGCTACCATCACAAAAAAAGGTAAGGATACTTTATACTACTGGTACCAACCACGAGTATCCCTTGACTCGCTTGTTTTTAATGTGACTGCTCCTGGCTATAGCGACACCTTGCAAGCTAGAATACGTAAACCTAAACTGGACTCACTAGCATTTTCTTCAAAATATCGTAACACCGTATTACTAGATAAACCATACCGCATATTAAGCAATATCCCGCTAGATACTATCAATGAGTCTTTAATAACAGTATTAAAAGATTCTACCCAGATTCCTTTTACATACTCGTTACAAGATAATAACACCTCTTTAGATATTGATTTTAAGAGGGACGAAAAAGCAAATTATACTATCAAAGCGCTACCCAAAGCGATAACAGACTTTTTTGGGCAACAAAATGACACCCTTTTTTACAAAGCAAAAACTAAGGAACTCTCAGATTATGGAGATATAGAACTTACACTACTTAATGCAACTCAATTCCCATACATCATACAGTTAATGAATAAGAGTGATGAAGTGATAGAAACGCGATACTCCAGCAAGGAAACCGTTTTTAATTTTAAGTTACTTAAGCCAGACCTTTATAAAATACGTCTCATAGAAGATGCAAATAATAACCGCATTTTTGATTCTGGAAATTATTTACAGAAAGAACAGCCCGAAATAATTATTAATTTTCCTGGCTCTATTGATGTGCGACCTAGCTGGTTTGCAAAAGAGACGTTTGAACTGCTTCCTAAAAAAACCAACACTCAAGATACTATTCAAGAGTAAATCGATCCTTATCTTCTAGAAAAGGCAATTGTACTCTTGTTTCTTCAATATGTGTCTTACTTAAAGTAGTTGTCACCATGTTTTCTTGAGTATGCGCAGTGGTCATTTCATTTCCTAGCGCATCATACACAGCAGAGTGCCCTATGTACTCAAGCCCATTGCCATCTACTCCCACACGGTTTACTCCTATACAATAGGACATGTTTTCTATCGCTCTAGCTTTAAGTAGTGTATCCCAAGCCGTTATTCTAGCTTTTGGCCAGTTTGCAACATAAATGACAAGGTCATACCCAAATGTATTGCGCGCATACACCGGAAAGCGCAAGTCATAACAAATCTGCGGGAATATTTTCCAGCCTTTATAGTTAATAAGAACCTGTTCATCACCAGCCTTATATTGCTCTCCTTCTCCTGCCATGTTAAATGTATGGCGTTTATTATAGCTAGTTATCTCACCCTCTGGAGTGATAAATAAAAAGCGGTTATAATAAAGTCCTCCTTCATGTATGATCAAACTTCCACAGATGGCTGCTTGGGTGATTACTGCTTGCTGCTTCATCCACTGCACGGTATCGCCATCCATAGTTTCGGCTAGCGATTGCGGGCTCATAGAAAACCCTGTGGTAAACATCTCTGGCAATACAATGAGCTCAGTATTTGCTGGCACACTTGTAATTAATTGTTCTATATGTGTTCTATTGCTCACCGCGTCTTCCCAGAAGAGTGCGGTTTGTATAAGGCTTACTTGTAGTGTTATTGCTTTCATGTTATAAAGATACATGCTGGATATACATTTCTATCTGTACTATCTTTACAAAGAATACATCACACTATGCAAAACACTATTGCTCAAAGAATTTATGATTTTTTAAAACAGTTTCCACCATTCCAGTTCATGGCAAAAGCTGATTTGCTAGCGATTTGTGGTCAAGCCACCGTACTTTATCTAGATAAAGACGAGATTATTTTTAATCGCGATCAATCTTATAGTGACCGTTTCTATATCGTTCAGCAAGGGGCAATAAAGCTTACTAGACCTTCTAATGAGGTAATTAAAGTAGTAGATATTTGTGATGAAGGTGACCTCTTTGGCCTCAAAGTAACCTCTACAAACACCTATAGAACCACTGCTACAGCAAACGAGGAAACCATACTCTATACCTTACCTATGGAGGAGTTTTCCGCTTTCGCGAAAGCGAACAAAGCCATTTCAAACTACCTCATCGCAAGCTTTGCATCAAACATAAAAGATCCATATACCTTACAACAAAGTGGAGCCCTGCTCAACACCTATGAACCAGAACGCAGCGCGCACTTACTAGGCTTAGAACAAGCAAGATATAGTACATCCATAGTAAGTTGCTCTCCCGAAACGTCCTTACAAGAAGCTGCGAGATTAATGCAAAAACACCAGATAGGATGCCTAGTAATCACCACAAAATCAATTCCAGTAGGTGTACTTACAAATAGAGAACTGCGTAATGCCGTTGCAAATAACATCATATCTGGTAGTCATCTAGTAACGGATGCGATGGTGACTCAAGTAATATGCGCTGTCCCAAAAGTAACTGTTGCTCAAGCACAACTCATCTTACTCAAGAATGGCATAAGCCATCTCATAATTACTGAGGACGGCACCACTAGCACAGAAGTTGTAGGTGTGCTAAGCAAGCATGACATTGTGGTCGCTTACGGTAACAGCCCCGCAGAACTCGTAAAAGAAATAAAACGAGCAAAAAAAACAAAAATGCTAAGGCTTACATGGGAAAAAGCCACGCTTCTTTTAGAGCGCTATCTAGACCAAAACTTACCTTTATCTCATATCCTTAATATCTTTTCTGAACTTAAAGATGCGCTCATGCAACGCACCATGGAACTGTCATTGAGCAAGATGCAACAGCAGCCTCCAGTACCGTTTTCATGGCTGGCACTAGGTAGTCAAGGTCGCGAGGAGCAATTACTGTATACAGATCAAGATAACGCTCTTATATATGAAGACGTACCTGCACAAGACAATGAAGCTACTAAGAGTTACTTTTTACGTCTAGCTAATAGAATGAACAAGCGTCTACATAAAATAGGTTATGATTATTGTCCAGCAGATATGATGGGGAGTAACCCTCTATATTGCCTCTCACTATCTGAGTGGAAAACACAATTTTCTATATGGATAAAGGATCCGTCTCCAGAGAGTATGTTACTCTCAGGCATATTCTTTGATTTTAGACAGGTGTATGGAACACAAGAACTTGTAGAGCAACTTACTACTTCTATTTATGACCAACTATCTACATCTTCTGTCTTTTTTAGATTTATGGCAAAAGATGCCCTTAAGAATCCGCCGCCAGTGAGTTTCTTTCGTAATTTCCTTGTGGAGTCAGACGGAGCGCATAAAGATGAATTTGATATAAAAAATAGAGCTATGGCTCCTCTTATAAGTGGCGCAAGAGTACTTTCTCTTTTCCATAACCTACGCGCCATAAATCATACCTCAGAGCGTTTTGAAAAACTCGCAGAGCTAGAGCCACAAAACAAAGAACTCTTTGAGAGTTGTGCTTATGCATTTAAAGCGCTACTTAAATTTAGAGTAAAACAAGGACTGCGCAACGGTAATAGCGGCCGCTTTATTAAACTAGCCGACTTATCCAAGGAAGAACGTCTCAAATTAAAACGTTGCTTTAAACCGCTGCGTGACTTACAAGAAGTATTGCATGGTCGTTTTCAAACACAACATTTAAGCTAGATGGGATTATTTACTTCATCATCGCAACGAGATTTCCCCGTCTTCTGGACACAATACCTAGCTGCGTTTGCTCAAGAGAAAAATAGGGCCGGTTTTCTGGGTAACCGCTTAGATGGAAAAAAACTTAGCACTACTCGTTTTGTAGTTTTTGATACAGAAACCACAGGCTTACATTACAAAGAAGATCGTGTATTATCTATAGGAGCTGTAACCGTAATTAATAATGAGATTTCTATCGCTCAAAGCTTAGAGTTATATCTCAAACAGGATATATACAAACCAGAAAGTGCAAAAATACATGGTATCCTACGCAATGGAAATTACGAGCAAGTAAATGAACAAGAAGCAATAGAAAAATGCTTAGAATTTATAGGTACAGACATCCTTATAGGTCACCATGTAGGCTTTGACGTTGCTGTATTAAATGCAGCACTTAAACGTGCTCAACTAGGAAAATTAAAAAACAAATTACTAGATACAGAAACGCTGTACAAAAGACTAGTCCACCCTATTAATAGACCATTACAAGAAAAAAGATATACGCTAGATGAGCTAGCCGAAGCGCTCAAAATCCCCATGCATGATAGACATACCGCTGCAGGAGATGCACTTATCACAGCCATCGCTTTTATAAAAATCGTAAAGCGATTAAATAGCGATGGAACATTAACATTAAAACAATTATTTAGAACACTTTAAATGGTAACAAAAAACACACTTTTCGTATTTGATATAGATGGAACACTCACAGATAGTATTCCCACATATCTGCCTGTTATAACTAAAGTTCTAGCAGACATAGGACTTAACGACATTGACACCGATTATGACAACTATCTCCACCATACTGATCTGTATGCGCTAGAGTATAATTACGAGCGTACTTTTAATAAGAAAGCACCAGCTAACTTAAGATATGAGTTAGATCAATTACTAGGTGACGAGCTAGCAAAATGTCCTCCAGTCAAAGAAATAGCTGGCGCAAGATCCCTTCTTTTAAAATTACAAGAAATGCACATTCCATTTGCTTATGGAACAGGAGCTTTCCCTAAGGCTACAGTCATAAAAATGGAAGGTTCTCAAGTTCCTTTTATTCCAGAGGTGCTTGCTACCTCACTTCATAACATTTCTCGAGTGGGGTTTGTAAAAGAAGCTATAGAGAAGTCCAAAGAATACTACCACAAAACCTCCTTCGATAACATAATTGCTGTAGGAGATGGCCTTTGGGATTTAAAAGCCGCGCAAGAACTTGATATCTCGTTTTTAGGTATAGGAACAAAGAATCGTGAAGCAATGTTAGATAATGGCTGTAAGAACTGGATAGAAGATTATAGAAAATTTGACCTTAACTCACTAAAGTGAGAGGCACATACTAGTCAAGGTATAAACTATTTTTGATGAGTCATATTTTCGCGAAAGCGAAAAAACTCATACTGGTTTATTTCTCTTCTAAGATTTCCATCAGGTTTGAAGCTCCTTGCATTTTTGCGTGATCAAAAGCGGTATTACCTTTTTCATCTTTATGAGATAAGTTGGCACCATTTTCTATAAGCATTTGCGCAATTTCAGACTGTGCAAAAGTGGCTGCATAAATAAGCGCCGTCGCTTGGTTGAGATTTACGGCATTTACATCTGCACCATGGTCTATAAGAAGCTTTGCAATTACTGGATATCCTTTAAAACAAACACCCATAAGTGCTGTATTTCCAGAGCTGTCCTTTGCATTGAGATCTGGTTTTTGTTTTAAGATTGCCTCACTTACATCTTGATTTCCATAGTAGGTCGCAAGCAATAATGGCGTAGAACCACGTTGATCTTTAATATTTACAAGTTCTGGATGAGCCGTAATAATTGCCTGTACCATCTCTAGATTTCCGTTGCGTATTGCATCAAATAATTTATCATTCATAACTTATGTGGCTACTTTGTGAGGCTATTTTACCTACTTGCTTTAAAAGCATAAAGATAAAAACAAAAGTGATACGCAATGTTTAATTTAACGTCTCTTGCAAGAATAGCTATTTATAGTAACTTTACTATCTAAGTCTATAGATGTATGAAGTATTTTTTTCTAGTTACGGTACTGTTATTTACTGGTTTTCAGGTAATCGGTCAAGCGTTTTATTTCCCAGAGCGCAATGCCGTATGGCAAGAGATGGCAATCACAGATACTGGCTGGGATACCCAAGGGATTAATGAGGTAATCGCTTTCGCGAAAGCAAACGAATATTCGGGCTCACGAGACTTACGCATTGCCATACTTAAGGGTTTTGAGAAAGAACCCTTTCATCAAATTCTAGGTCCTACCAAAAAAAGAGGCGGTCCCGCAGGGATGATTCTCAAAAGTGGAAAACTAGTCGCACAATGGGGAGATATTGAACGTGTGGATATGACATTTTCTGTAACTAAAAGTTTCTTATCTACCATGGCAGGTATCGCTGTAGATCATAAGCTTATTGCAAGTGTAGATGATAAGGTGGGTGATTATGTCTGGGATGGCACCTTTAATGGAAAACACAATAGCCAGATTACCTGGCGTCATTTACTACAACAAAACTCTGCATGGCAGGGTGCAATGTGGGGTGTAAAAGACTGGGCAGACAGACCACCTAGCACAGGAAATCTAGACGACTGGCAGTATGCCCCGCCAGTAACTCCAGGTACCGTGATGGAGTATAATGATGTGCGAGTAAATGTTCTTTCATATAGTTTACTTAATGTATGGCGAAAGCCTTTACCACAAGTAATGAAAGAGCACTTAATGGATAAAATAGGAGCGAGCACAACCTGGAGATGGGAGGGATATAATGATGCCTGGGTAGAGATTGATGGTCTCTCTATGAAATCTGTTACTGGCGGAGGTCATAGCGGTGCAGGCCTTTTTATAAACACTAAAGATATGGCTCGCTTTGGCTTGCTGTTTTTAAAAGACGGCAATTGGAATGGAAACCAAGTTATTTCAAAAAAATGGATTACAGATGCCGTGTCACCCTCTACTCCAAATGCTAATTATGGTTTTATGTGGTGGCTCAACAATAAAAAAGGGGCACGCCACTGGGAGGGAGTTGATCAAGATATTTACTATGCAGCGGGCTTTGGAGGTAATTTTATTATTATAGATAAAAAAAATGACATGGTAATTGTTACCAGATGGCTTGAACCTAGCAAAATAAGCAACTTTATGTCTCTTGTTTCAAAAGCTGTACGTTAAACTAAGGCAGCGCCCTATATCACGCAGTACACTGCTAGACCTATTTAATTTATTGTTAATTATTAATCCCTTATGACTTCTAGAAAATCTTACAAAGTACTTTAGGAGCACAAAAACAATACTTATGAGTAATACCGCCCTTTCAAACTGGCTCGAAAAAGATAACCTAGCATCTACCGCTACTCGCGGTGTGATTGCTGGAGTATTAGGAGGGCTAGCAGGAACCATTGTTAAAAGTGCTATAGAACGCGTATTACCTGTGCGTCATCCCAATACTGAAAGCGCACAACTTAAACTGGTAGATAGTATTTCAGAAAAGCTTACTGGGGCTCCTGTAAGTTCGTCAAATCGAGACCTTGCAGAGCAACTTGTTAATATCCCTATAGGCATCACGCTAGGTGCAAGTCTGGGCTATGCAAAACGTGATAGACCAGAGACTAATCTTGTGGAGGGGGCGCTCTTTGGAACTACAGCATATCTAGCAACACATGAAACTTCACTTCCATTAATGGGCCTAGAAGATGAGCCTAAAGATATCCCTGTAAAACTACAAGCAAACGAGTTTCTAGCTCACGTCGCATTTGGAATCACTGCAGAGCTTATAAGAGGTTGGGTAGCTCGTAAGCTAGATGATTAACATTAATACGTATTACTTTTTACCCTTTCTATCATCATTAATATATAAGGCATAATAAGATCTGGTCGTGACCACGCTATCTCGTGACCCGTATCTGGTGTTGTAAATACTTCAATGTCAGAAAATACACGCTTGGAGTATGCTATATTTTCATAAGGCACGAGATCATCCTTATCACCATGTATGTGCATCACAGGAATGGATACTGTAGACCATCCATCTACTATTTTTTCAAGCTCTGCTGCGTGTGTCGTTTTTTCATCTCCAGCCATTCTATAGCCTGTGGGTACTAGCCAGCGGGTAAGCCAAAATTGTGTAAAATCTGATTGCCAGATACGTTGTTCATTTTCTGGATCTATGGCAGGAGAGATCATTATGACACCCTTTACACGCTTATTTTCTACAGCAACGCGTGCTGCCACAGGACCTCCATAAGAAGAACCTATGGTGACAACATTTTCTAACTTATATTCATCTATCACAGCACTTATCACTTTAGCCTGCGTATCGATAGAAGTTATCACATCGCCAAAGTTAGAATACCCATACCCTGGTCTATCCACCCCATGTAATGTTGCTTTTGATCTAAGCAAGCTGTCTTTAAAATATTTATTCCAGGCAGAGAGAGAGCTAGGCGACCCATGTAAAAAAACAAGATTTATATCACTTACACCTTGGGAAACTGTTTGTATCCGGACCTTAAGATCAAGACTATCTATCTCTACATACGCTACTCTTGAATTGATTTGTGCCGCTGCAAAAGCGGTACTAATCTCGGCATCACTTGAGCGCCATTGTAGTCGCGTGCAAGAAGAAAATATTAAGGCAGTAAGGCAAATTAAGAAAGCATTTTTCATTAAATCGTGTTAAGAATTGCCGCAGCTCGTTTAAGGGTTTCATCATCCTTTGCAAAGCAAAACCGTAGCATTTTAAAGTCTTCTCCTTTCACATTAAAAACAGAAGTAGGAATACTTGCTAGGCCATGTGTCTTTGTAAGCCTTTCTGCAAAAGCGGTGTCTGCCTCTTCAGTAATAGCCTTATAGTCCAGCATTTGAAAATAAGTCCCTACAGAAGGAGTCGTTTTAAAGCGAGAATCCTTAATCAAATTGAGAAACAAATCTCTTTTCTGTTGATAAAAATCATTTAGTTCTAGATAATGACTTGGCTCTCTGAGGTACTGAGCAAAAGCCTTTTGAGAAGGATGATGTACAGAGAACACATTAAACTGGTGCACTTTTTGAAACTCGGCCATTAATTCTTTGGGAGCGACGGTATATCCCATTTTCCATCCAGTATTATGAAATGTCTTCCCAAAGGATGCCGTAATAAAACTACGAGCTCTCAATGAAGGATAACGAGCAACACTCTCGTGACGCTTCCCATCAAAGACTATATGCTCATACACTTCATCACTAAGTAAAATAATATCTGTACCATCAAGAATACGCTCTAACTCGAGCATATCTTCTTGTTCCAAGATAGTTCCCGTAGGATTGTGCGGAGTATTAATAAATAACATCTTAGTCTTAGAAGTGATTGCATCTTTCACAGCTTTCCAGTTTACTTTGTAATCTGGCGCTTTGAGTTGGATAGGGATTACTTTGCCACCATTGATAATTACTGCAGGCTCATAACAATCATAAGCCGGTTTTAATATAATCACCTCGTCCCCTGGACGTATAAAAGCAGCGACTATTGTATAGATAGCTTGTGTCGCCCCAGCAGTTACTGTAACCTCATTTTCTGGATGGTAATCACTTCCATATAGGGTGTTTAGTTTTTGAGTGATTGCTTCTCGCAAGCTGTAAACACCTGGCATAGGAGCATATTGATTATACCCATCACTCATGGCCTTAGTAACAAGCTGCTGCAATTTTGGATCACTATCAAACCCAGGAAATCCTTGAGCTAGGTTAAGAGCACCGTACTCATGTGCCATCTTACTCATTACTGAAAAAATGGTGGTAGTAACCTCTGGTAATTTTGAATGAAAATGCATGTAACGTCTTTGTCATTAAAGATAAGGCATCTTTAAAAACTACGTACTTTCTTATGTTATAAGACTATTTAAAAAACAAAGGGCACCCTATTACTTACCCATTTCTTGAGCAGTCTTCTCTAGTTCTGTGTACCACTCTTCACCAAATTTGCGTATCAACGCATCCTTAGTAAACTTATAAACAGGTACAGATAACTCCTTTCCTAGTGAACATGCATCGCTACATATAGGCCAGCGATGATAATTTACTGCCGAAAATGAGCTATATTTTTGCACACGAATAGGGTATAAATGGCAAGAAATAGGCTTGCGCCACGACACTTCACCAGCATTATAAGCATCTTCTATACCGCAGCTCGCCCATCCTTTGTCATTAAAGGTCACATAAGCACACTCCGCTCCATGTACTAGCGGTGTCTCTAGCTCACCGTCACGCACGATACTCGTTCCCTGCTCCTCAATTGCAGCAATTCCTTCTGGACGTAAAAAAGGCTTTACTTTATCGTAAATATCTGCCATAATCGCAACCTCATCTTCTTCAAGCGGCGCGCCAGCTTCACCTGCGATGCAGCACTCCCCTTTACAAGCATTAAGATTACAGACAAAATCTTTTTCGATAATGTCTTCAGAAACGATGGTTTTTTTGAGTTGGAACATAGTTGGGCAAAGATACTTGGAAAGTATGAAGTAAGAATATGTGAGTAGCTAGATTATTTATGGTTGTACATATTTACGCTTTCGCGAAAGCGTAACACCTCACACTAACTACTCTGCATACATTTTATCAATGAGTGCCTTGTATTTTTCCTGAACTACTTTGCGTTTAATTTTTAGGGTAGCTGTTATTTCACCATCCTCTATGCTCAACTCACGAGGAAGTAACGTAAACTTCTTTATCTTTTCAAATGCCGAAAATTCTTGCTGTAACTCCTCAAAACGTTTTTCAAAAAGCGCAACGACCTTGTTATTCTTAATGAGCTCTTCCATACTCTCAAAGGATATATTATGCTCCAGAGCATACTTCTTTAAGTTTTCAAAATTAGGAACTGCAAGTGCTGTTACATACTTCTGCTGGTCACCTATTACCGCGATTTGCTCAATGAGAGAGTCACTTATGAGCGCTGTTTCTAGCTTTTGAGGTGCTATATATTTACCGCCAGAGGTTTTCATTAAATCTTTGATTCTATCTGTAATAAAAAGGTTTCCTTGTGCATCTATCCTTCCTGCGTCACCTGTACAAAACCATCCGTCCTTGAAAACCTGTGCTGTAGCTTCTGCCTTTTTATAATAGCCTTTCATGACTCCAGGCCCTTTTACAAGGATCTCATCATTGTCTCCTATCTTAACCTGAGTACCTTCTATGCTTTTTCCAGCAGAGTTGAATTCAAAATTTGTGTATCCAAAAAGGGAAACTGTTGCTGTAGTTTCTGTGAGTCCGTAGCCACATTTTACGTCAAGACCAAAGGAGTGAAAAAATGAAACCATATCTGCCGCAAGTGGCGCTCCACCACAAGGCATGAATTTAATACGTCCTCCAAAGAGTGCTCGCAGTTTGCTCAACACGAGTTTATCTGCAATTTTATATTTAAGATTTAGTGCTAGTGGTACATTTTTCTCTAGTCGCTGGTGTTTGTTATAATAATCGTTACCTATCCCTAAAGCCCAGCTTGCAAGTTTCATCTTTGTAGGGGAAGCCTCTTTTGTTTTAGCTTGTATAGCAGTATAAATTTTCTCAAAAATACGAGGCACCGTACACATAACTGTTGGCTGTACTTCTTTGAGCACTTCTGCAATTTTCTTTGGATCTTGATTAAAATAAACTTCGATCCCTCTGTGCAAGCAGAAGAACACCCAGCTACGTTCAAAAATATGACTAAGCGGTAAAAAACTTAATGACACATCTTTTTCTGATACTTCTAGCTCATAATCATGGGCTGCAAGGGAAGCTCCTATATTAGTATGGTCTATCATCACACCTTTAGGTTCTCCTGTAGTTCCTGAGGTGTAAATGATACTCGCTAGATCTTTTAAGTTAAGATCTTGCTGTCTTTTTAAATAAATTTCCTCTATTTCTTGAGTCGCATCTGCCGCAATAAAATCTTCTAAGTACATGGAAGAAACAGTGGGTTGCAATGTAATCGTATTTGTGAGCGCTACTATAAGCTTTAAATATGAGGAGCTTTCTAGAAGGCCATAAGCTTGATCGTATTCATGCTGATTACCCACAAAAAGTAAACTTACCTCAGCATCATTAATTACGTAATCTACTTCCTTTGTAGAGCATGTTGCATAGATAGGGACTGTTACTGCTCTTATGCTCATGATAGCAAGATCTGCAATAATCCAGTTAGGCATATTTTCGGCAAAGATGGCTACGTTATGCTGTTTTTCAATACCGAATTGCAGTAAACCTTTGGCTAGGTTTTCTACTTGCTCATACATTTTCTTCCAGCTTATGCCTTCCCAAGTATGAAGTGTCTCATTTTTTACGTAAAGCGCATTCTTGTCTTTAAAGCGTAGCGCATTTTCCTTGACATTTTCTACTAGATGTTTGTAATCCATACACTGTTATTAATTGCGGTAATTGGTCTAACGCGAATTTGTCAAAATTAAGCATTAATCGCTCGTTTCTTGTTTTATTAAGATATCTAGGATAACATCACAGCCATTTATTAACCTCTGTTAATAGAAATGAAGTATCCTAGAGAGAAACCTTATCTATGTGTAACCTACAGTTGCTCTTAGAACTACTTTTTAATGTTTCAAAATAGTATTTTAAAGTTGAGATTGTATGTTGCTTTTCTATTTGATATAACATAGAAGTTAAAAAGCAAAACGTCCAACTTATATGAAGTTGGACGTTTTTATTATGTAGTTACGCTTTCGCGAAAGCGTGATTTATTTATTTAATGTCAAAACGATCTGCGTTCATTACCTTCGTAAATGCTTTGATAAAATCTGCTACAAAACGATGCTCACCATCATTTGCCCCATACACTTCGGCAATTGCTCTAAGCTCTGTATTTGAACCAAAAATTAAATCTGCACGAGAACCAGTAAACTTCATATCACCTGTGCGACGATCACTTCCTGAGAATAATGTCTCATCTGAAGAAAGTTCTTTCCAAGTATATGTAAAGTCTAGTATGTTTGTAAAGAAGTCGTTAGATAACTGTCCTGGTCTGTCTGTAAAAACACCTACTTTAGTACCATTATAATTTGTACCTAGTACACGCAAACCACCTACAAGCACTGTCATTTCTGGAATAGAAAGTCCTAATAATTGTGCGCGATCTATGAGCATTGCCTCTGCCGCAGTTGCTTTTTGAGTGTGACTTACGTAGTTTCTAAAACCATCTGCCTTAGGCTCTAAGTATCCAAAACTATCTACATCTGTTTGCTCTTGTGTTGCATCTGTACGGCCTGGTGTAAAAGGGACAGTAACGTTATGCCCAGCATCTTTTGCTGCCTTCTCAACTCCTACAGATCCTGCAAGAACGATAAGGTCTGCCATAGACACATCTCCATCAAAGTCACTTTGAATAACGCTATAGGCATTAAGTACTTTATATAATTGCTCTGGGTTGTTTACTTCCCATCTGTTTTGAGGTGCCAGACGGATGCGCGCTCCATTTGCTCCACCACGTTTATCAGAATTTCTAAAGGTAGAGGCAGATGCCCATGCTGTAGCAACCATTTCAGAAACTGTAAGACCTGTTGCTGCTATTGTTACTTTTAAAGTAGCAATCTGGTCATCACTTAATGAATATCCATCATTACTAGGTACTGGATCTTGCCATAATAACTCTTCACTAGGTACTTCTGGCCCTAAGTATCTCTCTATAGGCCCCATGTCACGGTGCGTTAACTTATACCATGCGCGAGCAAATGCATCTTCAAAGGCTTTATGATCCTCATGAAATCTCTTTGATATTTTTAAATAAGCTGGATCTGTCTTGAGAGCAATATCTGCCGTAGTCATCATAAGACGCTGCTTTTTTGATGCATCTCCTGCGGTAGGTGCCATTCTTGCGTTTGATGCCTCTGTAGGAGTCCACTGGTGTGCTCCTGCTGGGCTCTTTGTAAGCTCCCAGTCATAATTTAATAACACATCAAAATAATCTGCATCCCATTGTGTAGGATTAGGTGTCCATGCACCTTCTATTCCAGAAGTAATAGTATCATCAAGTACGCCTGTACCAAAACTATTTTTCCATCCAGTGCTCATTTCTTCTATGGCTGCTCCGTGTGGCTCTGTACCTACATAGGTATCAGGATTTGCCGCTCCGTGCGCTTTACCAAAGGTGTGTCCTCCAGCAACTAGGGCTACAGTTTCTTCATCATTCATCGCCATACGGCCAAAGGTCTCTCTCACATTTGCTGCAGATCCCATAGGATCTGGAACGCCATTAGGTCCTTCTGGATTTACATAAATCCACCCCATCATTACCGCTCCTAGTGGTGCCTCAAGCTCTCCATCTGCATAACGCTCCTCATTTGCTCCCCACTCTGTCTCGCTACCCCAGTAAATATCTTGTTCTGGCTCCCATACGTCTTCACGTCCTCCGGCAAAACCAAAAGTAGGGAAACCCATAGATTCTAATGCACAGTTACCTGCAAGGATCATTAAATCCGCCCAAGAAATTTTATTTCCATATTTTTTCTTAACAGGCCACAGTAATAAACGGGCTTTGTCAAGGTTACCGTTATCTGGCCAGCTATTAAGCGGTGCAAAACGTTGTGTTCCAGAGCTTGCCCCTCCACGACCATCACCTATGCGATATGTACCAGCACTATGCCATGCAAGACGAATCATGAATCCTCCATAGTGTCCATAATCTGCAGGCCACCAGTCTTGTGAATCTGTCATTAGATCAAATACATCTTGTTTAAGTGCACTAAAATCAAGACTATTAAATGCTGCTGCATAGTCAAAGTCACCTCCTAATGGATCTGACTTTGTTGCGTTTTGTCTAAGTATATTTAATCTAAGCTCGTTAGGCCACCAGTCACGGTTTGTTGTACCGCCACCAGCAGTTTGTTTATGCGCTCCACCCATAAACGGACATTTGGCCGTTTGAGATGTATCATTAAGATCGAAGGTTTCTGTATTTTTCATTTCAATAAGTTTTACTAGGTTGACAATGTAAAAGTATTTACTATTTATGTAGTAATCTATAATTTATGATTAGAATAAATGAGATGTTGATAGTTAAAAACTATGACAGTTATTTTATGTAAACATTACATCTACCTAGATAAAAAACAATATCTCATTAAGAGGACCTTAAGTTACATAGTATAATTAACATTCTCTGCATTAAAACCTCTAGTATCTTTAATTAAGTCTACCTTTGCGCGTTTTTAAAATGAATATGCAATGGATTTAAATCTTAAGGAAATTCTTACTGCCACCATGGTACTTTTTGCCGTGATTGATATTATAGGTAGTATTCCTATTATACTAAAACTACGGAAGAAAACTGGTCACATTCAAAGCGAGAAAGCTGCACTAGTCGCTCTTATTGTAATGATATTATTTGTTTTTGTAGGAGAGCGCATATTGAGCCTTATAGGTGTCAATGTATATGAGTTTGCAGTAGCTGGATCTTTTATTTTATTTTTTATTGCCCTCGAAATGATTCTAGGTGTCAGTATTTTTAAAGATGATGACAATATAAGTGCAAAAACAGTTTCTGTATTTCCACTTGCATTTCCATTAGTGGCTGGACCAGGAACGCTTACTTCTCTTCTTGCACTTCGTGCTGAATACGACTTAAGTAATATTATTATCGCGATTATACTTAATATTTTACTAGTATTTGTGGTTCTCAAAACCTCTAAACATATAGAACGATTTTTAGGAAAGAACGGGATTGCTGTAATACATAAAGTTTTTGGTGTAATTTTGTTAGCCATAGCTGTAAAGTTGTTTACAGCAAACATTCAAGAATTATTTAAATAGATTTATGAAATTTATTATCCCTATAGGAATTCTAATGGCGCTAGGATTACTTATTTACAACATCACCTTATTAGACTTTTCAAATCTTTTAGATGGAGAAAGTAGTATCGCGTTAATAGGTGTTATTGCTTGTGCTTGTGCAATTTTATTATTACTTATTTTGCGTACATCTCGCAAGATTGCAGAGAAGCACACTTAAGACTTATTTACATCAAGTATATAATGTATGGATTATAAATCTCATAAATTATTCCTACAATTAAGGTGAGTATAGCCAGAGCAGTAAATGCAATATGTAGTTTTTGATACCATAAGTTACGGCGTAGCTTCCAGATGAGCTTCTCGTCTTTGAGGTTCTCAATTTGAGCAAGTATAATAGGTGGCTTCAAATAAAAGGGGCTTACGGATATCCCGTGGCGTATAAGTAGTGCAGCACTATTGTCAAGCAATCTTAAAATAATTGCAATAATATACACATACACAGCGACGACCATTAACATAAGTTATTCTTTTTTAAGACTAAGTGCTATTACTTTTTGAATTACAGCGTCTTCTTTATTTACCATCATTTCAAAAGCATTATTACCAAAAAGCTGCCCTGCCATAGTGGCTTTGAGATATTTCTTGTATAAATCGCTATACTTACTTGCTTTTAAATTTATTTGTCTAAACTGAGCGAAAGATATAAAATCTTCTACTACTTCATCAGATATGATAATCTCTTCTTGAAACTCCTCTATACTAAGACTATTATAGTAGGTTCTATTCTTTTCTAATTGTTCAAATATAAATAACCTCATATATCCTGATCGTAATACATAATTGAGATGTTCTACCTCATAATCTGTGTTTTTTGGAACAAAAATATCTGGTATAATACCGCCTCCTCCATATACAATTTTACCTTCTGGCGTTCTAAATTTGAGAGAATCTGCCACCTTAATACTGTCTACACTGCGCAATTCACCATTTTCATACCTGTTAAGATAATCTTCAAAATAGCTTTTATCTCCTAGCTCATAGGGTTTCTGTATAGAACGACCTGTAGGTGTGTAGTAGCGAGCTATAGTTAAACGCACCGCACTTCCATCTCCTAAATCCATTTCTCGCTGCACGAGTCCTTTACCAAAGGACCTACGACCTACTATAACTCCCTTATCATTATCTTGCAAGGCACCAGCGACAATCTCACTAGCACTCGCCGAATTTTCATTAATTAGTATGTAAACCTCCCCTTCTTCAAAAATACCGCCATCATCAGTATAGCTATTTGATATTTTTCCTGTTTTATTTTTTGTAAAAAGTATGAGGTTATTTTCTTCTAAAAATTCATCTACTACGCCCTCTGCACTAGAAATATAACCTCCAGGATTATCCCTTAAGTCTAGTGCTATCTGCATAGCACCTTTACCTTTAAGATCTTTAAGAGCCTCTTTAAACTCTTCATGTGTGGACTCTGCAAATCTATTAATCTTAATATAGCCTAAGTCTTTAGTGAGCATATAGCTACCTATAACGCTTGAAATAGGTACATGATCACGATTAAACTTAAAAGTTAAAAGATTTTCTACTCCAGGTCTTTTTACTTTTATCTCAATAGGAGTTCTCGCCTTACCCTTTAAAATACTTGATAGTGAATCATCTGTCACTTCTTTTGAAGATAAGTTAATCCCATTTGCATAGACAATACGGTCACCACCTTTAATACCAGCGCGGGCGCTAGGACCACCCTTAATAGCCTGTATTACTGCTAGCGAATCGTTATATGGATAAAAACTCACTCCTATTCCTACAAAGTCACCTTTCATATTTTCCTCCATCGCACTATATTCATCTGGTGGAATATATGTAGAATGAGGATCTAGATTATCTAAAATACCATTAACCGTAACATCAACAATGCTGTCTGTGTTAATAGCATCTACATACTCATAATCTATATAATCGATAAGTTTATTGAGCTTGTCCTTTTTTGTATTTGAAGTAAATAACGCGGTATCATTATAGCCAAAATCCAATAGACTCCCCAGTAATATGCCTAAAGCAATACCCAGACCAAATAACAGAGGAATATATTTGCGTTGTATTTTCATTTATGAATCAATATCTTGTAAGTGTACTATCTCAACGCCAGCTTTTTCTAAAAATTTTACCCCTGTAAGATCTTTGTAGGCATCTCTATAAACTACACGTTTAATTCCTGCTTGATGGACTAATTTACTACAATCTTTACAAGGACTTAAGGTGATATACAAAGTAGCTCCATGGCATGATTGCGTAGATCTAGCTACCTTTAATATGGCATTTGCCTCTGCGTGAAGTACATACCATTTTGTATTATTCTCGTCATCCTCACAAATGTTTTCAAAACCTGTAGGTGTTCCATTATACCCATCAGAAATAATCATTTTATCCTTAACAATAATCGCTCCTACCTGCTTGCGCTGGCAGTATGATAATTTACCCCACTCACGAGCCATTCTCAAATAAGCGATGTCATATTTATGTTGTTTTGATGCCATTAATGTGATGATGTATAGGTGCGCTTTCGCGAAAGCGTTAAAAAAAATATAACTTATTTACAGACTAATTAACATCTACAAGTTATTATTAAAAATTAATACTTGAAAGTGCTGTTTTAAAAACGGGTATTGCAACTCCTATCACTATAGACGAAATGACCATTACCCAATCCCTAAGAGAGAACCTAAAAATTGCCTGACCCACAAAACTTATAACAAGCACAACAAAAACAATGATAAGCTGTGCTGCCTCGATCCCTAGGGTATATGCTATTAAAGATAATAACCTACTTTCAGATCCTGCAGTCATCATTTTAAAATATGTTGAAAAACCAAGTCCATGTATAAGTCCAAAAAAGAGCGCTGCAAATAGATGGATCCCTATTTTTTGATCACGATTTTTCTTACCCGCTGTAAATATATTGTAGAGAGCAGTAATTAAGATTGTTATGGGTATAAGAACCTCTACTAATGATGAGTTTACTCTAACAACTCCGTAAGCCGATAGCGCCAGTGATAAGGTATGACCCAGCGTGAAAATCGTCACTAATGTCAATAATTTTTTCCAGTTAGAAAACAAGTAAGGCACTGTAAGCACTACTAAAAAAAGTATGTGATCGTAAGCATTCCAATCTAGTACATGGTAGAGGCCTTCTTTAAAATAAAACAAGAATGAATCCATCTTAAATAATTAGGGGTTTTTATCAAATGTACAAATTAAAAATCTTGATTAAATGGCTATCTTTGACGCTTACTTTAAATTAAAAAATATGTCTTTTTCAGATTTATATGATAGCGGGTTCCGCAAGAGAAACGAGGATCACTTTGCATCTATTGTGAGAGTAGCTATGGATGATGGTGTAATTTCAGACAAGGAAAAAGCTTTTTTAGACAGGCTTGCTCGTAACCTTTCTATATCTGCAGAGGATTATGACGTTATTTTAAAAGATTACATGTCTCACCCTATTAATCCTCCTACTACTTATGACAGAAGGTTAGAGCGTCTATATGATCTTACACGTATGGTACATATTGATCATGATTTTGAGCAAGAGGAACCTCTTCTTATAAAACTAGCTGTAGGATTAGGATTTTCTACTACAAATGCCTCTTACGTGGTACACAAAGCGCTCACACTTGTGAGAGAAGGTGCAGATATTGATACATTTCAAGATGAAATCAAAAATATGAGCCGCTAAGGTTACATTACTTACTTAAAAGGGGAACATCTTAATAAGATGTTCCCCTTTTTAAATGTTTATTATTTGCATGTTATTACTCTTCTTCTTCTGTTGAGCTCAACTCCTTATCCTTTCTCTTATAACGTGTTAACAGTCTATCTATAGTTTCAAACAGAAGCTCTGCATCTATAGGTTTTGTTAAATAAGCATTCATCCCTGCTTCTTTTGCTGCATCTTGCTCTTCTTGAGCTGTTCTTGCAGTAAGTGCTACAATAGGTAGTTTACTTATCTTACTATTTGCATGGCTACGTATTTGTACAGCAGTATCAAGACCGTCCATAATAGGCATAGTAAGATCAAGTATGACTAGATCATAAGCTTGTCTGTCTAAGAATTGAAGTACTCGCTCACCATCTTTTGCAATATCTATGCTATAATCTCCTTGGTCTACAAATAAACGAAGCATTAATAGCTGGTTTACTTCTACATCCTCTCCTAGTAAGATACGTGGTTTTTTTCCTGTTGCGTTTTTACTCTTAGTTTTTTTAACTTTCTCTTTCTTTTCTCTTTTTTGATTGTGTGAAACACCCATATAGACTGTAAAACTAAAAGTAGATCCTTCTCCCTCCACACTACTTACTTCTAGATCACTTTCTAACAGCTGTGTGAGTTGTTTTACAATACTGAGACCTAACCCTGACCCTCCAAAAAGACCTCTCTTTTCAAGCTGTGTAAAGCTGTCAAAAATACTATCTATTTTTTCTTTAGGAATACCAATACCTGTATCTGTCACTTCAAAAGTAACTGGGATTCTTCTTGCATTTTGAGAATCTGTTGTTACTCGAAACTTTATAGTTCCTTGATGGGTATACTTAAGTGCATTTTCTAAAAGGTTAACGATTATCTGGTTTATTCTGAGATGATCTCCTACTAGAAAGCGAGGTAACTTAGCATTCATATCAAACTCAAAAGAGAGTCGCTTCTCATCTGCCCTGAGTTGATACGTTTTTCCTAGGACCTCTACAAATTCTTTAAAATCAAAGCGTCGCTTCTTTATTTCTAATTTACCCGCTTCAATTTTTGATATATCCATTAGATCATCCAGGATAGTAACAAGATTCTTAGATGAGTCTTTTACAATATTAAGAATGTCTAATTGTTCTCTTGTAATATCTGTATTTTCTAACACAGATAAAAAACCTACAATACTATTGAGTGGAGTACGTATTTCATGACTAACGTTTGCAAGAAATTTATTCTTAAAACTACGTTGTATTTCTAATTCTTGATTAAGTTCTTGTGTAATATTAAACCCTATAATAGATTCATTGCGCACTTGCTTAATCTGGTGTACTGTTTTGTAGTGTTCTGTGAGATCATTTAAGATTACCACTAGCGTACCATCTTCCCGCAATATGGTTTTAATGTCTAAGAAGTATAGCTTTCCAAGTACTTCTACTTGGACACAAAAGAAAGTGTGTTCCTTTTGAGCTTCCTCAAAAACACTCATAAGAGAGTAAAAGAATGGGTGGAACTCAGTAATATCTGACTCGTTCTTAATAGAAAATAAGTTTTGGTCTGAGTCTACGACCTTGAGTTCTCTACTAACTATAAGTAATTGTGTGGTTTTATTAAAAAAATCCTGTCTGAGGGTATCAAGCATTTTTAAGTAATTGGGCTGCTACATCATTAAACAGCTGTTCAACATTTTCTCCGGTCTTAGCACTGGAAAGATAACTATGTTGAACATCTTGCGCTTTAAGAGCAGTCATGATTTCGTCCTTATCGACCAAATCTACTTTATTCCCGATAATATGCACAGGTACTTGAGGGTACTTATCATTTAAGTGACTCAAATTATATTTTAAATCACCGTACGTAACAGCTCTAGAAGCATCAAACACATAAATGAAACTAGATGCCCCCATAAGGTATGACGGTCTGTACTTTGTAAAATCGTCTGTTCCTTCAACATCCCAAATAATAAGCGTTACTTTATTAGTATTAACACTTACTTCTTTCTTCATTATATGCACACCAATAGTCACTACGTAGTTATCTGAGAAATTATTCTCAACAAACCTGCGAAGTAGTGAAGACTTACCAACACCAAAATGTCCCAGTAATACTATTTTTTTAGATACGCTCATCTGTAAAATACTCTTTTAATTTTTTGGTAAATTGTTGATTGTCACTTAAATCATCTTTGTTAATTACAAATTGAGCAAAGTCAAGCAACACATCATCAAGCTTATTTTTATATTCGTCATCATAAATACCGCTTAAAACAACAGCGATGTAATAGTCTGAAAAGTTTTGCAAATGTATAGTGAATAATTGATAATCTATCCGCTCTAATTCCATTTCACCTCTTTCAAAAGCATCCTCTGCAAAGCTTTTTATAGCTGTAAGCATTCCCGCCATCATATCCTTGTCCATCGTTTCGGTCTTTGTGAAGCTTGCTTTAAGCAACCCAGATCCCTTTTCGACCACAAGTATTTGTTCAATATACGCTTTATATTCTTCTTTTAAGAGTGCTGCAGCTGTAGGCCTTTCCTTTGATTTAGATTTAAACATATTTCTAAATGAGAATGCACTGTCTATTTTCTCACTTATAGAATCGTTAAGCTTTTTTATTTCGGCTTGAACATATTTTTTAATCATTTTACCCATTATAGGATATAATGCCTCTGCCACCGCATCTTGCGATTTTTTAATTTCTAACTTTAAAGTCTCGGTAATTGCAGGCCCTAAAGTTTCGGGCATATCCTTTACAAAGTTTGTCAAACGCTCTTCTAAAATAGGTCCAACCCTATCTGATAGATGTTGTTGTCTATCTTCAAGATTTTGAATTTTATTATATATATCATTCTCTGGCTTTTTCTCATCTCTGAGTAAAAGCTCTTTTAAAATCTCAAGACGTTCATCTGTTGTCATTAAAGGATATCAAATAATAGAACTAAGCCTTTATGTTTTCACCTAGGCGTATAAGCATATCTCCTAGACTATCTCTGTTTACTTTTCTATGATCAAGATCTTGGGTTTTATCATCTAGCGCTTGCTCAAGGTCAGATATACGTATGTTTACATCTGTACTTAAGTTATCTATAGCCGTCATGATTTCCTTACGAGCGTCGTCTACGTAAGATAGCATTTCCTCACGTTTTTGTGTGATATCTGCTTTTAATGTATCAAACTCATGATTATATTCTTGAATATTTTCTCCAAAGATGAGGTTCTTAATTGCCTCAATCTTAGAATTTGCAACGTCTGGAAGCTCTTGGTTTTGTGTAGGGTCTTTTTTAGCCATAGTTAGGAGTAGCCTTGATATTTATTTAATCAAATATAAAAAAAATACTACGCCTTATGTGCTTTAATACTTCTTTACTCAAGAATTAAGATTCTTTCATGAAATTTTCGGCTTTTTCAACCATTAATTTGCTTCCGCAAAAGAAAGGCACTCGCTCATGAAGCTCCATAGGCTGTATGTCTAAAATATCATTAAAACCATCACTAGCTTTACCACCTGCTTGCTCTGCTATAAACGCCATAGGGTTACATTCGTAAAGTAAGCGTAGCTTACCATTAGCTGCCTTTGAGCTCTTTGGGTACATATAAATCCCTCCTTTAATCATATTTCTATGAATATCAGATACTAAGGATCCTATATATCTAGAAGTATAAGGACGATCATCCTTTTCTTCTTGACAATACTTTATATATCGCTTTACTCCTTCTGGAAAATGGACATAATTTCCTTCATTTACAGAATAAATATTGCCCATTTCTGGAAATTGCATATTAGGATGAGAAAGATAAAAGGTTCCTATTGCTGGGTTAAGAGTAAATCCATTTACACCATGACCGGTAGTATAGACAAGCATAGTTGAGGTGCCGTAAATGATGTAGCCTGCTGCTACCTGCTCGCGTCCTTTTTGTAAAAAATCTTGCATCGTTACTGGAGACCCAGCAGGCGTCACGCGTCTATAAATAGAAAATATAGTCCCTACAGAAACATTTACATCTATATTAGAAGAACCATCTAGAGGATCCATAAGCAATACGTACTTATTATTGTTATCCTCTTGTTGACCTTCTATTGCAATAAAATCGTCATTCTCTTCACTTGCAATACCACAAAGAATATTGCGATTAGTAAGGGTACGTATAAAAGTGTCATTTGCCATAACATCCAGTTTTTGCTGGTCTTCACCTTGGATATTTGTCTCTCCAGCAGCACCCACTATATCTACAAGGCCCGCTTTATTGACTTCATGATTTACAACTTTGGCAGCAAGGCGTATAGAGTTAATCAAGCGAGAAAGCTCACCAGATGAATATTGGAACTCTGCTTGATTTTCTATAATAAACTCTCCTAATGTTTGGTTTTTTCTTGACACGGCACGCGTTTTTTAATTTATTGCAAAAATAGCCTTAATCTCAAGTTACTACAACGTTTTCGTTCAAGAATAGTTAATGTAATTATTTACCTTAGCGCTGCTTACATAAAAACAATGTTACAGATGAATATCTCTATTCAAAAAGCAACTCCAGAAGATATGACTGCCGTGCTAGCACTCATAAATGAACTTGCTATTTATGAAAAAGAACCCGAGGCGGTAAAAATCACAGAAAAAACGCTCCTAGAAAATGGTTTTGGCGAGCACCCTCTTTTTACCTGCTTTGTTGCAAAGGCAGACCATGAAGTTGTAGGGATGGCGCTTTGTTACTTTCGTTTTTCTACCTGGGACGGTAAGTCCTTACATCTAGAAGATCTTGTTGTAAAAGAATCTTTACGCGGTAAGGGTATAGGGCAGCAACTTTATGATCAAGTAATGATTTTTGGCTCTCAGAGCGGTGTAAAACGTGTGGAATGGGTGGTGCTAGACTGGAATACGAGTGCTATTGAATTTTACAAAAAAAGCAATGCAAAGTTTTTAAAAGACTGGCATCTTGTTCAAATGGACGAGCAACGCTTACAGGATTATATTAAAAAGATAACTGTTTAAAATATTACTTTGCTTATTGCTCTTTAAGTACGCTTTCGCGAAAGCGTGATAAACCCACGTCCTAGGCATTTATTTAATAAGATTATCTCACATCATAAAAAATAACTCACCTAGAAAAGAATCTATTAATATGCAGGTATTTAAATTTGGAGGGGCATCCATAAAAGATGCAGAGGGTGTAAAAAATGTTGTTGCTGTAGTACAGACCATGGGAGCTAGTGAAAAACTAGTTGTTGTCTCTGCTATGGGAAAAACAACTAATGCTATGGAAAACATAGTGCACGCTTACTTTGATGATAAAAACAACCTTCATACACTTATTGATCTTACGGTTACTTATCACAAAGAGATCATGGAAGATCTCTTTGACAAAGGTCATGAGGTTTTTGAAAAAATAAATAAACTCTTCACCGAACTTAATGGATTTTTGGCTTGGAATAAATCACCAAAATTTGATTTTGTCTATGATCAAATTGTTTGTTATGGTGAGCTTATCGCTACCACAATAATAAGTGCATATTTTAATGAGCAAGGACTTGTAAACACATGGCTAGACGCGAGACGTCTTATAAAAACAGATAGCAGTTATCGTGATGGTAAAGTAAACTGGGAATTGACACAAGCAGCTATAAAAACTCATGTACATTCAAAAGGGATTTCTATCACACAAGGCTTTATAGCCTCAGATAGTAACAACTTTACAACTACATTAGGGAGGGAAGGATCTGATTATACAGGTGGTATATTTTCTTACTGCCTTAATGCAGAAAATCTCACCATCTGGAAGGACGTACCTGGAGTATTAAATGGTGACCCTCGTGTTTTTAACAATACGGTATTACTTCACAAAATACCTTATGAAGAGGCTATTGAGCTCGCGTTTTATGGAGCGTCTGTTATTCACCCTAAAACATTACAACCCTTGCAACGTAAAGAGATACCACTTTATGTAAAGTCTTTTATGAATCCTACGGCTACAGGAACAATGGTGAGCAATGTTACTAGCTTAGTGCCTAAGGTTCCTTGTTACATTGTCAAGAAAAATCAAGTACTTATATCACTGTCATCGCTTGACTTTTCCTTCATGGTAGAAGATAATATTGCCGAGGTTTTCCAATTATTATCTACCTACAAACTGAAAGTAGATCTCATACAAAACTCTGCCATAAGCTTTTCTGTATGTGTAGATAATAAATTTAATGGCTTAGAAAAGTTTGTAAAAGTACTTAAAGGAAAGTTTAAGGTAGACGTGACAATAGGAGTTTCCCTTTATACCATAAGGCATTTTACCCAAGGAGCTCTTAATAAATTTCAAGAAGATAAAACAGTGCTTCTCAAGCAAGTTGCACAAAATACAGTACAACTTGTGACACAAAACTAGAGACATACAGTCTCTAAGATAACAAAATGTAACTATAGTAAACCTATTTGTTATCTTTGCCCTCTTAAATAATGAACACAGTTTATGGGTCTAGTTACCGCTAAGGAAGTTGCACGTGCTATAAAAGTCGATAAATTTGGCTTTATAGGCACCTTTGCTGGGTGGTCATTAATGAAGATTCTTAAAATCTCTACACTTAACAACGTTTACGATCGCAATAAACATCTAAGTGACTTAGAGTTTCTCAATGCACTACTTGATGAGTTTAATATCAAGTTTGAAATACCGGAAGAAGATCTAAAAAGATTGCCTAAAGACGGTGCATACGTAACCATTTCAAACCATCCACTAGGGGGAATAGATGGTATATTATTGCTTAAACTTATGCTTGAGCAACGTCCAGATTTTAAAATCATAGCAAACTTTTTGTTACATCGCATTGAGCCTCTCAAGCCTTATGTAATGCCCGTAAATCCTTTTGAAAACAAAAAGGATATTAAATCTAGCATCGCCGGGTTTAAAAATGCCATTTCCCATCTTAGAGAAGGACATCCACTCGGTATATTTCCAGCTGGCGAAGTATCTACCTATAAAGATGAAAAACTTATCATAGATAAACCTTGGGAAGAGGCAGCTATGAAACTCGTTAAAAAGGCAGAGGTTCCTATCGTACCTATTTATTTTCACGCAAAAAATAGCAAGCTTTTTTATCAACTATCACGCCTAAGTGATACGCTAAGAACTGCCAAACTCCCTAGCGAGTTACTCACACAAAAAAATCGAGTAATCAAAGTACGTATAGGAAATCCTATAAAAGTTGCAGCACAAAAGGAACACGAATCACTAGCAGATTTTACAGAGTTTATACGAAAGAAAACATACATGCTGGCAAATTCTTTTGAAAAAAAGAGCATTTTAAAAGAAATTCCTCAAAAATTAAAAAGTTCTAAAGAGCCTAAAAAGATTGTTACAGAAATGAGTAGCGACCTCATAGAAGACGAGATCTTACGCTTACGCGAAAATGATCGTCGCCTTCTTACCAGTAAAAATTATGAAGTTTACCTCGCTCCTGCTCAAGAAATACCTAGTATTCTAAGAGAGATAGGACGGTTAAGAGAGATTACCTTTAGGGCTATAGGAGAAGGAACTAATGAAGCTATTGACCTAGATAGATTTGACTGGTATTATTACCACATGTTTTTATGGGATAATGAAGCAAATGCACTTGCCGGAGCTTACAGAATGGGACTGGGCTCTAAAATTTATAAAGAGCATGGTATTAATGGATTCTATCTTCAAGACCTTTTCCGTTTTGAGCCAGAGCTTCATAAAATGATGAGTGAGAGTATTGAAATGGGACGCGCTTTTATCACAAAAGAATATCAACAAAAACCCATGCCTCTCTTCCTTTTATGGAAAGGAATCATACACACGACTCTGCGCTTTCCAGAACATAAATACCTTATAGGTGGTGTAAGTATTTCAAACCAATTTTCAAACTTCTCAAAGTCACTGATGATTGAATTTATGAAATCACATTATTACGATCCATATATTGCACAATTTATACGCCCTAAAAAAGAATGGAAAGTAAACTTAAAAGATGCAGATAAGGAATTTGTATTTGATGAAAGTAAAGCAGATCTCAATAAATTTGATAAACTCATTGAAGAAGTAGAGCCAGGATCACTACGCCTGCCTGTACTCATAAAAAAATACATTAAACAAAATGCAAAGGTTATTGCTTTTAATGTAGACCCACTTTTTAATAATGCTATAGATGGCCTTATGTACATACGTATTGCAGATCTACCAGAGAGTACCGTAAAACCTGTGATGGAAGAATTTCAAGCAGCGCTTGAAAAAAAGTATAATCAGCACAATACAGAAGAAGAGTAATAACATACATTTGCTCCTCTTTCTTTATGGATTTTATGCTATCTATATTCTGGATTTTCAAAATTCCAGCGTGTACCGTCATCCCATTCTCCACGAGAATTTCCATAAGCTGGATATCCTCCTTGTACTTTAAGCATATTTGCAAGATGCAATAAGTTGTATGTCATAAATGTAGTGTTACGATTTGTGAAGTCATTGTTTTTTGCTCCACTTTCTTCATCGTTATAACTAGCTCCAGGACCAGCTTCACCTATCCATCCACAATCTGCTTGTGGCGGGATACTATAACCTATGTGTTGTAATGAATACAGTGTACTCATGGCTACGTGCTTAATACCATCCTCATTACCCGTGATGATACAACCACCTGCTTTTCCGTAAAAATAGTATTGGCCTTTCTCATTTCGGTTACCACTTTCTCCGTATAAGCGTTCTATAAGCTTTGTTGCTACAGAGGACTTCTCACCTAACCAGATGGGAGTTCCTATCACGAGAATATCTGCCTCTTCTATTTTTTTGAAAATTTCTGGCCATGCATCTGTTTCTTCTCCGTGCTCTGTCATGTCATGATACACGCCAAAGGCTACATCATGATTTACAAATCTTAAATATTCTACAGTAACACCTTCAGCTCGCATAATATCTATAGAAACATCCATGAGCGCCTTAGTATGACTCATGTGAGGTGTTTTTTTGAGGGTACAGTTTATAAACAGTGCTTTTAGGTTTGAGAAATCAGGTTTTTCTTTCATATCCAAGATTTGACGTTTAAACTGTTACAAGTTTACTTTTTAATATACACATTATATTAAAGCTTAATGCTATAGCTGCAAACTTGTATTTACTATAAATCATAAGCTCTCGTAAAAGTTTATCTTATAAATGCTCTACTTGTGCCATTGCATCTTCCAGCTTTTTTTGAGTAATAGGCTTTATTATAAAATCTTTTACACTAGTATACTTTAATGCTTTTTGCTTATCCCTAGGGTCTATAGAGCTGGTCAAAATAAAGATTGTAATCTTTTTCTTTACCTTTATATCAACTATGGCATCAAGAAACTGCCATCCGTCAAGGATAGGCATGTTTATGTCTAGGAGAATAACATCTGGAATTGCAGATTGTATGGTCCCTTTCAATACGGGAGCAAGGTGATCTAGCGCCTGTTCTCCATCATGAAAGATTAAAAAACCCTTACAAAAGTCAGTCATTTTCATTAATCGTTGAGCACCAAAAACAAAGATGGGGTCATCATCGATTATGCAGGCCATATCTACTTGTTTCATCGTTTTATATAAATTTTAAAAGTAGATCCTTTACCTACTGCACTCGTTACTTCTATACGGCCACCCAGTGCTTCAATTTGGTTTTTTACGATATATAAGCCTAATCCTCTTGAATTTTCATTTCTATGAAATGTTTTATAAAGACCAAATATTTTATCCCCATGAAGGTCTAAATCTATACCCAACCCATTATCTGTAAAATGGATGATTATAAAATCTTCAACTTGTGTAGCAGTAATTGAAACCTTTAAAAGATCCTGCTTACTTCTGTATGTGATTGTATTAGAAAGAATATTTAAAAAAATACTTCTTATATACTCTGGTATTGCCATTACAGTAATACTACTAGGCACTTTTACATCTACAATACCTCCTACGTCATAGAACAGCGTATTGAGGCTTGTGAGCGTTTTATTTATGATCTGTACTACATTTACTTCGACAAAATCATCTGGTGTGACGTTCTCAAAGGAAGAAACCTCGCTTAAATTATCTATAGTTTCCTCTAGATTTTTAAATGCACTTTCTAGCATGTGAAACACAGATGACTCAGTGATTGTAGGAATATCCTGTTTTAAGAACGTTAATAACATATCTAGATTACTAGTATGTGATCTTAAATTATGAGACACAATATGTTTAAAGTTTAATAACTTCTCGTTTTGTCCTTCTGTTTTAGTTAAAAGACCATTTATTCTTTGGTTTGCATTTTTAAGTGATGTTATATCTGTTATCTGGCAGATATAATAATCAGGAGTTTTTAAACTTGATGTTACGAGTGAAGCAGATAGCACCGTCCAGATGGTCTTACCTGTTTCATGTAAAAACCGCCACTCAACTTGATAATTTTCGATTTTTTTAGATAACAAATTATTATTAAGAACAGAATCTATAGCCACATCTTCAGGAAAACATAAGTCTTGTAACTTTAATGTTCTTAGTTGATCTTCCGTATAACCAAAAATCTTAGAAAAGTTAGGGTTAACCTGTATCCACTCACCTGTAAGAGAGATAAGGGCAACACCATTAGGGGCATTTACAAACGTATGCCTAAATTTTTGTTCTTTTTCTTTTAACTCTAGTTGGGCTATTTTTTGAAAGTTTATATCATGAAAAACACCATAAATCTTGGTACACTTTCCATTCTCAATGACTGGAACACCTACAGATCTTACCCATCGCTCTGTACCCGTTGCCGTTATGAGCAAATATTCACCATCAAATTTTTCCGAATGCTTAATAGCATTTTCAAGATCTCGCCGAATCCTATCCCTATGAAAACCTTTTTTATAAAATTCTATAGCCTGCGCAAGAGTAGGCTCATAATTAAGAGCTACGTCATGAATGTTTTTTGTACCAACACTCCAGTAAACATTTAAATCTCCTATATTAAACTGCCACGTACCTATAGACGCAGCTTCTTGTAGTAATAAAGAGGCATTCTCGTCAAGAGACGGGAATGTTGAGTTGGGGGAAGTAAAAGATTTCATTCGTAAGGTTGATATAACATTCTGATTTACAGAAATATCATAATTGTTTGCTTACCGAAAATAGCTAATTTAATTATCATAACATAATATATTTTGATATTGCCTTACCTAGCCTTGCCTATTATCATTTAGTACACGCTGTTATAGCATGGCGGTTAATACTATATTTTAAGTAGCTACAATTTCTCTAATCACGGTAAGTAATCGCTCGGTATGAAATCTCGTCGTAAATGGATTCATAAATGTAGTTCTTAAATAAAACGTACCTCTAAGAGACGTTCCCACTATATAAAACTCTCCATCCTCAAGCAATGCTTGTCTTATGTGCTTGTTGATACTATTAAGATCACCAGCATTTGCTGTATATCTAAAACAAACAATATTTGACACAGGAGCTAGCGCAATCTCAAAATCTTCTTGCT
>Ga0114955_1000099_pt1 | contig 92373 bp, 75 predicted proteins | sample Porto_5metaG_FD_87302 | JGI IMG/M metagenome (GOLD analysis project Ga0114955, IMG submission 87302) | Marine algal microbial communities from Porto, Portugal - Porto_5 metaG | ecosystem: Host-associated > Algae > Red algae > Unclassified | place: Portugal: Porto | collected 2015-02-02 | reverse complement strand
TCGTAGGTTCAAATCCTACTCCCGCAACCAAAATTAGCAAGTAAATACAACACGTTACGCCTCGCAATCGCGGGGCTTTTAGCGTTGGGTAATCCGCGCTGGAAGCACTGTGGAAGCAAGATTAACGGTAAGCGTTGCATCCGCGGCCCAATTGGGGTGCTTCTCACATAAGATAAGTTTTGTTTGCCTCTGAAAAGGAGATTGGCTTTTGCATACAAAACCAAAGAGATCGGCAGCACATTTTTTGAATTTTCGAGGCAGTAGGGGGCGAAAGCATCAGCAGAGTTTTAGTAAGTAATTGATTTTGTATAAAAAATATCATTTTTGCTGTCAGCATAATGTCTGCACAGAGAAGTCGCTCCCGTCGCTCACACCGCTCAGGGTTGCTTCGGAATTCAGAAAACAATTCTTGTGAGCTATCTATGTATCAGTTTGACACTTCAATATGAGGACGGCGCGATTTGACTCGCTTATTTGACATTGTCGCCAAGGACGATTGCCCTGAACTGATCAGGGTCTAAGAAGACCAGACAGACAGTCAATTGCCAGCGCCGCTTGGGTGGGTAGCGTTGCTTTGAGAGGTTCGACAGGGTATCCACGCAGATCAAGACCATGCTTGCGGTCGTCGGGCTTCCATAAAACAATGATGGACTTTACCAGACGGTGCAGCGCTTCTATGCAGGGCTTGCCACTTCCCTAGACGTGGGCATGCCAACAAGATTATCAATACATCTCGCTTGCGCATTCGAGCAAATGTTCAAGAGGTATCCGCGTCCGCAGAATGACGTCCTGTTATCATGGTATCGCACGAACACTGAAATCGGCATTGAGTGGCGCAACTCATTAAACTTATCAGATATCCTGTTCTGTGATTATGATGAAGTTCCGGTTGGAGCCAGCATTGCCACAATTCAACTTTTTCTCTGGCGCGCCGCGCTAAATTAGTTCGTTATGACGAGACCAACATTGCCAGCGCCAAAACTAAAAAATCATGGCCTGTGGCGACAGGGCTAGCAGGGTAGGATGAGATTGTAAATTATCATTAACTCTTAGTGGGGCAGTTCTTTCAAACATGAAGATAGGTCGAATGCTTTCTAATCGAAAAAAAATGTGCCATCAATTTTGAAATGTACACGCCTCGTCAAATTCGATAAATGCTGAGAAACCAAGTTAAGGGCCAAGCATGAAGCTAGAAAATAACATCCCTATGAACACATTCGTCCGCGAAGATGGGAGACCTTTCAAGATTCTGGCTCGCGGCGACTGCACGTCGCGACGTTCGACTCATATGAATAAGCATTTGTTTCCGCTTGGACTGAATTTCGTACAGAACCAGAAGTCGCCGGCGGTGTTTTTTCTTGATGCCTTGGAAGGAAAGACCTGCAATGCCAATAGTCTAAACGCAATAAGCGATGTGTCGCTAATGCCTGGTTCCCTACCAACACATTATCTGGGACAAGCGGACCGTTCGATCCTAACCGAACAGGATGCCGACCTGATCATGATTGATAGCTGGGCTGACATGAATTTCGATCTGTGGGAGCATAAGAATGAGGGCTGGAAATGCTGGATACACCCAAAATATTTGAGAAATCCAGACGAGTTTTATGAAACGTTTAATAGGCTTGGAAAACGGACGCTAGAGCAGTCTGTACAGGAGACTGCCGATCTCGTTGCGCATTTGCGCAAGAACAATCCCGAGATACCGGTGTTGCTGTTAAACCAACAGACCGATTATTATTCCAAGATGGATGTCCGGAGTGATTACTATCGGTTTGGTGAGCTTTTAGAGCAAAAGATCCCTAATTCATATTTTGGCGGCGTGATTCCAAAGAAAGATCTGGAACTTGCTGATGTCGGATCTTGCGGGGCCGGTCAGACCCTACATTTTCAATCCACCACCTACCTGAAAATGTTCGAAACAGCGCTTGATAAAGGGCTAGCAGCCAAGGTTTCACGCACCCCTCCTGAACACATGTTTTTTGCTGACGACAATTCAGAAAAAGAAGTCTTTCCATTAGCATATGTCGATTTTCGCTATGAATCCGATAGCTGCGTGCCGCAATGTGGTACAAAAGAAAAGACATTCACCTCAATGAAGAGCTATATCAATATCGAAGGCGTTTCCGAAGGCCTCCGATGGACGCCCGTTGTGATTGATCTCCGATCGGTTGGTGATTACGCAGCGTGGGAGCGCCCTGTGAAAAAACGCTACGATCGGGTACGGATGAAGAACCGCTCGGTACGAGAGGGCTTCTTGGTACATCCGTTTCATCCAAAGCTACATGTACCGGACATATACGAAATTCACCATTCGGCTGAGGTGCGCTCGGGTGGCAAGATGCGCGGCGACTATCTCAAAGGGATCGACGAAATGGGGGGGGCCCCGGAAACTAACTACAAGGTCACAACACCCAAATGCACGTTGCATTGGGGCATGTCCTTTGGTGTTTTTCAGCCTCTAGAAAATCACAAGCAAGGCGAAATTGTCACAAATGAGAAACTGGTTGGCTACATAAACCTTCGCCGTTTTGGAGACATTGTGCTCTATTCACGCATCATGGGGCACCAGGATCACCTAGGCGACGGGGTGATGTATCATCTGCACTTTGATATCGTGAAGTGGATTTTCGATCCTGAAAACACGCTGACGAAGGATGTGAAGTTTATTATGTATGGTGGCATTGGTAATGGAGGGCCAAATCTGTGGCAGTGGAAGCGCACAGTTGGATTTAAGCCTTTCCGATTGATCGTAGCAGCAGAGACGTGAGTTGGATGAACCTGATCTTGGACGATTGGGCCTAGATCGAACCGGCGGGGCCATATTTGCGATGCTTTCATTAGCTTGAGATGATATGCCAATGCCAATTTGTTTCTGATAGTATCTCACTATATGAATGCACCTGCTAATTTGCCCCTTTTGTACGAATTGCATAGGTAATCCGTGTAAAAGGTAAAATCTTAGGCTATCGTGACAGTCCCGAATGAAATAATGGAGCTTTGTTTTAGTCGGAATAGCCAAGATTTGTTTGTTATGGTAGGGCTATGATCGTGAAACCACTATTGCAGTAGAGGCTGTCAAAACTTAGCAATCAATTGGCTGATAGCGATCCAAAAGGCACCTGACCTAATTGCTGTTTTAGAGTATACTGCCGCTGATCGATTGGCTTAGGGCATTGAGGTAGTGTGCCTTCGCCATGCTCCTGCTACCGTCCTGCCGTTTGTTCACGGTTCAACCTTTTGCATTTTATGCAACAACAGTCCCTTTTTCGTCCCTGTCGTCTTCTTTGAGTTTGGAATTTCTAGGTGGTACAATGCCATGTGGCGCTCAAGCGCGAGAACGGCCTGGGGCAGATCATCAAGCGGATTTTTCACAGTTATAAAGCAAGATTTTGGAAACTAAGTGCATATCATTCGTGGATCTAAAGCGGTCAGGATGACAAGTAGATGCGAATAATTGCGACACATTACACTTGGCCATGAGCTTAGCCGCCAACAATCAACGTTCATCGAAATCTAGCTTGATGAAGATATCTGAGCTAGCTGGCAATATGGCGGGCGACACCCGCGAGTATTTTTGTCACAAGTCGGCATGGATCCAATAATTGTGGGAAAGCCTACCGTTGCGCCCCACCTTATGTCATCATTTGAATGTCGTCGATCGAACAGGGCGCCAGATGCAATTCTTAAAAGGTTTCCCATCATTACCACGCATTGTATCTCAGATACTTACCCGACATCTCGATCTTAACTCGATCGCCTTTTTCGTGTGGGACGCGCGTGACTTGCATATCGAAATCGATTGCTGACATGATCCCGTCGCCGAACTCTTCGTGGATTAATGCTTTGATCGTTGGACCGTAGACGCCGACGATTTCATATAGCCGATAGATGCATGGGTCCGTCGGGACTGTTTGAGACCAGACCTTTGTTGGACTTTCCTCTAGAACTGAAACGGCCTGTGTCGGTAGTTGAAGCAAGGATACGAGCGCTTGGGCTTTCTCCGTCGGCATCGCATTCATGCCCATGCAGGCAGAGTGGGTCCATACTGGTGACATTCCGATCGCTGCGGCGATGCCGTCCCAAGTCTGATTTAGTTCTTTTTTGGCCGCGATGATCAGCGCGGTGACGTCTTCTTTGTCGAGCGTAGCGGGTGATAGTTGGTCTTTCATAGCGGTGGACTCCTGTTGTTGCAGTTATCTGGTGGCAAGGACGATGCACAAAATTGCCAAGAGCGCGCATAGCCCTTGCCAGAAACGCAGGGGGTTGCGTTCCATGAGTGGGCGCTGATGGGCGGACTTCCATGACCGACTTGGACGTCTGAGGTCCGCGATGCATTCCGTTAGCGCGTCATATCGTTTGATCGGGTCGGGGTGCAGCATGCGCTGCAAGGTGGCATCCATCCAATCGGGCACACCTGTGTATTCGTCGCGCGCGGGTTGGTAGCGAAGCGCCATTTGATCACGCCGGGATCGGATACGTGCAACTTGGGTCCCATAGGGAAGGCGGCCTGTGAGCATCTCATACGCAATCACACCCAAGGCATATTGATCAGATCGCCAGCTGATAGCGTCACCCGACAAGTATTCGGGTGCAGTGTATTGAAATGTACCCGGCATTTCGCCCAAAGTGCCTGGTACAGCTTCTTCTACCCCAGCGACCGATGCTGATCCTAGGTCAATGATTTTTACTGTGCCGTCGCTATCGATGATGATGTTCTCGGGACGAAGGTCCTGATGGATCATTTCACGGCGATGGAAGGCGCGTAGCCCGGTGGCAATTTGACCGATGATATCGCGCACCTGATCAAGGCTTGGCTTGGGGTTGTCCGTCATCCACTGGCGGAGAGTGGTGCCTTCGACATATTCGGTGACGACGTAAAGCGCGCTGCGTTGCTCAGGCACATCGCCAGCGGCCACAACATGAACAGATGACAAACGCCGCGCGATCCATTCCTCTAGCATGAAACGATTTATGTAGGCGTTGTCTTGTCCGGTTTCAGTTGCCGGTATCTTTAATGCGACCCGCATACCTGACGGTGCAATAGCAAGGTAAACGTGGCTGCGGGCAGTTGCATGAAGTGAACGTACGATCCGAAAACCATCGATGATGTCTCCGGCATTTGGCAAGGGCGGGATGGGTAGTTGGCTGCCTTCCAATTGGAGTTCAGCACCGGGGGTGGGCAGTTGATTAATCTGCGCAATTTGGATCGTAAGGTTATCATCGCTTCCTCTGTCAAAAGCGAGTGCCGCTAGCTTTTTAGCAGCTTGATCAAGGTCGGGGGTCTCTTGCAGTAGGGTTTTGACATCCGGTCCACTAATGTGTTCATGCACGCCGTCTGTGGTTAGCACGAACACATCGCCCTTGGTCAGCGTGGTACTTTGATAGTCAACTTTGACATTAGGTTCTGCGCCAATGGCGCGCGCAAGAAAGCTTTGGTTGTTGGAAACCGTCATACGGTGGTCTTTGGTCAGCGGTTCCAGACTTGAACCAACCAGCCGTTGCACTCGGCTGTCGCCAACGTGAAAAATGTGCCCTTCGCGCCCTTTCAGGATTAAAGCCGACAGCGTGCAAACGCGGCCATTGTTCATGTCGGATAAAGCACTGTTTTGGCCATGGAGCCATGCATTGGTTGCGGCGATAACCTGTAGGGCGGCAGTTTTGACGGTCCACGCGTCAGACGTCGCGTAATAATCTGTGAGCAATGATTTGACTGCTATCGCAGAGGCTTCGGCGCTGACACTGCTGGACGATATGCCGTCTGCGATGGCTAGGGTAATGCCTTTGAACGCAAGGGGTGCCCCGGTTGGAATAAGCGCACCGTGGAAATCTTGGTTTTCTGGTTTGCGGCCCGCAGTGGAATATTGGCCAATAGAAACGCTAAGCAGGTCTGTGGCTTTCATATCCTTTGGCATATTGGGCTCCGGCAAATGACTAAAGGGGCGCGGATCAGGACCGCGCCCCATTGGTAAGTGCAATTATTCAGCGGGCATCGACGACACATCGTCATTGCGTGCGACAGTCGCGTTCCGTTTTGGAGATTCTCGGAAGTGGGTCATGTAAATCACGCCGCCCACAAAGGTCAGGCCGCCCACAAGGTTACCAAGCACAACGGGAATTTCGTTATATGCAAAGTAATCGAACCAAGTGAATTCACCGCCTAGCATGATACCCGATGGGAACAGGAACATGTTTACGATTGAGTGCTCAAATCCGAGGTAGAAGAAAATGAGGATCGGCATCCACATGGCCATGATCTTGCCCGACACAGAGTCGGACATCATCGCGGCGACAACACCAGTCGAAACCATCCAGTTACACATAACAGCGCGGACAAAGACCGTCAGCAGACCAGCACCGCCGGCGGCAGCGTAGCCCAATGTACGTGCCTCACCAATTTGGCCGATCCTTTGACCAACAGCGTTTGGTTCTTGGCTAAAGCCCATGGTAAAGATGATCGCCATAAATACAGCGGTGGTCATCGCGCCAGCAAAGTTGCCGCAAAACACGAGCCCCCAGTTCCGAAACACACCTTTCCATGTACAGCCGGGGCGTTTTGCGATGACAGCCAGCGGTGCCAGCGTGAACACCCCTGTCAGCAAGTCGAACCCCAAAAGGTACAGCATACAAAAACCAACGGGGAACAGCAGCGAAGCGACAAGGAAGTTCCCTGTGTTTACAGCGATAGTCACAGCGAACGCAGCCGCGAGAGCAAGGATCGCACCCGCCATATAAGAGCGGATCAGTGTGTCTTTGGTCGCCATGAAAATCTTGGATTCACCCGCGTCGACCATTTTGGACGCGAATTCCTTGGGTTGGATATACGACATGTTCGTAACCTTTCGAGGGGGCTTACAGGTGCCTGAAATCAGGCGTGGGTTGTCTGTTGGCGTTTATTTCTTGGAGCGAGAAAGCTGGTGGTGGTTAGGCTGACGCGAGAAACAACAGAAAACAGGGCCGGGCGCGCCAGTTAATCAAATGAACGAAGACCGAGATATACCCTGTGTCCGACCGGGGGTGGACGGAAATGAAACTAACGTGCGGCGAAGCCGCAAAACCAATTGTGGTATCTCAGATTATGTCGCGCCGTTGCGACGAATAGCGGACGGTTCTGCCCGCTTGTCTCATTAAAACTCTATGGTTCGTGACGGCCGCATTGCAACCTTGGGTGTCCGAATGATGCTGGGAAGTAGAAAAAAACGCCTTCGCTAATGTCTGTGCAGTAATATTCAGCGGGAATCTGGCGGGACCGGTCGAAAATTGGGCGACCTTAGTACGTCTAAAATGTTGGTAAGTTGTGGTGGCAGGCCCGACTGGACAAGTCGGGCCGCCGTTTCACCCAAGAAAATCGTACAAAGTTGATCGTTGACGCTTGGGTTGGCTAACGCGGAGGGGAAATAAGTTATGCGTTCGCTTGGGCTGGTGCGTCCATCGCGCCGGTCATAAAGGCAACCGCGTCTGACATGGTGTAATCCTTAGGATCGATCACACACAGACGTTTGCCCAAACGGTGCACGTGGATGCGGTCCGCGACCTCGAACACATGCGGCATGTTGTGGCTAATCAGGATGATCGGAATGCCACGCGCACGCACGTCAAGTATGAGTTCAAGCACGCGACGCGATTCCTTGACCCCAAGCGCTGCCGTTGGTTCGTCTAAGATAATGACCTTGGACCCAAACGCAGCGGCACGGGCCACGGCAACGCCTTGGCGCTGACCACCCGACAAAGTTTCCACAGCTTGATTGATGTTCTGGATCGTCATCAGGCCAAGTTCGGTCAGCTTATCGCGGGCCATCTTTTCCATACGGGGCCGATCTAGTTGACGTAACCATTTGCCACGGAACCCCGGTTTGCGCAGTTCGCGGCCCATGAACATGTTGTCCGCGATAGACAGGGCAGGGGACATGGCGAGCGTCTGATAGACCGTTTCTATGCCTTCCTTGCGCGCGTCGGTCGGGGAGGTAAAGCGTACTTTGCGTCCTTCGAGTTCAACTTCGCCTTCGTCAGGCACAACAGCACCGGAAATCGCTTTAATCAGGGAGGACTTCCCGGCGCCGTTGTCCCCGATCACGGCGAGGATTTCGCCGGGATACAGATCAAAATCACAGTGATCTAGGGCGGTCACTTTGCCGTAGCGTTTGACCAGCCCACGAGCTTTGAGAATGGGTTCCATTACGCAGATACCTTTCTGATCCATTGGTCCACGGCAACGGCCGCAATGATAAGCACACCAATCAACAGATAGGTCCACTGTGCGTCAGCCCCAGCAAGCCGCAGGCCAAGCGTGAACACGCCAACAATAAGCGCACCAAACAGTGCACCAAGGATAGAGCCACGTCCGCCGAACAATGAAATCCCACCGATCACAACGGCTGTGATTGATTCAATATTCGCCAGTTGGCCGGAGGTCGGGGAAACTGAACCGATACGTCCGATCATAGCCCAGCCTGCGAACCCGCAGATCAACCCCGAAAGCACATAGACCGAGATCAGCGTGCGGCGCACATTAACGCCTGACAGTTGCGCGGCCTCTGGGTCGTCACCGACCGCGTAAACATGCCTGCCCCACGCAGTTTGCTTTAGGACGTAGGCAAGCAGCAGCATTAGTAGCACCATAAACACGACGCCTACCGTGAATACGGCACCGCCAACCTGAAACTTTGTCGCAAAAAGCTGCAAGAGAGGGGCGTTCGCCTCGATCTCTTGGGCGCGGATGGTTTCGTTTGCAGAATATAGGAATGTCGCGGCAAGAACGATCTGCCACATGCCAAGGGTCACAATGAACGGCGGTAACTTCATCACTGCAACAAGCCAGCCATTGATGTAACCGCAAATCATCCCTGTCATCAGGCCAAAGGCAACCGCGATTTCGACAGGTATCCCATAGCGGAACGTGAATTGTCCCATGACGACAGACGATAGAACCAAGATCGCGCCAACTGACAAATCAATCCCGGCGGTCAGGATCACAAGGCTTTGGGCTGCAGCCACGATACCGACGATCTGGACCTGTTGAAGGATGAGCGTCAATGCAAATGGCGAAAAGAACTTGGACCCAAGCAGCAGGCCAAAACCGATGATTGACGCAACCAGAACAAACAACGGCACCAACGCCGGGTTCACGTGTAATGCGTGCTGAATCGTCGCGAGAAAGCCTTTTCGCGTGTCCTTGAACTCTGCGACGGTTTCGGCGCCCTTTGCCGTTACTGCGGCTTCAAAATTGTCAGCATCCCCCGACATATTGATTTCCCCTTTTTGTAGATATTTTGTTGGCTTGGAATAGACAAAGAGGGCAAGCAGAATGCTCGCCCTCGTCTATTTTAGCTTAGACTTGGTTTAGCCCCAGCATAGATCCATGCCTTCAGCGACTGAGATGCTTGCGACACCGTCGGCAGGTTGATCAGTGACAAGCGCAACGCCTGTATCGAAAAAGTCCTTACCGGGTGTGTTTTGCGGCAAGGTACCGTCAGCAGCAAAGGCAGCAATCGCGTCGATACCCTTGGATGCCATCAACAGCGGATACTGCTGCGAAGTTGCACCGATCACGCCATCAGCGACGTTTTGTACGCCAGGGCAACCGCCGTCGACAGAAACAATCAGCACGTCATTTTCGCGACCAAATGATTTCAGCGCCTCATAGGCACCAGCCGCAGCTGGTTCGTTGATAGTGTAGACAACATTGATCATTGGATCGACCGCGAGCAGGTTTTCCATCGCTTTGCGGCCACCTTCTTCGTTGCCTGCAGTGACATCGTTACCAACGATCCGTGGATCTGTTTCGTCGCCCCATTTGTTTGGGTCGCCTAGTTCAATACCAAAGCCTTGCAAGAAACCTTGGTCGCGTAGAACACCAACGGTTGGTTGGCTAACGCCAAGGTCAAGCATCGCGATACGTGCGTTTGCGGCTTCGTCGCCAAGCGTTGCAGCAGCCCATTGGCCGATCAGTTCACCAGCAAGGAAGTTGTCAGTCGCGAATGTTGCGTCGGCCGCGTCGATTGGGTCAAGCGGTGTATCCAAGGCGATAACCAGCAGCCCAGCGTCGCGGGCCTGTGTCACCGCGCCAACGATGGATGAAGTGTCAGATGCAGTGATCAAAATACCGGATGCGCCGTCAGCGATGCATGTTTCGATCGCAGCAACTTGTGTTTCGTGGTCGCCGTCAACTTTACCGGCGTATGACCGCAATGTGATGCCTGCAGCTTCTGCTGCGGCTTCAGCGCCTTCGCGCATTTTCACAAAGAACGGGTTCGTGTCTGTTTTCGTGATCAGACAAGCAGACGTGCCGTGACCAGCTGCCATCGCGCCGCTAGCTGATGTAATTGCTGCCAGCGCAGTACCAATAAGAAGCTTTTTCATGATTTCCTCCCAGAAACTCAATATAAATGGGGTGACCCCCGCCCTCCTCGCTCCGAATGTATCGAAGTGAATGCCAGCAAAAAACGCGATTCTGACCCGCCTGTCAATTAATTAGTTAACTTTATTTATTAATGGAATTCATGTATTCCTTCCAACGGGAGAGCATACTATGAAGGCCGGGATGGAGCACACAGTCATAAAATCGTTCGGTGCGGGCCTTAGCCAAAAGGGCGTGCGAAACCACAATGAACGGCTTTTGCTATCTTTGCTGCAACGTCACGGCGAAATGCCGGGTAGCGATCTTGCTAGACTGTCGTCGCTGTCTCCTCCTACTGTTTCTGCAATTCTAAAGCGCCTTGAAACTGATGGCTTGCTTGCACGCGGTGAACCTACCCGCGGCAAAGTGGGCAAACCTTCGGTCCCAATGCGGTTGTCGCCGGACGGTGTTCTTTCATTTGGGCTTAAGATCGGGCGGCGTTCAGCTGATTTGTTGCTCATGGATTTCACGGGCCAAGTACGTGAACAGCGCCACATTAGCTATACCTTTCCGACCCCTGAAGAAGTGTTCGCGTTTCTATCAAACGGAATGGCGCAAATTACGGCGGCATTACCCCCAGACATTGCCAAGCGAATTTGTGGGCTGGGTATCGCCGCACCTTTCGAAATGTGGAACTGGGATGATCTGGTAGGTGAGCCATCACCGGCATTTCTGTCGTGGAAAGATATTAACATTCCGGCGCAGGTCGCGGCCTTTAGTGACCTGCCAGTTTCATTGGTCAACGATGCAACCGCCGCCTGTCAGGCCGAACATGTCTATGGCCGGGGTAAAAACTTTACCGACTATGCGTATTTCTTTGTCGGTGCCTTCATCGGTGGGGGCATTGTGCTGAACCACTCGGTCGTCGCTGGCCGACAAGGCAACGCTGGTGCGCTGGGCTCGTTGCGCAGTATTGGCCCGCATGGCGAAAGCAAGCAGCTGGTCGACATGGCGTCGATCCACCTTTTGGAAACCCGACTGGAAGAGGTCGAACTAGACTCCGCGATGATTTGGCAGAACCCGCAGGACTGGTCAAAAATCATGCGCTATGTCGAACCTTGGTTAGGACAGACAGCGCAGGAACTGGCAAAGGCGAGCCTTTCGACTTGCGCGGTGATAGATTTCGAAGCCATCCTGATCGACGGGTCTTTTCCGGATGAAATCCGAACCGAGTTGGTTGAACGCGTCCGCCGCTATATCGCAACCCAAGACACCCGTGGCCTGATCCCGCCGGTGATCGAAAGTGGCACTATTGGTGGCAATGCCCGCGCGATTGGTGCTGCCAGCGGCCCAATTTTTTCACAGTTCTTGCTGAACACCAACGCCGGTCTGTCTGTTGGCTAAGCGTCAAAGCCTGCGGCATTGTTCGACGATGAGATCACGTACCCATTTGTGCATGGGCGAATTCAATGTCCGCGTTGTCCATACCAGCTGAATATCAATTGGGGTAGGAACCGGACATGGCGCAATATGAAGCCCATCACCAATTTCACGCGATAGGCGTTCAGGAACTGTGGCGACGAAATTTGTTCCCGCAATTAGACTTTGAATACCAGCAGGGCTAGGCACTTTGATCGCGATTGAGATTTCATGCCCTTCCTGCTCAAGAACCTGCATATAGCGCGATTTCCATTTTCCGCCGTAGGTGATGTAGATGTGATTAAGTGGTAGATATTGTTCGAGCGTTAGGGTGGTGTGTGCCAGCGGGTGGGCTGGGTCCATCAAGCAAACATAACAATCATCGTATAGTTTGCGACCATAGAAAGCCGCACCCAATTGTTGGAAGGGACCAATCAAAAGGTCGGCTTCCATTCGTAACAGACGGTCATGGCCCAGATAGGATGAATCCACGATCTCGATCTTTAGGTTGGGGGCCTGTTTTTGGATCGCGTGCACGACTTGGGGAATGATCAAAACCCGTTCGTAGTAGTTGCAGGCAATAGTAATCGTGCCGGCACTTTCTTTTGGGTCGAAATCCCGTGCGGCGGTCAGCTGGGTAAAGCGCTGCACAAGATCAATGGCCTCTGTCACGGCTTCTTCGCAACGGGGGGTCGCGATCAGGCTACGTGCTTCGCGGGCGAAAAGGGGGTCGTTGAAAACCGCACGCAGCTTCTCGATCGTGTAGCTGACGACGGATTGATTGATCTCTAGGTCATCGGCCGCGCGCGTGAATGAATTGTGACGATAAACGCTGATCAATATCTCAAGCGAGCGAAAGTCGATTGTCATTGGGTCGATAGATTTTGGCATCGTATCTAAACTTTCGATCTTAACTATCTAGTCCATCGTATTGATTGATAGATCGGCAAAGGGTTGCATGTCAAAACTGCGCCTCGGGACGGGCTGCGGATCACCGGGGGGCTTTAGCGTGATGGATATTCCAATAAACGAGACGGTAACTTTGGCCGATCTCATAAAGGATCCATATCCGATCTATAGACAGATGCGCGCTGAAACGCCGGTGGTCCGTGTGGCACAGACTAACAGAATTTTTGTTACCACGGCAGAGCATACGAAGTGGATCAAAGAAAACCCCGAGATATTTAGCTCGGATGATCCGATGACGCCGATGAAACCTGCGTTTCAGGCACATACCTTGATGCGCAAGGATGGCGCAGAACACCGCGCGGAACGTATGGCGATGCAGCCTTCGTTTTCGCCAAAGGTCATCCGCTCTGATTGGGCCGAACTCTACGAAAAGATCGCCAAAGAATACGTGTCGCTCCTTCCGCGTGGTGAAACGGTTGATCTGTTCTCTGAACTATGTGGCCCCGTTGCAGCCCGCATTCTGGCGCATATGCTGGGCCTAGAGGACGCAACAGACGAAGAAATGCAGCGCTGGTCGCAGCGGCTGATCGACGGTGCCGGAAACTTTGGGCGCGACCCCAAGCTGTTTGAGGCATCCGACGCAGCCAACGCTGAGATGAACGCGCTGTTCGAAAAGATCATCCCGCGCCATCAATCAGAGCCGAACAACTCTGCGTTTTCTGTCATGCTTCGCGCAAAAAGCCCAATTCCGCTTAGCCAGATGTACGCCAATATCAAAATCGCAATCGGCGGCGGCATCAACGAACCGCGTGATGCCTTGGCAACGATAGTCTACGGATTGCTGACCAACCCGGACCAGTTGGAAGAGGTAAAGCGCCAAGAGGCGTGGATGGACGCTTTTGAGGAAGGGATCCGGTGGGTTGCGCCAATTCAGGTCTCTGGCCGCCGCACGACCCAAGAAATTCAGATCGGCGATGTTGTCGTACCCAAAGCCGAAACCGTCATGACCATTCAGGCATCCGCGAACCGTGACGAGGCGATATTTGACGACGGAGAAAGCTTTAACGTTTTCCGCGAAAAGCATCCCCATCAATCATTCGGCAGTGGGCCGCATCACTGCGCAGGTGCGCAAATCGCGCGCCGGACGCTGGGGCATATTATGCTGCCGCTATTGTTTGATCGCTTTCCCAACATGCAGCTTCCCAACCCCGAAGATGTCGTTTGGAGCGGGTTCGGATTTCGCGGACCGCTCAACCTACCGATCTATTTGGACTAACCGCAGGTATTTACGAAAGGGCACATCATGGTGTCGATCACATTCATTCAACCCGACGGCGTCGCGCAGACCGTGCAGGCAACTGTGGGCGACAGCGTGATGCAGACTGCGCTCAACAATAATGTCGAAGGCATCTTTGCTGAATGTGGCGGGGCGATGATGTGCGCAACCTGTCACTGTTATTTCGACGATGAATGGGCGGAGAAAACTGGCGATAAAAGTGATGGCGAAGATGATATGCTGGACTGCGCCGAAACCGAAGTAACTGACGCTTCTCGGCTGACTTGTCAGATCAAAGTCACCGATGCCCTAGATGGTATGGTCGTGCGTCTTCCGTCTGAGCTGGCCTAGATGGAACGTGTTGTCATCATCGGCGCTGGGCAAGGCGGGTTTCAGGCAGCGGCAAGCCTACGGCAAGAAGGGTTTGACGGTGAAATCTTACTGATCGGCGATGAACAGGGACGTCCGTATCAACGCCCGCCGCTTTCCAAGGCTTATCTCAAGGGTGGGACAGTTCAGGCCCTATCGCTGCGGCCAGATAGCTTTTTTGAGACGCATAAGATTGAATTGCGCATGGGCTGTTGGGTCCGCGCCATTGATCGGGCGAATGCCCGGGTCGAGATAGACGGTGAACAGATTACCTATGATCATCTGATTATCGCAACAGGTGCACGCAACCTTCGCCCGCAGATCGCTGGGCTTGAGCATAGTGTAGGATTACGGACGCTGCATGACGCCAGCGCCATCAAGGCATCCTTGGTCAACGGGGTGCGTGTTGGCGTGATCGGGGGCGGTTTTATCGGGTTGGAATTCGCGGCAGTTGCACGCGAGCTAGGTCATAGCGTGACAGTGGCCGAAGCTGCCCCCCGTTTGATGGCGCGTGCGGTATCGGAGCCCATGTCAGCAAGGTTCGCCGAAAAGCACCAGCAACTGGGCACCGAAATTATCTTGGGTGATGGTGTCGCTGAGATTGATGCAGGAGGTTTTACTTTGGCGTCAGGGCGCCATGTAGACACTGATCTGACGCTACTTGCTGCGGGTGTTGTTCCGAACGTCGAGTTGGCCGAACTAGCGGGCCTTCATGTCGATAATGGTATTGTTGTTGATGAAATGCTTGTCACTTCTGATCCTGCAATCTCGGCGCTGGGCGATTGCGCTGCATTCCCCGATCCGGTTACGGGCCGAAGTATTCGGCTGGAAAGCGTTCAGGCCGCGACCGACCACGCCCGGTTGATTGCAAAGCGTATCGCCAAGGGGGCTGATGCGCCTTACCGCGCCGTCCCGTGGTTCTGGTCAGATCAAGCAGATTGGAAGCTGCAGATCGCTGGCCTAGCGGGGCCAACTGACACTGCAGAGGAATTGGCTGATGGAACCGTGTTAAGGTTTTATGGCTCGCGCATCACTGCAGTTGAAACGATCAACAACGCCAAGGTCCATATGACTGCGCGCAAAGGCATGGCGAGCGGCGTGCCGCTGACCCGACAAAAATTTGACGTCACTCCAGCAGAGGTGCTGGTATGATGTAACCCGCATAAGCAGCCAAATAATGGGCGCGTATACCCGGCAGGAGGAGTGCCGGACAACACCTAGGGAGGAAACGATGAAACAAAAACTAAATAGAAGAGCCGTGCTGGCTGGCGCGGGGGCCGCGCTTGCGACGCCCGCGCTTTTGAGCCGTGTAAATGCCGCCGAAGTCACGCTTCGCTTGCATTCAATGCTGCCCGCACCGGCGCCAATGAACTCGCAGTTCTTTGTGCCATGGGCGGATGAATTGCGCGAAGCGTCTGACGGCGCAATCGACGTTCAGTTGTTCCCGTCGATGCAGCTTGGCGGCAAGCCACCGCAATTACCGGATCAAGTACGCCAGGGTATTTGCGATATCACATGGACGTTGCCCGTCTACACGCCTGACCGGTTCCCCATTGCCGAAACGCTTGCGCTGCCGTTCATGGTAACGAACGCTGAAAAGACTTCGGTTGTAATGCACACGCTGATGGAAGAATTCGGTCAAGATGACTATGCCGGAATCAAGACGCTCGCATTCCATACTCATGACGGTGGCAAGCTGCACACCCGCAACGGGTTGATCCATACTGCAGACGACCTACGTGGCCTGAAACTGCGCGCACCGAACCAAGCGACTGGTAAGATGCTTGAACTACTCGGTGCCGAAACGGTGTTCTTCCCAGTAACCGAGATGGTCGTCGGCCTATCAAGCGGTGTCATCGACGGATGCTGTCTACCATACGAGATCGTTCCAGCGTTCAAACTGCAAGAGCTGACAGGCTTCACCTCTGCACCAGCGCCTGCGTCACGTGGGCTTTATGCGAACACATTTGCAATGTTGATGAACCAGGCTGCTTATGAGGGCATGTCGGACGATCTGCGTGGGGTTATCGACGCGCACTCAGGCGCGGCATTGTCGCAGCGTATCGGACGCCAGTTTGATGAGTTCGAAACCAGAGGCAAAGCGGCTGTCGAAGCGCAAGGCAATACGATCGGCGAAATCGCAGCCGAAGAGATCGCAAAATGGCGTGAAATTGCAGAACCCGTACATACGGAATGGGTCGAAAAGCTGAACGGCTTTGGCCACGACGGTGCTGCAGTCCTTGCCCGGGCGAACGAGTTACTTGACGCGGGCTAAATCAAATATGACGGTCGCGAACGCAATGGCTCGCGGCCGTCGCTTTTCTGCAAGATGCGATTTGTGACTATCGCAGTAGCAGCGCTTTCCATCTTATAGTCGAGTATTTTTGCAACGAATCAATCTCTGGCGCGGTTGCTGGATACACGATTCTAGTATTTTTAAGCTTTTCACCAGTTCGGTTGACATATTTAACCTTTTTGGCGACTCTATTGTTTCCTGATCGCGTTGCTTTGCCATATTCTATTCACATTGTTGAAATAAATGATGAAAATATGAACGATTGTGGTGTTTTGTGTGCTTGTGGGAAGATTCTTCTAACTTTCTCCCTACCGTGGACGCGGTCCGAACGGGTAGACCATCACTTATCATAACGTATAAAGAACCAGTACACTTGAACGGGAAAGTTGGTGACGCCTTGCAATCAGTCTGGAAATGCGAAACTGAGCAGTTGTGCGATATGCGTGTTTTATCATTGCTAAGCGTTTAGTGCACTTCATCCGTCGAAAATGAAAACAAGCAATAGTTAAGAAGCGTGATAACACCAGTAACATCAACCCAGTACTATCGGCGCCTAGTGAGTGTTCATCAAACCGTGCTTGCGAAAGCAACGGAGCTGATGTCATGCGATCCGTGTCGTGCTTGGCTGCAGGGGTAAAGATGTTTCATTATGTTGATAAGCCGGACGCGTCTGGCGCGCCCAAGGTGCTCTTACTGCAAGGGCCGGTCGGACCATTTTTTCGTGATCTGCAGCGCGGACTGCAGAGAGATGGGTTTGTTGTACGGCGCGTGCTGTTTAACGCGGGCGATAGAATGTTCGCGGATGAAAAAGACTGTGTGGAATTCTCTGGTTCGCTTGACGATTGGGGAACTTGGCTTCGCAAGGAGCTTAACCGCAACAGGCCAGAATTCATTGTTTTGTTTGGCGCGAGACGTCCACTACATTGCGCTGCCAAACAGATCGCAGCCATTCACGGTATTCAAGTGATTTGCCTTGAAGAGGGATATCTTCGATCCGGTTATGTTACCTGCGAATTGGGTGGCAACAATGACCGGTCTCCATTGTGTAATTGGGCGCCGGATGTGGAGTGTTCAGCGCAAATCCCAGTGCCTATGCAATTAGCGTCTTCCCATGGCGCGCTCCGCGTCTGGTCAGCGATTTATTATCTTGTGCGGGATCTGAATTCTGCGCCTTCAGAGGAAGAAACATTCCACCGTAAACGTGAAGGCGTTGGTCGATTGGCATGGTCTTGGGCTAGTCATATGTTGGCGCGAGGCTATGCATGGCGTGAGGTATTCACTAAACTCAAGAAATTGCAGGGCGCGCTAAGCGGCAAGTACATCTTGGTAACCCTGCAGATGCCAGAAGACAGTCAGTTGAAATTCGCAGCGCGCGGGTGGTCGAATGAAAAACTCATTGAAGAGACTATGCTTGCGCAGAAAAACAACGGAACTGAAGAAGCGGTTGTTTTTAAACTGCATCCTTTAGATCGGAATGTTTCTAAAACGCGCAGATTTATTAAAAAGACAGCGAAAAGATTGGGGTTGTCTGACCGCGTGATGGTACTGAACGCAGGTGCAATCGGCGAAGTTGTGAGCCACGCATCAGGAATGATTGTGATCAATTCGACTTCGGCCTTTTCAGCATTGCACCATGAAGTACCAATTCTGGTGCTGGGTGATGCGATTTATCGCCATCAAAACTTGGTCACAGTCGGTGAAGATCCTACGGCAATTCATGACTTCATGACGAAACGGTCAGCTAAGTGCAAAGACAGCATTGATGCCTTTATTCGCGCCGTGAAAGTTCAGGCTTTGTTGCCCGGTGACTTTTATGTTGCTGAAGGGCGGAAGGTTGCAGTGGATGCAATTTCCAAAAAGCTGGCCAAAGAACTGCCACTTCAACAGTTAGAGATGGGTGCCGCCTGATGTCGTTGTGCCAGTTTGCGTTTTTGGGCTTCCGTCGTTTGGCGCTATGTGTGGCGGCAGTTGCTGTTTCGGGCTGTGCTACTTTGCCTGCGTTCGGTCCATCAGCAGATGAGATCGTTGAAGCCTCTGTCTATGAGGTTGATGTGGGCGCGGCCATGACATCATTCCAGCTCATCAACGTTTCGGCGGCGACAATGCCATCGGCCAGTCGTGCGGGTGGAGGCTTTCCAAATAGTTTCCGGTCCCAGCGTTTCATAGTTGAACATGAACGCATTTCAGTTTCGGACGTGCTCGAGCTTCGTATCTGGGAAACAGCTAATGATGGTCTGTTTGCAGCGTCGGGACAGCGCGAGACTGTGTTGTCATTCCAAGTTTCCAACGCTGGTACAATCGAAGTTCCATATGCAGGCCGTATCAATGCTGCTGGCTTGACCACGGCAGGCGTTCGCCGAGTTCTGCTTGAGAAGTACCAAGGGAAAGCGATCGACCCGGAGATCAACGTACGCATAATAGAAACCTCTGCACGTACTGCGACGGTGCTTGGAGATTTGCGGACATCAGGCCGGGCGGATATACCTGCAAACGGTATCCGGCTGTTGGCCTTGTTGGCGCAAATGGGTGGCGTTCCGCATCCTCTTTGGGAAGTTGAAATCGCCGTTTCACGTGGTTCGCATACGGGTAAGATCCGCATGGACCGGCTAAGCGGGCATTCTTCGGAGAATATCGTCATCCTGCCTGGCGATACTGTGCAGGTAACGCATATTCCTCGTCGCTACGCTGTTTACGGCGCTGTGGCCCGTACTGGTAATGCTAACTTGAGTATCGCACATCCTTCGCTTTCTGACCTTCTGGCTGAAGTGGGCGGGCTAAACGATATGCAAGCAGCACCAAACTCCGTGTTTGTGTTCCGCCGGGCACGTAAAGCCGGCGAAGACCCAGTCGCATATCGCGTCGACTTCGCGAGAGCTGACGCATTTCTTCTTGCTGATCAGTTCATGCTAAATGAAACGGATATCGTTTATGTAGCGACTGCTGACGCTAGCGAATTCCGCAAATTCATCGCAACTCTTTTGGCACCTGTCGTTAGCAGCGCGAATAGTGTTCAAAGCTTGGGAATCTGAATGGCAGATTTCGCACATGAGGATCGCGTTTCTCAACGGTCGACCTCTAGTTTGCGGGATGTTGTTCAGACAACACTCCGCGTTGAGGCGAATGCGCTCTTACAGCTGAGCGAAAGCCCACCGGACAAGATGTGTGCCGCCGCAGAGCTGATCTTTGCCTCGCACGGGCCTCTGGTGGTCGCAGGTGTCGGCAAAAGCGGACATATAGGACGTAAGATTGCGTCGACCTTTCGTTCGCTGGGGCGGCAATCGGTGTTTTTGCATGCAGCCGAAGCGAGTCATGGTGACTTAGGGATCATCCATGATGATAGTGTGGTGCTGGTTTTGTCGAACTCTGGCGAAACGACGGAACTTGGTGATTTGCTGACGTATTGTCGCGACTACAAGATCCCGGTTATCGGCGTGACGGCGTCGCAAGACAGCACGTTAGGCAAAGCGAGCGAAATCGTGATCGCGCATGGTCGCGTACAAGAAGCATGCGTGAACGGGCTTGCCCCGACGACGTCAACAACAGTTGCGCTTGCGATCGGTGACGCACTAGCTGTCGGCGTGAGCCATCTTTCCAAAGCTGAGCCGCAAGATTTCCGGCGATATCACCCGGGTGGTAAGCTAGGCGCGCGTTTGCTGACTGTGCGTGATCTTATGCATACGGGCAGCGCGCTACCTATTGTGACCCCAGATCTACCAATGCAGGAAGTGGTGATCACCATGTCTGCCAAAGGATTTGGTGCTGCAATTGTCTGTGACGTAGGCGGTGCAGTATTGGGCGTGATCACCGACGGCGATATGCGCCGAAATGTTTCGAGGCTTTGGCAATCTCGCGCCAAAGATTTGGTTGTGGGTTCGCCGAAATCTGTAACTCCAGATGAAACGGCTGCCGCCGCGCTAAAGTTCATGAGTAGCCAGTCAATTACCGCCGCGATCGTGCTCGACGATTGTGGAAGGATGTGCGGCCTCTTACATATTCACGATTGTCTGCGGGCTGGTGTTGAAGAATAACGCATCACAAGGAACCGTTTCGACGACTTGTGTAGCAGTTCGGAAAAAATTCGATGAAACATTTGAACACACGCCATATTAGCCTGCATCAGATTGGGCTTGCGGTAATATAATGGGTATTAGACGTTCCGCCACTTTGACTTGGCGCCGTGCGTTGAAGCTCGGGCAGTGGTTGCGCTTGATGGCTAGCCGCGTGCTTTCTGCAAGACGTGTCAACTTGGTAACTTCTATGGACCTGTGTGATGATCCTTTAGTGGCGCATGTACTAGGGACCGTACCCGCATTCCACAGCCGGCTTATTCCCACCAATGCGCGTCGTTTTGTCGGTTGGGGTCGGAAATGGTCAGGTCGTCGCGCCGTTGATATTGCGAAGGATAAGGGCGCAGAATTCGTCCTGTTAGAGGATGGGTTTCTACGGTCAGTTGGTCGGCGAGATCGTTCGCTTTCGGTCGCGATGGACGACTTAGGCGTTCACTACGATGCCTCATCGCCTTCCCAGCTTGAAGAGTTGATCAAAGAGCCTCTTTCGACCGAAGAAGAGGCACGCGCGCTGGCGCTGATGCAGCTGTGGCGGGATGGCAGGGTATCAAAATACAACGCCGCGCCGGAACTGGATAAGGAACTGCCTGATCGATACGTGTTGGTCATTGATCAGGTGCGTGGTGACATGTCCATCCGTTATGGCGCTGCAGATGCCCAAAGTTTTGACAACATGTTGCAAACAGCATTGGCGGATAACCCGACGTCTCAAGTCATTGTAAAACTGCACCCGGATGTGTTCACCGACGCTGCAAAAAGCCATTTCGATCCTGAATGCTTGCGCAAGATGGATCGCGTTCAGGTCGTTGCGGAAAACTGTCATCCTGTTTCACTTATCGAGCACGCTCAGGCTGTGTATACGGTGACATCTCAGGTTGGTTTTGAAGCGTTGATTTGGGGTAAGCCAGTGCATGTTTTTGGCATGCCCTTTTATGCTGGCTGGGGGTTAACGGAAGACGCGTTGCCAGCGCCTGATCGTCGAGGGCATTCTTCTTTGGCTCAGTTGGTACACGCGGCATTGATCAGTTATGTGCGTTACATCGACCCGTTTACTGACAAAGCTTGGGAAGCGGAGGATGCTGTAAGGCACGTAACGCTGCAACGGCAGCACCGCTTCAAACTTCCAGCACAAGTTACGGCTTTAGGGTTTTCGCCTTGGAAGCGCCGGTTTGTAGGTCAGTTTTTCGCTGACACAGAGGTTCGTTTTGCAAAGCATGCTTCGCCAGACATGCCTGTCGCTATATGGGGCCGCAATCAAGCTCCAGAAGCCGCGCGTGCCGTCTTGCGTATCGAGGACGGGTTTTTGCGGTCGGCTGGGTTGGGTGCTGACCTAATCCGCCCATCGTCATTGGTGATCGATCAGACGGGAATCTATTACGATGCAACAGGCCCTTCGGATTTGGAGGCGATCCTAAATAACATTGATTTGACGGATGATCAGATCAGCCGTGCGCAACGTCTTCGCGAAAGTATCGTCACTGCCGGGGTAAGCAAATACAATGTTGGTGTTCGGGCTTGGACACGGCCTAAGCACGCTGAAAAGATCGTATTGGTTGCAGGACAGGTCGAGACCGACGCGTCGTTAGCGTTCGGATCGCCAGACGTCAAAACAAACCTAGAGCTATTAAAGCGGGCACGTGAACTGCATCCCAATGACTACGTTGTCTTTAAGCCGCACCCAGATGTGATGGCCGGCTTGCGCGACATTCAGGGTGCAGAGGATCCATATGCAGCACATTGCGACGAAGTGCTAACCGTCGATATTGCACCAGATCATTTGCTTGCTCAGGTCGATGTCGTTCACACCATGACATCGTTGATAGGTTTTGAGGCGCTGTTGCGGGGTATCCAAGTTACCTGCCACGGAATACCGTTCTACGCAGGTTGGGGGCTCACAACTGACATGTTGCCGTGCCCGCGCCGCGTAGGGCGGCTAACGCTGGACACTTTGGTGTACGGTGTGCTTATCGCCTACCCACGTTATTATGACTTTGAGGCAAATTGCTTTGTTGGGCCCGAAAGGACCCTAGAAACTCTCGCAAAATTGCGTAGCTCTTCGTCACATGGCAACCGGTATCGCAAGTTGCGTAGAAGGCTGATAGTATTCGTGCTCAAATTGAGAGGCGCTAAGAAATGACCGACGTAAAGCCAGCAGGTGCGGCAAAGACTATCGCGCCTAATTCCGATGCTGGAGTGCAAGCTGTAAAAGGTGCTGAAGACCTTCAACAGGGTCAGAATGTCGCCCCTGCCCAGCCAAAAACGCCCGTTCCAGCTGCACAAAAGAATATGGGCACCGCTGGCCCGGCAGCAGCGCAGCCGAACGATGTGCCTCCAAAGAGAAAGACACCCGTGAAAGCGACAGAAGCTGCTCAGAAGGTCGTTGCACTAGGCAAAAGCGACGAGCAGAAGGCCAGAACAGCCGGGCTGCAGCGAAAGCGGCGCAATAAGCTATGGCTATCGTTTGTACTACTGGTATTGATACCGATTGGACTTGTGACATACTACTATTTGGCCATTGCCACGGATCGATATGCAGCGCGTGCTGGCTTCTCGATACGAGGGATCGAAGCAGGTGTTGGGCTGGATGGCTTGGGCGCTTTGACTGGACTTGCGAGTGCAGGATCAACAACGGCCGACACATACATCGTTCTCGATTATCTAGAGAGCCGCCGCTTGTTAGAGGACGTCGATGCGCGCCTATCTTTGAGAGAGGTGTTTTCAGATCCGAGCATCGATTTCTTAACTCGGCTTGATGCCGATGCCCCCATCGAAGATTTCGTGACGTATTGGAATCGTCGTATTCGGACGCAATCGGACCCGACATCGGGGATCATCGAATTTGAGGTGCAATCTGTTTCACCCGAACATGCACAACAGATTGGCACAGCTGTGTTGGAGCTAACACAGAACTTGGTCAATGAATTGTCGGCGAGTGCACGCCAAGATGCGCTTAGCTTTGCGAGAGAAGAAGTCGCTCTTCAGGAGACCCGCCTACGCGAGTCACTTGACCGTATTCGCGATTTTCGAAATTCAGAGCAATCCGTCGATCCGACCGCGAGTGCTGCGCTCGAAATCCAGTTGTTGTCAGGGCTTGAATCACGGTTAATCGACATAAATGCGCGTATCGCAGCACAGCGAGAGTCTCTTGACGAAAACGCGCCCAGCTTGGTGGCATTGCGCCGGCAGGCCGAGGCGCTTTCAGAGCAAATCGACACCCGCAGACTGGAGATCGGCGGCTCATTGTTGAATGAAGCAGGCACCTCCGCAGTCACTGAACAACTCGCCGCTTTCGAGACTTTGGACGTCGAGCGTCGGCTTGCAGAACAGTCATATGCGTCTGCGTTGAATTCACTAGAGCAGGCGCGCCGTGATGCGGACCGGCAGCAACGCTATCTAGCTGTCCATGTTCGCCCACAGACACCCGAAAAATCGGAATACCCAAGACGTGTCCGAAACATCTTGTTGGCCAGTTTCATGTTCTTTGCTGTGTGGGGCATCGGCACCCTGCTAACTTATTCCGTGAGGGACCATTTGACGTGAGGCAGATGAGCACAAGCGAACTGCTGACACTGCAGCTTCGCGTAATTCTTAGCCTTGTATTGCGAGAAACGCGTGCCACCTTCGGCACGTCGTCCTTCGGATATGCATGGGCCGTTATTACGCCGACGGCCAGCGTAGCAGTGTTGGTCGTTCTCTTCTCCTTAATTGGGCGTCATTCCCCTTTTGGGTCTAGCCTCGCATTGTTCTTTGCGACAGGTATTTTAACGCTACAATATTTTACCGAGGTGTCGAGCAAGCTGATGACTGTGTTCGACGCGAATAAGGCGTTGCTAACTTATCCGGTTATAAAAGATGTGGATACAATTTTGGCGCGCACGCTTCTGATATCTGCAACTTATCTCGTCATTATGGTAATATTTTACTCTGCGCTTATTGCCGTCGGCATGGCCCAATTACCATCTCGACCGGAACAATTGGTGTTGGTTTTCTGCTCTACCGCGTTCCTGGGCTTAGGATACGGTACCGTAAACGCGGTCATCGCATCACTGTGGGATACTTGGGTTCAGATCGAAAAGGTACTTACCCGACCGCTCTTCTTTATTTCGGGCATTTTCTATGTACCAAGCCAATTGCCCGTGCGTGCACAGGAAGTTCTGCAATGGAATCCGGTACTGCACCTTGTTGAGTGGTTCCGCTACGGCTTCTACCCGAATTATAACACCAGCATCTTGGATATGACTTATCCAGTATTGGTTGGAGCGATTTTGCTTCTAATTGGGTTGGCAGGCGAGCGGTTGTTTCGGCGATTGAGGTTCTAATAATGCTCGCATTTGATCATGTCTCAAAAATCTATAACCTAAAAGGCGTAGAAAAGGTTATCCTTGACGACTTGTCCTTTGCCTTTCCAGAAAACCGTAATGTTGCAATCATGGGGAAGAACGGCGCCGGTAAGTCGACGATGATGCGTCTACTTGCCGGCTCTGAGCCGCCGACAACGGGTCACGTATATCGCAGTTTGAACGTGTCTTGGCCATTAGGTTTCGCGGGCGGATTCAATGGCAGCATGACAGGGATCGAAAATATACGTTTTGTTTCGCGCATCTATGGCCAAGATACGGAACGGGTTATCGATTATGTTAAAGACTTTGCCGAGTTAGGACCATCGTTAAGGCTACCCATCAAGACCTACTCTAGTGGAATGAAGGCGCGCCTCGCATTTGGTCTGAGTATGGCTATCAATTTTCAGGTCTATCTGATCGACGAAATCACCGCGGTAGGTGACCAAACGTTCCGCAAGAAAAGTAATGCTGTGTTTCATGAAAAGCTGCAAAGTAGTCAGATAATTATGGTCTCACATTCCGCTGCGACCATAAAAGAGTATTGTGATTGCGGGCTTCTCCTAAACGATGGAGGTGTCTCCTTTTATGACGACGTAGGCGACCTGTTAAAGGCTTATCAGGCGCTTTGATCGCCTGCTCCACCTTTGTCGCTAGAGCATGATCGCATCGTTGCGTCCAAAAAGATTGCAAGTGTTTCGATTACCATCTTTGGATCATTGTGCGGCATCATAAGTTTTAGCCCGCGCGCCATTGCGATCATTCCTTTTGCGATTTGATCGACTGGTGCGCATAGTTCCATGTTTCTGGCCTTAGCGATTTCCTCAACGATTTTCGTCATCTTTTCTGAGTGCTCTTCCAGCAACGCAAAATAGCTTTCGGCAAACTTCGCGTCGCGCATCGCGTGGAGGCTGATCTCGGCCTCAAGCTGGGCTTTTTCGTCTGAACCGCAGATATCTTGGAGCCAAGCTGATGCCTCTGCGACCATTTCGCCCGTGGATTTAGAAGTGTCTTTGCTGAACACTGAAATTGAATCATAGGCATGTTGGAAAAGTCTGCGCATGATCGCAAAGACCAGTTCATCTTTGCTCTGAAAATTAGAATAGAACGCGCCTTGGGTGAAACCAGCGCGTGCGGCGATATCGCGGACAGATGCGCCTGCGAATCCGTTTTGCGCAATCAATGCGGCCCCTGCCTGAAGAAGCGCGTCACGTGTTTGCTGCTGAGATTTTGCGCGGTTGGTAGTGCGTTCAAGCTGTTGTGTCATAGGATTACAGATAACAGTTGTAATCTGGATTATCCACTTCTATGTAGGCCCAAATAGCGAGTGATATCTGAAAATAATATTGTGACTTCGTTATGCGCCAGGCGCGCTGTTTGTATTGGGCGATCGCTCCTCAAAGGCTGCAGTCGAGGGTGCCACTGAATATGGGGAAACCAATGTTGCGTCTAAAAGAGTTGGCAATCATTGCGGTCGTGGTCTTGGCTGGGCCAGCTACCGCAGAAGAGCCGCTGACGGTGATGATCGTCACAGCCCAGTCATCGGAGCTGGAGCGAGGAATATCCCTTACCGGTGAGATCGTTGCACGAAATTCACTTAGCGTTTCCTTCCCGAGTGGTGGCCGTATCGACAGCGTTGAAGTCCGCGAGGGCGATATCGTAGAATCTGGCACTGTCTTGGCGCGAATTACTGCGATCCAGCAAGAACAGGCGCTACGTGCCGCGCGGGCTGGCGTGTCGACCGCAACCGCTGACCGCGATCAGGCGTTGGAAGATCTGCGGCGGCAAGATGCGCTACTTGAGCGCGGGGCCACGACACGTGTTGCCCGCGACGCCGCTGCAGATCAGACGCGTGTCAAAGAAGGGGTGCTTGCCCAAGCGCGTGCAGACTTGGACCTCGCTGAAAAGGCGCTGCAAGACACAGTGATAACAGCACCAGAAGCCGCGACGGTGACCGCCCGTTTTGTTGAGCCCGGACAAGTGGTCGGTGCTGTGCAGCCAGTTGTGGAGCTTGCGCTGGGTGGTGCCGTTGATGCGGTGTTTGATGTTCCCGAAAACCTTCTGACGAGCGCTAAGCATATTGAACAAGTTCGCTTGACTCCCTTGGATCGCCCAAGCCAGTGGTTTGAAGGTACCGTGAGAGAGGTGTCTCCTCTGGTTGACCCTTCAACTGGTACCGTCGCAGTAACGGTCAGTGTTGCCGACAGGCCAGCGGGCGTTGAATATGGTGACGCGGTTCGTGGTTCTACCACTGAATCAGTAGGCGAAGCGATTGTTCTTCCTTACAGCGCGATGAGCGCGACAGCGCAGGGGCCGGCCGTTTGGGTCGTGGACCCTGCAACCATGCGCGTCGCGCTAAAACAGATTGTGGTTGATCGGTTCGAAACCGGAAATATCTTGGTCGAGGACGGAATTGAGGAAGGTGCGCTTGTTGTTTCTGCGGGCGCACAACTGCTTTATCCCGGTCGCCTTGTTCGTGCTGCACAGGGGGCCAGCCAATGAAGCGTCTAATTCTATTGGTAGCTTTGATCAGCGGGCATTCTGCATTTGCCGAGTCAGGGCCAGTTACATCAGAGATCATCTCAGAAGTTCCCAGACCCGTCGTGTCGCGGCGCGTTGGCCCTGATGCGGTGCAGGAAAACACTTATATTGGCACAGTCGCAGCAGGCAATGAGGTGTCACTAGGGTTTCCGATCAGCGGAACAATGGCAGAGCGTCGCGTTGATTTAGGGGCGTTGGTCACCAAGGGTGATGTATTAGCCCTCCTGGACCCCAAAGATTTGCAAGCCGAAATGCGTAGCGCCGAGGCGGGCGTTTTGGTCGCTGAAACGAACTTAGGTGCTGCGCAAGAGGCTTGGAACCGTGCCGCAGAATTGGCCGAACGCGGCGTTGATTCCGCGACCCGTCAAGAAGATGCGCAGCGTTCGCTTGTTGCCGCACAGGCGGGCCTTGAACAGGCACAAGCCAATTTGGCGAGCGCCCAAGACAAACTGGATTTGGCCGAATTGCGTGCTCCGCAAGGTGGAGTAATCACTGGCGCATACGAAGACGCGGGCGCGCTCGTGTCGCCGGGGTTAGAGGTGCTGCGGCTCGCAAGTACGGATCGCCGCGAAGTCGTGGTGGACATCAGCGAACAGGGCCTGTCTGAGCTTGAAATAGGCACCACGTTCGAGGTTGCTTTGGTTTCAAACCCGCGGCTGACGACAAGTGCACGCCTTGCCCGGATTGATCCCGTCGCAGAAAGCCTGACACGAAACCGCCGGGCGCATTTGGTGTTGTCTGATCCGCCCCCGGGTTTTCGTTTCGGGGCGTTGGTTCAGGTGCGTGCCGTTGGCGATGACACGGCTGTCGTTAGCTTACCCATCAGTGCTGTCCTGAACCCCGACGGCGATGCCGCTGTTTGGCTGGTCGACCGTGAGCACAACGTCGTGACGCTACAGAAGATTACCCTTGGTACGACCTTTGGTGATCATGTCCGCGTAACTACAGGAATCGAATTGGGCGACGAAGTTGTCCTGCGGGGTATCCATTCCCTGCATGAAGGCCAAACCATCGGGCGGAGTGTATCGCAATGAACCGTTTTAACCTGTCCGACTGGGCGCTTTCGCACCGGTCTTTTGTCTGGTTCTTGATGATCGTTTCGGTCGTTGCTGGGGCGATGTCTTATGTGAATATTGGCCGCGAAGAAGACCCTAACTTTGCGATTAAGACCATGATCGTATCGGCGGCCTTACCCGGTGCAGACGTTGAACAGACGCTGTCGCAGGTCACTGACCGCATTGAGAAGAAGCTAGAAGAACTGCCCGAGCTGGACTTCACGCGGTCAGTTACCGCGGCGGGTACTTCGATTGTTTATATTGAATTGTTGGCTTCGACCGACGCCAATGAACTACCGCGTATTTGGCAGCGCGTCCGCAGCATGATGAGCGACATACGCGGTGAGTTCCCGCAAGAATTTTCGGGGTTCCAGTTCAATGATAGCTTTGGTGATGTATTCGGCAATCTGTACGCCTTTACCTATGACGGGTTCACCCCGCGCGAGGTTCGCGACTACGTTGAACGTGTCCGGCGCGAAATCCAAGCGCTGGATGACGCTGGCAAGGTCGAGATTTACGGAGTCCGGGATGAGGTTATTTATCTTGAATTCTCGACTGAACGAATGGCCGCGCTGGGCGTGAACCAAGAGGCCGTCCAAGCAACCCTTGCCGCGCAAAACGCCATTCTGCCGTCCGGTGTGATTAAGGCGGGCCCTGAACAAGTGCTGGTACGTATCGGTGGCCAATTCGCCGACGCTGAGAGCCTTGCTGATATTAACCTGCGCGTTGGCGATCAATTCTTTCCGTTGACTGACATTGCCGACATTCAGCGCGGTTACGAAGATCCGCCGTCTGAGATGTTCCGCTATAAGGGCCAAGAGGCAATCGGTCTGGCTGTCGGGATGCGCCAAGGCGCGAATATCGTAGATTTCGGTGTAGAACTGGACGCCGTGATGGCCCACGCGATTACCGAACTGCCGATTGGCATCGACATTCATCAGGTCGCCAACCAGCCACATGTTGTCGACGATGCCGTCGGTCACTTCTTGCAGGCGTTGCTAGAGGCGGTGTTGATCGTTCTTGCCGTCAGCTTTGTTAGCCTTGGGATGCGTGCCGGTTTGGTCGTTGCGCTAACCATCCCGCTGGTTTTGGCGATCACATTTGTTATTATGGAGTACACCGGGTTCACATTGCAGCGGATTTCGCTGGGCGCGTTGATTATTGCGCTGGGCCTACTGGTCGACGACGCAATGATCGCGATTGAGACGATGATCTCGCGCCTTGAAAAGGGTGAAAGCCTGACCGCATCTGCGTCCTACGCGTGGACATCTATCGCTTTCCCAATGTTGACGGGGACATTGATCACGGTTGCTGGTTTCATTCCAATTGGCTTGAATTCATCAGCTGCGGGTGAATTCACGTTCTCGCTGTTTGTGGTTATTGCTGTGTCTTTGCTGATCTCTTGGATCGTTGCGGTATTGTTTGCACCGTTGCTTGGGGTGACCCTGCTAAAGGAAAACATGGGCCACCATCACGTAGAGCCGGGCCGTTTTCGTCGCGCGTTCCATGTCGTGCTTCGTGCCGCAATGCGGTTTCGCTGGGCGACGATTGTGTTGACCATCGGGGTTTTCGGATTCTCGATCTTTGGTATGCGGTTCGTCGAACAGCAGTTCTTTCCAAGCTCAGACCGGCCAGAGCTGATTATCGATTTGGCCTTGCCGCAGAACACAGCGATTACGGAAACTCAGGCACAATTGGATCGCTTGGAAACCTACCTTGAGGGCGATGAAAATGCGTTGTTCTGGACTTCTTATGTTGGCCGTGGCGCGCCGCGTTTCTTGCTCGCGTTTGATGTGCCGACACCGGGTCCGCATACGGGCCAAATTGTAATCCAAACACCATCAGTTGAGGCACGCGATGAATTGCGCGCAAAACTGAACGCGGTTGCTGAAACGCAGTTTCCGGGTGCTGATATCTTTGTGAAATTGCTGGAAATTGGGCCACCCGTTGGTCGCCCTGTTCAGTATCGCCTAAGTGGCACTGACCCCGACACGCTACGTGATCATGCACGCGATTTGGCCGCCGTTTTGGCCACTGATGATCGCCTGACTGGGATTGTGTTGGATTGGAATGAACCGGCGCGGGTTGTCCGCATAAACATCCTACAAGACAAAGCACGCCAGCTTGGCCTGTCATCAAGCGATATCGCGACAGCGTTGAATACGATCTACGATGGTAAAACTGTCACGGCGCTGCGCGATGATGACTACCTTGTTGATATTCGTGTGCGCGGGAATGAAGTTGACCGTCAGTCCGTCGAGGCATTGTCGAACCTGCAATTATCCACGCCAAGCGGATCTGCGATCCCGCTGCGGTCAGTTGCGACATTTAGCTATGAAACCGAACAACCTGTGATCCATCAGCGAGATCGTACGCCAACCATCACTGTAAAGGCCGCGATTGTTACGGATGATCAGCCGGCGACCATTGTGACCCAACTGACAGATAAGATCGCCGCATTTAACGCAGACCTACCGCTTGGCTATCAGGCGGTGATTGGCGGCGCTGTTGAATCCAGTGCCGACAGTCAAGCGCCAATTGCAGCGGTTGTTCCCGTGATGCTGTTAATCATGCTGACACTGATCATGGTCCAGATGCAGGGCTTTAGGCTCGCGTTCATCGTGTTCTGCGTCGCGCCATTGGGGCTGATCGGTGTGGTTGCCGCACTAGTACCATCAGGTGCGCCGCTGGGCTTTGTTGCGATCTTGGGTGTTCTGGCTTTGATGGGGATTTTGATCCGAAACTCGATCATTCTGGTGTCTGAAATCGAAGTCCTGCGCGACAAAGGTCGTAGCGCTTGGGACGCGGTTTTTGAGGCCAGCGATGCGCGTGCGCGTCCGATCCTGCTAACCGCCGCTGCGGCGAGCCTCGCGCTTATCCCGATTTCGCGCCAGATTTTCTGGGGGCCGATGGCCTATGCAATGATGGGCGGGATCATCGCAGGCACCGTGATTACACTGGTGTTTGTGCCTGCGCTGTACTTGGCTGTTTTCCGGGTAAAGCGCGAAACCTAAGCCGAGATATGCAATGACCTCGCCAATCACATGGCGGGGTCGCAACGTTGCCAGCAATCATGATTTAAAGTTTACTCTTTTTATCAGTTATTTTTTCACTTACATCGCAAGGGTATTATAACCACTGCGCTAATAGCCGTCGCCAGAGCCTGTGATCTTCAAACAGAAAGGCTAATGTGATGTTTGAACGTTCAATCTATGGCGTGGCGATAGCTGCGCTGGTCGCGACAACTGAAGCAGCCCAAGCATGACCAGTACCATCGCTCCGCAGCTTTCCGACGCGTTCCGTTTGGCGGAAGTGGTGTCTGTCGAACAACCGTTTCCAAGCTTTTTTCGTGTCACAATGCGGGCACCAGATATGCAACGTTATACCGAAGGGGGAATGCACTTTCGGCTGTTGCTACCCCCCAAAGGTCGTACGCCGGTCTGGCCTTATATTGATGAAACGGGGCGTGCGCGGTTCCCAAGCGGTGACAACCAACTTCATAATCCTGTTTATACGTTTGTTTCGATTGATGTCCCGACCGGCCATTTCACCTTTGATGTCTATATTCACGAAGGTGGGCGCATCACTGAATGGATGCGTGCGGCCAAGTCTGGTGACACAATAGGTATCAATGGCCCGGGTGGTGGCGCCATTCCTGTTGCTGATCAAATTATCATGGCAGGCGACGAAACTGCGCTTCCGGCAATACGACGCATATTGGCCGAGGCAGCACCTGAAGTGACGGGTAACGCCTATATCGAAGTAGCAGCAGAAAAAGACATTCAGCAATTGGAAAAACCGGTTGGGGTTACGCTAAAGTGGTTGATCCGTGGCCGTGACCTAGGGCCAGTTCAGGCGCTGATTGAAAACCACTCTCACCTGTCGAGAGTAACTCCGCCGTTTGTTTGGTGTGGCGCAGAAAAGTCGCAAGTACAAATAGCCCGCGCGCATTTCCGCGACACGTTGGGGATTGGTCCAGACCAAAGTTATCTTTCCGGCTATTGGCGTCAGGCTAAGCCCTAGCCCGACTGGCGTCGCGTGTGATGAGCGCACTAGGTCGTGGGGAACACTTGCCCGTCAAATAGTTTGCGCGCCGTCCGTAACGTGCCCGCGCGTAGGACTTGACCTGCATCTTCGCGTTCGATCAGAACCTCGGCAGCGCCAGTTGGATGTTCGATTGCATAGGTGTCGCCGCTTGGCAGGACCGCGACACTTGCCGCCGGTGATCCGGGTAATGTGCAGGCTGTCGCTACGCTGACCGCTGCGAAAACCCCAATCGTTGCGTGGCACCGATGCGGGATAAAGCTGCGGGTCGTGATCGTGCCGTTCTTTGGCGGCGCGACTAAGGTCATTTTCGGAACTGATTTTTGCGCGACATCACCAAGGTTCATCAATGTGCCACACTGCAGCCTAATAGCCTCTAACCGCGCTTTCAGCCCAGTATCAGCATCAAGCATTTCGCGGGGTTCATAGCCCGTTAGCCCAAAATCGGTGGCACGCATAATCACGCAAGGCATGCCGTTATCGATTAGCGTACATTCGACCCCATCTATTACATCTACAGCATTTCCAGAGGGCAGCAGTGCACCACACATCGACCCCGCAATATTATCAAACATCAGTGGAATTGGCGCATGGCTGCCGGGAACGCCATCAATATGCGCGTCACCTGCATAGGTCACGATACCGTCTGGCGTTTGCACCCGAGCGGTCGCGATTTCGCCGGTGTTGAGCATATGAATACGGACAGAGGTTTCATCCATATTGGCGGGAACCAAGTCCCGTTCAATAGCGGCAGGGCCAACCCCGGCAAGGATATTTCCGCAGGCTTGGGCGTCTGTAACGACGGCCTGATCAACGAAGACCTGTAGAAACAGATAATCGACATCGGCGTCAGGGCGTGACGCTGGCGATAGGATTGCCACCTTGGACGTTAGTGGATCTGCTCCTCCGATCCCGTCGATCTGTTGCGGATCAGGTGATCCCATGATCCGCAGCAACAATGCGTCACGGTCGGCCGTGTCGGTGGGCAAATCGGACGCGAGAAAATATGCGCCCTTAGACGTCCCGCCGCGCATCCAAAGACATGGGATGCCTTCAGACATACTTCAGACCCTTCTCTGCCAGTCGTGGCCGCATGTCGTAGATATCTAATCCCAGCTCACCCGAAGCTAGGCGCGCGCGTTTGGCCTCTTCCGCATCAAGCCGTTTTTGCGCGTTGACCAAGACTGCCTCAGCTTCGGCCTGTTTAACGACGACAACGCCATCGTCATCCGCGACAATGATATCACCTGCTTCAATCGCTTGCCCTGCGCAAACAATTGGTACGTTAACTGAACCAAGCGTTTCTTTAACAGTGCCCTGCGCGCTGATCGCTTTGGACCAGACCGGGAAATTCATTTGGGTAAGGTCGCGAATGTCGCGGACGCCCGCATCAATTATCAACCCACGACAGCCGCGTGCCATGGCAGAGGTCGCTAACAAGTCACCAAAGTACCCGTTATCGCAGGGCGACGTAGGTGATAGAACAAGGATATCGCCTTCCTGCAACTGCTCGATCGCGACATGAAGCATCCAGTTATCGCCGGGTGCTGCGCTGATCGTAACGGCAGACCCAGCGATCTGTGCACCACGATATATTGGGCGCATATAGGAGGCTAGGCACCCTTTGCGACCCTGTGCCTCGTGAACGGTTGCGACGCCTGCTTCACCCAGTTTCTTGATGGTTTCAGGGTCAGCGCGTTTCACGTTTTGAACAACTACAGACATGGGGTTTCCTTATTTCTAAACCGGCGGCGTGCCGTGGGTGTGGAAGCTTTCGATGGTCTTCAGCCCCCAAGCCTGACCTTTCATGCGATCGGCTTGTGTCCATTTGATTGGCTTCCAATCGGGTGCCATGATCAGGCGTGCGCCCGCATTCGCTAATTCCACGCGGTTCCCCGCAGGTTCCCAGACGTACAGAAAGAACGTCCCTTGAATGGCGTGTTTATGCGGGCCCGTTTCGATATGGACACCGTTTTGCAAAAAGATGTCAGCGGCGCGCAGGATGTCTTCGCGTTGGTCCGTGGCATAGGTCACGTGGTGCAGTCGCGCGTTACCGCCGCCTTGTTCTTCGGTGCAGGCCAGATCGTAGGTCTTGTTATTCACCGTGAACCAGCAGCCGCCAATGCGCCCGTTGTCCAGTTCAATGTATTCCGTGACACGTGATCCAAGGCAGGTTTCCATGAACCGCTTGAATTCAGTCACATCACTGGAAAGCAGGTTCAGGTGGTCAATTCGGCGCGGCGCGGCGCCTTCGAACGCAGAGGCTGTGTTTTTCAGTGCGGCAACGTCATCACCTTGCGCTTTGAACCAAACAGTATCGTAGTATATTTCGAATACATGACCAAAGGGGTCTTCGAAACGGAACGCCCGCCCGTGGCTAAGATCGCCATCGATCCAACCGTGCACCTTATATCCGCTTTCCTCAATCGCCTTAACGCGGCGCTCTAGCGCTTCGGGTGATGCAGCCCGGTAACCAATGTGGCCGACCCCAGTGGTGTCTGCCTTGGTCAGTTTGAGCGTTGCGAATTCGTAGTCATCCCATGCCCGCAAGTAGGCGGATGTTTCGTCCTGCCCTGAGAGTTTGAGACCATAAACGCGAGTAAAAAAATCAAGGCTTTCTTCGAATTTGTCGGTCAGCATTTCGACGTGACCCAAGTGGGCCAAATCGAATGATGGGTTTGTTGCGTTTGTCATGCTCAGCGACCTTAAAGCTCGTCTACGGTGCGTGGGAAAATTGATTGGAACCCTTCGGCGTATTGGCAATCGCGACCGCCAGCTTGGCCGCCAGAGTTACGCTTAAAGTGGTTGGCACGCTGCTGAGCGACGCGGGTGTAATAGTCCCACAGGTGGACCTGACCCTGATTACATTCCATCGCTTTGCGTTTCTTGTCCCAGACCGGTGTGATGTCGAGGAACGTATCTGGCTTCCAACCCATCTGTTCGGTCTGATGCGGTTCAAACAGGTATAGCTGCGGCGCACCAAGAACCTTTTCACCGGGGTTGTGGCCCCACGCTTGCGCGATCATTCGGCATTCAAGCGCGACCTGCGTCATGTACATATGGTCGGTGTTGTAAGGGTCGTATTGGCTGTGGCTCATCATGAATGACGGCTGCACCTTGCGGATAAGATCGACCAGTTTGAACTTGTCGTCCTTATCAAGCTCAAGCGGATAATCCCCCAAGTCAAAGCATTCCAAGTGGTGCACACCTAGCGCGTCAGCGGCGGCTTCCGCTTCGCCGCGACGGTTGTCTTTGACTTCTTGCAGTGATTTGCCTTCTTTCCACAGACGCGCGCTTTCACCGCGTTCGCCGAATGACAGGCAGGCAACAGTTACGTCGTAGCCAAGTTCAGCGTGCAGCGCGATTGCCCCGCCGCAACGCCACACAAAGTCAGCGGCATGGGCCGAGATAACGAGGGCGGTTTTCTTTTGGGTGGTCATGGGGTGGCTCCGAAAAATCGTGGTTGTCCGACTGTCACATGGCAATCCCCGGCAAAACAATTTTGAAGGCCGTCTATCAGGATAAGAATTTGCTATAGCGTATGGTCATGTTGGTCCGCGGATGGCAGGCTTGTTTGGGTGGATACGCATAGTGTTTCGGTATCGCAGAGGGATAATTTAGTGAAAAGTAGTACGGTACTTGAATTAGGTTCTGTAACGCATCCTGCGCCAGATTACGGTTTGGGTCACAAGCAATGATTTCGCGAAATCTCCGTCACTTTCGGGTGTTTCTTGCCGTTGCCACTTCGCGTTCGCCAACTATAGCCGCGGCGCGGTGTAACGTGTCGCAACCCGCCGTCACCCAATCGTTGGCTAAGCTCGAACGAGAGGCGGGTGGCGAACTTTTTGAACGTACACGTCACGGATTCTTCTTGACCGAGCGCGGCGCATTATTCGAAGTGCGCCTGCGCCGGGCTATGCAGCGCATGGACGCAGCATTAGCTGAGGTATCACCGCGTTTAACCGTGACGGCTACGGTGGCGCAGCTACAGGCGTTGATCGCGTTGGTCGCCGCGCAGAACTTTACACTGGCCGCTCGCAATTTGGGCTTAGCTCAGCCGACAGTGCATCGTGCGATTACCCAAATCGAACAAGAAGCCGCCCGCCCGTTATTCGAGCGGACAACATTCGGCTTGGTTGCCACACGCCCCTGCCGTGAACTAGCAAAGGCGGCGCAGCTTGCGTTTTCTGAATTCGATCAGGCCGAGGCCGATTTGGGCGAATTTGATGGTCGAGAGGTTGGGACGATTGTTGTTGGCTCATTGCCGTTGTCGCGGTCTGTTGTGCTGCCGCAGGCGTTGGCCCAATTTCGTGCGCAGCGCCCCACACAGCCAGTGACCGTATTGGATGGGACTTATGATGATTTGTTGGGTGGCGTCCGTTCTGGAGAAATTGATTTCATGATCGGTGCGTTGCGTGACCCTTTGCCGATCCGCGATGTTACGCAAGAAGAACTATTTCTTGATGGGATGGCCATTTTGGCTCGTCCCGGCCACCCGTTGGCGGGAAAAGCTGACATTGGCCCACAGGTCCTTTCCAAGCAGGCTTGGGCTGTCTCGCGGCGGGGCACGCCCGGTCGCGTTCAGTTTGATGCATTGTTTTCAGATGCCGGTGTCGATGGCCCGGACAGCATTTTGGAGTGTGGGTCAATCCTGTTGATGCGGGAAATCTTGCAGCGCAGCGATATGTTAGGTTGCATTTCAGAAAAGCAGGCCGAAGCAGAAACCTTACGCGGTTTGCTCGTTTCATTGCAGGTCGACACCAATTGGAAAGGCCGGCCAATTGGCCTGACTTATCGGACCGGATGGGTCCCAACAAAGGCGCAGGCGCAGTTATTAGAACTGGTGCGCAGCGCGGCCGCGAGTCCCGACGCAGTATAGCGGTTTCTTTTTCCGATCTACTATCCGGTCATTCTGGGCCTTGATTTTGATCATCTTGTTCCCGCAAATCGCTCTCGCGATCTCAAACTCTATGTTTGGGTAGCTGGGTTAATAGGTCTCACGTCACAGGACTATTCAGCGTCATCAAAGCATGATTTACAAATGACCGTGGCCATTCGTTTGGCCCGGTCGTTGAACGCAAGGATGAACCGTGATGACCCCGAATTTTGCACAACCTGACACGATCCGCGCTGATTTTTCGGCTGCGATGTCTGCGATGTACCGGACAGAAGTCCCGGCCTATGGCGACCTGCTAGAGATTGTTCAGGACACAAATGCCGCGACCCTGAATGGGCCATCGTCGGCGGGGTTGAACCTCACACCTGACGAAGACACTACACGCATTTCCGAAGAACGGCACGGTGCGATCCGTCTGGGTACAGCGGATGAACTGGCAATGATGGCACGCGTTTTCGCGGTCATGGGGATGTACCCCGTCGGCTATTACGACCTGTCGGCGGCTGCGGTGCCTGTGCATTCGACCGCCTTTCGCCCAACGACCCGCGCCGCACTGGCGGCCAACCCGTTCCGGGTGTTTACTTCGCTGTTGCGCCTAGAATTGATCGCGGATGAAACGCTGCGCGCGCAAGCCGCGGCCATTTTGGCAAAGCGGCAAATTTTCACCGCTGGCGCCGTCGCCCTGACCGAAAAAGCAGAGGCCCAAGGCGGGTTGTCACCCGAAGACGCGACAAAATTCGTGGCCGAGGTGTTGGAAACCTTTCGTTGGCACGCCGACGCTTGCGTCGATATCGACACGTTCAATCAACTGAACGCCGCCCACCGCCTCATTGCAGATGTGGTTTCGTTTAAGGGGCCGCATATCAATCACCTTACCCCGCGCACGCTTGATATTGATGCTGCCCAGGTCGGCATGGTCGAACGCGGCCTGCCTGCCAAAGCCGTCGTCGAAGGCCCGCCACGCCGTGACTGCCCCATCTTGCTGCGGCAGACATCGTTCAAAGCGCTCGAGGAGCCTGTGAGATTTCCATCAGCGGATGGTACAGCGACCGTTGGTAGCCACACCGCCCGTTTCGGAGAGATCGAGCAACGCGGCGTCGCGCTGACACCTAGGGGTCGCGATCTTTATGATCGGACGCTTGCAGCAGTTCGCGCCGAAATACTGCCCGCTGGCGATGGATCGAACGCTGACGCATATATGACGGCGTTGTCAGATGCGTTCAAAGTTTTCCCTGACGATTGGCGTGGCATGTATGATCAGGGCTTGGCCCATTTCAAATTCTCAATCGACCACATTCCAGATACCACGCGCGATCTGGATACGGCCGCGCTGCTAGATGAAGGTGTGCTAACCCTAAGCCCGATTATCTACGAAGACTTTCTGCCCGTCAGCGCAGCAGGCATATTCCAATCAAACCTCGGCGATGATGCAGGGCACGATAGTCACAGCGCATCTAGCAAAGCCGAATTTGAAAAGGCACTGGGCACTTCCGTGGCCGATGAATTCTCGCTCTATCAACAGATCGAGGATGCTTCGCTGTCTGCCTGCCTAGATCAAATTCGCAAGGCAGGCCAATCGGCTTAGGTCACTTTTCGTAGGTCGTTGCTTGCATCGTAATTTGCGCGGTGCAGGCGATGTCCGTGGCCGAAAAACCGACCGCGATATCAAATTCGCCTGCCTCAACCCGCCAAAGCGCGGCATCGACATCGAAATACGCAAAATCGCGACCATTCAGATCAAGATCAACCTGTTGGCTTTCTCCCGGCGCTAACGAAACCTTTGCAAAGGTCTTTAGCTCTTTGACGGGCCGCACAATGTTTGATGCCTTATCGCCAACGTAAACCTGCACGACAGTAGCGCCGCTTCGATCGCCGGTGTTGGTCAGTGTGACAGTCACGCGCGCGCCGTCACCCACAGCTTTGACAGTGCAATCGGACAGGGCGAATTCGGTATACCCTAACCCGTGGCCAAACGGGAACAGTGGTGCGATCCCATGTTTGTCATAGTGCCGGTAGCCGATGAACACGCCTTCCTCGTAACGGACTTTGCCGTCTAGGCCGGGATAAATTTCGGGGTCTTGTGACCATGTCGGGTTGTCTTGCCAGCGCACAGGGAAAGTTTGCGGTAGGCGACCGCCCGGTTCAACATCGCCGAATAGAACGTCAGTGATCGCGTTGCCTGTTTCCTGACCTGGGTACCATGCCTGCAAAATGGCCTTGGCCTTATCAACCCATGGCATTTCAACCGGGCCACCTGTTTGCAGGACTACGACCGCATTCGGGTTTGCGGCCAGAACGGCAGCGACCAGTTCGTCTTGGGCACCGGGCAAAGTGATGTGTTCTAGGTCAGAACCTTCGGTGTCCCATTCCCCAGACCGCCCGACGAATACAATCGCTGTGTCTGCCTCTTGGGCCGCATTGGCCGCTATTGCGATCGCGTCGTCTGGCAGTGGTCGCCCAACGCCAGCGCGGAAGGCCGACAGATCAAGCATCTCGCCTTTGCGCGCGACGAATTCGACGGTGACCGCATAGGATTGTCCTGCATTCAGGTCAGCCTCTTCCACGATCTCGTCGCAGCCTTCTTCAAAGAAGGTACGGCCGCGCGACCAATCGTCGGCAGCGTTTACAACAAGCTTGCCATCAACGAACAGCTTACTACGACCAGTCGCGTGAAGCCCGAACCGGTGTGGGCCTGATGCATCGGGCGTGTAAGTCCAGCTAATCCGGGCCGAGAAACCTGTGGGGTCAACCTTGCCTTCACCAATGGGCGGCATCCAGAAGGTCTGTGTCTGGCCTAACGTTTGCGTCGCGACCGGGTCACCGGACAGATCGCCATTGTCAAAGAAATCAACGGTAACATCGCCAATGAATAGTGGTTCCCACCGGTGATTGTGGCAACCCGGAGCGTAGATGATGTTGTCGGCGCCAAATCGTTCGGTCAGCGCCTCGAGCGGCGAAACACGATAATGCGCGTTGATGAACGACGATCCGCCACCCATGATCTGCGCTTCGGCTGCGTTTGGTCCGATGACTGCAATCTTGCCGGGCTTTGCAGTCAGCGGCAGGATGTTTTCGTTCTTTAATAACACCGTACCTTCAGCCCCTGCACGCCGGATAAGTGCGCGGGTTTCTGGTAGGTCCTCTGACTTTTCTGCGTAAGGTGTCTTGTCGGTCAGCGCCCCGGTGCGTTCCATTAGGCGCAAAATATTCAGCGCGCGGGTGCGGATCATTTCGGGTGTAACGTCGCCCTCCTTTACGGCTGCAACCAGCTTTTCGCCTCGGTCACGGGGTGGTCCGGGCATTTCCAGATCAAGCCCTGCGTTTACGGTTTCGGCGGTTGTGTGGGACCCAAACCAATCAGACATGACAATGCCGTCATAACCCCAGTCGCCACGTAGAACGTCGGTCAGCAGCCAAGTGTTTTCGGAGGTATAGTCGGCGTTCAATCGGTTGTATGAAGACATCATCGCCCAGGCGTTGCCGTCTTTTACCGCCGCCTCGAACGGGCGAAGATAGACTTCGCGCAGGGTGCGTTCGTCGACTTCTGAATTCATCGTCGTACGCTGAATTTCGGATTCATTCCCCGCAAAGTGTTTAGGCGTTGCCGCAATCCCATTGTCCTGAAGCCCATGAATATATGACACAGTGAGCGAAGCCGTGAGTTCAGGATCTTCGGCAAAGCATTCAAAGTTGCGACCATTGGTGACGGACCGATGGATGTTGATTGTTGGGGCAAGCAACACATGCGCACATTTTGATTTGGTTTCATTGGCTAGCGCTGCGGCGACTTCATACGCGAGTTCGGGGTTCCATGTAGCACCAAGTGCGATACCCACTGGAAACGCCGCCGCTGTGACACCGCCAAACCAATCACCGCCACCACGTGCGCCATTTGGGCCGTCAGTCACGCGAAGTTTGCTAAGGCCAAGCCGTTCTATCGCCGGGATCGACCAAAGGTCTTCGCCTGACAGCAGTGAAACCTGCTCTTCCAGCGTCATTTGATCCACTAGGGTTTCGATATTCACGGTCATAGTGCGGGCTCCTCCAAGCGTTTGGAAATTGATAGCGGAAGAATTAAAGGAAAGACAATTGCTACAAAGGCTTGGCTGGATTTCATTAGCCTTGATTGACGTGATCGCGCCATGCGCTAGCGTAAGCCTGCAAGCCCGCCGCATTGCTGGGGCATGTGACCTTCGGCGGTGATCGGTAGGGCGCATCGTCCAACAACAGCAACGCGCTGCCTGCGCTGGTTCCCGTTGATGCAGCTGATGCGCGTACGCCGTCCGGTCGGATCGCTGCCAGCATGTCTAGGTAATCAGCGTTACGCGCAAATGGGCCTTCGATGATGGTTTGGCCAGTCGCGCCAATCAGGTTCAGGCAGGTGTCTGTCATTAACGCCAGATAATACGATAGGCCAAGCATCCGGGCGCCGTCGGTTTTCGGTTCTTCTGTCCAGCTGTGCATGCGGTCTGGATAGGGGCCTGACCCTTGGACCACCGATGGTAGAAGCATCACGCCGTCAGCGATTAAGCGCATACGGTCTTGGGCGTTGGGTTTGGCGGTTGAGGTGCCTCGGATCTCTTCGAATGAACGTCCGCCCATGAACCGCGCCGATGGAACTGCAGCGCCTAATGCGTTGACGTTGATCAGCGTGTCGCGCGCAGGGTCTAGCGTGACCTTTGCGCCACCCACGGCCATGGCAATCACCCATGTTCCAGTTGAAACAACGCTGAACGCTCTGTCCTGACCGATCACATGCGGATAAAGTGATGCATTGCTGTCGTGGATGCCAAAGGCGACGGGAATATCCGATGAAAGCCCAGTCTGCGTCGCGATATCATCGGCCAATTGCCCAGCAATAGACCCTGATTTTTGTGCTGCTGGCAGTTTTCCCGAGATCCCAAGCGTATCGATGAGCGACGAAAAATCGCCTGCATATGGGTTCCACAGATCAGTATGGCAGCCAAGCGATGTGACTTCGGTTGCCATGACACCAGTCAATCGCCACGCCCAGTATTGAGGATAGGTCAGGATATGCGCGGTGCGGTCGCGGAGCGTTGGGTCCACCGTAAATTGCCAATCCAACTGCGCCCCAACGTTAAGCCCCATAGGAAGGCGCGGCGAACCCGTTTGCGAAAATTCGGGGCGAATTGCGTCGTATTCAGCTGCCCTGTCATCAGGCCCGGTATGTTCATAGTCCAACATCGGCGCGGCAAGTGCACCGTCTTTGTCCAAGAGAACGACAGCGGCCCCATGTGTGGTGATAGAAATACCAGTAATCACGTGTGTCTGGCCAAATTCAGTAAGGGCTTCCAGAAAGAATGCACAATGTCCTTCAAGGTCGAAATGCGGCCAAGGCGGGCCTGGCAAGACGGTATTGGGACGGGTTCGAACCGCGACTTCGTCGAGCGTATCGGCATCCACTAACGCCAGTTTTGCGTTTGTTTTGCCGACATCAATGACAGCAATAAATTGATGGTCGGTCATGGCATGTAAAACATCGGCTTTAGCGGCACCGCGATGGGTTCGTTTGATGGGTGCGTTTCCATGATGTCCGCCATATGCGCCCACCATTTTTGCATCACGGGGTGGTCAGGCAGGTTGTCCATACCATGATCGTCTGTCCGCATCAGGATTCCAAACAAGGCGTTTGTGTCTTCGTCTAACCAGATCGAATAATCGCTGACACCTGCTTCAGTCAGCAGCGCGGATAGCTCTGGCCAGATGTCATCGTGCCGTTGTTTGTATTCTGCGGTTTTGCCGGGAAGTAAGGTCATGCGAAAGGCGTAGCGTTCCATCAGCGCTTCCTTTGTGTGGCGATCAGCCCGATCAAACGTGGTAGCGCGATAACCCCGATTAGCAGTCCACCGATAAAGATCGACATGACGATGCCGGGAACGTTCAGCAGGCCAAGGCCAAATGTAACCATTCCCATGACAAGTGCTGCGATCACGACGCCGACAATTGTGCCTGACCCGCCTAAGATCGAAATGCCACCTAGAACGACCATCGTGACGACCTCTAATTCCCAGCCCAATGCGATGGATGGGCGTGTCGACCCCAGCCGGGATGTCAGGCAAACAGCAGCAAGACCCGACATTAACCCTGTGAGCAGGAACAAGATCATCTTGGTTCTCTGAACCTTAACCCCAGAAAACAACGCGGCTGTGGGGTTGTTTCCGATAACATAAAGCTTTCGGCCAAAGTTGGTCAGGTGCAGCAATACCCCAAAGGCGATTGCAAGCAGGACGAAAATCACGATCTCCCATGTGATCACGCCAAAGGCATAGCCGCGTCCGAACACGCTAAAGTCGCTGGGGTAGCCGTTGAATGCTTGGTCGCCCAAGACAATATACGCGATGCCGCGAAACAGGCTCATGGTGCCGATGGTGACAACGATAGATGGCAAGCCCATCTTGGTAATCAGCACCCCGTTGAACGCGCCACATAACACTCCTACGCTTAAACCAATCAGAACCAGCATTGGCGTGCCTGCCCCAAGCTGCAGCGCATAGCCCATCGCGGTGGATGACAGCGCAATAATCCCGGCAACGCTAAGGTCGATTTCACCGGTGATGATCAACAGCGCCATTGCAAAAGCGATCATGGCTTTTTCGGTAAAGTTAAAGCTCGCGTCGCTTAGGTTCCAAGGGTCCAGAAAATATGGGCTGGCTTGGGTGTTGGCGAAAAAGATCAGGATCGCGACGCCTAGCAATAGGACTTCCCATGATCGGATTAGCCGATAACCACGGCTGTGCAGTCGGTTCGGGATCGTACGCGGGGCTGTGTCGGAAATGCTCATGATGTGGCCTCGGCAGATTTGAGGATAACACGGCCCTTGGTCCGTTCAGACTGGGCGTTAAATGCGACAGCGATGATGATAGCCGCACCTGAAATGGCAAGCTGCCAGAATGGCGAAATGCCAGCGACAGGAAGTGCGTTCTTGATCACACCAAGGAATAACGCGCCCAAAACTGCACCACCTACGGAACCGATCCCACCAGCGATAGAAATGCCGCCAATGACGCAGGCGGCAACAACGTCCAACTCAAACCCGCCAGCGACGTCCGTATAGGCCACCGCATAGCGTGACACCCACAGATACCCGCAAAGCCCGGCAAGCCCACCGGACAGTAAAAAGCTGTTGAACCGCGTCCGGCCAACGTTGATGCCAGTGTAAACTGCGGCATGTGGATTTCCACCAACGGCATAGAATGCGCGGCCCATCGGTGTGCGCATGATCAACGGAACGAACAACGCGATAACCAAAATCGCGATCCATCCCAGCACGGGTAGGCCAAAGATCACATGACGCGGCAGCGCCTTAAAGCCATCGCTCATTTCATGTGCGTTGATCCATGCGCCATCCGAGATCAGGAAGATCACACCGCGATAGATCGTCATTGTACCTAATGTGACCACGATTGACGGCAGGTCTAAAAGCCAGACCAACACGCCGTTGAATGCCCCCATAAGCATGCCGAGGGCGATAGCAATCAGGATCAACATCGCAACAGGCATTCCCGGCATTGCAGCGTTGATTGTCGCAACGACCATCCCTGTTAGGGCAAGGTTTGACGCGACGGATAGATCAATGCATTTGGTCAAGATGACCGTCATTTGGCCCAAGGCAAGGATCATCAGGATTGACGTGTCGTTAAAGATGCTTGCCAGATTGCCCGGCGCAGCAAACCCAGAAAACCGCGTTTCAACCAAGGCGATCAGGGCGATTATTGCGCCTAGCAGGATCGTTTCCCGTGATTTTAGACGTTTCAGCATTAGGCGCTCTCCTCGTAACCTGCGGCGGCGCGCACTAGCTTTTCTGGGGTTAGAGCTTCGCGGTCGTATTCATCGACGATCCGGCCTTCGCGCATCACAATCACGCGGTCGGACATGCCTAGGATTTCCGGGATCTCAGAGCTAACCATGATCACCGACAGCCCTTCGTTCGCAAGCTCGGCCATGAATTCATGCACGGCTGCTTTGGAACCTACGTCGATGCCTTTGGTGGGTTCGTCTAGGATGATCACCTTAGGCAATGTGGCGAGCCATTTGGCGATGACCACTTTTTGTTGGTTCCCGCCAGATAGATTGCCGACGTTCTGGTCAAGCGCAGCCGCACGAAGATCAAGCCGTTCAGTGTATTTCCGCGCTAGGCTGAATTCTTCGGCCATTTTTAGAAAACCATTGCCCGAAATCCGCCCCAACGATGGAAGTGTCACGTTTTGGAAGATAGGCAAGTCAATGATTGCGCCTTGCTTGCCGCGGTCTTCGGGGACGTAAACGATGCCTTGTTCTATTGCTTCGTTCGGGCTTCGGATGATGGCGATTTTACCGTCGATCTTAATCGCGCCTTTTGATGGCTTTGTGACGCCAAACAGCGCCTGCATGAATTCGGATCGACCGGCACCAACCAGCCCGTAAAACCCTAAAATTTCGCCTCGGCGCAGGCCGAAATTGATGTCAGCGAATTCGGTCGGGTGGGAATATCCCGCAACCCGCAGGATTTCGTCACCTATATTTGTGCAGCGCGTCGGAAAAACTTGCCCAACGGGGCGGCCGACCATCATTTCGACCAGCTTGTTTTCGGTGATGTCGGCGATCATGCCCGCACCCACCATTTCGCCATCGCGAAACACCGTATAGCGGTCAGCGATCCGGAAGATTTCATCAAATTTGTGGCTGATAAACAGGATCGCTTTGCCTTCGGATTTCAGGCGATCAACCAGTTCGTACAGTTCTTCGATTTCCGCCCTAGACAGGGCGGCGGTTGGTTCGTCCATCACAACGACGCGGGCCTGCACGGACAAAGCACGGGCGATGGCGACAAGGTGTTTGTTCGCGATGCCCAATTCCCGCAGGGTGGCATCTGGGTCCAGATTTGCACCGATACGCGTCAGGATTTCGGTCGCTTGGGTGCGCATGGTGCCCCAATCAATTAGCCCCCAGCGGGTACGTGGCGCATGACCCAGAAAGATGTTTTCAGCGACCGTAAGATCATCAAAAAGCACCGTTTCTTGGTGGATGGCTGTCACACCCGCGTCTGACGCGTCGGTGGCCGTTTGAAATTGGGTGGGTGTATCATCAATGACAATGTCACCAGCGTCTGGGCGGTAAATACCGGTTAGCACCTTTACGAGTGTCGATTTCCCGGCGCCGTTTTCACCAACAAGAGCGGTGACTTGGCCGGGATAAAGCGCCAGATCAACGCCACCCAGCGCGCGGACGCCGGGAAAAGTCTTGGTGATGCCACGCAGCGCAAGAACCGGCGCAAGATCAGCCGTGTCCCCGCGCGCCGCTATTGGCTGCTTGGAGTGGTCCAAAGTCATGATGTTCACTTGAGAATATGGATGCAGGCCCAGTCAAGCCGGACCTGCAAGTTAGATCAAAAGACGCTTTTGAATTCGTCGATGTTGCTGGCGTCGTATTTGAACGGCGTCGACATTGCTGCCTCGTTATTGTCATCCAATGTGGCAGTGCCCATCCGGCCCATGCCGATTTCGGCACCCGGCGCGGCTGTGGCTGCGTCTGTTGCCAGATTGTAGGCCAGCATCGTGGTCGCATAGCCTAGATCAACTGGGTTCCAGATCGCGAAGGACTTTGACGCACCGCTTTCGATGGCACCGGCCATTTCCGACGGAAGACCAAGACCGGTCACGTTAACTTCGCCAATTTTGCCAGCGTCAGCCACGGCTTGTGCGGCTGCGACGATACCGACAGAGGTCGGCGCAATGATGGCATCCAAGTCAGGGTAGGTTTGGATTAGGCCCTGAGTCTCGCGGTAGGATTTGTCGGCTAGATCATCGCCGTAAACTGTCGCGACGACTTCGATGTTTGGATAATCGCCCATGACGGCGTTCATTTCTTCAATCCAGATGTTCTGGTTTGTCGATGTCGACGTTGCTGACAAAATGGCGACCTGACCGCCGTCTGGCATTTCGTCGGCAGCCAGTTTGATGATGGTTTGACCGATCAGCGCGTTGGATGAAGGTGATAGGTGCATTTCGCGGCCTTCAGGTGCAACGCCTGAATCCCACGAAATAACTGTGATCCCACGATCCATCGCTTTTTGTAGCGCGGGTACCAATGCGTCAGGGTCGTTTGCAGAAACGGCGATCGCGTCAACGCGCTGCGCAATCAGCGAATTGATGACTTCGATCTGTCCTTCTGCGGTGGTGTCGGTTGGACCGGTATAGATAATTTCTACCCCACCCAATTCACCGGCGGCTTCTTCTGCGCCGCGTGCTGCGGCCTCGAAGAAACCGTTGCCCAGTGATTTAACGACAAGCGCAATACGCACGTCGTCGGCCATAGCTGTTGTCGCAATGAATGATGTCGCAAGCCCTGCGGCCAATGCGATTTTCTTTGATAAGCTCATGTTGTTCCTCCCTAATGAGCAGTCGTGCGTTATCCCACTTCGCGCTTTTCCTCCTCGGCACGGGTCGGGGTAACGGTAATTAACCTGACGCCAGCCGCGTCGATCATGCTGGCATGGGCGTCCTCAATCCGGTCGTCGGTAATAATGGTGGCAATCTGATCAAGGCCGCACAAAATGAGGCTCGACCGCGATTTGAATTTTGTGCTGTCAGCAAGCAATACAACTTCGTCCGCTTGGCCCATCAGCTTGTTTTCGGCCTGAATGATAAGCGGATCTTGTTCCATGACACCCAATTTGGACACGCCTTGGCATCCAAGAAATAGACGCTTGGCGCTGAAGTTTCGGGTGACGTCATTGTCGAACGGCGACAAAATGATGTTCTGCTCGCGATAGATTGTGCCGCCCGACAGCATGACTGTGTTCTTGGATTGGTGCAGCAGATGTTCCGCGATGGGGAAAGAGTTTGTGAAAACAAGACACCGTTTGTTTGCCAGCGGATGCACCATCTGAAACGTTGTCGTGCCGCCGTTGATAATGATCGGATCCCCATCATCGCATAGTTCAACGGCTGCGCTCGCAATTGCGCGTTTTTCTGCAATCTTGTGGCTTTCGTTCATCGAGAACGGACGCCCCTTAAGACCGACGAATTGTGGAGGCGCGATTGATTCTGCCCCACCCCGCACGCGGCGCAGCTTTTTCTGCATATGAAGCGTGGCGATATCGCGGCGCACGGTGGCTTCTGACGCGTCTGTCAGTTCGACCATTTCGGCAACCGTGACAACGGGCCGGGCTTCTACAGCAGAGAGAATGACGCGGTGGCGTTCGCTTTCGATCATGGTTTTGGTCCCGTTCTTTGGTCGCAGCTTCAATCATTCAATCAGTCATTGTCAATCAATTTCTTTCATTATTGATCGTTTCTGCGGCGCAGCGTGATTGATAGTGATCGAAAATGATTGACGCGACGATCAATCTCGCGCAGTAATCTGGCAAACGTGACCAATTACTGGTCTCGAATGGGAGGAAAACCATGCCGACATCTTCGCCAAAGGCGCGACTTGAAAACCTATGGGACGATGCAACTGCTTCAAACATGACCGAGCCTGAAAAGCTACTGTATCGGTCCAACCTTTTGGGTTCCGATAAGCGTGTCACCAATTATGGCGGGGGCAATACTTCGGCTAAGGTCATGGAGACGGACCCGCTAACGGGTGATCAGGTTGAGGTTCTTTGGGTCAAAGGGTCGGGTGGTGATATCGGTTCGATCAAGATGGACGGATTTTCAACGCTTTATATGGACAAGCTGAACGCCCTTAAGGGGCTATATCGTGGTGTTGAATTCGAGGACGAGATGGTCGGCTATCTTCCTCATTGTACGTTCAATCTGAACACACGGGCGGCGTCGATTGATACGCCGCTGCACGCATATGTGCCGCGCAAGCATGTTGATCACGTGCATTCAGATGCGATCATCGCGATTGCTGCTTCCAAAGACGGTATCGCGCTTACCCACGAGATTTTTGGCGATACCGTTGGTTGGCTACCGTGGAAACGCCCCGGTTATGAATTGGGTTTGTGGCTGTCGGACTTCTGCGAAAAGAACCCGAATGCGAAAGGCGTTATTCTGGGGTCGCATGGTTTGTTCACTTGGGATGATGATGCCAAGGTTTGTTATGAAACCACGCTAGAGGTGATTAACACCGCGACAGCGTGGCTTGAAAATAAGACGGCGGATGTGCCCGCGTTCGGTGGGCAAAAACATACAGCTTTGTCTGCGAATGAACGTCGCCGTGTCGCAGCAGCACTGATGCCCGCGATCCGCGGTATGATTTCCGAGGATAGCCATAAGGTTGGTCATTTCGATGATCAGGATGCTGTCCTGCAATTTGTCGGTTCAAATGATATGGAGTCTTTGGCCGCGCTGGGCACGTCATGCCCCGACCATTTCTTGCGCACGAAGATCCGTCCGCTTGTTGTCGATTTCGATCCCGCGAACCCTGATATTGATGGGACGTTGGCGGGTTTGGCTGGCATGGTCGCTGATTACCGCGCGGATTACACCGCCTATTACGAACGCTGCAAACACGATAACAGCCCAACCATGCGTGACCCCAATGCGATTGTGTACCTCGTGCCGGGCGTTGGCATGATTACCTTCGCAAAGGACAAGGCGACGGCGCGCGTATCTGGTGAATTCTATGTTAACGCGATCAACGTGATGCGCGGCGCGCATGCAATCAGCGAATACCAAGGCCTGCCTGAGCAAGAGGCGTTCGATATCGAATACTGGTTACTTGAAGAAGCAAAGCTGCAGCGCATGCCAAAACCCAAAGCGCTGGCTGGCCGCGTTGCCATTGTGACTGGTGGTGCTGGCGGCATCGGGGCCGCAACGGCCGAGCGGTATCTGATGGACGGCGCTTGTGTCGTGCTTGCCGATATTGACGCTGATGCTTTGGCGTCAACTCGCGATGGTTTAGCCGCTGAATACGGTGCCGATGTCGTGCGCGCCGTCGAAATGAACGTCACCTCGGAAGATGCCGTTGCCCAAGCTTACGCGGATATGGCGGTTGAATTCGGTGGCGTCGATATCGTCGTGTCCAACGCAGGGATCGCATCATCCGCAAAGGTCGAAGATACCACGCTAGAGCTATGGAACAAGAATATGTCGATCCTTTCGACCGGCTATTTCCTTGTCGCTCGTGAGGCATTCAAACTGCTAAAGACCCAAGGCATCGGTGGGTCCATGATCTTTGTTGCGTCCAAGAATGGGTTGGCCGCATCGCCGGGCGCATCCGCCTATTGCACGGCCAAGGCCAGCGAAATTCACCTTGCCCGCTGTTTAGCGTTGGAAGGCGCGCCTGATGGTATCCGCGTGAATGTTGTGAACCCTGATGCGGTGTTGAAAGGGTCCAAAATCTGGTCAGGCGAATGGTTGACGCAAAGGGCATCGACCTATGACACTGACAAAGACGGGCTAGAGGAAATGTATCGTCAGCGGTCGTTGTTAAAACGGTCGGTCCTGCCCGAAGATATTGCAGAGGCGTGTTATTTCTTTGCCGCCGATGTCAGTGCAAAGTCGACAGGGAACATCATCAACGTGGATGCTGGCAATGTCCAAGCGTTCACGCGTTGATCGGGGGGTACTATGATTAAGACTGACCACATTACTGCCGCCAATGCGCAGGCTGAAACAGCGTTGCGTGCGGATTACGATGCCTTGGGTGAACAGCTTGATCGTCGCGGCGTCGATATTGCCGCGATCAAGGCAGAGGTTTCGGATTACGGCGTTGCCATTCCATCTTGGGGCACCGGCACCGGCGGCACCCGCTTTGCCCGGTTCCCGGGCGCGGGCGAGCCTGCGAATATCTTTGATAAGATGGATGACTGCGGTGTCATTCATCAGCTAACGGGCGCGACGCCAAAGGTGTCACTGCACATCCCGTGGGATGACGCCCCTGCCGCTGATCTGCTGGCAAAGGCCGAAGAAACCAATTTGGCGTTCGATGCGATGAATTCGAACACCTTTCAGGACCAACCGGATCAGGCGCACAGCTATAAATTTGGTTCGCTTTCACACACGGACAAAGCTGTTCGCCAGCAAGCGATTGAACACAATCTGTACTGTATCGAACTGGGTCAAAAAATCGGGTCAGAGGCTTTGACGGTTTGGGTCGGTGATGGTTCTAACTTTCCGGGGCAGGCGCATTTCATTCGCCAGTTTGACCGCTACCTTGATAGCGCGAAAGAGGTCTATGCCGCGATCCCAGATGATTGGCGATTATTGACTGAGCATAAAATCTTTGAACCTGCGTTCTATTCGACCGTGGTTCAGGACTGGGGCACCAACTATCTGATTGCGACTGAATTGGGTGATCGCGCGCAATGTCTTGTTGATTTGGGGCACCATGCGCCAAATGTGAACATCGAGATGATCGTCGCCCGGTTGATCCGGTTCGGTAAATTGGGAGGTTTCCATTTTAACGATAGCAAATACGGTGATGATGATCTCGATACGGGGTCGATCAACCCTTATCAGTTGTTTCTTGTGTTTAACGAGTTGGTTGATGCGGCTGGTGCTCCAGGATTTAACCCCGCCCATATGCTTGACCAAAGCCACAACGTGACCGACCCAATCGAAAGTCTGATGTCATCGGCGATGGAGGTACAGCGTGCCTATGCACAAGCGCTGATCGTAGATCGCGATGCGTTGTCGGGTTTTCAGGATGGGAATGATGCATTGATGGCGAGTGAGACGCTCAAGCAGGCCTTTCGCACTGACGTCGAGCCGATCCTTGCGATGGCGCGTTTTGAAAAGGGCAGTGCGATTAACCCTGTCGCGACTTACCGAGCGTCTGGGTATCGGGCGCAGGTTGCTGAAACACGGCCCGTTTCTTCGGGCGCTGGTGGTGGGATCGTTTAGGTTACGTCGACCAATGCGCCCTTGTGCGACACAACTTTGTGCGACAGGGCGCAGCCTGCGGCAATTGCAAGTGACAGTTCTTCGCCGCGCAAGTGACCGGCAAGGAAGGCGGCGTTAAAAGAATCTCCTGCGGCAGTGGTGTCCTCTGGCGCGGGGTTTAGTACGGGGCTGACCGTCACTGCGGCAGTCGATCCGTTTTGCGCCAGCACATCGTCGGGTCCGTCTTTGACCACAACACAAGTCACCCCGACATTTTGATAGCGGGCAAGTGTTGAGGCCTTGTCAGCGTCGCCGAAAACGGTTGCTTCATCCTCAAACGATGGCAGGGCGATGTTGGAAACGGCCGCGGCTTTCATGATCCAGTCGCGCATTTCATCGGTGCCAGCCCAGAGCCGCGGGCGAAGGTTTGGATCGAACGCGACGGTAACTCCACGTGCGCGGGCAGCGGACAGCGTATCAAGCAATGCTTGGCGGTCTTCGGGTTCGACGATCGCGACAGTGATCCCGGAAAAGTAAGCGACATCACCTTTTCCCAGCGCATCAATTGGTGCGCGATGCTGCGCCAGCTTGCGTGCTGCGGCAACACTACGCCAATAGCTAAAGCTACGTTCGCCGTCCTTGAGAGAAATCATATAAAGCCCGACCGTGCGATCCGGCACCGTCAGCAGCTCTGGCGTAATGCCTGCGCCACTGATGAAGTTAGTCATCTGCTCTGACATAGCGTCGGTTCCGACACCAGTCAGATATGCCACCTCCCAATCGGCGGGTAGGTTTTTGCGCAGATACCAAGCGGTATTAAACGTATCGCCTGCAAACCCCATCGCATAGCCACCTTGCGCTTGCGGGGCCATTTCGACCATGCATTCGCCGATCGCCAATATCTTATTGGTCATTTCTGTTGGCTTTCCATCAGCTCTGGGTGGGATGCGCTGACTTGTTCAAGGATTTTCAGAATGCGGGAAAGATGCGTACGCAGCTGTTTTTCAGCGCCGTCCGGATCACGGTCGCGGATGCACTGCATGATGGCGCGGTGATCATCCAGCGCACTTTGCGCACCAAATGCAAGGGACAGGTAACGCACGCGATCAAGGTGGACCTTTTGTTCGTGGATCATGTTCCAGGCCTTCGGGTGCCCAGCAATTTCACAAATCACTTCGTGGAATTGGTCGTCGAGGGCATGAAAGCCCAACCTGTCGTCTGCCTTAATCGCGGCTTCTTGCTGACTGATGAGGTCATCAAGCCGCAGTATGTCGTCGTCCGTCATTTTGGCGATTGCGGTGCGCAGGCATTCGACCTCAAGTGCGGTGCGAATAAATCGCGCGTCCAGCAGGGCCTGTTCGGAAATGTATGTAATCGTTGTTGCGCGTTGCGGTCGGATCAGCATGAAGCCAAGTTCGGAAAGACGATAAAACGCATCGCGAACGGGCTGCCGGGAAACACCAAGATTGCGGGCAATCTCAGCCTCGGAAACCTTTGTGCCCGGCGCAAGTTCCAGCGTGATGATCGCAGAATAAAGTGCCTGAAATACCTGATCAGTGGCTGTCGTCGTCTGTAGTTGGGCAAGTGAGGCTAGCGCGGGCATGGCAATTTCCAGTTTGACGTATCTACCAGACTAACATATTAGATGACTAGAGGTATCGCAAGTGCTTTGGGGGGAAATCTAATGAAATTAACTGATCCGGACCGTCTTTTTCCGGTCGAATCAGCGGTGCGAACGCTGGCGCGTGAATTGTACGAAAGCGTCGCGGAGTTGCCGATCATTAGTCCCCACGGTCATTGCGATCCAAGCTGGTTTGCAAAGAACGAGCGCTTCCCCGATCCTGCGCAATTGTTTGTCGTCCCGGACCATTACGTATTCCGGATGCTCGTGTCCCAAGGCGTGCCGATGGCTGATCTGGGTGTTCCAAGCGTGGATGGTCGCGCTGTCGAGGATGATCCGCGCAAAATCTGGCGTCGTTTTGCAGAAAACTACCATTTGCTACGCGGTACCCCATCGTCGATGTGGTTGGATCATTCTTTTGAGCACGTGTTCGATCTGGATGGGCGCCTGTCGGCTGATACCGCTGATGCATATTACGATCACATCGACGCCAAACTGGCCGAGGATGCGTTCCGCCCACGGGCGTTGTTTGACCGCTTTGGGATTGAGCTGCTTGCGACGACTGAAAGCGCATTGGATGATCTGACGTGGCATAAAATGATCGGCGACAGCGATTGGAATGGTCGTGTCGTGACAACTTATCGTCCGGACAATGTCGTTGATCCTGAATTTGAAGGTTTCGCTGATAATGTCGCGCAGTTTGGCGCACTGACTGGCGAAGATACCTCTACTTGGGAAGGGTATCTTCAGGCGCACCGGGTCCGTCGCGCGTTCTTTAAAACCTATGGCGCAACCGCCAGCGACCATGGCCACGCGACTGCCCGCACCGAAGATATGCCGCAGGCCGATGCGGCGGCGCTGTTCGCTAAGGCATTGGCGGGGACATGTACCCCGGACGAGGCGGACGCATTTCGCGGGCAAATGCTAACTGAAATGGCGCGGATGAGCCTTGATGACGGGTTGGTTCTACAAATCCATCCCGGATCGTTCCGGAACCACTCGACCAGTGTTTTTGCCGCATTCGGACGGGACAAGGGTTTCGATATCCCAAGCCAGACTGACTACGTGCACGCGCTAAAGCCGCTTTTGGATGCGGTTGGAATGGAACCGTCGCTGACGATCATCGTCTTTACTTTGGACGAAACCAGCTACAGCCGCGAATTGGCACCGCTTGCTGGTGCGTACCCGGCGCTGCGTTTGGGGCCGCCTTGGTGGTTCTTTGACAGCAACGAAGGGATCAAACGGTTCCGCGAAGCAACAACTGAAACATGCGGGTTTTACAATACCGTCGGCTTTAACGACGACACCCGCGCATTTTGTTCAATTCCCGCCCGGCACGACGTCGCCCGGCGGTCGGATTGTGCGTATCTGGCTAATCTTGTCGCGACGGGGCGGCTTGGTTTGGCGGATGCACATGAGGTCGCACATGACCTCACTTACCGGCTTGCTAAGCAAGCTTACCGGCTCTGAAGGGGGCCATTTTTCTGGGAGGAGAAAAAATGACATTTACAAAAACAATAGGTGCAGCGCTGCTAGCAAGCGTCGCGATGGCTTCGGCTGCAACAGCGTGCGAAGTAACGCTTCGTTCATCCGATACGCACCCTGACGGTTACCCAACCGTCGCTGCCGTGAACCACATGGGCGATCTGTTGGAAGAGCGCACTGACGGTCGTCTTTGCATCGAAGTATTCCACTCAGCGCAGCTGGGTCAGGAAAAGGACACGATCGAGCAGACACAGTTCGGTGTGATCGACATGAACCGCGTATCGCTTGGGCCGTTCAACAACATCATCGAAGAAACACAAATTCCTTCGCTGCCGTACATCTTCCGTTCAGTTGAGCACATGCACAAAGTGATGGACGGCCCTGTTGGCGATCAGATTCTGGAAGCATTCAGCGACCATGATCTGGTGGGTCTGGCATTCTATGATGGTGGTTCACGCAGCTTCTACAACTCGCAAAAGCCGATCAATTCCATCGAAGATTTGGCGGGTCTTAAATTCCGCGTCATGCAGTCTGACATGTTCGTTGATATGGTTTCTGCGCTGGGCGCGAACGCGACACCGATGCCGTATGGCGAAGTGTATTCTTCGATCCAAACGGGCGTTATCGACGGCGCGGAAAACAACTGGCCTTCATACGACAGCTCTGGCCACTTCGAAGTTGCACAGTACTACACGCTTGATCAGCACTTGATCGTGCCAGAGGTTCTGGTGATGGCGAAATCCAGCTTTGATAAGCTGTCAGCCGAAGATCAGGAAATCGTACGCCAAGCAGCGCGCGATTCCGTTCCTGTGATGCGTGAACTTTGGGCTGCGCGTGAAGCTGAATCCGAAGCACGCGTTCGTGCTGCTGGTGTCGAGATCGTCACAGACATCGATAAGACACCATTCATCGAAGCTATGGTTCCAGTTTACGAAAAATACGTAACTTCACCTGTGCTTCAGCAGATGGTCGCTGACATTCAGGCAACTGAATAATACCAAATTTGGCCCGCAGCAGTTGTTGCGGGCCGAAACTTTCGGGGGGAATGCCTTTGCAGGGCTTTATGATGAAAATTGCAGTTTTGACGGGGTTGATCGGGCGCGCCGCGCTTTGGACAGCTGGTACAGGACTGGTGTTGATGACGGTGTTGATCGCTGCGCAAGTGTTTTGGCGTTACGTGCTGAATGACAGTATTTCGTGGACTGAACCTGCGTCGGTGATGATCATGGGGTGGTTCATATTCTTGGGTGCAGCAGTCGGTATCCGTGAAGGGTATCACCTGTCGTTTGACGTTTTGCTTTATGTGATCCCGCACAAGGGCAAGATGTTCCTGTATTCTCTTTCCGATCTGGTCGTGACTTGCTTTGGTATTGGCATGATCTGGTTTGGCTGGCAGCTTGCGGAAAAGACCGCAGGAAACACGCTGCCGTCTTTGGGCATTTCTGGTGCCTTTGATTTTATTCCTATCGTTGCTGGTGGCGTTCTTGTCGCGCTTTTCTCGGTCGAGCGTATAGCGCGCCGTGCCGCAGGCCTGCCCACCGCCCGCTTTGGCGACGATAACAGCGAGGCGACCTAAGATGGAGCTTTACGTCCTTTTCGGAACATTCGTGTTCCTGCTTCTGATTGGTACGCCTGTTGCGTTCTGTCTTGGCGTTTCTAGCTTTGCGACGGTTGCCTATCTTGGCCTGCCGCCGGTGGTGGTGTTCCAACGTCTGAATTCTGGCGTGTCCGTTTTTGCGTTGATGGCGATCCCGTTCTTTATTTACGCAGGCGACCTGATGGTGCGCGGCGATATCGCACGGCGGCTAGTGGCGCTTGCGGGTGCCTTTGTTGGGCACTTACGCGGTGGCCTTGGTCAGGTGAATATTCTCGCCTCTGTCATGTTTGGCGGCGTGTCGGGGTCGGCTGCGGCTGATGCATCTGCCGTGGGTGGCTTGATGGTCCCCCAAATGAAAGAACGCGGCTATGGCGTGGACTATGCGGTAAACATAACGGTCGTCAGCTCGATCATTGCACTGATGTTGCCGCCTTCGCACAACATGATCATCTATTCGATCTCGGCTGGTGGCCGCATTTCAATCGCTGATCTGTTCACAGCAGGGATCATTCCGGGTTTCTTGCTGGCAATGTCGCTGATGACTGCTGCATGGTTTGTCGCCAAAAAGCGTGGTTACCCAACTGAAAAATTTCCCGGTCTTGCTATGATGGGCACTTTGTTCGTGTCCGCTGCCCCTGGTTTGATCTTGGTTGCGATCATCTTTGGCGGGGTCCGGTCCGGTATCTTTACGGCGTCTGAATCGTCCAACATCGCGGTTGTCTATGCGTTGCTGATTACGTTCTTTGTGTATCGCAGCCTTAGCTGGCATGACTTTGTCGAAGCAACATTCGCTGCTGTTCGCACAACCGCGATGGTACTGTTGGTGATCGGCTGCGCAGCTTCATTTGGATGGTTGTTGGCTTATCTCAAAGTGCCCGCTGCGATGGTTGAAATGCTGCAAGGCGTGTCTGACAACCCTATCGTCATCTTGCTGTTGCTGAACGTGGTCCTGCTAATCCTTGGAACATTCATGGATATGTCGCCCCTGATCGTCATCACGACACCTATCTTCCTACCAGTCGCCACAGCGTTTGGGGTCGATCCGGTACACTTTGGTGTGATCTTGATCCTGAACCTTGGCATAGGGCTTTGTACGCCGCCCGTTGGCGCTGTGCTGTTCGTGGGGTGTGCGGTTGGGCGCATCCCGATCTTTGATGCGGTCAAATCCATCTGGCCGTTCTACGGTGCTGCCTTTGGTACACTGATGCTTGTCACCTATATCCCGGCGCTGTCGCTTTGGCTGCCGTCACTCTTTCACTGAGGAAACTATGACCCAGAAATTCCCCATCGTGCAGGCTGATCCCGGCGTAACACGCCAAGTCCTGTCCGAAAGCCCCGAACTGATGGTAGTGGCTTTCACCTTTGACAAAGATGGCGAAGGCAAACTGCACAGCCATCCGCACGTCCAGTCCACCTATGTGGAATCCGGTCGCTTTGCTTTCACCGTCGACGGTGTCGAAACCGAAGTCGGCCCCGGCGATAGCTTTGTAATTCCATCCCGCGCCGTTCACGGCTGCCGCTGCCTAGAAGACGGCCGCCTGGTAGACACTTTCACGCCGCGCCGTGATGATTTTCTTTGAAAAGGAACCTCCCCATGCTGAAATCTGAATCCCGCTACGCCATTGATCCTGCAACCACGAAAACCCTCGATACCGAAGGGCTACGCAGCCATTTTCACGTTGGCGATCTGTTTGCCGACGGTGAAATTCGTCTGGTCTATAGCCACTATGACCGCTTGATCCTTGGGTCGGCTGTTCCGGGCAAAGGTACGCTGACGCTGACTGACATGCCCGAAACCGGCACGAAGACGTTCCTGGAACGTCGTGAAATGGCTGTGCTGAACATCGGAGAAACAGGGACGGTCAAAGTCGACGGCGCTGCGTACGAATTGGCCAAAGGCGAAGTTCTGTATGTTGGTATGGGCGGTGGCGCTGTTGAGTTTTCTGGCGCTGGCCGTTTCTACATTCTGTCGGCCCCCGCGCACCAAACCTACCCAACCACGCACATCAAAGAATCTGATGCACGCCGCGTTGAAATGGGTTCGCGCGAGCAAGCTAATGAGCGCGTCATCATTCAAGTGCTGCACCCCGATGTTTGCAAAAGCTGTCAGTTGTTGATGGGGTATACCCAGTTCAAGCCGGGTTCATTGTGGAACACAATGCCTGCACACCGTCACGACCGCCGGATGGAAGCATATCTGTACTTTGACGTGGATCCTGATCAGCGCGTGTTCCACTTTATGGGTGAACCATCAGAGACACGCCACATGGTGATCGCCAACGAAGAAGCGATCATTTCTCCTCCTTGGTCGATCCACTGTGGCGCGGGCACTGGGTCTTATACGTTCTGTTGGGCGATGGCTGGCGACAACGTTGATTTCACTGACATGGATATGGTCGCGATGGGAGACTTGCGGTGAACCCGTTTGACCTCACTGGAAAACGCGCCCTTGTGACGGGCGCGAACACGGGCATTGGGCAGGCGATTGCGGTCGCCTTGGGGAATGCTGGGGCAGAGGTGGTCTGTGCCGGGCGTTCCGGTATGGATGAAACGCTCGCGATGGTCCCAAATGGGACCGCGCTGAAGCTAGACTTTGCTGATCCGATGGCCGCGACGGGCATCTTTGCGGATCAGCAGATCGATATTCTGGTGAATAACGCAGGCATCATCCGGCGGGATGACAGCGTCGATTTTTCCGAGGCTGACTGGGACGACGTCATGGACGTGAACCTGAAGGCTGTGTTCTTTACCTGCCAAGCATTTGCGAAGGCGGCATTGGCGCGCGGGACTGGCGGCAAGATCGTCAACATCGCATCGCTTTTGTCGTTCCAAGGGGGGATTCGTGTGCCGTCTTACACGGCGTCCAAGCATGGTGTCGCGGGCCTGACCAAGCTGATGGCCAACGAATGGGCCGCCAATGGCATCAACGTGAACGCATTGGCGCCCGGTTACATTTCGACCAACAACACCACCGCATTGCGTGCGGACGAAGAACGCAACAAAGCAATCCTTGACCGTATTCCTGCGGGCCGTTGGGGTGACGCGTCTGATATGGGCGGCGCTGCTGTTTTCCTAGCGTCTTCGGCTGCGAACTATGTGCATGGTGCTGTTCTAAACGTTGATGGAGGCTGGCTTGCCCGCTGAACCACATTTGCAGCGCTCAGGTACTCCGCGTCCTAAGGTGGGTATTGTTCACCTTGGACCGGGCGCATTTTTCCGGGCTTTCAATGCGCCGTTCACAGCAGAGGCAATGGAGAAATCCGGCGGCGACTGGGGCATTCTGACTGTCAGCCTGCGCAGCAGTGACATCCGCGACAAGTTAAAGCCGCAAGGCTGCGCCTATACAGCGGTAAAGCTGGCACCAGATGGCGCTGAATACACCGTGGTCGAGGTCATCGATGACGTGTTGGTTGCCCCTGAAAACCCCGAAGCCGTGCTGACGGCGATGGCGGACCCGCAGGTAAAGATCGTATCAACGACGATCACTGAAAAGGGATATTGCCACAACCCGGCGACGGGCGCGCTATTGATGGACCATCCCGATATTGTGCACGATTTGAGCCACCCAGAAGCGCCGCGTTCCGCAATTGGATATATCGTTCACGCATTGAACCGTCGGCGTTTGGCGGGGCATGCGCCCTTCACGTTGATGCCCTGTGACAATCTACCCACTAACGGGCCGCTGACACGCAGCGTAATTTTGGACTTTGCCCGTGCATTAGACCCCGAATTAGCGGAATGGATCACCGATAACGGGCGTTTCCCCGCGACAATGGTTGATCGGATCACACCAGCGACGACCCCCGTTGATATTGCGTCGCTTGCGACGGCCCAAGGGTACATCGACAACGCTTGCGTGATGCATGAACCGTTTCGGCAGTGGGTCATCGAAGATGACTTTGTGAACGGCGACCGCCCAGACTGGGGTGGCGTTGGTGCACAATTGGTCAGCGATGTTGAGGCGTTCGAGCTGATGAAACTGCGCTGCCTGAACGGCACTCATTCGACGCTGGCCTATCTTGGTTATTTGGCAGGATATGAAACGATCGCCGATACAGTTGCGGATCCGGCGTTCGCCAGCCTTATCAACTCACTGTGGAAAAACGAAATTACACCCACTGTTCCGCAGCCGGAAGGTGAGGATTTGTTGGCCTATTGTGCGGCTTTGCTAGAACGCTACCAAAACCCTGCGATCAGACATCGCACATGGCAAATTGCGATGGATGGTTCGCAAAAATTACCGCAGCGTTTGCTTGGTACCGTTGCCGATAATCTGGCCGCTGGTAGGGGTATTCCCGGGCTCGCACTGGGTGTCGCCGGATGGATGCGCTACGTCGGAGGTGTCGACGAAAAAGGTGCGGCGATTGAAGTGAAAGACCCGCTCGCTGATCAGTTGCGTGCCGCCTATGACAGCAGCGACGATCCAGAAGAAAAGGTGTTGGCCCTGTTGGCGATTAAGGAAGTTTTCGCGCCGGAACTGGCGGGCAATCCAGTTTTCCGCAGCGCCGTGACCGACGCATTCATGCGCCTGAGCCACGACGGTGCGCGGGCAATGGTTCAAGGGTTTAGCTAATGCAAGAAACTTGGCGTTGGTATGGGCCTTTTGACAAAATCACTCTGCCAGAGGTCGCGCAAACAGGCGCGACCGGCATCGTGAACGCCCTGCACGAAATCCCCTATGGCGAAGTTTGGAAGCCCGAGGCCATCAACGCACGCGCAGATGAAATTCGTGCCGCTGGGTTTGATTGGGCGGTCGTCGAAAGCCTGCCGATCCACGAACGGATCAAACGTGGCGAAGGCGATCTGACACAACTGTTCGCGAACTACCGTCAGTCGATGGCGAATTTGGCCGCGGCTGGTGTGCAGGTTATTTGCTATAACTTCATGCCGTTGCTTGATTGGACCCGCACAGATCTTGCCGCACCAGTTGCACGTGGCGGGACATGCCTGCGGTTCGAGGCGTACCGCATGGCTGCGTTTGAAATCCATATGCTGGGCCGGGCCGCTGCCGAAGACGATTATTCCGAAGACGTCCGACACCGCGCTGCGATTTGGTTTCAGCAGTCAACGCAGTCTGACCGTGACGCGTTGCTTCACGCGATTATGTCAGGGCTTCCGGGTGCTTACGACCGCTACGATGTAGATGGGTTGCGTGATGCGCTGACGTTATACGACGGCTTGGACCGCGATGCTTTGCGTGCGAACTATCGTAGGTTTCTTGACGAGATCATTCCAACCGCTGAAGACCTTGGTATGCGGTTTTGCGTACATCCTGATGATCCGCCGCGCGACATTTTGGGGTTACCTCGGATCGTGTCGAATGCGGCTGATATTGATTGGATCATGTCCGCTCATGACAGCAACGCAAACGGGCTAACGCTTTGCGCTGGATCGCTTGGCGCTAATCCCGGGAATGACGTTCCAGCGATAGCAGCTGCCCACGCTGACCGTATCCATTTCGCCCACCTGCGGAACGTTCGCAAAGACCCAGACGGCGCGTTTGAAGAAGCGGCACATCTGGAAGGCGATACCGATATGGTCGCACTGATCAAAGTGCTGTTGGATGAAGAAAAGCGACGCAAGTCCGAAGGTCGTGCTGATGCTTCAATCCCATTTCGCCCTGATCATGGACATGATCTGTTGTCTGACGCTGACCGCAAAACGCATCCGGGCTATCCGCTCATTGGGCGGTTGCGGGGGCTTGCAGAATTGCGCGGCGTGATTGCGGGATTATCGCACGTAGGTTAGGCGATTTCGTCTGCATCAATCGGTGACGAGCCCGCCCAACGATACCGCGACGGGCTCGCTCCGATGTATTGTTTGAACATCCGGCTAAAGAAATAGGGGTCCGAATAGCCGAGTTCGGCAGCGACCTCTTTCACCGACAGGCCCACGCCCAAACGGTTCACCGCAAACTCCATCCGCTTGAGTTCCCGGTACTTCTGTGGTGTCATTCCGATCCGATCTCGGAACGCACGGCGAAAGTAGTCGGGGTTGTAGGGGACAGCTGACAAGGCTTCGTTCAGTGCCCCGGCGCCTACTGGGTCGGCGGCTAAACGAGAAGCAGTTAGCATGATTTGTAGTGACAACTGGTCCTGATCGTGTTGCGGGCTGTTCGCGGTGCGCCATCCAATCAAAGCGTCGTCCAAAAACGCCAGCAGCAGAACCATAAATTGATGATGCGCGGCGATGGTCGTCGCCGTACCCTGCGGCGTATTGCGAAAATGCCGGACCAATGGTTCAAGAACGTCCCAATTGCTAAGCTTGACGCAACGGTGCAGATCCATCTGCCCCACAACATCCCCGCGCCCGAACAGTTCAAGTGAAAAGTGCTGTGCTACTCCGGTCAGCACCTCACCTGATCCGGTATAGCGCCCGCGAAAACGTTGATACGCCGGGATCAGCATCGCCATGCCCGGCTCAATCGCGACTTCTTCGTCATCCAAATCGTAAATTGCGGATCCGGTTAGGCAGATAATCAGGTCATGATCTGGGTTAATTTTGTCGATTTTCCAGCTGGGTGTGTGGTGCATTCGGATCGTCGTACGGGCTAATTTCAATGAAAATGCCTGTACTGGCATCGCAGAAAGCAAGGAATGTTCGGTTTTGTCCATCTTTTTATTGCATACTGTTCATTCAGGGACCTCTACTACCAGACTAACATAGCAGCGAGGAAGCAAATCGTCTGCAAGATTCGGCTGAATTTGCAGCAAGGGAGGAGCCTTACCCGCTGTTGCGCGTATGCGCGACGCGCGGGTTTGGGATTTGGCGCATGAATAATTCCGAACACGGGATCCCCGTGTCTATTGCCTATATTGGTGGCGGTTCGCTTAATTGGGCACCCAAGTTGATGGCTGACCTTGCGCAGGATACACGCCTTCGCGCTGAGGTTCGTCTTTATGATATTAACTGCGACGCAGCTGTTCAGAACGCAAAAATGGGCGCGAAGTTTGCTGGCGTTTCTGAAGGCGCATCAGCCAAATACACCGTCGCTGATTCTTTGCAGGATGCCTTGACCGGTGCAGATGTCGTTGTTGTTTCTATTTTGCCGGGCCAGTTTTCTGACATGGCGCAGGATATCGAAATCCCTGCAAGCTACGGGATCGCGCAAGCGGTCGGTGATACTGTCGGCCCGGGCGGATTTGTACGCGCCTTAAGGGCAATTCCGATGCTGGTTGAAATCGGCCAAGCCATCGCGGCCTATGCGCCGAATGCCTTTGTCTGCAACCTTACGAACCCAATGAGCGTGTTAACCGGAGCGCTTTATCACGCCTTTCCTGACATCAAATGCTGGGGCGAATGTCACGAAGTCACCAAGCTACGTAAACAGGTTGCGTGGATCGCCAATCAGTCCGAGGGCCGTGATCGTTGGACGCACCGTGATGTGCAGGTGAATGTCCTTGGTATTAACCATTTCACCTTTGTTGATCGGATCGCGTTGAATGGTCAGGACATGTTGCCTGCCTACCAAGACTTCGCGCGACGGCACATTAATTCAGGGTGGGTCGAGATCGAGCCGCATCCCGATGACGAACACGAAAGCTATTTTGGTGATCGCAGTAGGGTGAAGTTCGATCTCATGCGTCGTTACGGTATTCCTGCTGCAGCCGGCGACCGTCATTTGGCGGAATTCATGCCGCAAAGCATGTATCTAGCTGATCCCAAAGGGTGGGATTTTGGCCTCACGCCTGTAGATTATCGTATTCGCTATCAAGAACAGAAACGCGCCGCTGCAATGGCGCTTGCAAACGGTCAGGCAACACCAAAACCGTCACGGTCAGACGAGGCGTTGGTTGATCAAATCGCTGCTGTCATGGGGCAAGGGACCTATATTTCGAACGTGAACTTGCCAAACCGCGGTCAGATGGCAGGGCTTCCAGCTGGCGCGATTGTAGAAACGAACGCTGTCTTTTCGGGCCTTGAGATTACGCCAATGGTCGCGGGGCAATTACCGCAGGAATTACATGATGTCGTTGCAGACCACGCTGCGCGACAGTCGGGGCTTTTGGCTGCTGTCACTTCGGGCGATTACGCAGCATTATTCGATCTATTTCGAAGTGATCCTTTGGTTGCACCACTGGACGAAAGCCGTGCGCGGGCGCTTTATCGGGATATGGTGACCGCGACTGCGGCCTACCTTCCGAAGGAACTGGTAAAGGAGGCCGCGTAAATGGGTGGTGACAGTAGATATCTAGGGCTTTGGTATGTCGCGCCCTATGTCATCGGGTTGTTGTTGTTCACGGCGTTTCCGTTTGTCGCGTCCTTCTATCTTAGCTTTACCGACTACGATCTGCTGTCAAAGCCAGAGTGGACCGGCCTCGATAACTATCAAAAGCTGTTCACGCGTGACCGGACGTTCGACAAGTCGCTCAAGGTTACCTTGGCCTATGTGTTTATGACGGTGCCGCTAAAGCTGGCCTTTGCTTTGTTCATCGCGGTGATCTTGAATTACCGGCTGCGCGCGATTGGTTTATTCCGGACAGCGTTTTATGTGCCTTCGATCTTGGGTGGTTCAATCGCGATTGCGGTTTTATGGCGCTATATCTTTGCTGATACTGGCCTTGTGAACATGATGCTTGAAGGTGTCGGGCTGGAAGGTGTGAACTGGTTCGGTGATCCCGAAAACGCTTTGTTCACAATCAGTCTGTTGCGTTGTTGGCAGTTCGGTTCTGCGATGGTGATCTTTCTAGCCGCGCTTCAGTCAGTCGATAAATCCTTGTACGAGGCAGCGTCGATTGACGGCGCAAACAAGTGGCAATTGTTCCGCTATATTACCCTGCCGCTGATCACACCGGTCATCTTTTTTAACCTGATCATGCAGACGGTGCAGGCGTTCCAAGAATTCAACGGTCCCTACATCATCACCGAAGGCGGCCCGCTGAAATCGACCTATTTGCTGCCGCTCTATATCTACGACAAGGCCTTCAAAAGCTTTGATATGGGCTATGCGAGCGCGATCGCTTGGGTGCTTTTCGTAATCATTATGGTCCTAACTTTGATCGCCTTCTGGTCATCAAAAAAATGGGTCTACTACGCCGGCGACAAGAGGAGCTAAGCGCATGACAGCTATGCCACAAATCAGCGCAGATACCCTTGCGAATATGGAAAAACAGCGGCGTCGGGCACGCATATCTTCGACCTTTCGATATAGCCTGTTGATCATTGTCGGATTGATCATGGTTTACCCATTGGTCTGGATGTTCGGTGCATCATTCAAAACCAACACCGAGATCTTCTCGAGCCCTTCGTTCTGGCCAAAGGAACCCACTGTTCAGGGCTACATCGACGGTTGGAAAACATCGACGCCGTACACGTTTGCAAAGTTCTTTATGAACTCGATGATGATCATCATTCCGAAAATGATCGGGACAGCGATTTCATGTACATTGGTCGCCTACGGGTTCGCTCGGTTCGACTTTCCATTCAAAAAGATCATCTTTTCGACGGTGATAGCAACGCTGCTACTGCCCAACGTCGTGACGCGTATTCCACAGTACCTGTTGTTTCGTGACATCGGTTGGTTGGATAGCTTTCTGCCGCTGTGGGTGCCTTCGGCGCTGGCTGGCGATGCGTTCTTTGTCTTTATGCTGATCCAGTTCCTGAGGGCGATCCCGCGCGACATGGAAGAAGCTGCCCGCGTGGACGGTGCAAACACGTTGCAAACCTTGATCTACATCGTGGTGCCAATGCTGACGCCTGCGCTGATCTCGGTCTGTTTGTTCCAGTTCATGTGGACGATGAACGACTTTCTAGGTCCGTTGATTTACCTGTCATCGGTTGAAAACTATCCGATCAGCCTTGCGCTGAAACTGTCCATCGACACGACCGAGGCGTTCGCTTGGAACCAGATTCTGGCGATGTCCTGTCTGGCGCTCGCGCCGTCTCTGATCGTGTTCTTCATGGCACAAAAATACTTCATCGAAGGTATCTCTACCGGGGGGGTCAAAGGCTAATGGCTGAGCTGCAACTAAAATCCGTCGAAAAAATGTACGGCAATGGTTTCAAGGCGGTGCATGGCATCGACCTTGATGTCAAAGACGGTGAGTTCATGGTGCTGGTTGGTCCGTCAGGCTGCGCCAAATCCACGACACTGCGGATGATTGCAGGATTGGAAACCATTTCTGGCGGTGAAATTCGCATCGGCGACAGGATCATCAATGACCTGACACCCGGCAAACGCGGTATCGCGATGGTGTTCCAAAACTACGCGCTTTATCCGCATATGAAGGTTCGTAAAAATCTGTCCTTTGGGCTCAAGCTTAAGCGCAAGCCAAAGGATGAGATTGAAGCATCGACTGGCGAAGTTTCGGGCATTCTGGAGATCGACGAACTGTTGGATCGACTACCCAAACAGCTGTCTGGCGGACAAGCCCAACGTGTCGCCGTTGGTCGCGCGCTGATCAAAAGCCCAGAGGTGTTTTTGTTCGATGAACCGCTGTCGAACCTTGATGCGAAACTACGTGCTTCGATGCGTGTGCGGATCACTGATTTGCATAAACGGCTGCGCGACGAAGGTCGGCCAGCGACGGTGATCTACGTGACCCACGATCAGGTCGAGGCCATGACAATGGGCGACCGGATTTGCGTGATGAAAGATGGTCACATCATGCAGGTCGCAGATCCTGTGACGCTATATGAAAAGCCTGCGAACGCATTTGTCGCCGGTTTCATCGGTATGCCCGAAATGAACCTTGCCGATGCAGAACTAACGATCGATGGCACGCCAAGGCTAACGCTTGCAGGGCAGACGATATCTGCGCCTGCCGATTTGTCAGCGCGTTTGATTGCTGCGCCGGGTCCGGTAACGCTTGGTATTCGCCCACAGCACATGACCATCGAAACCGATGGCGCTGGCGACGCATTTTCCGGCGTTATTCACAACATTGAATTTATGGGACACGAGGTGAACGTTCACGTCACGATTGGTGACGCGGCATTTATCGCAGTCGTTCCAACCGAAAAATTTGATCTCAAATTACAGCGCGGTGATCGCGTAGGTCTGCGCCCTACAGGTGTGCAGATGCATATTTTCGACAGGGCCAGTGGGGAGAACGTGTCGCTGGCTGAATAAAAACGTCAAAGGGAGGAAACCAAATGACGCATATGAAGACACTTCTAGGGGTCGCGCTGACCTCGACTATTTTGGCCGGACCGGCCACCGCAGATGAACTCCGCATGAGCTGGTGGGGCGGTGATAGCCGTCACGCTGCGACCCAAGCTGCGCTTGAGGTTTGTGGTGCTAAGCATGGTCATACAATCAGCCCAGAATTCACAGGCTGGTCTGGTCACTTTGAAAAGGTCGTCACCCAAGTTGCTGGTGGCACCGAAGCCGACATCATGCAGATTAACTGGCCATGGCTACCAATCTTGTCTGCAGACGGCACTGGTTTTGCTGACATGAACCAACTGTCCGACACGATTGATCTGTCTAGCTGGGACGCTGCGCAAATCGATGCGGGCACAATGAATGGCGCGTTGAATGGTTTGTCCGTTTCGACGACAGGCCGCTTGTTTGTCTTCAACCCCGGCACCTACGCAAAAGCGGGTTTAGAGGTCCCAACAACTTGGGATGAACTGATGGCTGCGGGTCCGGTGTTTCGCGATCAACTGGGAGACGATTTTTATCCGTTCGAGGCCGCTGGCCTAGACGCTGCTTTGATCGTCACACTGTATGGCACCCAAAAAACGGGCAAGCCGTTGATCGACCCAACAACCAACGAGGTTATGTGGACCAAAGAAGAACTGATTGACGCGATCAAGATGTACCAAGCGATGGTCGACGCGCATGTGATCGAAGCTTGGCGTGATCGTGCGGCTGCAGGCAACGTTGCCTTGCACGAAAACCCACGCTGGTCACGCGGTGAAATCGCGGGCACTTACCAGTGGGATTCAACCTATTTCAAAATCTCTGATCCTTTAGATGAAGGCCAAGAGATTGTTTACACCGGTATCCTTTCCCAGGATGGCCAGCAGACCGAGGGCATCTATCGCAAGTCGTCGATGGTGTTCTCGATCTCGGCTAACTCGGACAAGCAGCAAGCCGCTGCCGAAGTCCTGAACTGCCTGCTCAACGAACCCGAAGGCGTGGCAGCAATGGGAACCGCACGTGGCGTCCCAAGTTCAAGCGCGGCTAAGGCCCTGTTGACGGACGCTGGCGCAATCAAACCAGAGCAAACAGCCGCACAGCAATTGGTGCTGGATGCCGAAGGCCCTGCGATCCACCCCTTCATGGAGCACCCAGATGTGCGTTCTGCGATGACCGATAACCTAGAGCTATTTGCCTACGGTGAAATCGACGCGGAAACAGCGGCTGATGATATGCTGTACGGCATCGAAGAAGCGCTCGCTGACATCAAGTAAATCGCTGGTGGCGCCGTGATCATACGGCGCCATCATCCCCAAAACCAAATTGGCTATCCCATGTCTGCAATTGAAATCATTGCCGTGACACCGCGCACGGCCACGGTACTGCTATCGCCGCAAGAGGTGCTTTACCATCTGGCAAAACCCGTGGCGTGGTCATTGGCAAAGGCTGGAAACGAGCCCGTACAAACGGGCGCGGCGACCTCGGTTGCGGCTTTTCTTGATGGGTTAGAGCCGGACACGAATTATGAATTTCGGACTGTGATGGGTGTGGCGACGTTTCAAACGCCCCCATGTGCAGGCCTTATTGACGTGACTGATTTTGGCGCGGCGAGCGACAATGCTGATAACGCGCCTGCATTTGCCGCCGCGATTAATGCGCTACCCAAAGGGGGAACGCTATATGTGCCGCCGGGTCGTTTCGTCGCAAAGCCGATATTTTTGCGCAGTGATATGACCCTGTATCTGGCGCATGGTACCGAGATCGCAGCCCCCGGCGACCGTGCTGATTGGCCAATTCTTCCTGCTTGGGGCGAAAATGGCGTTAATGTCGGTACTTGGGAGGGGCTACCCGAGGACAGCTTTGTGTCCCCGATCACGGCCATCGGATGTGATAATCTGACCATCACCGGGTTAGGTCGTATTGATGGTGGCGGTGATCGCGGTGACTGGTGGAGCTGGCCAAAAGAAACACGCGACGGTGCCCGGCGCCCGCGCACGCTGTTTTTGGCGCATTGTCGGAATGTCACCCTTAGCGGAATAACGGTCGCGAATTCGCCATCGTGGACGGTGCATCCGTTTCATTGCCAGAACCTGATGGCAGCGGCCATGTTTATCCAGAACCCACCCGACAGTCCAAACACCGATGGGTTCAACCCCGAAAGCTGTGTTGATACCCAGATCGTCGGATTGCGGATTACGGTTGGTGACGACTGCATCGCGGTAAAGGCTGGTAAGCGCCAAAAAGGCGATAACCGCCATCTTGCACCTACTGCGCGGTTAAAAATCAGCAATTGCCTGATGGAACGCGGACATGGCGCGGTTGTCTTAGGCTCAGAGATGAGTGGCGATATCACCGATGTCACGATCACCCGCTGTACCTTTGACGGAACAGACCGGGGCGTTCGGATCAAGACCCGGCGTGGACGCGGTGGTAAGATCGCGCGCGTCGCGCTTGATATGGTTCATATGCAAAACGTTGCGACGCCTTTGGCGGTGAATGCTTTCTATTTCTGTGATCCCGACGGGCGAAGCGACGCCGTGCAATCGCGCGAACCAGCACCGGTTGACGACACGACGCCGTTGATCACGGACATCACGCTAAAGAACGTCATCGCAAAGGGTGTGCAGCATGCCGCCGCTGCTTTGCTTGGGTTGCCAGAGGCTCCGATCACCGGAATTTCTATTGAAGGGTTCTGGGTGTCCTACGACCCCGATGCCACGCCGGGTGTTCCGTTAATGGCTAATAATGTCAGCCCCGAACGACACGCCGGAATTATCACCGAATTTGCCAGGTTGGACGGCGACCTGACGCTTCTTTCGCCAGAGGATATGTAGCCATGCTCACCGAATACTTTGATGCATACGCCAGAGATCACCAGTACTATAAAGGTGGATCATGGTGCTATGAAGACGGGCTTGTCTATCGTGGCCTAGAGGCGATGCATCAGGCGACGGGCGAAGACCACTGGCTTGATCATTTGAAACGATTGGTCGACGGTCAACTGACAGACGCGTCGCTGCCTGTTGGCTATGATCCGTCCGAATACAACATCGATCACATCCTGTCTGGTCGTGCCTTGGTTTATTTGCACGAGCAAACAGGTGATCCAAAATATATGACCGCTGCTGACTATCTTGCGCTACAGCTAAAGCACCATCCGCGCACGATGTCTGGCGTTTACTGGCACAAGCTCCGGTATCCTTGGCAGATTTGGTTGGACGGTTTGTACATGGGGCCAACCTTTCAAGTTAAATATGCAAAGGCCATTGGCGATCAGGCCATGGTTCAGGATTCACTTACACAAATTGCGACAGCCCTTACCGCGACGCGTGACGAAAAGTCGGGCCTATATGCCCACGCCTATGACGAAGTGCGGATGCAGCCATGGGCGGACAAAGAAACCGGGCATTCACCTGCATTCTGGGCACGTGCGATTGGTTGGGTCGCGATGGCCTTGGTCGATGTCGCGGAAATGGTGACCGAACAAGAGTTCGCTCCACTTCGCCAAGATACGATCACTCTGCTGGAAACGATCTATGATCTGCGGCAGCCTGGTGGGCTGTGGCTACAGGTTATTGATCGCCCGGATCTAGAAGGGAACTATCAAGAATCATCTGCTTCGGCGATGTTTGTCTATGCGTTGGTTAAGGCCTCTCGGCTGGGTATCATGCCTGCAAAATACGACGGCCTCATCGATACCTTGCTTGAACAAACGGTGCGAAAACGTAGCGATGGGGAGCTTGAAATGTATGACATGTGTTGGGTTGCCGGGCTTGGCCCGTTCGAGGGACGTTACCGCGATGGCAGCGCCGAATATTACATCAGTGAACGTATCTGTACGGACGATCCAAAAGGCGTGTCGCCATTAATGACCGCCTTTGCTTTGTCGCTCGACGTCAAAAAGGCGCGCGCTTTTGGCTAGAGAGCTTCGACCGCAACTGACCAAAGCACATGCCGACGCATATTCTGCCGAGAACGTGCTGCGTTATAGCGGTACGGCGGGGAGCGAAATATCGGACCCGTGGTTTCCGTGGCAAGACGCGTTTATGGCAGGGCAACAGGAGGTCAAGCCAGACTACATCGCGACGCCGGAAACGGGCCTTGCAGCGGTGATTAACCTTGCCATCACAAACTGCGCTGGCCGTGATCGCATCTATATCGGGGTGAAACCCGGCGAATATGTCGGCCCGGTTTATATTCCTGAGTGCAAGTGGCAGGGCCATGATGTGCCGATCACTTTGTTTGGGATGCATCCAGATCCACGTAGAACGGTGCTCGCGGCCAACGTTGATGCCGAAATGCCGGGGACAGAGTATCGAGATCGCTTTGCTAGGATATTCGTTGGTCATGCGCCTGACATTCTGGCGATCTTTGAAAGGATTGCAGGTCGCGACAAGATTACGACGGCGAACGCTTCGGTGTTACGAGTCGAAAATGATGGGTGTCAGCTGCGTCATCTGACGTTGAAAAACACCTATAACGCTGACCGTTTGCCGCAAGGTCCAGATGACAGCGGCGTAACCCGTGCGGCGTTCCAGCAAAGCACCGGGCAACACCAAGCAGTTGCTTTATTGGTCGCAGGCGCAGACCGCGTACACTGTCAAAACCTGCATTTAGATAGCTATCAAGACACGCTTTATCTTAAATCCCTGGCTGCTTTCACGACGTCACGGTCGTATTTTAAGGGCTGCAAAATATCTGGCGATGTTGATTTTATCTTTGGGCAAACGACCGCGTATTTTACGGACTGCACAATCGTGTCTCGCGGCTCACGTGCGCCGCATGCTTGGGTCGCCGCACCCAGCACGAACATACGTACGCCATTTGGTTTTGTGTTTAACACCTGCATTTTTACGCATGACGGCAGTACGAATGCGCTGAAAGGCCAGTTTAGTCTTGGACGGCAATGGTTCGAGGGCGTGCGCGCCACGCCCTATGGCACATCACCCTTGGCGGGCTACGCATGCGATTTGGGAACCGTGTCTGATTATGACGAACCGCACGGAACCATAAGTCGCGCCACGCTCGAGGCGGTTGGAAAATGTGTTATCCTGCGATCAAAGATCGGTGCCCACATCAATTCTGCCGCACCTTGGGATGATTGGAATGGCGGTACATTTGACCGAACGGGTGTCTATACGCCCGGCGTTTGGAATCCTCGGTTCCGCCCGGTTCAGTTTAGCGTTGGTGATCTGCAATCAGAGATTGGCGATTGGCTGGAAGAACAGGGTGTCGAGCTGTCAGATATTTCGCCTGATACTGTGTTGCTCGCTGAATTCGACAATCATGACCTTTGATCTAGCCGCGCCTCAAGCTGCGCAAGAACACGCCGCACCGCAGGGCTAGGGTCTGAATTGCGCCGTTGGATTAGGGAATAGGCACCAACTGTCATATCGTGTGCTACGTCCAGAACACGAACATTGCTGCCCAGCTTAGATGGGTTAGTGAACAGCTCTGCCACGGATCGCGCGATGGGGGTGATCGCATTGGTATCGCTAATCAGCCCAAGGGTCAGCAGCAGCGATGACGTGCTTAGCACCTTTGCCGGGGGCTCAAGTTCATGTTCCAGAAGGTATGTCTCAGTCGCCATTCGCATGAGGCCGTTTTGGGCCTGCATGATCCAGTCGTAGGCCAAACAGTCCTTTAGCGTTAAGTCCGTTTTTCGAAGAAGGGGATGACCTTCGCGCACAACAAGCGCGATGGGCTCTGGTCCGATCTTGCGCATGGTGACAGCGCTTGGATCAGTATTTCCAAGAATACGACCAAGATAAAAATCCAGATCATGCGCAAGCAGCGCCTCGGATAGTTTGTCGGAGGTATCAACAAGCACATCAAATTCGATGTCTGGATAGGTGACACGCAGTTCGCGCACGATGGGCAAAATCAATTCAAGGCCGGGTCCGGTCACCGTTCCGATACGCACGATACCACGTGCGCCGGTGTTGATCAGGTTGATCTCGTCAAATGCATTGTCCAGTTCTTGCAGCGTGGTCCGTGCCCGCGCTGCGAGCAATTTGCCTGCTTCGGTCAAAACAACGCCGCGCGGATGTCGTTCGTACAGCTTGCAGTCTGACGTCTTTTCAAGCTCGGACAGTAGGCGCGAGGCGGCAGGTTGCGTCATGCCAAGCTGTGTTGCCGCAGTAGAGATTTGGCCAGAGTTTTCGACCGCAACAATCAAGCGAAGCTGAGAAAACCGTAAGCCACGTTGAATAAGGCGCGCTGATTGGCTCGTGTCGTTCACGTCGACTGCTCCATTGGATATATCAAGATGGTTATATCTAATGGCGAATTACTGATTTGATTGCAATGACGATGCTTGCGATTGTTCGCCTCGCACTACGTATGGTGGGACGGTGTATTGGGACCGTGCGGTAGGGCGACACGATACTGCATCACGAGGAATGGTCGGTTTTGATCACGGCTTGATGCACCAGGGAGGAAAATATGACTGGTTTTAAGACAATTATCGCTACCACTGCGTTGGTGGCATTGGGTTCGAGCGCAATCGCGCAGGACGCAGGTTATGTTGGTATCGCGATGCCAACGAAATCATCTGCACGCTGGATCGCAGATGGCGAAAACATGGTGCAGCAGTTTGAGGCAGCCGGGTACGAAGTTGATCTGCAGTACGCAGAGGATGACATCCCTAACCAGCTTGCTCAGATCGAAAACATGATCACCAAAGGTGTTGATGTTCTGGTTATCGCTGCGATTGACGGCACGACATTGTCGAATGCGCTGGCGAATGCCGCAGCGTCCGATATCGAGGTCGTGGCATATGATCGTCTGATCCGCGACAGCGGCGACGTCAGCTATTACGCGACATTCGATAACTTTAAGGTTGGTGTGCAGCAGGCGACGACAATCGTTGACGGACTTCAGGAACGCTTTCCGGATGACAAACCGTGGAACGTTGAACTGTTCGGCGGTAGCCCCGACGATAACAACGCTTACTTCTTCTATGACGGTGGAATGTCGGTTCTTCAGCCTTTGATTGACTCTGGTGATATCGTGATCCAGTCCGGCCAGATGGGCATGGATACTGTCGGCACATTGCGTTGGGATGGTTCCGTTGCGCAGGCACGTATGGATAACCTGCTGTCTGCAAACTACACCGATGCAAAGGTTCACGGTGTCTTGTCACCCTATGATGGTCTGTCCATCGGTATCCTTTCTTCGCTGAAAGGCGTGGGCTATGGATCAGGCGATATGCCGATGCCAATCGTGTCTGGTCAGGATGCCGAAATTCCTTCGGTGAAATCCATGATCGCAGGCGAGCAATACTCGACGATCTTTAAGGATACCCGCGAACTGGCCCGTGTCACCGTTGGTATGGTCGAAGCCCTGTTGAATGATGGCGAGCCTGAAATCAACGACACGACGACCTATGACAACGGCGTGAAAGTGGTGCCGTCCTACCTGCTAGAGCCGGTCGCGGTCACGGTTGATAACTGGGAATCTGTATTGATTGACGGTGGTTATTACACTGCTGACCAGATCGAATAAACTCCGGTCCCGTGACGGCGGGTGATGTCTATACCTGCCGTCAGTTTGGTTCCCGCCCCGTCCCCTATTTCTCGGCGGGAACCACCTATTCTAGCTCAGACGAGAGCCAATCGAATGTCTACAATTCTAGAAATGCGCGCGATCACCAAGGAATTTCCGGGTGTAAAGGCGCTTGATCAGGTGAGCCTTTCGGTGGCCGAGGGTGAAATTCATGCCTTGGTCGGCGAAAACGGTGCCGGAAAATCGACCCTAATGAAGGTGCTTTCAGGTGTTTACCCACATGGCACCTACACGGGTGACATTGTTTATGACGGTCAGGTCAAAAGTTTTGGCAGTATCCGGGATAGCGAAGACGAAGGTATCATCATTATCCACCAAGAGCTGGCGCTGGTGCCGCTTTTGTCGGTGGCAGAAAACATCTTTCTGGGTAACGAACGCGCCAACCGTGGCGTGATTGACTGGCGTGGCACCCGCAAAGGTGCCGCCGAAGTTTTGGCCCGCGTCGGATTAGACGAACACCCAGATACGATTGTCGACAACCTAGGCCTAGGCAAACAGCAACTGGTTGAGATCGCAAAGGCCCTGTCTAAAAACGTCCGCCTATTGATATTGGACGAACCAACATCGTCCCTGAACGAGACCGACAGTGAAAAGCTGTTGGACCTGCTGCTAGAGTTCAAATCGCGGGGCATTACCTCGATCTTGATCTCGCATAAACTGAACGAGATTTCCCGCGTTGCCGATACGATTACAGTGATCCGCGACGGTGCCGCTGTCTCGCGATTGGATTGCAGTGCGGGCATCAGCGAAGACGACATTATCCGCGATATGGTTGGTCGGTCGCTTGATGACCGCTACCCGCCGCGCATCCCACACGCCCGCGATGAGATCGCGATGGAGGTCAAGAATTGGTGCGTCACGCATCCGCTTCATGCCGAACGCGAAGTCGTCAAAGACGTGTCGTTTTATGTAAAAAAGGGTGAGGTTCTTGGTATCGCTGGCTTGATGGGCGCTGGCCGTACCGAATTGGCGATGTCGCTATTTGGACGCAGCTATGGTGCCCACATACGTGGCGAGGTGTCGATCAACGGTGCGGCCGTGCATCTGCCCAATGTGCGCAGCGCGATTAACGCGGGGCTGGCATATGCGACCGAAGATCGAAAAACCTATGGTTTGGTGCTTGATGATACGATCCGGCGCAATGTCCCCTTGGCCGACCTTGAAGGGGTTGCGAACGGGATCGTAGTGAACAACGCCAAAGAAGTAGCTGTTGGAAACCAATATCGTGACCGATTGAATATCAAGTCCAGCTCGATTGAGCAGGAAACGGTGAACCTTTCGGGGGGCAATCAACAAAAGGTCGTTTTGTCCAAATGGCTGTTTTCCGACCCTGATGTGCTGATCCTTGATGAACCTACACGGGGCATCGATGTTGGCGCGAAATTCGAAATTTACACGGTGATCCGCGAACTGGCCGCATCAGGCAAAGCGATCATCGTTATCTCTTCTGAATTGCCCGAACTGCTGGGCATCACCGACCGACTTTATGTCATGAACGAAGGCCGCTTTGTTGGCGAAATGCCGACCGAAGACGCGTCACAAGAAAAAATCATGGCCACCATCATTAAATCAGGGGACCAGGCATGACCCAGGCAACCACGAATACCACCAACGATCAGCCCAAGATGGAGGTCAAATCAAGTTGGTCATTCCTACGCAGTCACATGCGCGAATATGGGATTCTGTTTGCGCTTGTCGCGATCATGATCTTCTTTCAGATCACGACTGACGGCATTTTGCTAAAGCCGGTAAACCTGACCAACCTGATCCTTCAAAATTCATACATCATCATCATGGCCGTGGGCATGTTGTTGGTCATTGTGGCGGGCCATATCGACCTGTCCGTCGGGTCCGTTATGGGGTTTGTCGGTGCGCTGGCCGCTGTGATGATCGTGAATTGGGATATCCCTTATCCGATTGCCGCCGTGCTTTGCCTGATTGCAGGTGGGATCATCGGTATGGCCCAAGGTTTCTGGATCGCCTATCTACGCATTCCATCGTTTATCGTGACTTTAGCGGGGATGCTGGTGTTTAAGGGGCTGACACTTTGGCTGCTCGCCGGTCAATCCGTCGGCCCGTTTCCCAAGCAGTTTCAGCTAATCGCGTCCGGATTCATCCCTGACCTGTTCAATGGTGAAGATCTGAACCTGTTCTCTCTTTTCTTGGGGGTACTTGTTGCACTTGTCATTGTCGGATTGGCCGTGCGCAGCCGCATGGAGGCCACAAAGACAGGCAGTGTCGAAGAACCATTTGTATTCTTTGCCGCCAAGAATGGTCTGATCTTTATCGCGCTTATCTACATGAGCTGGCTGATGGCTGACTTTCGCGGTTTGCCCAATGTGTTCATCGTTATGGCGCTGTTGATTGCGGTTTATTCCTTCATCACGTCTCGGACGACGATGGGGCGCCGGATTTATGCGATCGGCGGAAATGAAAAGGCGGCGATGCTGTCCGGTATTAACAGCAAAAAGCTGACCTTCTTTACGTTTGCCAACATGGGCGTACTGGCGGCGCTGGCTGGTCTGGTTTTTGCCGCGCGTCTTAACACGGCGACACCCAAGGCGGGTCTTGGTTTTGAACTAGATGTGATCGCGGCTGTCTTTATTGGCGGTGCGTCGATGGCGGGTGGCGTTGGTACCGTCGTAGGTGCCGTGATCGGTGCCTTTATCATGGGTGTCATGAATAACGGTATGTCGATCCTAGGGATCGGCATTGACTGGCAACAAGTCATCAAAGGCCTCGTGCTTTTGGCTGCGGTTGTCTTTGACGTTCTCAACAAGAAGAAAGGCTAATCAGATGCTGATTTCACAATACCGCAAAGCTGATGGTCGTATTCAGGTTGTCGCCCGCGACGGGACAGAGGCGTTCGAAGTAAAATCGGATCAATCGCTGTATGAAATGGCGATTGATTGCGCCGCAAACGGTTCCACACTGCATACACATATTTCCGATGTCGGTTTGGGTGCTGCTGTTGATCTTGAGGCGTTATATGCCGAAGGTCGTTTGCTGCCGCCTTTGACCCATTCGGACGCGGCACATCTGCATCTAACAGGCACGGGCTTGACCCACCTTGGGTCTGCGTCAACCCGTGCTTCGATGCATGCCAAAGCGGACGAAGAAACGGATTCGATGAAAATGTTTCGCATGGGTGTCGAAAGCGGCAAGCCTGATGCCGGGCAGGTCGGCGGGCAGCCTGAATGGTTCTACAAAGGCACAGGTGCAGCATTGGTTTCACCGGGTGCGCCATTAGTATCACCGTCATTCGCGTTGGATGGTGGGGAAGAGCCAGAACTAGCTGGGCTCTACATTATCGGTGCCGACAGCACGCCGTTCCGCTTGGGCTTTGCGCTGGCGAATGAATTTTCGGACCACGTGACCGAACGCCAAAACTATCTATACCTTGCGCATTCTAAGCTGCGGCCCTGTTCCGTTGGCCCAGAGATGTTGGTCGGCGATTTGCCCAACAGCGTGGAAGGTACCAGCAAAATTACCCGTGGCGACGACGTGCTCTTCGAAAAGCCGTTTCTATCAGGCGAAGCAAACATGTCGCATACCATTGCGAACCTCGAACACCACCATTTCAAGTACGACGTGTTTCGCCAGCCCGGTGATGTGCATGTGCATATGTTTGGCACGGCGACCCTGTCGTTTGCCGATGGCATCGTTCCCCAAGATGGCGATGTGTTCGAGATAAGCGCGCCAGCCTTTGGACTACCGTTAAGAAATGCACTTTCCACCACCCCTGCGGTTAACGGCGCTGTCGCCGTCCGCAAACTATAGGAGCCGTCATGACATTTATTCCCGCTGAATGGCCCCGCAAGCTGCGTTCTCAAGAATGGTATGGTGGCAATTCGCGCGATAATATTTACCACCGTGGTTGGCTGAAAAACCAAGGTTACCCGAATGACCTTTTCGACGGGCGGCCCGTTATTGGTATCTTGAACACGTGGTCTGAATTGACCCCATGTAACGGTCACCTTCGTGAACTGGCCGAAAAGGTAAAAGCCGGGATTTGGGAGGCAGGCGGTTTCCCTGTCGAGGTTCCTGTCTTTTCTGCGTCTGAGAACACTTTCCGACCCACCGCAATGATGTACCGTAACCTTGCTGCGATGGCGGTTGAAGAAGTTATGCGCGCACAGCCGATTGACGGTGCAGTGCTTTTGGTCGGATGTGACAAGACAACGCCTAGCTTGATGATGGGTGCCGCCAGCACAGACATTCCATCCATCGTTGTGACGGGCGGGCCAATGCTGAACGGTTGGTTCCGGGGTGAACGCGTCGGATCGGGCACAGCGCTTTGGCAAATGTCCGAAGACATCAAAGCCGGAAAAATGTCCCAAGAAGATTTCCTTGAAGCAGAACAAGCCATGAGCCGTTCATCGGGTTCATGTAACACGATGGGTACCGCCTCCACGATGGCATCAATGGCCGAGGCGCTGGGCATGGCCCTGTCAGGGAACGCGGCAATTCCCGGCGTTGATAGCCGCCGCAAGGTGATGGCACAGATGACGGGTCGGCGGATCGTGCAGATGGTAAAAGATGACCTGAAACCATCGGATATTTTGACCAAAGAAGCGTTTGAAAACGCTATCCGCACCAATGGCGCAATCGGCGGTTCGACCAACGCAGTGATCCACCTTCTCGCGCTTGCTGGTCGGGTCGAAGTTGATCTGACGCTAGATGATTGGGATCGTTGCGGACGTGACGTGCCGACGATTGTGAACCTGATGCCATCTGGAAAATACCTGATGGAGGAATTCTTTTATGCAGGTGGTCTGCCAGTTGTTTTAAAACGCCTGGGCGAGGCAGGGTTGTTGCACAGAGACGCTCTGACTGTATCCGGTGATGCTATCTGGGACGAAGTCAAAGAGGCGACCAACTGGAATGAAGACGTTATTCTGCCCGTCGAAAAGGCGCTTGCCGCGTCTGGAGGGATTGCCGTGCTGAAAGGTAATCTTGCACCCAATGGTGCAGTGCTAAAGCCGTCCGCCGCCAGCCCGCATTTGATGAAACACCGTGGTCGCGCCGTCGTGTTCGAGGACATCGACGACTACAAGGCCAAGATCAACGATGATGCGCTGGATATCGACGAAAACTGCGTGATGGTCCTAAAAAACTGCGGGCCAAAGGGTTATCCCGGTATGTCCGAGGTCGGCAACATGGGACTACCGCCCAAGGTGCTGAAAAAGGGCATCACCGATATGGTTCGTATCTCTGACGCGCGCATGTCTGGCACCGCCTATGGTACCGTTGTTTTGCACACAACGCCCGAGGCTGCAGCGGGTGGTCCGCTGGCCGTCGTTCAGAACGGAGACATGATTGAACTGGACGTCGCAGCGCGGCGGGTTCACCTTGATATCAGCGACGAAGAATTGGCAACACGACTGGCTGCGTGGCAAGCTCCCAAGAATAGTGTGGTCGGCGGCTACACACGGATGTATCTCGACCATGTCGAAGGTGCGGACACTGGTGCGGACTTTGACGTTCTAAAAGGACAACGTGGAAACGAGGTACCCCGTGACAGCCACTAAGATTGCCATTCTAGGCGTGGGCAAAATTGCTCGCGATCAGCATATTCCAGCGATTGCTGGTAACGAAACGATGGAGCTTGCCGCGACCGTCAGCCGCTCCGGCGGTATTGATGGCGTGGATAACTATGCTGATATTGACGCGTTGATTGCGGGGCGTTCGGATATCGCCGCGCTATCGCTGTGTATGCCGCCGCAGCCACGCTATGACATTGCAGTAAAGTCGCTGATGGCTGGCAAGCACACGATGCTGGAAAAGCCACCGGGTGCGACAGTGTCCGAGGTTCTGAAGCTTGAAAAACTGGCCAAGGCAAAGGGCGTGACCCTATTTGCGACGTGGCATTCGCGTTACGCTGCTGGCGTCGCTGCCGCACGTGGTTGGCTGTCTGATCGGCAGATCAACTCGGTTCAAATCGACTGGAAAGAAAACGTGCGCCGCTGGCATCCCGGCCAAGACTGGATTTGGCAAGCAGGCGGTCTGGGCGTGTTTGATCCCGGCATCAATGCCTTGTCGATCATGACAGAAATCCTGCCGAACCCCGTGCACCTGACCGCATCGACGCTGTCGTTTCCGGAAAACCGTGCAACGCCAATTGCGGCTGATCTGACCTTTGCTGGACCCGCAGGGATGACTGTCAAAGCGGATTTCGATTGGCGCCAGGAAGGTCCGCAAACGTGGAACATCACCGTCGAAACCACCGAAGGCACGCTAAAGCTAACCGATGGCGGTGCGACGCTGGCGATAAACGGTGTGGCTCAGACCCTTCCAGAGGCGGGCGAATACCCCGGCCTTTATCACCGCTTTGCAGAATTGATCGAAGCAGGTCTTTCAGACGTGGACATTAGCCCGCTTTTGCACGTGGCTGACGCCTTCATGCTGGGTGACCGAAAAACAGTCGCGCCTTTTCATGAATGAACCCAAGGACCAACCATGACCGATACAACTCTTACCGGACAACATCTGATTGCTGGCGTTTGGACAGATGGCGGTGTGCCGTTCCAGTCTGATCCCGCGAGCGGCGAAGCAATGACCGTTCTTTGTGGCGGGCAAAGTGAAGTAGATTCCGCCGTGCAAGCGGCCGAAGAAGCGTATCTGACATATGGTTGGACCAGCCGCGAAACCCGGGCAGAGTTTCTTGAAACGATTGCCGAAGAAATCGACGCGCGTGGCGATCAGCTGACCGCCATCGGTCACACGGAAACTGGTCTGCCAGAGGCGCGGTTGCAGGGCGAGCGCGGCCGCACATGTGGTCAGCTTCGTCTATTCGCGGAGCATATCCGTAAGGGTGAGTATCTTGACCGACGTCACGATAGTGCACTGCCCGATCGTGCACCACTTCCGCGCCCTGATTTGCGCTTGATCCAACGACCAATCGGTCCGGTTGGCGTGTTTGGCGCATCAAACTTCCCACTCGCGTTTTCAACAGCAGGTGGTGACACGGCGTCTGCACTGGCCGCGGGTTGTCCAGTTGTGTTCAAGGGCCACCCCGGGCACCCCGGTACTGGCGAATTGGTTGCTCGCGCGATTGACGCGGCAATAAAACGGACTGGCATGCCCGCTGGCACATTTGGTTTCGTGCAATCCAACACGAACGAAGCGGGTGAGGCATTAGTTCGCCATCCGCTAATCCGCGCGGTTGGTTTTACTGGGTCGTATGGCGGCGGTAAGGCGCTGTTCGATATCGCAATGTCACGCCCTGAACCTATCCCGTTCTTTGGTGAGCTTGGTGCGATCAACCCCGTGTTCGTGATGGACAACGCATTGGCCAAACGCGGCGATGAAATTGCCAAGGGCTGGGCAGCATCGCTGACCATGGGTGTGGGACAATTCTGCACCAACCCCGGCGTTGTGATTTTGACGGCAGGCGATGCGGCAGAACAATTCGCATCGACAGCCGCCGCCGCCTTGGGTGATGTCGCACCTCAAGTCATGCTGACCGATGGAACTGCTGCTGCCTATGGGCGCGGCGTGCAGGCCTTGGCGGATGCTGGTGTCGCGACCGCGCTGAACACTCCCGCTGACGCCCCCGCGCGATGCGCCGCCCCTGCCGCGTTCCGCGTGTCCGGTGCTGATTGGCTTGCGCATCCTGAGCTTGCGCATGAAGTATTTGGACCAGCAGGCATTCTAATTTTCGCCAACGACGCCGCCGAAAGGCAAAAAATAGTAACCCAGCTCCATGGTCAGCTTACTGTCACGCTGCAAATGGAAGACGCCGACACAGATGCGGCACGCTCACTCATGCCGATCTTTGAACGCAAAGCAGGGCGAATACTGGTGAACGGTTTCCCAACCGGGGTCGAAGTGGCCGATGCTATGGTTCACGGCGGGCCGTTCCCAGCCTCTACGAATTTCGGGGCAACCAGTGTTGGAACCATGGCGATCCGTCGCTTCGTACGACCAGTTTGTTTCCAAGGAATACCAGATGCACTGCTACCCCCTGATTTACAGGGTTAAAACAGTATGACTTCGAGAAGTCCGGCGCCTGTTTCATAGCTTTCTGTAAGCCCGGCCTGTTACAGAGCCAAGCGACAAACTGCGAAAATTGCGTGCACCCGGGGAATGCAGACCAGATTGAGATCTGGTGGACGTACGTCCGCTTAGTGGTTGGCTAGAGATGACAGTGTCATATCGGTCTGAGACTTTTTGTATTGTGTTACGGCCCATCTACACCTGCAATAGCCCCTTCGTTGAAGACGCTGGGTGAAGATATCGCCGAAGAGCTGGAATATGTCCCTGGCTGGTTTGTCGTAAACCGGATGATCCGTCCGCATATGGCCTGCGCCTGCTGCGAGGCAATCGTCCAGTTACCGCTGCCGTCGCAACCGACTGAGCGCGGCGGGCCGGGTCCAGGACTTTTGGCGCATGTGTTGGTTAGCAAATACGCGGATCATCTGCCGCTCTACCGCCAGTCATAAATGTATGCCGGTGAAGGTGTTGATCTCAATCAATCTACTCTGACCGATCAGGATGGCTGTTCGAGTGCCTTGCTGGTACCTCTTGCTGACGCCATTGGCCGAATGTTCCGCTGAGGCGTGGCCATCTCTGCTAATGATACGCCCGTCAAAATGCAAGCACCGGGGAATGCGAAGACCAAGACGGCGCGGGTTTGGAACTATGTCCGCGATGAACGACCATGATCTGGATCGTGGCCACCCTGCGCATGGTATCCGTTCACCATCGATCGTTGAAGAAGACATCCGCCGGATCGCGGATCTTTATGCCGTCGAGAAAGAAGCGCGTGGCAAACCTTCCGAAGAACGTGTTGTCATCCGTCAGGAAAGGACAAGACTAATCTTCCATGACCTGAAGGTCTGGTTACTTGCGCAGTTGCCAATCATATCGGGCACGTCGCCGCTGGCCTAAGCCATCCGCTATTCTCTTGGGCGTCCGCAAAAGTCACGGGGCTATCTGGCCCATGGCTTTCTGGAAGCGGGCAACAACGCCGCCGAGCGCGCCGTCAAACCTTTCGCCATCGGCCGCAAAATTGGTTGTTTGCAGGCTCACAAGGCGGCTGTAAAGCCTTGGCCAGCGCTTACGCTCATAGTGCCACAACACATGATGAGACCAGAGTTGCGTAAGCGCCCGCCGCTTGTCCAGCAAATCCGAGCGAGCATCTTCTTTCAGCCAAACCTATCCAAGCTCATTTTCACTCACTTTTTCAAGATCTTCAATGTATAGTGTTCAATATACTGTAGTCTCTCGATGTTCATTCCATACTCCGAATTCCCTGTATTGGCGGAAGCAGTAAGCGATTGGTCATGAGACGACGCAATGGTTAAGGGCAGTTTCAAACGATGCCATTGGTTTCCTGAATAATTGTTCTTTAGGCGTGCGATAAATTCACTGTCGGAGCCAAACCGAACTTCTTCCCAGCGACCAGATTCGGATACGACTTTTTGTCGACGAAACACTAAGGAAGATGGATTTAATCTCTGGATAGGGTACACTTCCTTGCGGCCGAAAACTCCATCATTTCCAACCCTTACAAGATCTGCAAGCGTAAATACGATATTAGAGTCTTCAATTAGTGGTGTGATCTGTCTTTCTATCCTTTCTGGGTGAGCAAAGTCATCAGCGTCATTTACCGTAAAAAACTCACCTTGGGCTGCATCTAAGCCAATATTTCTGGCTACATAGGCGCCACGATTACGCACTAATCGGATGTACTTAATTCTGTCATCGTGCCTAGCCATTTCAGTCACAATGCCTTGGGTTTCATCAACCGACCCATCGTCTACGATAATTAGTTCTATGTTCGTATAGGTCTGATTCATCAACGATCTGATGGAATGAAATATCCACTTCTCAGCTTGATAGGCAGGCATTACGATTGACACTAGAGGACCTGTCGGCGAGCTAGGCGTTTCCGGAGTGGTGAGGTTTTGTACTGTAGGCGGCTTACAAGTATCCAGCAGCCTTAGTGTCTTGAGGCCAGAGGCTTCAAGATGCGAGTTTAGATGCAAGAGTTTTAGGCGGGGATCACTTTCGATGTTCGCTAATATTAGATGGTAGCAATCGACAAGATCCTTTTTGCGAGGATGCTTGCCGCGTAGTATCTGGGCCTTCGCTTGGGCAAAATCCCCAATCTTGAATAGAAGGGCAGCTTTTAGGGCATAATTGCCTTTGATTTTTGAAAGTAACGACAACGATAGCTTTGGATCATATCTCGAGACACCACGCGCGGCTTCAATCAACAGGGTTTTGTTTTGTTGAAGTGACGATATCCCATACTCGATGGTATCTAGGCATTTTTGTTGACGCCCCTGTGCCGCGTAGGATACGGCCAACGCAACCGTTTCGCGTGCTGTTTGTGGGTCGGATGCACCATCGGTGGCCGACAGATAGCAGCCTAGCCGAAATAAGCAGTAACGTTGGTCTGCTCCTTTCATCCACTGTTCCTGATTGGAGACGCGCAGCGCACTTATGAAATCGCTACGGTGCAAATGTCTCTTGAATTGCCACAGCTTTCGGGCATTAACGGCAGATTTCAGTTGTTGTGAACGTATACCTAAAGAATTTTTGATCACGATTAGGACCTTAGCCAATAGTATATGGACGCAGCGCTAGACTTGCTGTCAAGGAAGAATTTGGCCCTGTCTCGCTGATATTTGGCAAATTTCTGTTCACTCGAGCATAACACTTTGACTACGCGACGTTCTAGTGGACGCGATGAAATACTGGCAACGTCTATGGCTTCGCCGTGACGTTTCTCATTGCTCGAGGCGAGTTTCGCACCAGCCTCTTCGGCAATCTTGGTCAGGGCAGTTGTTTCGTCAAATCGTGCCTGCCGTTCAGCATCGCGTTCAGCTTTTGTGGCTGCAACCTGTGCTTGCAAGTTTTCTGAGGCGATGGTTAGGGCAGTTGTCTCATCGAAACGCGCCTGTCGTTCAGCGTCACGTTCAGCCTCAGTGACTGAGATCTGTTCACGCAAGTTTTCTGAGACGATGGTTAGGGCAGTTGTCTCATCGAAACGCGCCTGCCGTTCAGCATCGCGTTCAGCCTCAGTGACTAAGATCTGTGCGCGCAAGTTTTCTGAGACAATGGTTAGGGCAGTTGTCTCATCGAAACGCGCCTGTCGTTCAGCGTCACGTTCAGCCTCAGTGACTGAGATCTGTTCACGCAAGTTTTCTGAGGCAATGGTTAGGGCAGTTGTCTCATCGAAACGCGCCTGTCGTTCAGCGTCACGTTCAGCCTCAGTGACTGAGATCTGTTCACGCAAGTTTTCTGAGATTGTGGTTAGCGCATTTGTTTCGTCGAATCGGGCCTGCTGTACAGCCACAAGTTCAGCCTTCGCGGCCGCGAGTCTCATTTCTAGCTCTTGTGTGCCTAGAGTGAGATTGGCAATTTTGACTGTGGCCTCGTCAACCTGCTTTGAGAGTTGCATAGAATTTTCACGCAGCTCAACTGCTTCATGTTGGAGGTCGAATTGTACACTTTGCGCATTTGAGAGTTTTCGGCCACGCGCTTCATAACCGTCTTGTATTTCTGAGTTTCGTCGCTTCTCTACTTCGAGTTCTTCTTGTACTTTCTTCAATTCTAACGAAGATGCAGACGCACAAGCGCGGGCGGTTCGTACGTCTTCGAGCGCAACAATTGAACGGCCGAGGCGTCTAAAAACGGATTCAAATTCTGGTGGTAGCACGCCATTCTCAGCGGCGGTCAGTAAATTACTCAATCGAGGTGGAACATTTTGGCCCACGGGAAAAACTGTTATGCCGCTACCTTCCGAAAAATCTAACCTCGGAAGTTTTTCGAATTGCTTGAAGAAGGGAGTATCTGCTTTCTTGCGGTCCTGAAGTTTGTTCGTTCCGTGTACAATTAGGACTCCCTGATCAGTCAAAAGGCTCGCGCACTCTTCGAAATGTGGCACCTGTCCGTCGGGGATAGCATCAAGATCGATAAAAATAGCATCAAGGCTAGCCTCTGCGGGCATGCTCAAAGCATCATTAACTGAGTGCATACTTCTTAAGTATGAAATGTCCTCATAGAATCGCTCAGCGTGTCTTGATAAGGCCGCTGGTATGCTGGTAGCGGCATTCTTTTCCCTAGGGTTCTTCGAGAAGTCAAAACCATAGCAGCGCCCTTGTTGGGCAAGTTTATCTATGCATTGACAAAGTAGAAAATGTGCAACCCCGTCGCCCGCCCCCAGAACAGCAGCCCGCTGAATTTTTTTTACACCAGCAAGCCAAAAAAGAAATGGGGCGTGTACGAGGACAGGTGAATTCGCAACAAATCGCGGTCGCCAAAACAAGGAATTAATAGTTGCTGGTGCGAGAAATCCATTGGCGGTGTCGGTCAGAACTGCGTCAGGCGTCTTTGCTGTTAGGTTCATTTCGCCGCTCTTTCTCTGCTTTTCGGCGAAGGGCAATGGCTTCACCTGTTTCATGGGTATAATGTGACGGTTGCGATCCATACGTAACTTGTGACAGCGCTTCATTGATCATCGTCGTATCTGACGACGAAATTAAGCCCGCAGGGACGTCAAACACTGCAAGACGACCAAGAATTACCCTTGGTTCTATCAGCTTTTCAACGCTATGGTAGGGACGACGATCACGATAATCGTCAAACAGGACGGTTACAGGCCTAGTAATTTTGGCCATTACCGTCATCATGCAGGCAGCTCGAAAACGCCCGTCAATTAAAACAACGTCAGGGTGACGAAAGAATGGTTCGGCCCAAATCGCTAGAGGGTATTTGTAAAACTCTGACCAATATGTGTTGTCTATCGGTCGACCCCAATTGCCTGTTGGGCCGATGTCAGTGTGATACACCGTTGTTGCGGATGGGAAATCATTAGTGTCAATATGGGTTTGTAAGCGGAGAGCCCAGTCTCGGTCCGACTCAACACTAAAAACACGCTTGCCCTGCATGCCCGCAGCCATGACTGTAGAGCCTCCTGAACCGTATTCAAGGATGACGTTGGCTTGGTTATACTCCGAGCGCAATACTTCGGCTTCCTGTGCCGGAAGCGATAACTCAAAGGAAGTTTCAGGCGAGCGCGCCATTTCTTGTTCTCCTAACACAATCAAGCCACGCTTCATGAAGTTTGGCTTGATGATGAAGTGTGATTTACAACTTCATCGAACTACTGATCAAAGCTCGATAGAAGGCTGGAGGCCGAACATTATAGTTCGCTTCTCCATGGAAACTAACAACACAGCGATTTGATTCCTTTTTAGGCTTAAACATTACAGGGGCATTGTTACTACCAACTATAAACCTTACCTCTACCACCTTCGTCGTATCTCTTAAGAACTCATTGTCATTGGTTGACGTAATCCTGTGCGTGGAGCTTTCGTGTTCTTGGAAATCCTATTGCGAAGGGGTGGCTGCTTCAATGACTTCACTCGGAACAAAGTGTTCAAAGTCGCCTTGATAGCGGTGATTCGCCTGCGGAAATTCGATAAAGCACTCGTTTGATCCGATTGATTTATGAACACTTACCCACGCATCCTTGTACGCCTTTCGAATTGGCGACAACCCTGTAGCAGTCCTTATGCCTGTCAATGGATCATTGGTGAGGCTGCTGGGTGCATCTAGGCAAACCATGCCAATCGTATCCAGTTTTTTGAAATTGTCACCTAATATGACTTTGGCACGGGAAATCATCTCGCTATCAGCACTGTATCGGACGGCATCCCAATGACCTAAATTGCTGCGCATCCAATTAGCGTTGAATAGGGTAGAGATCGACGACACACGAGCAACGCCATCGCAAGAAAAGTCGCCAATGGTGGTAAAATGGTCCACCATTCCACTGGCCTGCATTCTCACCATGTATGTCAGGCTAGCTTCACAACTGGCAGGAATTGCCTCGGCGAGATGGGTCTCTAACCGTTGTGGGTGCGCCCAGTCGTCGGCATCATGACCTGTAATCCATTCGCCTTTAGCAACTGCCAGTGCAAAATTCTTGGAAACATAAGGGCCTACATTTGCCTTGTTGCGCATGATTTTTACTCGGCTATCGACCGCTGCGATCTCTTGAAGCACTTTCCAAGTGCTGTCGTCAGAGCAATCGTCGACGATGAGAAGTTCGAGGTTCCGCCATGTTTGGCCGAGAATTGAGTTAGCTGCTTTCCGGACTGTTTTTTCAGAATTCCACGCGGGCATGATCACTGAAATCAATGGTCCGCCCGTTAGCTCCGGAAGTGGTCCGCTTGTGAGCCGATCAAAAACACTGCCTTCACCTTCCAGCTTTATTGGAGATACGTCAAAGTGCGACAGGTAATCGTTAAAAGATTTCTGCCAGCTTGTCATGTCAGATTTAACAATAGCACAATTCGCACGTAGGACATCGACGGTATAGGCTAGCTCTTTAGGGAGATGGGCTTCTGCAAGCGTAATGGCACGCGCGCGATTGCCGCGCCTTGCGACTTCATGAGCAGCCATCAGTACACGCTTGGAATTAGCTTCGGAATTCCCGTACTTTCGTTGCATCCACTCAAGTCGTGCCAAAGGTTCATGCTCTGGCTTCATTGAATATGCAAGCCGTGTAAAAACTGTCGAAAAATCGGGCCCTGGATCTCGATTCATCAAGTGGCCGTATTTCAAGTAGTGTTCGCCCGGATCCATCTTCAGCGTAGAAACATCATTATAAGTCGCGGAGTACCACTCCGGATCGAACTTCTGATTTTTACGTAGTGCTAGTAACTCTTTCAACTTTCATACCTCTAAACGTTGCGGTTTCAGGTTTCTGCAAAACAGCTAACCTAGGTGACGTTAGTGAATAGTCGTTCACCAAGTCGCACGGGTTGAATTAACATGCTCGCTCCACAGCTGATATTCTCGGAAAGGTGGCTCTTCAGTTGGTTAATGGTCGAAGCTCTTCATATTTGTTGAAGCGCGATCTTATTTTTCCATTTGAACCTTTCGTCGGTTTTGAGGGCAACAAACTATCACGTACGGCAATGTGTCAGCAAACGACCAGATAACTCAAACATCACAATTCTTCGTGTGCTTAGTCAGGACGGAGGTTGCATGAGCAGTTTTGATGAATAGCTCATGCAACCTGTATGCTCACAGCCTTAGATCGCTATCGTTCAAAGCAAACACAGCTTTCATATCGAAAAACACTGCATCGGGCTTCATGTAGGAATGAAGAGCGTCCACGCCGTCCACGACAAAGTCACGGTGTCCAACGGCCAATACAACGACGTCATATTGCGCCTCGGCTTCTGGCATGTCGCTGAGGATGTTGCGGCCGTATTCTTCGTGTACTTTTTCTGGATCGGCCCAGTTGTCACAGATGTCGACATTCATTCCATAGATTTCCAAGTTCTCGACGAGGTCAATAATCTTAGTGTTTCGGACGTCAGGGCAGTCTTCCTTAAAGGTAACGCCGAGCATCAGGACACGAGCACCTCGAACTGTCTGTCCCTTAGCAATCATCGTCTTTATTAGACGAGTGGCTGCGTTGAGGGCCATGCCATCATTGATCTCACGGCTGTGGCGAATGATGTCAGGGATATGTCCTACGGCTAAGGACTTATGAACGAGATAATAGGGGTCAACTCCAATGCAGTGTCCGCCGACAAGGCCGGGACTCACCTTCATGAAGTTCCATTTAGTTGCGGCGGCCTCCAGCACCGCAGAGGTATCGATTCCGAGATGTGAAAAAATGATCGATAATTCATTTACCAGCGCGATGTTTACATCACGTTGGGTATTCTCGATTACTTTAGATGCTTCAGCCACTTTGATGCTGGTGGCCTTGAATGTCCCCGCGGTGATTATTGTCTTATACAGTTGGTCAATGAGTTCGGCAACTTCCGGTGTGGAGCCAGAGGTAACCTTGACAATTTTAGGCAAGGGCCGTTCTTTGTCACCAGGGTTAATGCGCTCTGGACTGTACCCAGCGTAGAAGTCTTTGTTGAACGTAAGCCCAGATACCTTCTCAACTATAGGTAGGCAATCTTCTTCAGTCGCGCCAGGGTAGACGGTCGATTCGTAGATGACAATGTCACCTTTGTTGATCACCTTGCCAACCAATTCTGAAGCTGCCAACAGCGGTCGCAGGTTTGGCTGACGTTGGGCGTCAATTGGTGTTGGTACAGCGATAATGTACACATTGCATTTGGCAAGGTCTTCGATGCTCGATGAAAAGGAGAGAAGGTCGGCGCTTGTCAGTACGTCGTTGTCTACTTCTTCAGTGTTGTCATAACCGTCACGCAGCTCCGCGATCCGCCTATCATTCAAGTCAAAGCCTGTAGTGGATCGTTTTTTGCCAAATTCCACAGCAAGTGGTAGGCCTACATAGCCTAGGCCGATTACACCGACTTTCAGATCTTCGAGAGAGTTTAGTGGACTACGTTGCAGCATCGCGATGTCTCTTGTTTATTCACAGAACTAGTAATGGGTTGGTGGCATTGCTTTAGTGAACACTTTTCAGATTTACAATGCGGGCCTGCTTTTTTGTTGTGGGATCACTATTGCTTTCTATTTTAAGCTGTATTTTTCACGTGTCTATAGTGATGTATGCACGTCTGGCAATGACTAGGATATGGGCCAGCCTATTCTGTCGATGTGCGCAGGGAAAAAGCGAGGATGAATAGCCCCTAGTATTGTAGACGCTTTCTTCCCTAATTTTGAGGCAAGGAGGCTGTTATGGGGAAGCCAAATTTCAGTGAAGATTTCAAGCGTGATGCTGTGCATCAGATCACGGTACGT
>Ga0114955_1000095_pt1 | contig 96530 bp, 107 predicted proteins | sample Porto_5metaG_FD_87302 | JGI IMG/M metagenome (GOLD analysis project Ga0114955, IMG submission 87302) | Marine algal microbial communities from Porto, Portugal - Porto_5 metaG | ecosystem: Host-associated > Algae > Red algae > Unclassified | place: Portugal: Porto | collected 2015-02-02 | reverse complement strand
TCGCGCACCACACCGTTTTCTGCGTCTTGCTTGACCGCGTAGATTTCCCGCGTTTTAGGCGGATAGTGAACAACACCGCGATCAACACGGCGCGTCGCTTCCAACTTCACGCCGTATTTCTCGGCCTCTTCCACCATCGCGAGCCGGAAATCGTCGTAATTGAATCGATGATCACGACCCAGATAGAAAAACTCACCCTCCTGGGACCGTCTGTTCAAGACGATGTGGCCGTGCGGATGATCCCGATCCTTGTGGACGGCAATCACATAATCGAAGTGGCCCTCATCGGTTTCAAAGAACCGCTCACATACGTCAGACACGATGTCTCTCACGTCCTCCGACTTCGTACCTTTCGGAAACGACATGAGCATGTGCGTGGTGTTACCCATCTTCGGGCGGAAACCACTGTCCCACCGTTCGGCAAATCGATCCGTGATCTTCTTGGTGACTTCGTCATCGAACTTCGTCTTGCCATCGAATGTGCCGCGACTATCCACGAAATGCGCCAGCTTATGATCGCGCGTTATGTAAGATAGCTGATTGCTGAGTTGGCCTTTCGTGTGGGTCCCGCCGTTCTTGATGGCCTTGAACACGGCTGCACGATGACCCCTCGCAGCGCGATAGAGTTGACCATGTTTTTTGCTGTTGAGTCCCTGCATGGAACCACGAATACGATCCCAGCCCTCTCGGAAGATTTCACCTGTTACGGCCTCAACTGCGCTATTGCGTGCCAAGAGCAAACTCCCTCAACACATCTTCAACTGTCAGCTTCATCGATGAGTTTCGCCGTCTAACCAACAAGTCAATCTGGTCGCCCATCTCCAGGATCATCCCAGCCAGAGCTCTGATTTCCTCGTATTGGCGCTCAGACCAAGGCGGAGGCATGCCTCGCTTCTTCGCTTCATTCATGCGTCGAGCAATCTGCGTGATGTTGTTGCCAACCCGATTTAGTGCAGCGCGGTATCCGGAAAGCTCATCGCCTAGGTGCTCGTCAGGCACGAAGATACCGTTTGTCGCTTGAATGAGGGCACGCAAACCGTCTGCCCTGCTATCGAATCCATGCTGAGATAGCTTCGCATCGAACGCCGTCATTTCATCTGGCGTAACCGTTACGCTCGCTGCGGCTGTTCTGATACCAGTATCACGACGTCGATCTTTTTCTCGTTTTATCGTGTAGTGGATTGTTCGCCGCGTGACCCCAAATCGCAGAGCAAGCCCTTTCACGTCAGCGCCCTTTGCCGCCTCACGCACAATCACCAAGCGTTCGTCTGGTGTCAGAATTCGGCCTTTAGGCATACGAACAAAGAACCCCTATTTCCTGCCATCCTCATACATACCGAAAGAATACAAAAATGCGGTATTGTGTCAATACTGCTGTTTTGTTTGAATTGAGGTATGTATTCCGTTTCTCGCCGAGGTTTGCAAAACCGAGGCCACAGATGTAGAAACTTGCCAGCCAGCCAAACTCGCGTGATCCTAACCTTTGAAAATCGCTCCCTGTAGGACCGCAACAGCCTGAGGGCTACCTCTCCCCATATTTTTGCGAGATGACGCTGTAGCACCCCTCTCCGTGGCGCTACGCAGTCGTTCGAGTCCGCGCAGTTGATCCGTCCCCTCCTATCGGATGATAAATACACCTCTGAGCCCCACTCGACATTCAACACGCGACACGCGACACGCGGTCTCCGTCACGCAACAAGCGAACATTGATACGCGAGAAGTAGCCCCTTCCACGCGACACGCTGTTCTGAGCACGCGTCACGCGATACGCATATTCTATCACGCGACACGCAACACGCATCATGGACAACGGACACGCGACAGGCGGCCAGCGATAATTGACACGCGACACGCGTCATGTAACAAGCAGAACGCGAACAATAACAAAATCCAAGCGACACGCGAAAAGCGACACGCAACACGCGAGAGAGCAGAAGAATGCAGAATGATGATATGAAAGTCGTCACAGTGATGACGCGAAAAGGCGGCGCAGGAAAAACAACGCTAATGCAGGCAATCACCAGCGCTGCCGTCAAAGACGGCAAACGCTGTCTCGTTCTCGACGCCGACCCACAGCAAGCATTGTACCGGTGGTTTCACCGGGTCGAGATCGACGACCCATTGGTAAAAGTACAGCAACTTGAATTTTCAAGTGATCTCGAAAAGGTGATTGAAGAAGCCTGGCAATCTGGCGAAACCGACATAGTCTTCGTCGACACACAAGGCGCAGCCGGTGCCTGGGCAGATGATCTGGCAGCCAGTAGCGATTTTCTCGTCGTGCCTATGAAGCTCTCAGAGAAAGACCTCTCGATCACGAAAGACACGTTCAATTGGTATGTCGGGCTTCGTGATCGCACTGACGATCCGACTGCACTGCCTAGCTTACGTATCATCTTCGCCGACGTGCCGAACAAACCCACTATGGCCCAAAAGAAGATAGAGGACGAAGCTCTACGTCTATTCCCCATCATGGAAAACTACTTCATGCACCGCAACCAGCACATGGATGCCGACGCAGATGGCTTCCTCCATGACATCGCCGAAAAAAGACGCACATCAAGATATGCTCTTCTTCGAACACACGCCAAGCACTTTGACGAAGCCGTCGAAGAGGCCCAAGACATTCTCTCAGAAATCTTGGGGGATGAATAATGGTACGCCGCAAGAAACCGAAGATTACCGGTGCCGATCCAAACTATTCGCATACATTCGAACGCTTCCGCGCGGTTGAAAGCGACATGCCGCCAGACGTCAAAATTCCCGGCGTTAACAAACAATCGACAAGTCCCGACCAAGCCGCGACAACCACCAATGAGGAAGCTGGCGTTGTTGACCAAAAAGCAACTGCAGCAGAAACCAAAACTCCAGCACCAAAGGCAAAGAAACCTGTCGCCAAGCCCAAAGCACCAAAGGCAAAGACGACTGCAGCAAAACCGATTACAGCAAGACCGAAACAAGAACCGGCAGAGGAGCCAAATGCATCCAATCTGCCACGCGGTGACAGGCAAATCACTCTAGATGCCGCTGTTAAGATCAATCAAGCTCAGGCCATGCAGCCGTTGATTGAAAAGGGGCTGCAGCAGCGAGATATTGTGATGCTTGCTGGGCGACGCGCAACAGAGAAGTTCGTTCTTTCACCAACGTTTGTCCCCAAACCCGACGCAGACCGACTTCCGATGCAAGACGGATATCACACATCAAAACGCCTCGACGGCGCAATCCTAGATGCCATGCGCGATGAACATGACCCTCTGCGAGTGCGCTCCGATCCCGCCATGGTACGCGGACAGTTCGAAACGCTCTTTTGGCAAATGCTGGATGATGTAATCGCTGAGCTGACTAAGAAATACACCTAGCTGAACTCCAACGCATTTAGACCAAAGAAATCCCGCAATAGGCGGGATTGATTGGAGCAGGGGACAACGCCCCCTCCGCTTCGCTCTAGGCGCGTCGGCATTGATCTGCTTTACGATCCGCCTGCCATCCGGCCCCGGCTTTCAACAGGGGTTGTGATGTCGCGCGAACGCGCCAGCCTCCACGCAGAAAATCGGCACCCCCACGCTGCGCGCGGTCCCCCCATTTTCAGCCCTCCGGCCCCCTGTCTTCAATCCGGTTCCGGCCGCAGGACGGGCTGCACCCTCTCTGCTTTGTCCAGCCGAATGGCATGGGCCATTCGGCTGGACAAAGCAGCGGAGACTTCGCCACTGGCGGAGTCAGGGCCCCTCTGAAACGCCTCATAGAGGGACACAGGATGGCACGAAAACGAAAGAAAGAAGGGAAGGCAATTGCCCGCATCCGCGATGCCGAGACCCGCGAGATTGTTGGCTATCTTTTTGAATGGAACACCGGAGATATCGACCCAAAGTGGTACGATGATATCCCACGCGACGAAAAGGACGTGGTTTATGAATATGCCTGATCTCTACTCGATGCAGAGCGAAGACGAAGACCTTGATCTCGGTATCGTGTTTGCTTCATCCGAAGACACCTTAAAACTGTTTGGATCACGTTACATGCAGGACAGTCAAACGACCGGCACTCTCAAAATCCTAAACCCCAAAGGGGCGAAGACAGCCTCATTTGATATTTGGCAGAACAAGTGGGTAGAAGCCGCCGACGAAGGGCCATGAACTTCCCATTTTGACCTGAAAATGTTAGGTTGGCACCGAAAGGATGCCAGCCAATGCAGTTCAAGAGACTTCATATATTTTTGGCGGTGGTGGCTCTCAGCCCGGCTCCTGCCTTCGCATGGGAGCATAGTTTTGCGCGCGGTCTTGATCTCTACTCAATCACTGATGGTGGGGCCACAATCCGCCTCGTCTGTGACCCGAACCGCGTTTATGGCGGCACAGAATCCATGGTGCTGATCGTCGTGGGCGGAAACTCTGATCTGAACACAGATGCAACTCTTACCTTTCCAAGCGGCGAAACGATCACAGCGCCTCTTGTCCATGGTCGATTGTCTAAACGCGACCTTCGCGAGGCTGTTTGGCAACCGCTTCTTGACGGCCTGCGCAATGCGGCGCGTGTTGAGCTCAGTGTTGGTGCCAACACGCAAACTGTGGACCTCGGCGAGCCAGTCGCCTTTTCTTGCATCTGAATTGCAAATTGCATCCAACGACAGTGGGGCAGGGGCCTACGCGGCCTCTGCAACCTCTCCTGATTTCGACATGAGATAATCGGCGGAGCGCTGTGCCGCTGCCGCCGCTTTGACAATGGCGCGCTTGTCATCCCGCAAGACCGTCAACCATGATTGAACATAGGCCGCGCTGTCTTCAATGTGACCAGGTTGAAAGCCAAGCTGCGCCCCCATCATTGCTGCCGATATCTCGGCCACAAGCTCTTCCATCGCATAGACAGCGTTCCCAAACTTCGACCCGGCTTTTTCCTTCGTCCGGTCGCATCGGCGTTTGTGGCCAGTCGCATGGGACAACTCGTGAAACAGGGTTGAATAGAACAACTCCGCACCCTTGAATTTCGACAACTCAGGCATGTGAACCTTATCCAAAGACGGGACATAGCACGCGCGGTCCCCGCCTTCACGCAAGTGGAAATGCGGAGGGTCCGCCCTAGGGTGGAAACCGTATTTCTGCTTGCCGAAGCGCAGCGCAGGGAACGTGATCGGCCGAGATCTGCAACCCATTCATCGACAAGAAACAAGGCGGCTCGAAACGGCGACGACCAAATCATCCGCACCGGAACTTCCTGTCAGTTTTTCAAAACGGCAAAGACATGACAGCTCGCGTGATCGGTGCAGCTATTACATCGCAACGATCCAACGGACCGCACATCATTCCTCAGACTACTGCCCTGCGCTCATTGCATGCCAATTGCCTTACGAAGTTGGCGCGAGTGCTGGCCGCCAGCGACATGACCTGCCCAAAAAAGGCGGAAGCAGTGCTGTTCTAATCTGATGGAGAAGATGGCAACACCTGTTCGGCCTGCTTGCAGCGGACATGCCCTAAGGATCGTGACCCGGATGGGCGAAGACAGCAATGCTGGCTTCGGGCGCAGCCGAGAGCCTGATCAGCTTAGCTGAAGGGCCAAACACCATTTGAACGAATGTTCTTATTATGTTCTTTGTTGCGAATGTCGCCGAATCCGAAAATCAAAGCCTGTCCCCGTGTTTGCGACTTGCCGCAAAAGACCATCGTGTTGGTTTGCTGGGACTGTCAGCGCATCGGTGTCTACTCACACAAGCGGTATTGCGACCTCGTGGGTTGGGACAGCTACGCACCTGACGCCAGAACTGTGATTGCCAGGGAAGTGTGCCCGAAGGCAGCTGATCCCAATGCCATGCTGTTCGACATGTGCAAAATTCAGTATTATCGGCCAAATTTCCTAAGTGCGCCGGATAGCGGGACTGACATCGATGTGTAACTTGTACTCAAATACAACCGCGGTCGAAGCCATGCGACAGCTGTTCAAAGTCCAGCCGTTGCAAGATCAGCTAGGAAATGCGGAACCGCTCAGCGCAATCTATCCCAAGTATGATGCTCCTATCGTTCGCCTTGATGAAGACGGCATGCGCGAGCTAGTCAGCCTAAGCTGGGGATTCCGAAGCACCAAGAAGTCGAAGAAGACCGGAAACATCATCTCACCAGGTGTTTGGAACAACGCCCGATCAGACAAGGTAGCCACGTCGGGGTTCTGGAAGTTCGCATTCAAAGACAAACGCTGCCTTGTGCCTGCCAGCTCGTATTGTGAATGGCCCCCGGGCGGCAATCCACAGGTCTTTCATTGGTTTGCGCTCCATGGCGATGAGCCGCGCCCTCCCTTTGCTTTCGCAGGCCTTTGGCAAACATCGAAATATGAGACAAAAGATGGGCCCGAGAGCTGTGAAACGCACACGTTTCTGACAACAACGGGGAACGCTCTAACGGAAACCGTCCATCCGGAACGGATGCCCGTCATCTTGCGGCCAGAAAACTACGATCAGTGGCTGCATGGCAGCACTGACGACGCACTTGCGTTGCTGGAGCCGTTTCCAGCTGAAGAGATGCAGATTGTAAGGCAGGGCACCGAACATAGCTCAGACCCAATTGAGACATCAGCTTGAGAGCGCAGAATGTCATCGTGCTGTTTGCCCTTGTGCTGGGTGGGATCTACTGGCTGAGCGAACGGCCGCAGCCCGAGTTACTCTCCGCAAGCCAGATTTATGTCATCGACGGCGATACCATTGATGTAGACGGGGAACGCTACAGACTGACTGGGTTTGATACGCCGGAAACTTACCGCGCTGAATGCGAAAGCGAAAAGCTGCGCGGGGATCAGGCGACAGCACGGATGCGCGCCCTGGTGCGTGCTGCAACAGAGATCAGCTTCGCCGCACAGCCTAGCCGCGACAAATACGGGCGTGGCCTCGGCACACTTTCTGTCGATGGCCAGAATGTCGGCGATATTCTGATCCGTGAGGATCTCGCGCGACGGTATTCAGGCGGCCAGCGATCCTCTTGGTGCTGAAGGGTAGGGTCCCAAGAAGTGTCTATGAAAAGCAAAAGAGCGGTGCCTCGGGAGGGAGGACACCGCTCGTTTGTGAAACGGTCGCCGCGGGAGGAGGTGCAACAACCAATTCTGGATGCAATGGCCTCTCGGGAGGAGGATGAAAGTCCATTGCTGCAATGTCAGGTTCTCTGGGAGGAGAAAGAGCTGACATCAATTTCTTGTCCCAACCTACGCCAAATGCTGCGCTGCAACAAATGATAATGCTGCATTGCAGCTATGCGTGACTTGCAAGCACAAAAAACTGCCAGTCCTATTCGCTCTGCACACAACTTGGGCGTCTCATGAAGAGACAAAGCACCGCTGTTCAGACAACCGCTGCATCTTGGCAGCACGATTTGAACTGTGGGGGTGCCCTCGTCGGTAATTGAAAGCGGAAAATGTCGGGACGACTTCCGGCTTGATGAACCTACCGCTCTGTGTCGGATGCAAGGGGCGACTGTCGCCGCCCCTTGCTTTGCCGTTAGCTTGCCAGCGGAACCAGGCGATATTCGCCATCTTCACTGCCTTCGCCTTGCAGGGCGTTGACGCGAACCTTGGTGCCGTTCACATCAAAGGCCAGCGAGAGGTAGTCGTTGCCCGCTTGGCTGGTCTGCTCCCAGGCCGATCCGATACGGATCAGGCGGTTGCGAGGGGTGCGCGTGGTGATCTCGAAGTCTGGGTGCGTTTCTTTTTTCTTGTGAGGGTTCTTCGTAAGAACGATGTCTACGTCGAAGGTGAGTGATGCGATCCAGCCAGTGAATGCGTCGTCGTCAGTGCGAGTGATTTTTCCATCGATTGCCATTGGTCTATCTCCTTGTTTCGATGGGGATAAGCAGGAAGGGTGCGCGGGACGTGTGCAGGCTGAAAAACGGAGGGTCCTCCGGAAACCGTTTTTCTGCTTGCTGAAGCTCCAAAGGGATCTCTTGATCTGCGCCAGAGGCGGGGATCACGATGGACGAGCTGAAGGTACATACGTTCGGCGTTCCCTTCATCCCCATCTAAGAGAAACCAGGGGGTAGACCGGTGGTGATCTGACAAATCATGCTGACGGACCAGCGCTTTCACTGAGATCGCAGACCAGCCGCAACGTCTTTGAGATCGATCGCTCGCCCCCTCAAGAAAAAAGGACCTTGCACGGCGCTTTGGACACCACGGCCCAAGTGACCAGCAGTCTGTGTCAGGCCAAGACCGGAGCTGACGGCCAAACTGGTGATCGGCAAGAGCATGGCTTTGATTGAACAGGTCCAGTAGCAAGTAACTGCAATGGAGCAGAAAAGACGAGGACAGCGTTTTTGGACCCTTCGGCAAGGTAATATGAAGCTTGGGTCGTCACATCAGCCAATGCTGAACTGGAAGATGTGTCAGTTCCCTGTGCAGGGATGAGTGAGCAGGTAAGATGACAAAACAGCAGGTTCTATGGGAAGATGATGAGTTCGTTTACGTGCCCGAAGAGCTCTTTCAGCATTTGCCGAAAGAGTATCGGGAGGCCGCGGAAGCGCGTAAGCAGCAAGGTGAAGACGTCCTGAGGATAGTGGACAAGGACATCCAAGGCCTTATCCGCTTAATGAATGCAATCCCAACCTCATCGAGCCTAAGCTATATCTATCACCGTCTGCGCACCACGAAGTTCGAACTGACTGCCGATGCAATGATGGAGCAAGAGGTTCTCACGACAGCGTTTATCGTGACCTATGCCCGACTGTTCGCAAGTGGGAAGGGCGCTAGCAACGTCCAAAGAACAAGCATTCCTATGCATCTCAGATCTGTTCACGACGACATCATCAGTCTTCGAAACAAAAGATATGCACATAATGACGGTCATGAGACTGTCGAGAGTGGTGTTACAGTAGATTTTGACGACGGCGGGTTCCGCGTTGGCGTGCAACTGAGCATGGGGTTTTTCGTCGGTGGCCGAGACGAGTGGGAAGAGCTGATCAGGTTCATTGACGCCCATATGCATGAGCGTTTGACTAAAATTCTCGCCCGTCTAACTGAGAAATCTGGCTATGAATGGTCATTTCCAGTCGGACCGGCACCGGATTGGGTGGGCAAATACGACTAGACCTTCTTGAGCAGAGCCAAGGTTGTGTCAAAAGCCGTCTCCACCAGATCACGGGTCTCGTCTCTGAGGACCAGTTGAGAAATGTTGGTCGATACAAATTCCGTGGAAAGCCCTTCGATGCGCTGGATTGTGGCTGCGACATATTCAGGAATTTCTGATAGAACAGCGATGATCTCGGCTTCTTGGCCAGCTTTGACCGCAGCCGCGATATCGAAGATGTCGCGCGGCTGGATACGCGACCCGCGATAGCGGATCTTTTTGCCTATGATCTCTGGAACGGTTTCGAGGTGAACCGACCGGCCCTCGATCTCATGTAGGCTCGTAGGGTGGTCCGAGACGTGACCCGTCACAATAAAATCGATTTCCCCGATCCCGTCGAAAGCGACCTTGAGATGGCCGGTCCCATCCCCGTTGTACGTGGCTTCACCAAGAGCGAATTGCATCTCTGCAACGGCGGCTTCGACATAGGGGAGGAGTTGAGGATCATCGAGAAACAGATCGACATCGTGACTTTCACGATGGTCGATTTGGATCATCATTGCTGTACCGCCACCAAAGGTCCATTCGGTTAGAAGGTCATGGTCCGTGTTGACGTGATCGATGATGTCGAACGCCGCCTCCAGCAGCTCTTGCCATCGGGATGCAATTTGTGGGGCGCTCACGCCGCTAGGGCAACAGACTGGCCAGACCAGTTTGAAAAGTTGGTCGCAGTTTCGACCAAGGTTGCAGTAGAAATCCCATGCGCCGCAGCAAATGCCTTCTGCGATTCAACAGCTGTCTCTGTGTAAAATGACGAGACTTGGCCAAGTGTGATCTCACCAGCGCAAATTGCGCACGCGAGAGCTTCCGCATCCAGATAAGTCTGGAACGGTGCGTTCACTGTTGTCAGCATGGCTGTTTGCATCGTGTGGGTCATAGCTGGATCAATATACGGAATCGGCCGTTAATTTCAAGTTCTGCGTATCTTAGCCATCGTACTGTGGCTTAACTACAGACAATTCCAGATCTCATTCTCAGCAAAATTCAAAGCACTGCCATCTTAAGACTGCCGTCTGCCGTCATAGGTGCCGAAGCAACGTGTGTTATATATGAGTTAAAATATTGGGTTACGATTCAGAAAGTTGGGATTCAGCCCACAATATCAGACCCTTACAAAACGGCCGGTGGGTGATAAGCCAGAAAGCGGTGTGCAATAAGCCACCCATTGGTGTGTCGCAAGCCAGTGTGCTGAATTTATTGAGTTTCTTGAGTCACTATAATTCGAGTGGGTGATAAGCCAGCAAAACTTGACTAAAAGGTGGGTGATAAGCCAACGGATTGACTTGGTGTGTGATAAGCCAGTAGTGTGTGATAAGCCAGTAAGGAAGAGAATCGGTGGGTAATAGGCCAGTAACATGACAATGGTGGGTGATAAGCCAGTGAAGCGGCTAGCGAACCCGCTTCTGCCAGACCGGTTTCAGCAACCGGATCTGTTTATCTGCGACATCTTTGATGCCGCTCCCAAAAGTGACATGGCCGGGATGGAGCATCCTGTTTTCTCGATCTCAAAGAAGCCAGACCATCAGACACGGCGATACGAGAACGGCGACAACTACATCGAAATCTCACCATCTGCAAAGGGCATGGCGACGGTCTTCGACCGCGACATTCTGATCTTTTGCATCTCTCAGCTGATTGCAGCCCTGAACGAGAAAAAAGACATCTCAAAGACGGTGAGCTTCAAGATCAGCGACTACATCGTTGCAACTGGTAAGCCCGCAGGCGGCAGTGCCTATAATCGTGCCGAAGATGCACTGGAACGCCTACGCGGGACATCGATCAAAACAAACATCCACACAGGTGAGGAACGCCAGTGGCAGGTCTTTGGCCTTGTTGAAAGCGCCAAGACGATCCGCCGAGACAATGACGGTGTGCTTCAGGAAGTGCAGGTTACCCTGTCGGACTGGGTGTTTAACGCGATCCAAGCCAAGGAAGTCCTGACGATCAGCCGCGATTACTTCCGCTTGAAAAAGCCGCTTGAGCGACGGATGTATGAGATAGCACGCAAACATTGCGGCAAGTCTTCAGAATGGCGCATCGGGCTTGAGAAGCTGCGTTTGAAATGCGGTTCACATTCTTCGCCAAAAGAGTTCAAGCGTCTGATCGGCAACATCATCGCAGACAGTGACCAGCATGATCACTTTCCAGACTACGACCCGTCCTTGGAGGGCAACATTGTTGTCTTCCGCAGCAAAGGCACTGTGCCAATGCCAGTCGTCGAGGTCTATGAGGGCAGGCTCGATCCCGAGGCTTACCATGATGCCCGAACCGCTGCCCCCGGATGGGATGTGCGCATGATCGAGCAAGAATGGCGCGCATGGTGCGGCAAGGAAGAAATTGAACCTAAGCACCCAGAGAGGCATTTCATCAAGTTCTGCCAAAGCTGGTTTGAAAAGCGCGGCAAACCGTAAGCGGTTGGCAGATGCTCTACATGCTGGGACGTCCGTAGTTAATCGGCCCTTCGCCGTTGGCTATCCTCTGATCTTCAGCGCAGAGTCAACCGTGTAGAATTCATGATCTGCGGATTTGAATGGCAATCACCGATGTCTCTTCTTACCGATGTCGAACTTGGGCAGATACGGCGTGTAAGAGCCTTGGGTCTTGCTCTCCTGGTTTCTGGAAAGATGGAGGTGACGCATCGCGGGTTTGGCGTACCCGTGGCGGTGCCACGGCAAGCAGAAAAACGGTTTCCGGGGGAACCTCCGATTTTCAGCCTGCGCCGCACCCTCGTTCGATGCGTTTGTTCACCTTCATCGAAACAAGGAGAAACCCAATGACACATTACACGCTCACCGTTCCTGTAAAGTACGAGGACAACGGCACGGAAAAGACAACTTACCGCCGGGTTGGCGCAGTGTTCGAGAACACAAAACGGGACACAGGCGAGACCTTCCTCACCCTGAAGCTCGATTTTCCCGTTGGTGTCACCGAACTGGTGGCCTTCCAGCCAAACAAGGGCGAAGTCACCGAATAAGCAGAAGGGCCGCCAACAGGCGGCCCATTTGCAGCGCTGCCGGGGCTTTCTGCCCCCGCGCCCTTCGGGCACTCCCCCGAGGATATTTTTGGCAAGATGAATCGGAAGGCAGAATGCTTGCGCCATTTTAGCTCTGGATGGCTTGCAAGAGGAAGTTTAACCCTCCTGGCGCACACCAACCCGAAGCGCCGTTTCAAGCTCTTCACGAATATCGTAGTTGGTCTCAGCCTCCAGCTCCATAGAGATTGCCAAAGCAAAACGAATGTCATCGTCGGGACTCAACCCGCCGCCAGAGCTGTCGCGGCATTGAACGCGGACAGGGAGCCGTAAGTCTGTCGCAAAGTTCGGAACAACTGGGTTGCTGTGCGTCAGACGTCGAGACCAGACGGTTCCTCGCTTGATAAGATTGGCGTCCAACTGCCCACTCTTCATGGCGAGTGCCCATCCGTCATCCTCGGTGAACTCTCCGAAGAGATCGTAGCCATGTGGAACGGCATCTAGTGCTGCTAAACGGTAGCGTGCCCGTGTGACCCGGATGGGGGTAAACCAGGCAACGGTCACCACCATTGAGCGCCCAATTCTTTCGCCGCTCAGCGACGGTGGAAGCGGGACATCGAAAATGGCAGCACGATCTTTGCGCAATGTGCCAAGTCCGACAAGTGTTGCCCCTTGGGCCGGGGCCTCTCGCATGCGCTCATCGTTCAAGAGCCCGTGGCCATAGTAGCGACAGACTTCTTCTTTGGCCTGCGCGTGCCGTCTTGGGTTTGGGGCGAACTCTGCTGTGAATTTCTCAACGGCCGCAGTCGGCCATGAGGACGCATTTACACAAAGAGCCTTTGTCAGCAACGCTTTGTCACGGGGTGAGAGGGGCTGTTCGGCAAATGGTCCATCAGCATCAGTCAAGGCGGCAAGAGAAAACAGCGCCGCCCGTGAGGAAAGTGCGTTTGCGCAGCTGGTGCCGCGGGTTTTGTAGGTGTTGGCGGCACCACGCTGTACCGTCGCAACGTTTAGACCCGAGCGCTGCGTCCGGTCCACGACCCGCAGTCTTACGCCGTCGGCGGAGGATGACGCGCGCAATTCGTGCTCACCGGCAGGAGCAATGAAGTCGGGTTTGATGGAACGAAAAGCGCCAAGACCTATCGCAGATGAAACGGCTGGGTAGGGGTCATCGGCATCGTTGAGGATGATTGATCCCGTTGGTGGACCTATCCTCGGTGCGCTTAAATCCTGAGAGGATGCACCAACTGTCAGGACATTCATTGCCTCGCCGGGTGCCATAAGGGTGCGGAACTGCCTGGATTCCTTTTGAGCGCTTTCAACCAGTCTTCGACGCTCAGTTTGATCAGCGTCATCAAATGCGGTGAAGGTTGTACCCGCGACGTTCAAGTCGTCGCTGACATTGCCAGCGGCAACCATGAACAGGATGCCATGGCGTTCGGACCACCAGTCCAGGAGCCGCGCGAGCGAACCGATGCGTCCAGCAAAATGGCCTTGCCGGATCCCCACTGAAAAATTCACCAAATGGGCCTCGGGTGCCAATGCGTCTCCACCCAAGAAGGCGCGGGCAAGAGCGACATGAACGAGATCAACAAACAGCCGGTCATTGGGGGAAGATGCACCGTGGGCATCGTCGATCAGGATCGGGATAGACAACAGCCGTGCGTCTGGAACTGGGGCCCCGTCCGCTTGTAAATCTCCTCGCAAAATGAGCGAAGCCATCGCCGTGGCATGGCGTCTGTGCTCCACTTGTGACAGCCGCACAAGGTCGTGAACGTCTTCGATGACCACGCCGTTGTTGAGAGCTGGATGGCCGGCAATGGGGGTTCCGTCGAGCAAGACGGCACGTATGGGTGCGTCGTCGGAGAACGATTCCAAAGCGTCCTCGAGCGGTTGCTCCGCATCACTGTCATCAGGCAGCGATTGGGCAACCATTTGTGGCAAAATGAACTGTAGGCCATCGAGATTGGCGACGCCTTCAGGCGCCATAGGGTTGGCAAGCATTTCCCGCACAGCGTCGGCAGGCATCTCCGCCAGAACAGCTTGATAGACGAAATCGGTTTCGTCTATCTCACTTGATGCGAGAATGCGCCCGCCTAAAGCTTCAATCTTTGCACGGCTATCCCTGAGCCATCTGCGGCGCAACGTGGCGTTGGCCGTAGGCCAAATTTCGAGTTCCAGGCGAAGAGGTTGGTCATCACCTTGGTTGAGACGGTAGGCAAGTTCGGCGCGGACTTCCGGCGTCAATCTGTCTTGCGGTCCCCAGACCCGGATGTCTGACAACATGGAAAAGAGCGTCCACCAAGGTGCCAAACCGCGTTCGGCGTCTTCTTGAGCCTGATAGGAACGCCACAGCGACAAAAGTCTCTGCAGGTCGCTTGTCGACGGCATCGTCGCATAAAGTGTAGGGGAAGCTGCGTCGACATAATCGTCGACCATTTCTTCGGGAATGTCATAATCATCGCCCAAAGGATCTTCGATAAGAAGCTCAAAACCTGCGTTTGCAGCCGCATTTTGAAAGCGCGTGATTGATACGACCGTTTCAAAAACCAGTGCGCGTTCTGGCGCGATGCCAGACGGGTCCTGCCGTAGCAAGACTTCGGCGTTTTCGCCTCTAAACGCAGCGTCCAGTCGTTCAAACGCTTCGCCTAGGCGCGCGGATTGGCCTTGCCGTCCCAAACCTTGGGGGCGCCGTCGTCTGTCGGGCGTTCCCGGCAACCTGACGTCGGGTCGTGGCTCAGGCAGCCGTAGGATCGGCCGATCTGTCATCTCCGATTATCCTTCCGTGCTGCATAGCCCATGCTTTGACGCGATCTTTGACCAGTGTACGGAAGGTGACATTGCCTTGAGCCAAGGCGAGGCGACGATGAATATCCATAAAAAAGTCTTCTGCTTCTGAATAATTGAGTGGTGCAACAGCGCTGCGCAATCGTTTTGCGGTGTAGCCGAAGTTGTCTGAAAATTCCTTCATGCGCGCGGCGAAATATTCGATCATGACCTCATCACTGGGCCGTGCAAGCTCGAGTTTGATTTCAAACCGGCGCCAGGTTGCGCGATCAAGCAGCTCTGGATGGTTGGTGGCGCCTACCAGAACGCAATAAGTCGGTAGGTCGTCAAGCTGCATAAGAAGTGTGGTGACGACGCGTTTGATCTCACCCGTTTCGTGTGTATCACCGCGCTCTTTGCCAATCGCGTCGAATTCATCGAAAAAAAGCACACATGGCTCGGTTCGAACAAAGTCAAACATGCGCCTCAGCCGTGTTGCGGTATCACCAAGATAGCTGGTTATGATCGCATCGTAGCGCACTATGAACAGCGGCAGCGCCAGTTCGTAGGCCAATGCTTCTGCAAGGGACGTTTTGCCATTGCCGGGTGGACCCGTGAGCAGCATGCGATGCCGTGGTTCGAGACCATGGGCACGCAAGACGTCACCTCGGTGTTGCTCTTCAACTAGCTCTTGGCACGCAGTTCGGACCCCTTTGTCCAGAAACAGTTGATCCATGGAGCGGTGCGGTTCGCGACGTTGGATCGAGCCACTCCCGTCGCGTAATCTTGTTCCGTTGGAGACAGGACGGTCATTTGAGGCAGATTTTGGCGTTATGGTCAGAGCACGCGCAATCCTGTCCGCGACCCCTGTGTGTTTTTTGGCGCGCTCATCCGCTGCGATCGCCTCTGCGGTCATGCGTACGGATGCTTGATCACCAGTTACTCCGGCCTTTACTAGATCAACGACCAGATCACTTCGCGCCACTTTCAATCACTTTCAATGCTGTTCCCTATCCTTTGAATCATAGACAGATATCGCAAAATGTCACCCGATAATTCAAATTTCGCGCTGATTTGATCGTTTGGGCAGCCAAACAATGGTTTGAGGCAAAGTTCCGCTGTGTGTCTTGGTTTTGTACGCTTATTTTTGATCTGCGACCTAGCTGACCAACAAGGTTGATGGTTGTAGAAGCTACAATAATACGGTATTGTAAAATCAGGAAACAGCCGGGGACGGCGATGATCCTGCAAGGTGAAAACGCAAGTTTCACTGGAAGCCGGGGCCGTCAGGCTCCGGTTTTCGCACAGAAGGGGTTCAATGATGAGAATTCTGCTGATCATCGTTGTGTTCAATTTCGAGACGGGATCGGAATTGGAGACGAGACAGGACTTCACGAATGAACCTGATTGCCATGCGGCAGCGCTGTCGACGTTTCAGGAACTTGAGGAGGCTGTCCAAATACGCGCGATGGACATTCCGGACGGGCAGGAAATGCTCGAGGGAACGATGATTGCCTATGGGGCAGGGGGTGGCGAGATCGGCATGTATGCTTGCAACACGTTGCGCTCGAGTTCAGGTTGAGATGCTCACTAGGTCTTTGCTCCTGACTTAGATCCCTCTGTTCACGTCAATGCCTAAAGGGGGCGGTGTCGCCCGGGGCCAAGATCGTGACCCGACTGGGCGGAGACCTTGGGCTCCGGTCGGTTTACCGACTAGAGCTGATCCCGAAGGGGAGGCCCCCATACACCTCGTCACACAGATCGTTTCAGCGGTTTCCATTGCAAAATCATCTGCGACAAATGGGTGGCACAGGCATCAATGAAGTCCAAAACCTCGCGGCCTTCTGGGAGCTCGACGACGACCGTGCGATGTGCAAGATCAGATTTTCTCTTGTCTTTTTCCTTTCCCGAAAGACGATCCCAACTCCGCAGAAATTCGCTGTCGACAACAATTGGATCAGGCTCCAAAACATCATGAAGGTCAGCAAGGCAACGATGTGCAAAAACGTAGTCCTTTGGGTGCTTGATGAAGCCTGCCCAGGCCCGAATGCTCTTGTCTGTTTCGGTCTCAATGTAGCGATCGGGCGGAGAAGCGGCGCGGATGTACTCCCGTAAGATGTCAAGCTGAACCAGGAAAATCTCCGACAGATCCTCGCAAGCAACGTTGGATCGAGGCAAAGATAGGATCCGCGCCGTTGATGTCACAAGATCGGCGATGTTGCAGGCTTCGGCAATATGGAAATCCGTTACCAGCACTTTGCCGTCAACGACCGAGATGGTCTCGGGCGCGGGGACACAATTGTACAATGCACACGACAATGGCTCACCGGTCTCCAGTTTGAGTTTTTCATCGAACGCAGCCCTAAACGCCGCGAAATCCTTTAGCGTATACGTCATCTCCCCACCTCAAAGCTACTGAGGTTCAAAAGTGTTGCACCTATGGTCGATCGCATGACCAGCGGGGCGCGCCAATGACAGCGAACGGAACGAGAGAGAGTGCCATTCGGCTGAAAATGATCTGAAAATTCCATTACAACCCTCGCCTCCGGTGCAGGCCGATCAAGCTGCCGATGATATTAAGCTTGCCGCGATTGTGAGCCTTGATCATCCCGCGCAAAGCCCCGCCAGGATTGAGGACCGGTCTGACGGCGTGGTCGCGATTGGCATCGAGCAACAGAATACAAATAGCCGCTTTTGTCCGACCCATTCGATCGCAGGCCGCGGCCCAGGCAGTGAGATTGATGCCCAGATGAGGAACACGCGCGGCCGCCGCCTCAACCAAAGCGTATTCCGGTCGTTCGCCACTACGCGCCTCCATCTCCATTTGGAACTCGGCACTGGCCAAGGAAACTGCATGCGACAGGCCATAATATCCCGAGAATAGCCCTTGAAGTGCTTCCGTTTCCGCCTGAAGCTTTTTTTCTTTGCAGTTGTTGGGGCCGTCAGGCTCCAACATATTTGAATCAGTGTGCGCGGGCTTGCCCGCGCTCCGCTTATCCTCGCTTGCGTTACATTCTTCAGAATGAATCTGGTGAATGTCTTTTTGTATATAGGACCGGAAGGTTTCTTCCGGTTCACAAGAGGAATCACTATGGTTTTCTATCCAATCAAGCAGTCTCGTGCACAGATTTGTTGCGTCATCGAGGTGCTGAGAAAGCCGAGCTTCACCCAATGTGAGGAGCGTGTCAGTACGTGGCCAGCTAGCGCGTTCTTCGATCATCACTTGCACATCATCTGAAAGCTGATCGGCTTCTGACAGACGCGCCAGCTCATCGCGAAACGTTGCAAGCCGCACGCTGCGCATGGCTTTTAGCTGTTTCATGCGTTCGAACTGAGCCTTGCGGGCTTCGCGAATGTCCAGCAATTCGGTGAACCGTTCAATGAGCGGTGTCATAACAAGACCGAGGCCGGCACTGCCATAGCGGCTGCCGTTGGCAAGTGTTCGTCGCTCAATGAGTCCGCGCTTCTGCAATGTCTTCTCGTGAGATCGCAATTGGCGCGTCGAGATCCTCAGGCGCTGCGCAAAGGTCTCCTGGCGCCCATAGAAAATCGGTTCTTTCCCTAGATCGACCCAAGCGTCTTGGTCGGTGCTGCCAACCATCCGCGTGAGAATATCTGTCAGTCGCGTGCTGAGGCCGATATCACGGCCGACGTCAGCAATCAGCGCGATGACATCGCGCCGGGAATAGCCCTGTGGGAGGGCGGGGTGAGGTTCTGTCCTCATTGTTGTCGCTCCTTGTCTCTGCTCGTTGGACAAGGCGGCGTCAGGCAAATCTTCTCTGGTCGCACAAATGCGTTTTTTCTTGCCTGCATGATTCAAGGGGTGTTATGATCTAACTGTATTCAGCGATTTCAGAGTTGGCGCTCTGTGATCATAGCTCCCCCGGAAGGTCACCGCCTTGCGGGGTTTTGCTTTTCTAGGGTTCAATTTCTCCTTTGTTTTGTCTGGCAAATCATGTTGCCAGTGGTGTTGGGTTTGCACCCAGGGCTGGTCCGTCATCGTGATTTCTGGACCAATCCAAGACACAACTTCCTTGTTCACACAAATGCGTTTTTTCTTGCTCGCTGAGGGGGGGAGGTGCTAAAACCAGATCAGCAGCAATGGTGATCGAGAAGTTGGCGCTTCTTGGTTCTTGACCCCCCGTTTAGGCCTCCGCCTTGCGGGGGTTTTGCTTTTTTGGCGTTTCGATCCTCCAAATCGATTCTGTTTCTACTACAGACTTACCATACAACAGCTCGCACCCGCTGGGGGAGCTTTGTCTAGGTATTGCGTCTGGGGCTAATTCTTGTGGTTTCATCAAGAGCCAGACCGAGATGCAATGAAGCTGTTCGCACAAGTGCGTTTTTTGCTTGCTGTATCGATGTCTTGGGTGATAAAACCGAGTTCAACAGATTGGACCGTTTCGGGATTGCCGTCCCTAGGTTTTATCAAACCCCCCGCCAGGTTGCCGCCTTGCGGGGGTTTGCTTTTGTAGCTGCTCGCTTATTGCCCCCTTTCGATTCTTATTTGTTTTACCGACCATACTATTCATAGAGGTGTGCGGTAAATGCGGTTTCCACCGCGAGCAGGATCACTACATTTAGTAGTTCACCTGCTCAAAGCCGTAATTGCCTTCATAGTCACGCCATTCAACGAAAACCGAACGATGCCAAACGTTCGGACAATTTGATCCGAAACCTGCAAGGCCTGTGTGAGCTTCCGGCAAAGCGCTAATTCCGCTGCGGGTCCAACGGTAGTCACCTTGTGTGCCATAGCTGCCCAGACGGACGCTTGCATAGCTGTTGCAGTCTCCATCCCTTCCAGATTCCCATTGGCGCGCTTGCGTTTGAAAAACACGGATGGTGCGGACAAAATTGAACTCAACGCCGCAGATGTCGATATCAGCGCGATCCTGCACGAGCTGAAGTGCAAACCCTTCCGGCAATGGAGCCGCGTCGCCACCGGTCATGCGAACGACAGCGGGTTGCGGCTCCATTGCCTCAGGGAGTGGTGGCATCTGAAATGTCGGGGCAGGGGCATCGGCCAATCGGCCATCAATCTCAGTGATGGGATCATTGCCATCCATTGGGAAAGATTGCAGCGGTGCGGTTTGGTCGAGCTCAAGGAGAATGTCGTAGATCCGCTCGCTGGTCAGCGTTTCAGGATCAACGGTATATGTGGTCCCCATGGGGCAACGCCAGATTTGCAAAGGCGGCTCGACCGGCCAAGGTGTGATGCGGCGGATGAATTCAGCCCGAGCACGTGCGCAAGGCGCTGACGCAGGCCACCCCCCTGATAGGCAAAGGAGAATGGCGCAATCAATTTGATATGTCTGAGCATTAGCGCGCTGCGGGAGAGCGGCAAATGCCGCGGCGGTCATGGCGGCAAAGGCCGCTGCTGTGCGTCGTAGCGAAGTCAGCATGGAACCTCCATGGGTTGTGCGCAATATAGGCGGCGCGTTTCCACAATACCGTATTATTGTCACGCATACCGCATGATTGGCAAATCCTTTCTAGCGATGGATGCTGCACATGAGAGTGCGTGCAGTTGTCAGCTGTGCCCGGGCGCATTCACAATTGGCGTTTGTCCAAGGTATGCAAAATGCTGTGCCGTGAATTTTATGGCGGGTAGAGAACAGCAACAGGTGCAGTGCATACAATTCGTGACATATTCAGGCCTGACGCGATGAGGCTTGCCTGATAACGATGGCGAAGCGTTAGGTCCGTTGGCCAAGATCAACACCAAAGAAATGGATACACTCTTGAATGGCTAGTCTTCATCTTATGAAGAAAAAATTTCAACCCGAAGACTGGCTTTTGGCGGCCTTCTCCTGGAACGGCACTGCTCCACATTCCGATGAAGTTTCTCTTAGCGACCTTGGTTGCTCTTAACTGATGAGATATGCTTTGGACAGACGGCGTTTCGTGATCGCATTCCCATTGGCCTTGTCTGGTTGCGCGGCACCTATGGTTTGGGCTCCGGATGATGTCGTATCTCAGGCCGTCTATAAAGAAGCCGGGCCAAAACACCTGACACTTTACACCATGAAAAACACTGGCTCTGACAACGGTGCCCATTCAGCGTTGTTGATTAATGCGAGCCAGCGCGTGATATTCGATCCGGCCGGGTCTTGGGAACAACAGCAAATGCCGGAACGCAATGACGTTTTGTTTGGCGCAAGCCCGGCCTTGGAGCAGTATTATGTAAGCTTTCACGCCCGCGTCACTTACTACGTCGTTGGCCAAACGGTTTCTGTCGAAGATGATATCGCTGAACGGGCATTAGCTCTTGCTTTGGATGCGGGGCCTGCTCCGCAAGGAAGCTGCTCACGATTTACCTCTCGACTACTGCGTCAACTGCCTGGATTTGAGGGCATCAGGCAAACGTGGTTTCCAAATAAGCTATCGGATGACTTCGCATCGCTTCCCGGTGTGAGCTATCGAGAATACCGTGAGAACGATGAGGACGACAAAAGCGTTGCGGCACGTCAGATCCGAGCGGCGCTCGAGGCAGAGAAGTAGCGCCCGCCCCGCAGCGGCTTGTCTTCAAAGCAGTAGTGATTTGCAGACGGAAATCTGTCGTTCGTTTTGACAAGGAGAAACTGAAGCATACGCCTCGATCAGACAGATCATTTTTCGCTCAGCTATTTGATGTCTCATAAGACCATAGGGATTCGCACAATGAAACGACCGACGATGAATTCCTTGGAATTGGAGAGATTATTCGAACTCAAGGCGTATTCATTGGAATGAAAAGCCCGACTTCCATCGATACAAGATACCCTCTGAACCCGACCGCCTATGACCTCCTGCAGTGTACAGCCGACAGGAAGAGTAGCGTTACGCGCAGCAGGGCTTGTGTCGTAGGGGCACTCGGTTTCCACGGCCGAGCACGCACCAAGACTTAAGAGGATTACGGTGGCGAAGGACAGCCGGACTGCGTGTCTTTTACTGTCGGGTAACGTCCGGAACCGATGCGCGGGTGTCTTCGTATCTAGCGTCTGCAATCGGGTCCCTGTCTTGCTTCTTTTCCGTGCTGTGGCACGACTTACCCATCATCTTGAACATCAATACATGGGCACCAATGCAAAGCGCGATTGGTGCAAAAAGTCCAAGGTTGCTCCACATCCCCGCAATTGTCCCCCCTGCCAGCAAAAAGGCGGCGACTGGAGCCAACATAACGGCGCAGCACACCATCATGCCGTAGTGCATGAGTCTTGAGGAACCAGTTGTTTCTTGTTGATCGCTGTTTTGCATTGTCAATTCTCTCCATTAGTGTCGGAATAGAGCCTTGCCGGCTTCCAGTACTAGAGGGTCAAGGATACATTTGGGTAAATATGAGCACTGGCAACCTGCGCGTGTTTGCGTTTCCAGTAGTAGGAATGCGATATAAGCGTCCTACTTTTTGACATTAACGCACAAACAGCAATCCGATTGCGCGCCCGCCACTGTAGAAGCATTCCTTGAGAGAAGAACATGTACCGAACCAATAGACGCCATTTTCTGACGACAACTGCGGCTTTGTTTGCGGCGCCATTGCCAAGCTTTGCGCAGGAAACATCGACATCTACCAAACGACCCATATCGAACAGATCCATGTGGGCAAAGTGGGATGCTCAGGTCACCCCGCCAAACTATGATCCAGCAACATCAAATCCTTGGGGCTTGCATCCCCGCTTCTTGCCACAGCGTGTTATCGCAAATGCTGGTTTGGTACCTGGTGACATCCATGTGGATGCCGTCGCCAGATATCTCTATCATATTCAGGATGATGGCACGGCCATGCGATATGGCGTAGCGATCGCGCGGGGTGATCTGTACGAGCCGGGCGTCTACAACATAAAGCGCAAAGCTCAATGGCCGATCTGGACCCCGACCGCCTCGATGATTGAACGCGAGCCGAATGTTTATGGGCGCTTTGCTGATGGAATGGATGGCGGACCGACGAATCCCTTGGGATCGCGCGCACTCTACCTTTATGAAGGGAACCGGGACACGTATCTCCGCATTCATGGCACACCGCAATCAAGATCAATCGGTACCCGGGCGAGTTCTGGTTGCGTGCGGATGGTCATGGCTCATATTATTGATTTGCATGCTCAGGTTAGCACGGGCTCAACTGCGTACCTTTATCCTCCTGAGAATGCCGTGACCGCGTCCAGTGAATTTGATCTGACCTGATCAATCCACAGCGCGTTTTTTGCCAAGCTAACTCGTCTCACTTTGTTCGGGTGGTCTGGTACAAATAGAGCGGCCGCTGACGGTGCGCAGTGGGAGGAACGTCGTTTCGACTGGACCAGCGTGCCGATAGACGAAACAGCCGTCTGTCGGATCTATCATCACCGCGTTCAGATCTTGAAAAGGGGCGGCGATCGCCAAAACATGTTCCGGGAGTTCTTCAATAAAGCCATTTTCAGCTGCCTCTTCCTCGGGAACGACATTTGCACACGCGGAAAAGACCAACGGCGAGATACAGATCAATAGAATACGGTAGTTCATCAAGTTATCCTTTAATTCTTAGAAAGCATGACAAAGACCAGTAGAAATGGCTAGAGCAATCTACTAGCGACGTTGCTTACTCATTTGTATCAACGCTTTTTAACGTGTGTCCGTTCAATTGCTAATCTGCGAATATGCAGCGGCTATTCCGCTCAAGGTGGCTGCAAATTCTTTGGATACGATGAAGGGAGATCGCCTGTTTCGTCCTAATGATCGAACCTACGGCCGTTGTGTTGCTGAGGATGTAACTGTGCACCTGGTCCGGATCGCGCTCTGCGAGAGTTAGTAGCCAAAGGCATTGTGTAAAACCTCTAACGAGGTAGTCACCGACTGCAACACGTATGCCTAGCAATCGTCACTGGCCGAGGAGTTGCGTCAGTCCTGTGGACAGCACTGTCACCACCAGAACGACACTAAGGCACGCGCCTATGGTCGCGATGATTTGCCTAGTGGCAAATGGGCTATCATTTGGGTATTTAGAATTTGGCATCGCTGGCCAGTAGGTGATCACAATACCAGGCAGAAGCGCATAGAGATAAACGCCCGATATGTTCTCAAATAGGTAGGAACGAGCGAGGGTGGGCCCAACGACATGGAGCGCCGTCAAGCGGTCACCGCCAAACGCGCCAAACCAATCTGCTGACAAGGCGTAGATTATAATATGGAGCACGACGAATGCGCCAGAGCGCGCGCATGTATCTGAAATTACATGGCGTATCGCCGACCGGTTGACTTGCTGCAAATTTCCTGCGGATAAAATAAAACCGATGTAATTGACGATGACGACGACTGGAAAACCATTGGTGAAAACCTGCCGCAAAAAGCGACTGAGGGCCGTTGGGTTGGTCGCTAGGATCGTGGTGAATTCTGGTGTAAGGGCCACGAATGCAATCAGAAATGGCAGCATACTGCATATGCTGAGAACTGTCAGGTTCCAGCAGAACTGACCGAATGGCAACTGCCGGCTAAAGTGTTTGCGAAAGGTGTTTCGAAGCGACACGTCAGGCGTAGCTTGCAAAAACCTGCGTTGTGCCGTCGTTCAGGACAAGCAAAACCTCGTAGGGATCACCTGCACTCGCCGCGCCCATCCCGGGGGACCCCATTGGCATGCCGGGAACTGTCAAACCTCGTGCATCTGGTGCTTCAGCAAGCAAGCGTTGGATTTCGCGGGCGGGCACGTGCCCTTCGACAAAGTAATCGTGAATAAGCGCAGTATGACAACCGGACAAATCTGACGTGATGCCGAGACCATCTTTCATCGCCCAAAGAACCTCTTGATCGACATCGTCAACTTCGACGGAAAAACCGGCACTCATCATGCGCTCGACCCATGCCGTGCAGCAGCCACAGGTTGGCGTCTTGGCGACTTGCATGACGGGTACTGTTTGCGCGACTGCGGGACCCGCGACGAGCGCGCCTGCTACGCTTACAATGAAATGCCGTCTGTTCATGGTGTCATCCTCTGTTAATGTGAATATTGGTAGTTCTTGCAGCAGGGGAAGTCGAGCGGCGCGCAACCAGCGAACTTGTTACAATTGGCTACAAACATGGGGCGGGCATTTCTATTCCACAATGGTTATATAAACCTTATGAGCATTATGCCCCACATCCTTGTGGTTGATGACCACTTAGAAATTCGGAAGTCTGTGTCCCGCTATCTGGAGCGCAACGGAATGCGCACCTCTGTGGCCGAAGATGTGGCGAATATGGATTTAATGCTTGCCGAGTCGAAATTTGATCTCATCGTCTTGGATGTCATGATGCCTGGGGAAGATGGACTAAGTGCGTGCAAGCGGCTTCACCAAACGTCGAAAACCCCTATCCTGATGCTGACTGCGATGGGCGATGATGATGCTCGCATTGCTGGGCTCGATGGTGGCGCTGATGACTATCTGGCAAAACCCTTCAACCCCAAGGAATTGCTTGCTCGTATCAATGCCATACTGCGACGCACGCAACAGATCCCAAAAATAGAAACCTTCTCTGGAAAGATGCTTCGCTTTGCCCATCTGAAGTTGGACTATGATGGACGTACCCTTTTTGATCAAGAAGGCAACAGAACCATGCTGACGGCCAGTGAGCTTAAATTGCTCACGATACTCTTGGAGAGACCGCGTGCAGTGTTCAGTCGCGACCAGCTTCTTGAACTTAGCGCGGGCAGGGTGGCGGGCCCTCTGGATCGAACAATTGACAATCAGGTTAGTCGCTTGCGGCGGAAAATCGAACAAGACGTATTGCGTCCCCGCGTCATCGCGACAGTCAGAAATCGGGGCTACAGCCTCACAGCAGATGTAGAGGTCGTCGAGTGATGCGCCCGGCTTGGCGGCTACGGACACAAATTGCGTTGTTGGTCCTGGGTGTCCTGTTTGTTGCCCAAGCGCTCAGTCTTTGGTTCTTTGTGGATGAGCGATCACTGGCCGTGCAGGCCGCGATTGGTGCGGAAGCGGCCGGCCGCGCTGCCAATGTTGCGCAGTTGGTCGAAGGAGCACCTGCTGATCTGCATTCGCAGATCATTCAGGCCGCGACATCACCATTAGTACGGTTTGACCTATCTGACGCGCCATCAGTTGCCCATGGCAATCATGACGACGGTGGCGCGGTCGAGGCACGGGTACGTGCTCTCTTGGGAGATAGCTATAGCCGCGATATCCGGGTTGAGGTTCATGAAATTGAGCAAGGATTGCTGCCGCTACCGAACCTATCGCCTGAGATGGCAGAAATGCACGCCGAGATGATGCAGGGCAGTTTAGCTGCGATAGAAATGGAGCTGTCCCTCGCTTTGGCAGGTGGTGATTGGCTGAATGTTGGGACACGGTTTGAGCGACCGCCCTTGCAGTGGTCAACGGCGTCCAATGTGTCGTTCGTGTTGACTGCGACGCTTCTGTTGCTTGCCAGCTTTTGGTTCCTGCTCACGCGGTTGACCGGCCCGTTGAATACTTTGGCTGACGCCTCAGAGCGGTTGGGGCGCGGGGCCGGTGAAGGACCATTGCCCGTCGTCGGCCCGAAAGAAGTCCAAGATCTAACCCGGGCTTTCAATACGATGCAGGATCGGCTGACCCGATTTGTTTCAGACCGTACGCAAATGCTGGCCGCACTCGCCCATGATCTGCGATCGCCGCTCACGGTCCTGAGGGTGCGCGCTGAGATGGTGGATGACGATGAAACGCGGGGGTCTCTTGTGGCATCCGGTGAAGAGATGCAGCAGATGGTCGATGCTACGCTGGATTTCGCAAAGGGCGTTGGACAACATGAGGAGGTCTGCCCGACGGATATTCTCGAGTTGTTATCGGGTTTGGAAACAGACGGCCTATCGCTACTTTCTGGCCAGTCGTTGATCGTACCAGCCAAGCCAGGCACGTTGCGTCGCGCCCTGCGGAACCTGATCGAGAATGCGATACGCTATGGGAAGGAAGCACAGGTCTCATGGCAAGCCATCGATGGGCACGCCGAAATCCTCATCGACGATCAAGGTCCGGGTATCCCAGAGAGCGACTTGGAAGCTGTATTTGGTCCATATGTTAGGCTCGAGACGTCGCGATCACGTGATACCGGTGGCCATGGGCTAGGTTTGTCGATCGCAAGAAGTATCATTCTTGAACATGGTGGGGGGGTTGAGCTCACGAACCTTCCCGAAGGCGGGCTCCGTGCCACGGTGAGACTCCCGTTTGAGCGCAACGCTGGGCCTGCCGGGGCTTCAGATAACACTCTTGTGGGCACGAAGCCAAACGATACCAAACGCCGTCACTCTGCTATGCTTGCTGAGTAGTTCAGGCGCCGTACTTTGCCCGTTTTTGGGATGCGGTCCCTACGCCGATTTCCAGGCGATGTTACATAACAGTACAAAAAAGCGACGCGCCAACTATTCATGAAACGCTGCTGGGCTGTTAAATCTTGCGGAAAGCAAATTAAAAAAGAGGCATGATGGATGACCAGGGAAATGCAATTTCTATCGCGCCGGACCTTTGTCTCAGGGTTTGGCATGACAGCCTTGGCGGCCCCTTCGGTGTTGACGGCACAGGCGCTGGAAGGCGCTTCGCGAAATATCGCAGCGTTTAAACCACACGACTGGCAAGATCACTTCGACACTATCGGTCAGGGCATTATTCTGGCTGACACCGGGTCGCGCTTTTTGCAGCATTGGACAGCCGATGGCGAGATGCGGATCTATCCAACGTCTGTCCCACTTTCCGAGGATTTGACGCGTACGGGATATACGGAAGTCATTGATAAAAAAGTCGCGCCAGGTTGGGGACCGACACCGTCGATGCGCGAACGGAACCCGGATTGGCCAGCCTATATTCAGGGTGGAGATCCACGTAATCCATTGGGGTCACATGCTCTCTATCTTTCTTGGCAATACTACCGGATTCACGGCACACAGGATACACGCAAGATTGGAAGAAGGTCTTCGAACGGTTGCATCGGTCTCTACAATGAACAGATCGAAGAGGTATTCGGACGTACACCTATCGGAACACAGGTGAAGCTTCTTTGATGGATAAATCTGCTTTATTAATCGTTGGCTTTGTCGTGATCGGTGGTGCGGGGTTTGTCTGGCAGCAGTTGCAACCGGCACCGCCCGTCAATGGCCATTCCATGACGCCAGCAAATTTGTCCGGCCTTGAGGTTGGTGATCCAATTGTCGAAGTGGTGCTGCCGTCTGAATTGTCAGCCAGCGCGCAAATCGGCGAACAGGTGTTTAACGTTGCTTGCGCCGAATGCCACGGGACGAATGCGGCAGGTCAAAACGGAATCGCTCCGCCATTGGTTCATATCACTTATGAACCGGGGCATCATGGTGATGGGGCTTTCCTGAGTGCAGCCCGAAACGGCGTGACCGCGCACCATTGGAGATTTGGCAATATGCCAGCCGTCGAAGGTTTGACAGACGGTGATGTGAAAATGGTTGTTGCCTATATTCGTGAGCTACAGAGAGCGAACGGGATATTTTGAGAAGGGATCCAATGATGCGTAAGAGACTGGTCATCTTAACGACAGCAGGCGTGATTGCCGGTGCTGCAGCCTTGGCTCACTCTGGGGCTACTGGCGTTGTAAAGGAGCGCATGGATGGGATGGTTGCCCTAGGCAATGTCGTCAAAGAGTTGACCCCGATGATGCGGGGCCAGACACCATATGACGCTGAAAGCGTACGTGCGGGCGCAGACGTGATGATTGAACATGCCGGTGAGCAAATGACTCGTCTTTTTCCCGAAGGATCAGATGGTATGCCATCACAGGCACTACCGACAATCTGGGAAGATTGGGAAGAGTTTACTGCGCTCGCTGAGCAGTTGGCGTTGCGTGCGGAGGGGCTGAAACTGAGTGCGGATGTAGGCCTTGCTGCCAGTCAGCAGAATGACGGCGCATCCATGATGGGCGGTGGTGGTATGATGGGTTCGACCGCAGCGCCGTCAATGGGTGGCGGTATGATGGAAACCAGTGACATCATGACAGTTGATATGTTTGCGACCATGCCAACGGATATGGCTTTTGCTGCCGTTGCGCAGTCATGTTCTGCTTGTCACCAAAAATTCCGCGCCGAGGACGAATAGGGCGTGGGTTTGTTTCGGTGGATTGTTGGAACGGGCTTATTGGCTGGCATAGGAACTGCGGCAGCGACATTTGTTTGGCCAATCGGCACAGAAGTTGAAGAGATAACTCTTGAAGGTGATGTTAACCGGGGGGCCTATCTGGCTCGCGCCAGCGGGTGCATCGCATGTCACACGAACGCTGAAGAGGGTGGTGCACCTTTGGCCGGAGGCGCGCCTCTCAAGACAGATTTTGGTACCTTCTACCCGCCTAATCTTACCACTGACCCTGAATATGGTATGGGCAGCTGGACCGTCGAAGACTTTGCCCGCGCAGTCCGTCAAGGGATTTCGCCAGATGGCGAACCTTACTATCCTACTTTCACCTATCCCTTCTATGCGAACTTCTCAGATCAGGACATCGCTGATCTTTGGGCGGCTTTTCAGACGGTGCCGCCAATTGACGAAGCTGCCCCGGAGCACGATGTTTCGTTCCCGTTTGATCAGCGATGGGGTCTGAAGCTCTGGCGCGCTGCTTTTCTGAACATTCCGAACACCGACCCTGAAACGAGCAGGAGCGACGCATGGAACCGTGGCAAAGAGCTTGTCAACGGGGCGACGCATTGCTCCGCCTGTCACACGCCAAGAAATGTCGTGGGCGCGCGGATCATCGCCGAGCGGTTTTCCGGTAATGCGGATTTGCCGGTTGGTGGCAAAGCGCCTTCGATCTTGTCAGCCGACCTTTTGGCAGAAGGGTGGACTGCCGATGACCTGGCCTATGCGCTGCGGTCGGGCATTACCCCGTCAGGAGATGTATTCGGCGGATCAATGGCTGAAGTCGTTCAATTTGGAACGCGGTTTTTGAGCGATGATGATTTAAACGCGATGGCGACCTACATCATGGATAGCGACACCTAGGAAGGTTTTTACCTATGCGCAGCCTTAACCGCCGCCAATTCATTGCGTCAGCAACTGCACTCGCAACCCTCCCCAGTTCACGTGTTTTTGCCGATGCAGACGCTGACATCTTGTCTGCACAAGAGGTCAGCGTACAACTCCTGCCAGCCGACTATGGTCCCACAACGCTGTGGGGGTTTAACGGAAACGCCCCCGGCGCGGAAATAAGGGTGCCGCAAGGTGCCCGGATCAAACGCACGTTGCGCAATGCGCTGGCACAGCCAACATCTGTCCACTGGCACGGTATTCGGATCGATAATGCCATGGATGGTGTCTCTGGCCTGACCCAAAGTGCCGTTCAGCCCGGCGCAGAATTCAACTGCGACTTTGTCGCGCCGGACGCGGGTACATACTGGTATCACGCCCATAATATGTCCACCCAACAGGTCGCACGTGGTCTTTATGGCCCGCTGATAGTTGAAGAGGCGGATAAGCCCGACATCGACCGCGAAGAGGTATTGGTTTTGGATGACTGGTTGGTCAACCCTGATACCGCGCAGTTAGACGATGATTTCGCAGCAGCGCATGCACTTAGCCACGCAGGACGGATTGGGAACTTCATCACGACCAACGCGACATACAACCTGTCGCTTGAGACACGTAAGAATGAGCGTATGCGCTTGCGCTTGATCAATGCGTCAAACGCCCGGATTTTCCCACTACAGCTCGAGGGTCTCGATGGCTGGATAGTTGCCTTGGATGGTATGCCATTGGCAGTTCCGCAAAAAGTGACGGAGGCGATTATTCTAGGGCCTGCCCAGCGTGTAGACGTGATCGTCGACGTAACCGCGGATGCAGGCGAAACTGCGCATCTAGTCCATCTCGGACAACAGGAGGCATTCAGTCAGGTTGCATTTCCAGTCGGCAGCGGTGGCACTACCACCCGACGGGCGGAACCTGCGGCACTGCCGCCAAATCGCTCCACACCTGTGGACCTTGGGCAGGCCACCGCACTGACATTGAATATGGAAGGTGGTGCGATGGGAGGATTGCGGACTGCCTCCTTGGGCGGTGAAGAAAAAACCATGCGTGAGATCGTCGATGCCGGTCGGTTTTGGGCGTTCAATGGCGTCGCTGACGGTATGGATGGTCCGCCTCTCGCGCGGGTCGGTCTTGGCGAGCATGTGCGTGTGGCAATTCGCAATGATACTGCGTTTCCCCATGCAATGCACCTGCACGGGATGCATTTCCATGAAATCGCAGAGGACGGGTCACTTGGGTCCCTTCGCGATACAACGCTTCTTGAGGGAAATACGTCTCGCGAGATTGCCTTTGTCGCGGATAATCCCGGAGAGTGGCTCTTGCATTGCCATATGCTGTCACATGCTGCGTCCGGGATGATGACGCGGATTGTCGTGGCATGACGCGTCGCACCCTGTTTTTGGGGCTTGGTCTTCTGACCATCGCAACCGGAGCGGCTGTCGTTCTGGCGCAGGCAGATGAAACAGGAGGCCCGACGTCAACTGACTTTCCTGTCGATATCATCGCCGGAGCAGAGCTTTACGGGCAATATTGCGCGTCCTGCCATGGTGCAAATCTGGAAGGTCAGGAAAACTGGCGCAGTCCCGGTGCGGACGGTCGCCTGCCGGCGCCCCCGCATGATGAAACGGGTCACACTTGGCATCATGCCGATAGCCTTCTGTTTACTTATACAAAGCTTGGCGGCCAAGCGACTTTGGCCGCACAAGGTATGGACTTTGACAGTGGAATGCCCGGGTTTGGCGAACAACTCAGCGACGCAGAGATCTGGAACATCCTTTCCTACATCAAATCCACATGGCCGGAGCGTATGCGCGAAACGCAGGCCGAGCGCACAGCTGCAGACCTAGCGGCACAAGGAGAATAGCAATGAAGAATCTACTGATCAGTACAGCCATGTTGATCATACCATTCACGGCCGCGGCCGATGAATTGACCGAAGACAGGATCAAAGAGCTTGTTTTGGAAGCCATTCGCGAGAATCCGGGCATTGTCTTTGAGGCCGCGCAGCTCTTCGAAGAGCAGCAACAGGCCAACCAAGCACTGGCCGCCGCTCAGGTTCTGGCCTCTGAGAGAGATGCGCTGGAACGCGATCCAAATGCACCTGTTCTTGGGAACCCTGACGGTGATGTCACGGTTGTCGAGTTCTTTGACTACAATTGCCCATACTGTCGGCGGGTAAAGCCGCATATGGAAGCCTTGCTTGCTGCAGATCCGAACGTGCGTGTGGTCTATCGTGAGTGGCCAATTTTGGGCGAGGGGTCGGTATTTGCGGCTCGGGCCGCTTTGGCATCGCGCAATCAGGGCAAATATGATGAATTTCACTGGGCGATGATGGGGTTGAATGGTCGCGCGGAAGAAGCAACTGTCATCAGCGCCGCTGAAGAAATTGGTCTCAACATTGCGCAGCTGCGCCGGGATATGAATGCGCCAGAGATTGACGAACATATTCAGACATCAATGCGTTTGAGCCGTGCAATTGGATTTAGTGGAACACCCTCTTTCGTGATTGGCGATAGCTTGGCGCCGGGTCTCATTGATGCCGAACAAATGATCAGCCTTGTCAATCAGGCCCGCGCGAACAACTAAGCGGCAGAGGCGGCATAGCCAGCATCGGCAATGGCTTGTTGAATGTCGGTTTGCGCAAGGTCGCTTTGAACAGTGAGCAGGCGCAGATCAAGGTCGGTGGTAACAATTGCCGATGGATCTTTGGCTTTGATGCCTTTCTCAATGGCAGAGGTGCAGTGGCCGCAGCTCATCTTTGGTACGCTGAATATCATGTCGCTCTCCGTTCATGTGTTTGGCCTAAGTTGCGGCTTCCAGCGGGTGGAAGGTCAACCCGAAAATTGCCAAATCATAAAAAGATCAACTTAGGTCTTGAGCTTCCAGCAACTGGAAGCCCTATCTCTATTCCAAGAGATCATTGGAGCTGCATGATGACCGAACCAAAAACCGTCAATTTGTCTGTCGAAGGCATGAGTTGTGCATCCTGTGTCGGGAGGGTCGAGCAAGGTTTAAACGATGTGGATGGCGTGACCAACGCAACCGTCAATCTAGCGGCGGAATCGGCGAGGTTCACAGTCACCGAACCTGCTGGCCTGAAGGCGGCCGTCGATGTTCTGACCGATCTTGGATATCCTGCCCGGACGTCGCGCGTTACATTGAACATCGCGTCAATGACCTGTGCGTCTTGTGTCGGTCGTGTGGAGAAAGCACTTCTTGGAACATCAGGCGTGGTTGAGGCCTCGGTCAATCTCGCGGCGGAAAATGCGACGATCATTTACGTCACGGGAGCCACAACTGCCGAACAGCTTGTCGCTGTCAGCACAGATGCGGGCTATCCAGCTGAAATCGCATTGGCGGACGCACAGGTTTCGCGTTCAGAGCGCAAGGCCGATGAAGCTAAGGCACTGCTGAACCGCGTTGTCTTTGCAGCCGTCCTGACCGTGCCGGTATTCATTCTGGAAATGGGTGCGCATACGATCCCCGGTTTTCATGATCTTATCGCACGCTCGATCGGCATGCAGACCTCGTGGCTTGTTCAGTTTGGTCTTGCCACGATTGTTCTTTTTGGCCCGGGGTGGGGGTTCTTCGCCAAGGGCATTCCTGCATTGTTGCGGCGTGCGCCTGATATGAACAGTCTGGTCGCTTTGGGAACAGGCGCGGCATGGACCTATTCGGTTGTCGCAACCTTTCTGCCCCAACTTGTGCCGGATGACGTACGCGCGGTCTATTTTGAAGCCGCAGCCGTAATTGTCGTGCTTATCCTGCTCGGGCGTTGGCTTGAGGCGCGCGCCAAGGGGAGAACTGGCGCCGCGATACAAGCCCTATTGGGTTTGCAGGCTAAGACGGCACGCGTTTTGCGCGACGGCCAAACTGTTGAAGTTGACATCGACTTGCTTCGGACTGGCGATCTTGTCCTTGTGCGTCCAGGCGAACGGATCCCTGTTGATGGGGCCGTCACCGATGGCGCAAGTAACGTCGATGAAAGCATGATTACGGGTGAGCCGCTTCCCGTACCAAAAACCGCTGATGATCTTGTCACAGGCGGCACCGTAAATGGCACTGGCAGCCTGACCTTCGCGGCAACGCGGGTTGGCGCAGACACGACACTTGCGCAGATCATTCGCATGGTCGAAGAAGCGCAAGGGGCAAAGCTGCCAATTCAGGGTTTGGTTGATCGGGTCACCATGTGGTTTGTGCCTGCCGTACTGGCGCTTGCGATACTGACCGTTCTTGTCTGGCTTCTGCTTGGACCGGACCCCGCCTTGACCTTTGCCTTGGTTGCGGGTGTGTCAGTCCTGATTATCGCATGTCCTTGCGCCATGGGGTTGGCGACACCTACCTCAATCATGGTCGGCACCGGCCGCGCTGCCGAAATGGGTGTCTTATTCCGTAAAGGCGATGCACTGCAGCACCTGAACGAAGTTGAGGTCATCGCGCTCGACAAGACCGGAACGGTGACCGAGGGTCGGCCAACACTCACAGATCTGATCACCGCAGACGGCTTTGAACGCGCCAAAACGCTCGCTCTTATTGCCGCCGTTGAAGCGCAGTCAGAACATCCAGTAGCAGAAGCGATTGTACGCTCAGCCGTTGAGGAAGGCGTGGAATTACTGGATGCGACTGAGTTCAGGTCTGTCACCGGCTACGGCGTGGAAGCCGTTGTGGCTGGTCAAAAAGTGCTTGTTGGTGCAGACCGTTTCATGACGCTGAACAACATCGACACCTCTGCACTCGAAGATCAAGAACACGCATTGGCAGAGCAAGGCCGTACCGCGCTCTACGCGGCGATTGATGGGGTGCTTGCTGCGGTGATTGCTGTCGCAGATCCAGTGAAGGCATCCAGCGCAAGTGTCATCGCGGCGCTCCATGACCGCGGGCTGAAGGTCGCCATGATCACTGGTGATAAGCAAGCGACAGCGGAAGCCATCGGGCGGGAAGTGGGCATAGATGAGGTGATTGCCGGCGTATTGCCTGATGGAAAGGTCGCAGCACTTGATGCGTTGCGGCGCGGCGGACGTAAGGTCGCCTTTGTTGGTGATGGCATTAATGATGCACCGGCACTTGCACATGCCGACGTCGGGATTGCCATCGGCACAGGAACTGATGTCGCCATCGAAAGCGCTGATGTCGTGTTGATGTCTGGCGACCTGCGGGGTGTGATCAATGCAGCCGAGGTCTCTCAGGCAACAATGCGGAACATCTATCAGAACCTCGTTTGGGCATTTGGATATAATGTCGCCTTGATACCAGTCGCTGCAGGCGTGCTGTACCCGGCTTTTGGATTGCTCCTTTCGCCGGTCTTTGCTGCGGGCGCTATGGCACTTTCCTCTGTCTCGGTTTTGACCAACGCACTTCGCTTGCGCCGCATTAAAGCCAAGATGCCCGAGGCAATGTCACCCCCGGCGACCTCACATCAATTGCTAACGCAACCCGCAGAATAGGAGTTCACAATGAACATTGGAGAAGTATCTGAACGCTCAGGATTGCCACCAAAGACAATCCGTTACTACGAGGATATCAATCTCGTCCGCCCAATGCGTAGCAATAACGGGTATCGCAGTTTCCGCGAAAGTGACATCCACAAACTCGCGTTTCTTGGGCGCGCGCGGGCGTTGGGGTTTTCAATCGAAGACTGCCGTACGCTGATGGACCTTTACGAAGATGAGACCCGAGAGAGCGCTCAAGTGAAAGCTGTCGCCAAGGAGCATTTGTCTCAAATCGATAACAAAATTGCACAATTAAAATCAATGCGAGAGACCTTGTCGCATCTTGTCGAGGCCTGCCAAGGTGATCACCGCCCAGATTGCCCAATCTTAAGAGATCTGTCGAAAGGCATCTGACGCTAGGTCGCTTTCTTATGCATTGCATCGCTCAAATTATTCTTTGGGAACCCTCCAGCGCGGGAAAGTTGTTTTGTGTCAAGTTACGCTTGATGGAGACAACACATGAACGACTTCTTGAACCAAGACTCATCCGCCACGTCTCAAGGTGGCACTCACGCCGGCAGACAACAGAACACCGATCATTCGGACACCCATTCAGGAACTTCCTATGGTCGGTTCTTTGCGATGGTTGGGACCTCGACTGCGTTGATGTTCGGCCTGATGTACATCAACTCGTACTCACTTGAGCATCTCTACTGGAGCGAAACGCGCTTCTATATGACCTTCATTATGGGTGCGACGATGGCCGTCGTCATGCTTTTGTTCATGCTGAACATGTACAAAAACAAAACGGTGAATATCGCCATTGTTGGCGGCTCAGCACTTATTTTTGCAGGTGCTCTTTGGCTGGCAAGGAGCCAAGAGACCATTCAAGATCGAAGCTGGATGAGTGCGATGATCCCTCATCACTCAATTGCCATTATGACAAGTGAAAGGGCCGAAACAACCGACCCCCGTGTGAGGAAACTGGCTACCGACATCGTGACGGCTCAAAACCGTGAAATATCTGAAATGCGGTATCTTATTGACGACATTGAACGCAATGGTGAAGCAGGGCCCGAGTGGCCCTTGGGTGAGGCTGAGGGCCCAGCTCGGTTGGAAAACCTGCAAGACGCGATTGCAACTCCGGTCGTCGCGGGGATCCGTCCGGCTCCACTTGCGAACGATGAGATCAATACTGCGCTTGGAGCGGCCAGCGACTGCACGTTTATTCGCGCGGTGAATGCAAATCCGATCTTGGCGACAGACGGTGCGGGTAACGCCGTAGCGAAAATCTCGGAATCACTCGTCACCTTTGTTGCTACCAGCCCGGTTACGACCGGCGGCGTACTCGCCACTGATGGGGGTCAAATGACCATCACACCCGGCAATGCGAACGGTGAGGATGCAACGCTGCTGTTTGAACTCACAGGTGAACAACCTCTGGCGGTTGGATTCACCGGCTACTGGAATTGCGGGAACTAAGAGGAGAGCGATATGCCTAAAGATGTAAACACCACGGGCAAACAGGCCGTACTTTACCGGATGGTGATGGAAGGTCATATTTGTCCTTATGGATTGAAATCCAAAGACCTTCTTGAGCGACGAGGGTTCCGTGTGGACGACCAGCATCTAACATCACGTGAGGAAACCGATGCGTTCAAGAAGGAACATGACGTTGAAACGACGCCGCAGACCTTTATCGATGGCAATCGCATTGGTGGATACGACGCCCTAAGAGAGCATTTTGGCGACGATGTTCCCGATGAAGACGCGACCAGCTATCAGCCAGTCATTGCGATTTTTTCTGTGGCGTTTTTCATGGCGCTCGGCCTGAGCTGGAGCGCTTACGGCTCCGGCTTTACACTCAGAGCCTTTGAGTGGTTCATCGCGATATCTATGTGTTTTCTCGCTGTTCAGAAACTGCAGGACATCGAAAGCTTTTCGACCATGTTTCTCAACTATGACCTGCTCGCGCAGAAGTGGGTCAGATACGGCTATGTCTATCCATTCGGTGAAGCTACGGCGGGCATCTTAATGGTTGCCGGGACGCTTGTCTGGATCAGCGCACCCATTGCGCTTGTGATCGGTACGATCGGAGCGCTTTCAGTTTTCAAAGCGGTCTACATCGACAGGCGCGAATTGAAGTGTGCGTGCGTGGGTGGCAGTTCGAGCGTCCCGCTCGGGTTTGTGTCATTAACCGAGAACTTAATGATGATGTTTATGGGGCTGTGGATGCCTGCGCGTGCCTTGGGGCTTTTTTAGCTCCAATGTACATGTTGGATCATCTCTTATTAGCGAAGGCCGGCTTCCTTCAGCGCAGTCATGACAGCGCCGGTTGATAACACCTCAGACAGAATGAGCCCGTCTGGCGCATTCGGTCCATACACAATGTTGAATGGGATCCCAAAGCGGTCGTAAGACTCCAGATAACGCGAAATGGCAGGGTCTGACCGTGTCCAATCAGCTTGCATGGGAATGACATCATCGCCTTGAAGCCGATCTGCAACCGGCGCGCGATCTAGAACCAATGCCTTGTTCGCTTTGCAGGTCAAACACCAGTCGGCTGTCACATCGACGAAAACCGTCTTCCCTTGAGACACGAGGCGAGGAATTTCGCCACGGTCAAAGACGACCCAATTCGGATCGACCTGTTTCGCCTCTGCCGGCGACGTGAAGCTACCGGTCATGGCAATGCTGAAAATCGCGATGACGGAGAGTGCGACTGTACGGGTCACGCTGCCAATCTTTGGAAAAGCTGCAACTGCCGCAAAAAAGATCGCCATGACAAGCACAAAAGCTGCCACGGGCGCCCCTGCCACGCCGCTGAGAACCCACAATAGCCAAGCCGCCGTTCCCGCCAGAAGCGCGCCTAGAACCCACTTGATGACGATCATCCAGCCTCCAGGCTTTGGCATCTTCCTAACCAAGCCGGGTTTCCATGCGAAAAGAAGGTAAGGCAGGGCAAGCCCAAGACCCAACGCGGTAAAGACGACCATCACGTCAACAGGACGTCCGGTCAGGGCAAAGGCGACAGCCGTGCCAAGAAACGGAGCAGAGCAGGGTGTCGCCAATACGGCAGCGAAAGCACCGGTTGCAAAATCGCCGCCATACCCTGCGCGCGCGCCAGATCGCGCCAACCGCGTTTGTAATCCCGATGGCAATGATATTTCGAACAAGCCGAACAGATTTGCCGCAAAAACCGCAAGGACCAGAAACATGACCGCCAGGAATGCCGGGCTTTGGAACTGTACGCCCCAGCCCACGGTAATCCCGACAGACTGTAGGATCAGAATGACGGCCGCTAACCCCCACATGAAAACCAGGACGCCGAGGGCTGACATGAGGAAGCTATAGCGGAAGTGTTGGACGGGTTTGTCACTCTGGTTCAGGAGCGACGTCAGTTTGATCGAAAGAACAGGCAGCACACAGGGCATGACATTCAGAATCAATCCGCCGAGCAATGCAAAGATGGCGATTGCCATGATCTGAGAGAGATCGGGCCGGCTTTTCACCAGCGTGAAAGGTGGTTGTGGTATCTCTTGCGACCAACTTGGGGTGGCGGTGACGGCCCGCGGACCGTCGGTGAGCGTTATCTGCACCTGGGGCACAACGTCATTGCGGGCGTAAAGGGGCAGCTTTGCCCATACCTGCGTTCCAGCGCTGTTGGTCCTGATGTCTGGCTTGCCGAAGGTGAAGCTTGGCCCCATTTCAGGAAACACATCTGGCATGGCAAAGCTTTTCTCAGAGCTGGCAACGACATAGAGCGCATCATCAGTGAGGACGGCTGTATCGATCGCAATGCCGCTCGCTCCGGGATCTAGAGGAACTTTGTTTGCGAATTCAGTGATTACATCTCCGGCGTTTAGGTCAATCCCGATGCCGGCAGGCAGGTCGAGGCTCAAGTCGAAATCATGTGGGACACAAATTTCTGAACATGTCAGCAGTGTCACCTGCGCCTCTAGCCGCGCTGGCTGGCCACCATCTTCCAAAAGGGCCTGAACGGGTAGGACAACGCGGTCGTGGTAGCCGAAGTTTTCAATGCCGAACGCAGTGAACCTTTCGGGGGCGGGCCACAGAATTTCCGCGCTGGCAAGGTTCTGCGATCCATCCCAAGAGATTTGCGGTGGCAGTCCAACCTCGCCCGGTGAACGCCAATATGCCTTCCAGCCTTCCTCCAGCCTAAGGTCCAATCCAAGGGAAAGTGTGGTCGCGTTTGGTGGAACCGCGTTCTCTACCGAAATCAATCGGGCCGTTACGGCAGGGCTGGTGTAGGGTTCCGAGACCTCAGCCATCAGATTAGAAGCCCACAGAATACACAGAAGGGATAACAAGAATTGTCGGCCGGCAGACAGCATAAACGCGCTCGCTCAGGTCAGGGAGTTACACTGTGACATATACCTTTGGACCCTCGATGAAGAGTTCGGAAATGTATCAAAATGTCTGATCCGTTATGTCTTTTGAAATTGGTCTTCCTGTGTTCTCTATGCAGCAATTGAATCTTAAACCAGGTGACAGATGATCATGAATCGTCGGCAGATGCTGATTGGCTTGAGCGCAGCTGCGCTGCCCCAGCCATTGCGGGCCGAAGGCAGCCGCGTAGTCTTGCGTCCGACCAAAGTCGATATGCTCGTCGAAGGCCGTTTGATCGAGATGATCGGGTTCAACAACTCCGCCCCTGGTCCAGAAATCAGGGTCGGCCAGAATGAAACACTGTCAGCCCGACTTGAGAACACACTTGAGGAAGGTACCATGATCCATTGGCATGGCATCCGGCTGCCCAATGCGATGGATGGTGTGAACGTGCTGACGCAAGACGCGGTCATACCTGGCGGAAGCTTTGACTATCGTTTCGCTGTGCCCGATGCAGGAACATTCTGGTATCACTCGCACTATCTCTCCCTCGAGCAAGTCAGCCGCGGGATGTTCGGTCCACTGATCGTGGAGGAGCTCAACCCGCCCGACGTAGATCAAGACATCACGATCCAGCTTTTTGATATTCTCACTGACACAGAAGGCAATTTCGACCGAACCTTTTACCCATCCCACTACACGACGGAAGGGCGGCTTGGAGACGTCATAATGGCCTTCTCATCGTCTACTCAGACACGGGTTGGCGAACGTTTGCGCCTTCGGTTCATCAATCCATCCGTTGATCGTGTGTTCAGGATCACACTCCTGGGGATGTCCGGTGTCGTCGTTGCGCTTGATGGTATGGCACTGTTCGAACCGCAGCCATTGGGCGACATGGTTCTAGCACCTGGGCAACGTGTCGACGTGATTGGAGATGTTGACGCGGACGTCCTTGTACTTGAGAGTTCATCAGTCGAACCCTTGCTGTTGAACAAGATCAGGGCCACTGGTTCCCGCAAAAAAAGAAACGCCGCGATCACGCCGTTGCCACCCAACGGGCTGCCGCAACCCGGCCGCATCAGTCAAAGTGTTAGTCTCGTTATTCAGGGTGGCGCAGGGGGAAAACCGCATGGTGGCTTTGGCAGTTGGGCGCTCAACGATGTAAGTGGTCTACCTCGGGCACCGTTACTCTCGGCGCAGCGTGGTGAGACGATCCTCATGCAGCTCCGCAATGACACTGCTTTTCCGCATGGGATGCATCTACATGGGCACCATTTTTGGGAAGTTGACGAACGCCGAGAGCCATCTGTCTTACGCGACACAACACTTGTTGAAGCAGGCGAAACCAAAGAGATACTCTGTGTCTTCGACAATCCCGGTGCATGGCTGATCCATTGTCATATGTTGAGCCATCAAGAGGACGGAATGGCCACTTGGCTACAGGTCGCTTAACCTTACGCTAAAGCGATGCTAGCCTTTCTCAGCAATTGACGTTTGCCTGATCTTGCTGATGAGTTGAGCAGACACTGGCAGTTCGAGCATCGCAGAAAACTCGTGGCCAGCTAGAGCATTAGCCTCAGACAACTGATCAAGTTCTGCCCGGAGTTGAGCGTCATTCAGCAAGGCCTTTCGCAGTTCTCTGCTTTCGGCATCCGTCAACTCACCGTCGAGGAAGGCGCTTAATTTCTTGCTGTTTCGCATCAATTCGATCCTCCCTAGCCTGGTGGTCCCATGTGAGAACTCGTCGGTGATCTTAAAGTCTGGTCATGCATAATTGCACTGCTCAGCCCAGCCCTCTTCACGCTCCAACTCAATGATCGACTTGATCGCTCCGTCGCTGACTTGACCCTGAACTAACGTGCGTCCGATCACGAGAGCCGGCGTTCCAACAAACGCCAGCACACGCGACAATGCGGCGCTGTCTTCCAACTCTTGCGAAACCTCGGCACTGTCGATGTCGATGAGCAACTGTTCTTCATCGATCTCTAGATCCTCAGACAAACGTACTAGGTACTCAGGGCTTGCGACAAATGGGGTTTTCATCAGCCTTTCATGAAACGCAACGTAAGCACCCTGTCGCTTTGCCGCCAATGCAGCCCTTGCTGCTAGGTTTGAGTCTTCGCCAAGCAACGGGAGTTCATGCCATGCGATTGAAAACTCATTCCCGTTGGACACTATGAGATCTGCCAGACGCTTTGTCTGGACCCTGCAGAATGGGCAATAGTAATCTGAAAATGAAGCAACGGGGACTTGCCCAGGTGTGAGGTTCAACTCACCATATAAAGCACGACAGACATTTTCACCAACCCGGGCGTCTGCCCGCAGCTTTGCTTCTTTGACTGAGTCAGAACCAGCATTACTCATCCCCACAAAAGGGTCAAAGGAACCAGAACTCGTCTCACCAGCAACAAACTTTCGAAATCCATTCGGCCGATCCATATCTACAAACTGAATTTCTTGCGGTATCAGGTTGGGTCCGTACCTGAGCGCAGCATAACCCGCCACAACGGCTGCTATCGTGATCAGAGTGCTGCGTTTTTTCTCGTCCACAATGCCTCTTCCAACTGACCTAAGCGCTTATTTATAGGCATTGGGAGGTCATGTGATCAACTTTACATATCGATACAAAACAGTCGGCTCGGCTGGGTTACGCCGGTTTTCTTTGGCTTCTAGGATAGAGCCTCTAAGCAATCAAAACTCAAAGCGAGTGGCGCAACATGGATCATGATCATTCAAGCAGTCCAACAAATGCTGATCGCATAACCCTGAGTAGCGCGGTCGCGATGGGCACTGGCGTCATGATTGGGGCGGGCATCTTTGCACTGACGGGCCAAATCGCGCAACTTGCCGGGCCAATCTTCCCTTTGGCTTTCGTTTTCGGCGCGATTGTGACCAGTTTCAGTGCCTACAGCTACGTCAAGATGTCAAACGCGTGGCCTTCGTCTGGTGGCATCGCGATGATATTGCAAAAGGCCTATGGACCGGCAGCAATAGCCGCGGCTGCGGCACTGTTGATGGCGATATCCATGGTGATCGCAGAGAGCCTTGTTGCACGTACATTCGCAACTTACGTCTTACGGCCATTTGAAATCTCTGATGGACCTCTGATCCCGGTGCTCGCAGTCGGCGTCATCGCCTTTGCCTTCATTGTTAACAAGTTTGGAAGCCGGTCGGTTGGTGCGCTTTCACTGGTGATGGCATTTTTGAAGATCGGTGGTATCGCCTTGTTCGGCATTGCGGCGCTGTGGGCGGGCGGCTTCACTTTCACATCTGAAACCGAAACGTCATTCGATGGCGACGCAGTTGGGTTTGTTGCGTCCGTGGCGCTCGCTATTCTAGCCTTCAAGGGTTTTACCACGATAACCAACAGTGGTGGGGAGATCGTGGACCCGCACCGCAATGTCGGCCGGACCATCATGATCTCCATTGCTATTTGCGTCGTCGTGTACTTGCTCGTCGCGTTTGCAGTCGGTTCGAGCCTGACCATTGACGAAATCATTGCTGCAAAGGACTACTCGCTTGCCGAGGCGGCGGCACCTGTTTTGGGACAGACAGGTTTCTATTTCACTGTGGTTTTGGCTGCGGTCGCAACTGCCTCTGGCGTCCTGGCGAGCGTTTTTGCCGTGTCTCGCATGCTTACCATGCTCACTGACATGGAAATGATCCCGCATCGCCATTTTGGAATGTCGGGCCCGGTCCAAAGCCATATGTTGGTGTATACCGTCGTCCTAGCATCTACCCTGGCGGTTTTCTTTGACTTGTCCCGCATCGCTTCGCTGGGCGCATTCTTCTATCTTGTAATGGACATGATCGTGCATTGGGGTGTTTGGCGGTTCATGCGCCACGAGATCAAGGCGAATGGATTGGTCGTTCTCACGGCATTGGTCCTGGATGCTGTTGTGCTCGCAGCGTTTACGACAATGAAGCTTAGGTCTGATCCAGCCATCGTGGCAATCGCTGTCTTTTCAATCATCACGGTATTTGTGCTTCAAAGGATATACTTGTCTCGCTGGACCGCACCAGCGCACGAAGATGCGCATGCATGATTACAAATCGTTACAAAACTCTTTGTGGTCAGTGGGTTCGAGGCATGGACGATGTCACCTTTGTAAGCCATTTTCCACGCTGATCGCATTCACTTGAGAAATTCTTCATGACAAACACACCGCACAACATTGCACTTCTGGCAGCGACAGGCTCGTTGCTCTTGCTCTCAGGCGCATGGATCTTTCAGGCATTGGGCTATGCTCCTTGTGCGATGTGTATCTGGCAGCGTTATCCCCATGGGTTCGCCATTCTATTGGGATTGATCGTTCTGTTTGGCCTACGGCACACAGTTATCTATCTCCTTGGCGCGGCGGCTGCGGCGACCACAGCTGGTTTAGGCCTTTACCACACGGGCGTAGAGCGCGACTGGTGGGAGGGCCCTAGCACCTGTACTGGGTCGGGTTCAGACATGTTAAATATGACCGGGAACCAACTGTTGTCGACGACTGAACCAGTGAACCTAGTGTTATGCGACGAAGTGGTCTGGGAGTTTCTTACCCTTTCAATGGCAAGTTGGAATGCGATCTTCAGTGTTTTGATCGCGGTCCTCTGGATTGCTGCAGCGTTGGCAAACCGTTCGCGAGCATTGGTTTGAGGAACAGTCTCGCGGTGCAGAGCCCACTCACAGACGGATACGACCTATGCAGCAAGTAGCTCTTCGAAACACATTCTGGTTGGGATTCTTTGCCATCGTACTGTGGGCATGGTGGGTCATGTTCAACATGACGATCGCTCCAATGTCGATGATGCCTAGCAAGTATTTTGGTCTATTTTCGATGTGGGCGATCATGATGGCCGCAATGATGGGCCCAACTTTTGTGCCCACCATGCGCGCATATGAAGACCTGATCACCTCGGCGGATGGGAGCAGATCAGGCTCTCTCGGGGTGGTCTTGGGTTTCTTTGTTGTATGGGTCGGTTTTGCCGGTTTGATTGCTTTCGCGCAGTATTGGTTGATCGAAGTTGGCGTACTGACTGCCATGGGACGGTCCGTCTCAAGTTATTTCTCGGCGGCACTTTTACTTTCAGCCGGTATTTATCAGTTCACCGCGCTCAAGGACCGATGCTTAGAACATTGCCGGTCGCCAACATTTCAATTACTCGCCCACTGGCGGACGGGGTTTTCCGGTGGAGTCTATATGGGACTGCACCATGGCGCTATTGTGTCGCATGCTGCTGGGGCCTCATGGTCATTGGCTTTGTTGGTGGTGTCATGGATTTGCTTTGGATGGGTGGAGCGACGCTTCTGATGACTTTGGAGAAACTCCCACAGGTGGGACGGTACCTGACGCGGCCACTTGGCATTGGCCTTATCTTGTGGGGCGTCTTCACCCTCATTCAATAAAGAGCGGCCACCGTCCGACAAGTGTTTTGGTACGCGCCGTATCCTTAAAAGAACGAAAGACCAAAGATGATCGGTTATCTTCCTTTTCCCGATATCGGGACCGAAATATTTGCGATTGAGCTGGGTGGATTCCGACTTGCGCTGCGCTGGTATGCGCTTGCTTACATCGTTGGTCTCTTTGTTGGTTGGCGCATTTGTGCAAGATCTATCAGCCGCGCAGATTTCTGGTCAAAGATCGGACCGCCGTTCTCAAAGCGCCAATTGGAAGACTTGTTCACCTGGATCGTCGCAGGCGTGATTATCGGTGGGCGGCTAGGGTTTGTGCTGTTTTACCAGCCAGAGTATTACCTCCAAAATCCCTTGGAAATCCTCATGGTCTGGCAAGGAGGCATGTCATTTCACGGCGGTTTTCTTGGCGTCGTTATCTCAACGCTCATTTTCTGCCACCGTCAAGGTGTTGCGACCTTGCCAACAGCGGATCTTTTGGCAATCGCGACACCACCCGGTCTTTTCTTGGGCCGCGTGGCAAATTTCACCAACAACGAATTGTGGGGTCGCCCAACAGACGTGCCATGGGGGGTGGCATTCCCTGGTGAGTTGGCGCAAGCCTGTCCCGGTGTTGTCGGTGTTTGTGCGCGACATCCGTCGCAGCTTTATGAAGCCATTCTAGAGGGTTTGATACTCGGGGCATTGCTGCTGTTTTTGGCTTGGCGGCGCGGTTGGTTGCGTTCTCAAGGTCGGCTCACTGGCGTGTTTTTGGTAGGCTACGGCAGCTCGCGCGTATTCGTCGAGTTTTTTCGGCAGCCTGATATGCAATTTGTTACGTCAGATAATCCAATCGGTCACGCGCTGCATTATGGCAACTGGGGCATTACGATGGGACAAAGTCTCTCCCTACCCATGATATTGGTCGGTCTAGTGTTGATCCTGTGGCCTGCGTCAAGACCAACGAAAGAAGCTTCACCGAAAAGGCCATAACTCACCTCGGTGCAATGTCTACAAACGGGTCGTTTGCGGGCTGGGGCGAAATGATACTGTAATCAAAATGTCAAGCCTTCCCAATTGAACCCTCTTAAGTTTGGGCCAGAAACCGTCCAACTCAGACAACTGTTTTATTGGGACAGGAGTTGTGAGCAGACGTTCGATACCCGCCATACTAACTCGCAGATCGCGGGACAAAGCAGGCATTCGGCAAGCTAGATCAAATGACCCCTTTTTCTCTTTTGATTGCGTTACCGCGAAGAACGCCATGTCGAAGGTGACTTGCCAAAGCGATTACGAAATGCGCGGCTGAATGCTTCTTTTGATGTATACCCTACTTGTTCGGAAATAGTATCAATCGTAGCACCAGAGTACCGCAGCAACTTCGCAGCACGGGTCAGTCGCCACTCTCTGAGATATGCGCCCGGCGCCTGTCCCATGATTTTTTCGAACAGAGCAACAAAACTAGAGCGGGACATCCCACAAAGATGTGCCAATCCCTCAATGTTCCAGTCATAGGCCGAGTCTTCGTGCATGGCAGCAACCGCGCGACTGATCCGCTCGTCTTGTGCGCTTGCAAGCCACCCGGGTGCGGTCTCAGCGTTACGCGCCCATCGTCGTAAGATTTGGACGAGCATCAAGTCAAGCAGCCGCGACACCATTGCATCTGCGCCGGGTCGGTTTTCTTGCAGTTCATCTATGATAATCTGACAAACCATCTCGAGAAAATCGATTGGATCTTCCTTCAAGTCGCCAATGATGATGATTGGGGGCAACCCGCTAAGTACAGTTTCAGCAAGATCGCCATACAGCGAAAAACTACCCCAAAAGCATCGTGTCGCATTGTTATTGCCAAGCTGAAGCTTGCCGGTCCTACCTACTTGCGCGATCGCTTTGTCAATATGGATCAGATTGCCACCATCACCGTAATCAACTTGATGGGCATGGCCATGCAAAAGTAGTGCCAGTTGGTTGGAGCCAACAGTGACGGGTTTGGGTTCGCCTTTGATGCGGATCGTGATCTCACCATGTTCCACAATGTGAATACATGGCATTGCATTTGGAAAGCTGACGGTCTGCGGCCCCTCCGGGGCGATCATCAACGCGCGTTCGCCATGCACATGCACAATGTCCAGAAGCTCCGACAAGATGTCGCCCCGTTCAGCAACAGCATGCAAATTTGACGTATCTGCTAAGGTATCAAGCTTCTCTGTCATTCCTCGAAGGCCCTCCACTGGATAGGTTACGTCAAATTCAGGACGATGAGTAGGGATATCATGACCGTAACGCCAAGTATTACAGCGCGTGAAAGCGCCGAGATTGATGCCGCGAATGCCAGTGGGAAACCAACAGTGGTTTTCATACACGGGCTTTGGTTGTTGGCTGGATCGTGGAATAGCTGGGTCGACTATTTTGAAAAAGCCGGTTTTGCCACCGTCGCCATTGACTGGCCCGGCGACCCCGAAACAGTCGCGGCGGCGCATGCGGATCCCGCGCCGATGGCGAAAAGGTCGATCACAGAGGTCGCTGACCACTGCCAGTCCGTCATTGAGAAACTGGACAACAAACCAATCATCGTCGGGCACTCCTTTGGTGGGTTAATGGCGCAAATACTGGCAGCACGTGGGCTGGCAAAAGCATCCGTGGCCATTTCGCCCGCCCCCTTTCGTGGTGTCTTGCCTCTGCCGCTCTCTGTCCTCAAAGCCACTTGGCCGGTCCTCTCGAATCCGGCGAACCGCAGACGTGCCATCGCGCTGACCTTCAAACAATTCAGTTACGGCTTTGCCAATGCCGTCCCCGAAGCGGAAGCGACATCCCTTCATTCTACCTACCACGTGCCAGCACCCGGCCTGCCTTTGTTCCAAGCGGCAACTGCGAACCTCAATCCTTGGACGCAGGCAAAAGTTGACACCCGCTTTGCAGATCGCGGACCGATGCTGATAATTGGGGCAGAAAAGGATCATACCGTACCGTTGTCCATTGTACGTGCGAGTTTCCGTTTGCAAAAGAAAAACGCGGGCCCGACGGAACTTGTTGAGATGCGAGGATGTGGCCATTCGCTGGTATTTGACAGTGAATGGGAAGGCGTCGCCAACACAGCCATGGATTTTATAACGCGCATGGTGAACTGACAGCGGCAAGTCTAACAATAAAAAAGTCGCCAAAGCAGCCCTTCGTGCGTTGTGCGGCATCGGTCACAATGGGCTCTTTTCCCTCCTTCGCCGCGTTCAGTTCGAACGACTGCTAACCCCGAGAAGGCCTAGAGTGTTATTTCGCCCCGTCCCGCAAACCACCCCACAAAAGACTTCGTTTATCGAAGCGTAAACTGTCATGCCCGGTCACTTTGCCTACCCTCTGTCATGGTTCGGCCGTGCACCCGTTTTTGTTGCTCCAAAATCTGCGGTCTTTGGCTCTCGGGATATGCTTCAAGCGGTGGCCGACCGCCGTAGAGGGCTTGTAGCATAATATCCCGCGCGATTGGAGCGGCTGCACGTGATCCGCTCCCACCGTGTTCAACGACCACGGCGATACTGTACTTGGGGTTCTCAATAGGCGCGAAACCAACGAACAACGCATGATCTCGCCTATCCCAAGGAAGATCTTCGTTCCGGATAATGCCAAGCGCCCTTTCCTCAGTTGTGATCCGACGGACTTGGCTCGTGCCAGTCTTTCCGGCCAAATCGTAACCTGCCGACAGAACGCGTGAACGGTATGCCGTCCCTCGGTTATGATTGATGACATCCGCCATGGCAACACGACAGCGCCTCAGGGCGTTCTCGTTGATACCCAATTCTGCAGTGACCGACCTTGCGTTAGTCAAGTGCCGCGGTTTTATCAATTGCGGTGTGACTTCCCGCCCCGACGCGAGACGTGCCGTCATCGTCGCAAGTTGCAATGGAGAGGTCAGAACAAATCCTTGGCCAATTGCAGTATTTACCGTGTCACCTATCCGCCAGGATTCATCGCGCACGCTCCGTTTCCATTCGCGCGTGGGGTTGAGGCCCTGTGCAACCGCCGACAGTGGTAGATCATATCGCTCGCCAAGGCCAAATCTGGCAGCCATCTGAGAAATCGCATCGATTCCCACACGCTGGCTGACTTCATAGTAATAACTATCGCAGGACTGTTTCAGGCTTTCATGCAGGTTCATGTTCCCATGTCCGCCACGCTTCCAGCAATGGAAACGGGTTTCACCAACATCCACAAACCCGGGGCAGTAAACCGTCTCCTCTGGCGCAATAACACCCGCCTCAAGTGCTGCAAGGGCAACGATCATCTTGTAAGTCGACCCGGGCGGGTAGGTGCCTTGAAAGGCCTTCGCGGCCAAGGGGCGGTACGGATCCTCGTTCAAAGAGGTCCAGTCTTGTACCGAAATTCCCCGCACAAACTTATTTGGGTCAAAGGTTGGAGCAGATGCAATGCAACGCAGTTCTCCGGTCTCAATATCCATGACGACGGCACTCGCGCTTTCGCCAGCAAGCCGCGCCTGCGCGTAGCCCTGAAGGGATATGTCGATCGTGAGTTGGACGTCTGTGCCAACTGCGCTGTCGACTTTGCCGAGCTCACGAATGATGCGTCCACTAGCATTGACCTCAACCTGCCGGGTTCCAGCAACGCCTCTCAGTGATCGCTCAAGCTTGTTCTCCACGCCGGTCTTGCCAATCTGATATCTTGGTATCCGCAATAGCGGATCAGGATCATTTATGCGGCCTAGATCGTAGTCACTCACCGGACCCACGTAACCAACGATATGTGCTAGATCAGCGCCAAAAGGATAGTATCGAGAGAGTCCCACCTCCGAACGTACGCCGGGCAATGCCGGCGCGTTGATGTTGATGAAAGAGACTTCATCCCATGACAGGCGTTCCTTGAGTGTGACCGGAATGAGCGGCGCTTTCTGCTCCATTTCAGAGAGGGCGCGAGCAATGTCGTCTGGATCAAGTTCAATTGCATTCGCCAGCCTGGCTAAAGCTTCGACCGGGTCACCGGTCTCTTCGCGTGTCATGACCAAACGATAGTTCTGTTCATTCTCGGCCAGCACGACGCCGTTGCGATCAAATATCAGGCCACGCGACGGCGGGATGAGCTGGATGTTGATACGGTTTTCTTCAGCCAGAAGCCGATATTGATCTGCATTCTCGATCTGGAGTGACCGCATCCGCCATCCGATCACAGCCAAAACGCCGATCTGACCGATCCCGAGAATGAGAGCACGCCGCGAGACACCTCTGAATTGCCGAACTTGATCTTTATTGCTTCGGACCATGGAACCTTACCAAGCATGTGGCTGCTAGAGCTTAACCCGGCGCAAACGCAAAGCGTTCGCGATCACGGATACCGACGACAGGCTCATTGCTGCCGCCGCGATCATGGGAGACAACAGCAATCCAAAGAACGGGTAGAGAATACCCGCTGCAACTGGGACACCCGCGGTATTATAGGCAAACGCAAAAAACAGGTTCTGTTTGATATTGCGCACGGTTACTTTCGCGAGTTTGCGCGCACGCACAAGACCCACCAGATCGCCACCAAGAAGTGTAATGCCGGCACTTTCGACGGCAACATCGGCTCCTGTTCCCATGGCGATGCCAACATCGGCGGCGGCCAGGGCAGGGGCGTCGTTCACGCCATCGCCGGCCATCGCAATTTTTGCACCACTTGCTCGTAGTTGATCGACGAGAGCCTTTTTGTCTTCCGGTAGAACGCCAGCGTGAACTTCATCAATACCCAGTTTTTGCGCAACCGCTTCAGCTGTCTTTTGGTTATCCCCCGTGGCCATGATAACCCGAAGGCCAAGGCGATGGAGATCTTCAATCGCGCCAGCGGTGGTTTCCTTAATCGGATCAGCCACTGCGATGATCCCAGCGAATTTTGCATCGACCGCAACGAACATTGCCGTCTTACCAGCCGCCCGTAGATCATCCGCAGTGTACTCGGCGAGTGAATAATCCACACCGATTTCGCGCATCATCGCGGGATTTCCCAACGCAACGTCATGACCCTGGACCTGACCTCGGACCCCTTTTCCAGTAAGGGCTTCAAATCCATTTGCGTTCTCCAAAGACAGGCCGCGCGTCAGAGCCCCCTCCACAATAGCTTCAGCCAAGGGGTGTTCAGATCCTCTTTCAAGTGCCGCCGCAAGAGCGAGAACTTCGGTGTCTGATTGATCCCCGGATACGACTACATCTGTGAGCTTTGGACGTCCCTGGGTCAATGTACCAGTCTTGTCGACGATGACGGTGTCAACCTTGGCCATCCGTTCTAGCGCCTCTGCGTCCTTGATAAGAACACCGGCTTGTGCCCCCCGCCCAGCCGCAGTGGTGATTGAGATCGGCGTGGCCAATCCCAAAGCACAAGGGCAAGCGATGATCAGTACAGAAACTGCCGCTGTCACGGCAAATGCCAGTGCCGGATCTGGCCCGAATGAGAGCCAGACAAAAAATGAAACAATGGCGATGAGTGCGACGGTTGGAACGAAAACTGATGACACGCGGTCAGCAAGCCCCTGAATAGGTGCGCGTGATCGTTTGGCCCCCGCAACCATATCCACAATTTGCGAAAGAACTGTGTCTACGCCAACTTGCGTCGCTCTTATTGCCAACGTGCCGTTCTTGTTCAATGTCCCACCTGTGACACGATCACCCTCACCTTTTTCAACCGGCAAAGGTTCGCCCGTAATCATACTTTCGTCGATTGAAGAACGCCCTTCGATCACTTCGGCGTCGACGGGGATGCTGTCACCGGGCCGAACGCGCAACATATCCCCAGCAACGATGTGCTCCAATGGCGCATCATATTCAGAGCCGTCAGGTAAGATACGACGCGCCGTCTTGGGGGCGAGATCAAGTAAGGCGCGAATGGCATCACCGGTCCGTTCTCGTGCACGAAGTTCGAGTACCTGGCCCACAAAAATCAACGTAACGATGACGACAGCGGCCTCGTAATAGGTGCCAACTTTCTCACCTGAGCGATAAGCCTCTGGAAAAATCCCAGGTATGAAAGTCGCGGCCAGCGAATAAAGATACGCTGCACCGACGCCAAGAGCGATCAACGTCCACATGTTTGGTGATACGTTTTTGATAGACTCGAAGCCCCGTTTAAAGAAGGGAAGGGCAGCCCAGAGTATGATTGGCGTTGCCAGTAGAAATTCGATGTAGATTGCCGTCTGATGGCCGACCCAATCGCGCACCGGAAGGCCGAACAGTTCGCCCATCGTCAGTATGACTAGCGGTACGGCTGCAATCGCGCTGATCCACATGCGTCTGGTAAAGTCTGTCAGCTCTTCAGATGGTTCGTCTGAAGGCACCGTTGGCTCTAGCGCCATACCACAAATGGGGCAGGAGCCTGGCGCATCCTTCAAGATTTCCGGGTGCATAGGACACGTCCATTGCGTGCCTGCCTGATCGACCATCTGTGCATTCTGGGCGTTTCCAGACCCATAGTAGTAAGGATCTGCTTCAAATTTGGTTTCGCAGTTTTCAGAGCAGAAATGGAATCGCTTTCCTTCATATTGGGCCTGACGGGTGCTTTCATTCACATCAACGGTCATGCCGCAAACCGGATCTGTGTCAGTCTTTGCCCCTTGAGGCACTTGGGCATGGACATGTTCGTGCGGGTGGTCGTCGGCCATAGTCTTCGTTCCTCGCGTGCTTAACACTTACGAAGCTACTTATTCCAGCAACGGGAAGGTCAATAGGACTGCTCTTCCGCAATTGTAATATTTCGTAACGGTCAGACCGCCAATCGCAAAATTGCGAAAGCCAAAGGTTAACCCAAAGTAAAAACTAGTTCATCTGAAACTGACATAACAGGGATATGCAGGTTCTCCGGTGCTGGTCCTTTTCGAATGCGCCCCGCAGTATCGTAGTGTGAACCATGGCAGGGGCAGAACCAGCCGCCATAGTCTCCGGCACCGTTGCCAAGCGGCACGCAGCCAAGATGCGTGCACACTCCGATCATCACCAGAAACGCGTCATGTCCGGGTACAACTCTGTTTTCGTCGGCAGCAGTATCCTCTCCGACAAGATTGGGATTTCTGGCGCTGGTATCGGGCAAGTCGCTTAAGTTTTCGGACCGGGATTGATTGATTTCGTCGTTAGTGCGATGACGAATGAATACAGGTTTTCCGGACAGCATGATTGTGAGTTGAGTGCCAGGTTCGACGCCGGAAACATCGACCCTGATGCTCGACAGCGCCAGCACATCGGCTGACGGATTCATCTGATTAATGAGCGGCCAAATTGCGGCGCCTACGGCAACGGTGCCCGCACCAGCCGTCGCATAATAAAGGAAGTCACGTCGGGCTGGATTTATAGATACCTCGTTTTCCATGATTCGAGGGTAAATGGTTCCCCCACAGGAAGGTCAACGTCGGCACCGGCAATGGGTTTGAAAATACGGCTGACGATATATCAAGCGGATCACTTCGCGTTTACTCGACTGCGAGGTTGCCAAAGTGCACCCAGTATGAGCGGTGCAGCTGTCATGAGACCTAACCCCAGGACGATCCATTCAGACGTGCCAAATTCGCCCGTCATTGCTTCGGCGCCGAAGTGTGCGAGTAGAAAGCTGGCCGGCAAAATTCCCGCTAGTGTTGCCACGAGGAAACGCCATATATGTAATCGACTGAGCCCGGCGGCATAGCTCATTGCGTCGAAAGATATGAATGGCAACAGGCGGGAGCCAAAGACCGTTAGTGTCAACATATTCTGAGATCCAAGAAGGCCATAATTTACTTTTTCACCAAGCCAGTGCTCGACTTGATTGCGGGCAATGTAACGGGCGATGAGGAACGCGACCAATGCCCCCAGTTCTGACCCGATCGCAACATAGATGGCACCGGCAACATGGCCATATGCTGCGCCGCTCACCAATGCGATTGGTGCGCTCGGGATTGGACTTGCAACGACCGCGGCCATCATCAAGATCACAACCAACGCTGGCCCCCAAGGCCCGGCGACAGCGATCCAACTCTCGATGGTCTCGCGGTCAATTTGGGGCATGTATCCCATGATCCACGCGCCGATAGCGGCGACAATCGCCAAGACCAATAGCCAGAAACCCAGGCGGCGCAGTTTTTCATTTCTAGAAGGCATAGAGCATCACCAGAAAGAGGGCCGCTGAAACGTCGAAGACCACACAGAGTGGAATGTACCAGTGCGGGACCCGCGCACCAACAATTGGGCGATGATGCAGCAAATCCCAAATGGCATGCGAAGCCAAACCAAGCGGGATTGCGATCCAGTGCCACAACAGACCCGTCAGCGCAGCTGCACCAAAAAGCACAGCCACCACGAGTTCCAGTGCCATCGTCTTGCCGTTGTTTGCCTGCGCGCCAAAACCTATATAAGCGCCCCCAATCAAGCTCAGCGTGATTGCAGAAATGGCAATCGAGACGTTTTGCGCAACGACCAAGTGGACCGGCGCCGCGACAATGAACAGCAAACCGCCAAGAATGGCGGGGCGGTGAACGTGAAATCCAGATTCCATTGTTAACTTTCAGTAGACCCTGGCTTCTTCTTTGAGGGTTCCAGTAAGGGGAGGGTCAAGAACGAAATGCCTAGCTGACGCTAAATTGGCCCATCATGCCGCCGTCTTCATGTTCCAGAATGTGACAGTGGTACATATACGGCGCCGATCGTGAGGCTTGCTTTTCAAACCTGACAGCCAATTCTGACTGACCATTAACCAATACGGTGTCTTTCCAGCCACGGTTCTCTGGCCGCGGCTGTTGTCCGTTTTCAGAAAGCACCTGAAAGCGAACGCCATGAATGTGGAATGGATGCATCATCAGGTCTCCTTGAACGACCCAGCGTTCAAGACTGTTGAGTGCCACCGAGAAGTTGAGTGCTGTTTCATCAAATACAACGTTATTGATTGAAAACTGCCGATTGGCTCGCGTCATCATCATGCCCATACCCATCGACATATCGAGCGAAAGTCGCCTGACGGGTGCGCCGGCAAAATCAAGGTTCGGCAAGACGCCATCAAGGCTTTCCGGCAAGCCACTTATCCGCGCGGACAGGGTCGTATCGACAGCGAATGGCAGCACGACAAATTGACCGCCAGAACGACCACCCATCATGCCACCCATCGCTGAATTTGCGATATTGTCAGAGACAAGTGAGCAATCAATGCCATCAAGGAACTCAATGAGGACTTCTGCACGCTCGCCCGGCGCAAGAGTAAGGTCGCTAAGTGCAACCGGACGATCAAGATAGCCACCATCCGTCGCGATCAGATGCATGGGCCGGTTGTCCGAAAGTGAAAGCCGATAAATCCGCGCATTGGATCCATTGACAAGGCGGCACCGCACGATCCCTTTTGGCACGGCAGCAGTGGCACCTACTTGTCCATTCACCAGCATCGTATCGCCGAGAAAGCCGTTCATGGCGTCATGCATGCCGCTGTTATAGGTCATACGCCCGCGCCGGTTGAACTGGCGGTCTTGCAAAACAAGGGTCAGATCGTCGATCCCGTAGGCAGATGGCAGCCCTCGGTTGTCATCCTGTTCGTCGGTCACAAGTAACACTCCAGCAAGTCCGAACATCACCTGTTCCGCCGTCGTCCCATGGACGTGACTATGATACCATGCCGTGGCTGGTGGCTGATCCAAGGATAAGACAGGGCGCCAACTCTGTCCGGGCGCGATCGCTTGATGTGGCCCGCCGTCAACATCGCCCGGAACAAGCAAGCCATGCCAATGAGCTGACACGGGTGCGCGCAGCTGATTTTCGACCTCGGCTTGCGTGTCTGCGCCAGTCATCAGCCGCAGTGTTGGCCCCAGATAGTCTTGATTGTAACCGAGCGTGTCAGTGGTCGCGCCACCGTTGAAACGTGTTTTTCCAGCTTGCGCCCACAATCGAAATTGCTGTGATCTGGTCGCATCCAAAAGCGGTGGATAAGTGAGGTGCTCACCCGTCTGAGCGGCAAGTTGCACAGGAAGTGCAGCCACAGCACCGAAACTGGCGCCACAAAGCAAAGCTTGTCTTCGGTTCAGCATCACCTGCTCACACAAGGCCGGCTGGCAACGCTGCCAGTGCCGTTTCAACATCAACGATGGGAAGACCTGCCGCGATCCAACCTGGTCCCAATGATGACCCCAGCATGCCTTCGGAAACATCAATGAAGCCGGTATATCCGGCCTGTCTCAGACCGCGCATCACGCTGCCTGATCGCCCGCCAGTCGCGCAAGTCAGGGCAACGGGTCGCCCATCTGCCAGTTCTCGCGCGGCAAAGAGGCGTTCCGGAAACCGGTCTTCGTGCAAACTGATCGTCCATGCGCCTTCTGCCACACCAGTCTCGTCCCATTCCGCGCGCGAACGCACGTCAATCAATCGAATCTGGTCTGCAATCAAGGCCTCATACGCCTGTCCCACAGACCAAATATCAGATGATTGCGCTGACAGGATTGATGGCATGGCAGCAGTACCGACTAACGCCGTCACCACCTGGCGGCGCGTGAGAAAACGTTCCATTGCAGGTCTCCTGTCTTAATTGTCATCACCATGATGATCTGTGACGCCGCCATCGGCCATGCTGTCCATGGCGCCGATCCGCGCACCAGCCGCTTGCATCTCTTCTTGCGTGACCTCACCGTCAGCGTCCGCATCAAGATGTTGGAAGCGATCAATCATACGATCGCGTACTGCATTGGTGTGCAGCGCCTCAAATTCCTGAAGCGTTAGGGCACCATCCGAGTCTGCGTCAAACTCCTGCATTTTGACGTCCATATGTGGGGCCATGTTCTCTGGGTCACCGCCGGGCATCATCATGCCCATCATGTCACGGTCCATCATTCCCATCCGTTCGCCACCATTCATCATGGCCATCTGACCGTTGCCGCCCATCATGGTTTGGTGCATTTGCATCATCATCTTCATCATGGGCATCATGTCACCGCTCATCATTCCCATATGTGAGGTGTCGCCACCGGTTTCCATGTTACCACCGCTGTCTGCGTCAGACATCATATCCATCTGCGTCTCTAGGCTCTTGCTCGGATCCTCATCAGCAAAAGCAGCCTGTGACATTCCTGCTGAAATCAGCGCAGCCAGCACCAAATTGCGTTTAATCGACATATTCTTTCCTTTCTGTTTGCAGAACAGATATCGGGTCCACAAGCGTTTAAAGAAAGGTCTGAAGAGTGAGTGTTTTGTAACGTTATGTCTCAGATATTTGTTACAAATGGTGACAAACCCACCCCTAACAACCGGCAGCGGCACTTGATACGTTCCGCATAACCTGCGTTCGCGCGGACATTTTGCCGAGGGTAATTTCACATGACGCCAGAGATCGGTCACTTCGCATTAGCACTCGCACTCGCGATGGCAATTGTTCAGAGTGTGCTGCCAATACTGGGTGCTACGCGCGGCAATATTTTATGGATGCAGTCTGCAAAGTGGTCATCACTGGGCCAGGTGTTCTTCACATCTATTGCCTTCTTTGCCTTGCTTCAGGCATTCGTCACGAGCGACTTCACTGTCAAAAATGTTGTTGAAAACTCGCATTCGCTCAAACCTATGCTTTTTAAAATCGCGGGTACCTGGGGCAGTCACGAAGGATCGCTGTTGCTTTGGGTCTTGATCCTAACAGTTTTTGGCGCCGCCGTTTCGGTATTCGGTGCCAATATTCCTGATAGCTTGAAAGCGCGGACCCTCTCGGTGCAGGCATGGATCAGCGTTGGTTTCATCACGTTTATGCTTTTTACGTCAAACCCTTTTGACCGCGTCTTTCCGCCCCCGGTAGATGGTCAAGATCTGAACCCATTGCTTCAAGACGTCGGTTTGGCAATGCACCCGCCACTACTTTACATTGGGTATGTTGGTTTTTCGATTGTATTTTCCTTTGCTGTCGCAGCCTTGATCGAAGGGCGTGTAGATGCGGCTTGGGCTAGATGGGTCCGACCTTGGACACTCGCCGCTTGGTTAAGTCTGACCGCTGGCATCGCATTGGGGTCTTGGTGGGCTTATTACGAACTGGGCTGGGGTGGCTGGTGGTTCTGGGACCCGGTCGAGAACGTCAGCTTCATGCCTTGGCTCATGGGCACAGCACTTCTTCATTCTGCAATCGTTACCGAAAAGCGGGATGCCTTCAAAAGTTGGACAATCCTCCTTGCAATCCTGACATTTTCGCTCTCGCTATTGGGAACATTTATTGTCCGGTCGGGACTTTTGACTTCGGTTCATGCATTCGCGGTCGATCCCGAACGTGGCTTGTACATTCTGGGTCTCTTGGCGGTGTCGATCGGTGGGTCTTTGGCGCTCTTTGCTTGGCGCGCACCGCTGATGGAGCCAGGTGGGATCTTCAAACCGATCAGCCGCGAGGCCGGCTTGCTCTTCAACAACCTAATACTCGCAACGGCAACAGGTATCGTTCTGCTTGGCACACTCTACCCACTGTTTTACGAAGCATTGACTGATGGCCAGAAACTTTCAGTCGGACCGCCATTCTTTAACTCAGCCTTCATTCCGATTATGTTACCACTCGTTTTCGTAATGGGCATTGGGCCGTTCTTGTCCTGGAAACGTGCTGATCTACCGGGCGCTCTTCAGAGGTTGCGGTTCGTTGCGGTGCTGGCCGTATTGGCGACACTTGTGGTCTGGTACATTGTCCGCGGTGGCCCGGTCCTTGGTTATTTGTCCATACTTCTTGCCATTTGGCTTTTCATAGCGACGTTGAAGGAATGGACGGCACGGATCAAACTGTTTGATGTGCCGCTTGCTGAATCGCGCAGGCGTGCAGCAAACCTCCCCAGATCCAGTTATGGGATGACGCTCGCACATGCTGGCCTTGCTGTTGCTATGTTTGGATTTATCGGTTCGAGTGTTTGGAAGACGGAGGAGATCGTCTTTGTCGAGCCGGGCAGCCAGATCGAGTTTGCGGGATTTGACGTAACATTCGAGGGCCTCGAACGCGTTAGAGGACCAAATTACGTCGCTGATCGGGGAAGGCTGACTGTCATGCAAGATGGGGAGTTTGTAACGGAGCTCTTTCCAGAACGCCGCTATTATCCGGTGGCAGAAAGCAACACCACCGAAAGTGCCATTCGCTCGACGATGGCCGGTGACCTCTATGCATCAATCGCTAGGCCGGCATCTGAAGAAGCCGGGGCAGGGGGCGCATTGACGCTGCGCATTCTCTACGAGCCTTTGGTCAATTTCATTTGGATTGGATCAGCCATGCTTGTTCTGGGCGGTGGTCTTTCGCTATCCGACCGGCGCTTGCGCGTTGGCGCGCCACGTCGTGGTTCGGAGAAAAAAATATCAAATGCGTCCAAGGTCCCGGCGGAATAACGATGACGCGTGCGCTGGCTCTTATTCCGCTTATGATCGCGCTCGTCTTTGGGGGCTTTTTCTTGTGGGGGCTGGATCCAGATCGGGACCCAAATGATATCCCTTCGGTCTTGATCTCCCAACCCGCACCAGAATTCACTCTCTTGGATGTCGACGGGCTGGCGACGCCCAGTTTCTCGCGGGATGATCTTGTGGGCAATCCTGGTCCTGTGATCTTGAATGTCTTTGCTTCGTGGTGTGTGCCATGCCGTGCGGAACATGCCGTGCTGACACAGCTCGTCGAAAGTGAAGGTCAGCGGCTTTTCGGGATCAACTACAAAGACAAGCCTGAGGATGCGGTCCGCTGGTTGGCCGAACTTGGGAACCCATACGAAATGATTGGCGCCGACAGCACGGGCAGAGCTGGGATTGAATGGGGCATTTCCGGTGTGCCTGAAACATTCATCGTCGGATCAGACGGCACTGTTCTGTACCGTTATGTTGGCCCGGTCGTGGGGGATTACGCAGTGAAAGAGTTTAAAGAAGCGCTGGTTCAGGCCGGTGCGGTGGAAATCGAGGCAGGCGGATGAAGCATCTGGTGCTACTAGTATTCATTATTCTACCCATGGCCCTCCTTGCGGTTGAGCCTGATGAGATATTGCAGGATCCCGTACTGGAGCAGCGCGCACGAGAGATATCAAAGGAACTGCGCTGTGTTGTCTGTCAAAACCAGGACATCGACAGCTCAAATGCTGGCGTTGCGCGTGATCTGCGTATTCTGGTCAGAGAACGACTGGTCGCCGGAGCCAGCGACGAGGAAGTGATCGACTATGTCCATGCGCGTTATGGTGACTATGTCTTGATGCGCCCTCCGTTCAATCTTTCAACAGCAGCATTGTGGTTTGCGCCTTTTGTCCTTGCCTTGGCCGCTCTCCTGATTGGGTGGAGCGTGTTATCGGCGAGCCGACGACGAAAGACAGCAAAGGGCCTTTCTGCTGCGGAAGAGGCCGAAGTCAGGCGATTTATTGAGCAGAGCAAAGCGAGCGAAAAAACATGATCTGGCTCTTTTTCGCACTTCTTTCCTTGCTGGCTTTGTCGCTCATGGTGCTGCCGCTTCGCACCAAATTGCAACCCTCCGCCGTTCCAGAAGACACGACGCCAGCCGTGCTTTTGGATCAGTTGAAGGAGGTGAAACGCGATTTGGAACGCAACATCATCTCTGAGGTAGAAGCGAAAGCCGCCGAGCAGGAGATCAAGCGTCGCATCTTGATGCAGGCACGCAAGTCAGGCTCACACAGCACTACAACCAATACCGGCGGCCGTGTTGGTGTGATCCTTGGCGCTCTTTTTGTGCCGCTCTTTGCGGCTGGCTATTACATGACGATGGGATCACCCGAAATCGAGGGGCTGGCATTTGCTGACCGGGTATCGGAACGGCAGGAGGCGGCCCAGGTCGCTGATTTATCCTCCCAACTCTATGACCGGCTTGTGAGTGATCCCGATGGTGGACCAAGTGAAGGATGGATGCTCTTGGGGCAGACCTATTCAAGGATGGGTCAGTTTGAGGAGGCGGCTGCAGCCTTTAAGGTCGTATCCGAGCGGCCAGAAGCAGATTCCGCCGTTTTTTCAATGTTGGCAGAAGCGTTGATCTATGCACAGCAGGGGGTGGTGACACCACCTGCCGAAGCAGCAATTGATCGCGCAATATCAATGAACCCAGACAATCCCGCCAGCGTTTACTACAAGGCTTTGGCACTGTCGCAAAAGGGGGAGTCATTGCGTGGTTATGAGTTGCTTATCGCACGCCTTGATGCAGCGGACGGATTTTATCCCTGGATGGAAAGCCTTGTTGCAGAAGCAAATCGTATCGGTGCCGAAATCGGAAAGCCACCCCTCTCACTGGCAGACTTCGCGCCAATGGTGAATCAACCCGGCCCCACTGCCGAAGACGTCGCGAACGCGCAAGAGATGTCTGATGATGACAGGCAGGCGTTTATTCTTTCGATGGTGGCGCGTCTGGCGAACCGTCTTGAACAGGAACCGGGTGATCTTGATGGTTGGATGCGTTTAGGGAATGCCTATTCTGTTCTCGGACAAACAGAGGCGGCAATTGCTGCGTATGAACGGGCGGAAGAGATTACCGCGAGTGCAGGGGCAGGTGATCCAAGAACACAAGCTATCGGCGACGCTCTTTCGAGGCTGCGGCCGTGATGCAGACCAGGCAATACGATGAAACTGCCGAAGGCGACAAATATTCGGAACCACGCGGATCGAAGTCCAGACTGTCTTTCCTAGCTATCCGCAAATGCGTCGGCGCTGTGTTTGGGTAGGCGGCCAGCGATGCTGCATCTCCTTGTATTTGTTGATAGAGGTGTCAACTTTGTTTGAAAATAACCCAACTTTGACTACTGGAAAGCCCGTTAAGCTCAAGGAAATGTGACGAACGAACCAAGGTAGGGTATTGAACCTAAAGTTGCTTGAGGTTGTAAGGACTGGATTCATTTCATGCTGGCAAAAAACTAGCATGTTCAAAGTAATAGCCGGAGTACGATTCATGTTAACAAGACGTCATTTCATCGCAACAAGCGCAGCCATGTTTTCTGCTCCATTTGCCAGCCCTGCGTTTGCAAAGAGCTGGCCCACTGCTGCGGAGAAGGCTTTATGGGATATGCAGGTGACCCCGGCGGGATATGATCCCGCAACATCTAACCCCTGGGGGTTGGAACCTCGGTTTTTACCCCAACGCGTAGCGCGGAATGACGGTTTGATACCCGGTGATATCCATGTCGATGCGGTTGCGCGTTATCTCTATCACATAGAAGAGGGCGGAACGGCGATGCGTTACGGCGTGGCGATCGGACGGGGCGATCTGTATGAGCCGGGCATCTACACAATTAAGCGAAAGGTCGAGTGGCCGCACTGGACCCCGACCCAAAACATGATTGAACGTGAGCCTGAAACCTATGCACAATTCGAGGGCGGTGTGGAGCCTGGGCCTCAAAACGCGCTGGGTTCAAGAGCGCTCTATCTTTACGTGGGTGAACGGGACACTTATCTGCGGATACACGGGACACCACAGCCCAGAAGTATCGGAAGCCGCGCCAGTTCCGGTTGTGTGCGTATGGTCATGCCCCATATAAATGATCTCTATTCGCTCGTTGAAATAGGATCGACCGCGCATCTTTATTCTGCAGAAGACAGCGTTGCGATCCCCAGTGTCGGAGAGCTCTGGTGAGGTCCAGGATAATAGAGAAGCGTCCTAGGTTTGCGCGGGGAGACAGATGCGCCGACCATCTCGTGTCATAACGGGCAGAAGCGTGGTTTCGACCCGTCCGCGATGTTCATACCAGTAGCACCCGTCTTCCGGTAATATCCGTGCCGTTGAGATATCTTGGTTTTGCGCTGCCAAGTTTACCAGGTCGGGTGGGATGACTGCGTCGGTATTGGCACCAGTGTCCTCAACCGGAGCACCCGCGCAAGCGGATAGAGTAACGGCTCCAACGACGGCAAGTGTCATTATTTTTCTCATTCAGTTGCCACCTTGTAAATTCTCAGTTGCGCAGAATTTCATTTATCAACCGTGTCTGCTTTTTCACTATTTCGTCAGCCGCAGATTTTCCAGCGAAAAAAACCTCTTGAACCTAAAGCTACTGTAGACATTACACATGGTCTATACGATGATTCAGGAGAGATCGAATGGTGCGTTCCAATACTGCGCAAGACGAAGGCCACAATGCCCACGACCATTCAGATCACCTATCTGTTGGATCTGCGTGCTGTGACGCAGAAAAGCTGCCCGGCATTCCGTCAGCCCCTCCTCCTGAACACGGACGTAGCTTTCAGGTCAGCGGCTTAGACTGCGCTGAAGAGGTTTCAATCCTCTCCAAAGTCGTTGGCCCGAAACTCGGTGGGGCTGAACATCTTGCGTTTGATGTCATCAATGGGCGCATGACGGTCTTGGACAGCGCCGAACAGATTTCAGATAGTCAAATCACAGAATTGGTTGCCAGCACAGGCATGACGGCCCGTCCATGGAACGCTGACAACGCCAGCGCCGATCAGGCAGCGCATCTTGCCAAGCAAAAATGGTTTACTTTTCTGAGTGGTGGGTTTTGGGCCGTGGGTTTTGGATACCATATCGTGGAGACCGGACTGAGTGGCGCACTTGGTCTGTTCTCCGGGCATGGCGAGGCCGCGATGCCAATCCCAGAGGTCGCATTATTTGGTTTCGCAATCCTTTTTGGGGTATGGCTGGTCGCACCAAAGGCGTGGTCGTCTGCACGCCGCCTGTCTCCCGATATGAACCTTCTCATGGTCGTTGCTGTGGTGGGTGCAATTGGGCTTGGCGAATACTTCGAGGCGGCGACCGTTGCGTTCTTCTTCTCGCTGTCGCTCTATCTGGAAAGCTGGAGTGTGGGGCGCGCCCGGAACGCTGTTTCCGCGCTTCTTGATTTGGCACCGCCGACGGCGCGTATTCTAAATGATGATGGATCAGAAGCCGATGTACCAGCGGCCGAGGTTGCGGTTGGGACACAGTTCATTGTCCGAGGCGGCGACCGGATCCCGCTTGACGGTGAGGTGACAGATGGAACTGGTGCCGTCGATCAGGCCCCCATCACTGGCGAAAGCGCGCTTGTCCCAAAGGAAACGGGGGACGATGTTTACGCGGGGACCATCAACGGTGAGGGTACGCTTACGGTCCGCGCAACAAAAGCTGCCAGCGATACGGTTCTATCGAAAATTATCCGTATGGTTGGCGACGCGCATTCCAAACGTGCCGAGGTCGAGCAATGGGTCGCAAAATTCGCCCGGATTTATACGCCCATCGTTATGGCTCTCGCGATTGCGATTGCTGTCTTGCCGCCTCTCCTTTTGGGCAGTGCGTGGAATTACTGGTTCTATAACGCGCTGGTCTTGCTTGTCATCGCCTGCCCTTGCGCACTGGTTATTTCGACCCCAGTATCTATTGTTGCTGCCCTTGCAGCATCAGCCAGGGCCGGCGTGCTGATCAAAGGCGGTGCTTATGTCGAAGCTCCCGGTCGCACCACGGCTCTTGCCATGGACAAAACGGGCACAATCACCATGGGAGAGCCGGAAGTGGCGGCTGTCTATCCTCTCGGTGAAGCCTCCGAAGTTGACCTTTTGACCCTTGCGGGTGCTTTAGAGGCGCGGTCATCGCATCCGCTTGCGCGCGCCATTCTCGGTAAGGCCGAACGTGACGGGGTCGCCGTCAAAGCGGCTGATGATACCCGGACCGTGCCGGGGCGCGGGCTTGAAGGCCGCGTTGGCGGACGAACTGTCTGGCTGGGATCTGATCGTTTCGCGGAGGAAAAGGGGTTTGGCAGCACTCTCCCCTCGGATCTTCGAGACCGAATAGAAGAGGCAGGCAACACACTGGTCGCAGTTGGTGATGAAAATGGCGTGACCGGTCTTCTTGAACTGCGCGACCGTATTCGCCCCGACGCCAAAGGTGTTATCGCACAGTTGCACGCGCAGGGCGTCAAAAAGATCATTATGCTGACCGGTGACAACGAACGGACTGCCCTCGCTGTGGCGGCCGAAGTGGGCATTGACGAGGTGCGTGCCGAACTTTTACCCGAAGACAAGGTAGTGGCCATCGAAGAGTTGGTATCACAGTACGACATGGTCGCGATGATCGGTGATGGGGTAAATGATGCGCCTGCCATGGCGCGCGCACATTACGGCATTGCCATGGGGGCTGTTGGTTCAGATGCGGCCATTGAAACGGCAGATATTGCACTGATGACCGACGATATCAGTAAAGTGCCTTGGCTGATCGGTCACTCGCGCAGGACGATGTCGATCATCCGGCAGAACATCGGCATCTCGCTGGCCACCAAAGCCGTCTTCGTGGGCCTGACAGCCTTTGGAATGGCAACGATGTGGGGGGCGATTGCCGCCGATGTAGGTGTGTCACTGTTGGTTGTCGCCAATGCCCTGCGTCTTCTCCAAGCAAGAGAAGCCCGGATCGATCTATCCGGCGGAGATGGTGTGGGTGAGCAGTTGGCAAAAGGCGCTTTGCTAAAGGGGCATTGATCGGGTCAGACCAAGTCGGTAGTCTGAAAAAAAGTGGCACTAAACAGGGTGCAAGAGCAGTGAAATCACTTTCGACTACGCGACGCGACGCAATGCTCGGTGGACTAAGTGCCGCCGTTCTGTCTGGGTGTGCGAACAAACCCCAAACTTACAACGGACCAGAAGTTACTCGTTTGCGCTTGTACAAATCGCAACGCATGCTGGTTCTTGATGGTGTGTCGGAACCCTTGCGCACTTATCCAGTTGGTCTTGGCTTTGCGCCAACTGGCCACAAACAATTTGAGGGCGACGGAAGAACGCCGGAGGGGTCATATCTGATAGATCGCCGAAACCCGGAAAGCCTCTTCCATCTCTCGATTGGGATCTCATATCCAAACGAAGCAGACAAGACCTTTGCGGCTGCTCAAGGGAAGTCGCCCGGTAGCGATATCTTCATTCACGGGGGTCCAAGACCGGGTATTGATCCGACGAATGTGCGGGACTGGACAGCTGGATGCATTGCAGTGACTGATAGCCAGATTGAAGAAATCTACGCTATGGTGCGGGACGGAACGCCCATCGACATCTATGCGTAGACTTTCCGGCCAAGGAGAGGGGCAGCAAGCAGCAAAGCGACCCCGCATACTACAAATACATCTGCCATATTGAATGCAGGCCAGTGCATGGACCCGATGTAGAAGTCTAGAAAGTCCGTAACTGCGCGAAACCGTAGCCGATCAATGACATTGCCCATCGCGCCGCCAATGATTGCCCCCAAAGCAAGCGCCTCAATGCGGCTGTGGGTGCGAATAAGTAGTATTGTCAACCAAGCGCAAATTGCAATTGCCAGTGCCGAAAGGCTCCACCAAGGTACACCTCCCAACAATCCGAACGACACGCCGTCGTTCCGGCCAAAGACGAGGTTAAATCCTGGGAAAACCGGAAGCCCGGAACTGAGCACGTCTGCATTTGCAACAACCCACGCCTTTGTAGATTGATCAACAAAGGATACCAGAACTATCGCAATTGAGCCGATGGTCAAAGGTCTTTTGGGTGATTTCATGCTCTCATCCTAGCCAGACGTCGAGAAACAGCATGATCACAAGGCCAATCGCCAGTCCCAGCGTTGCCTTGTTCTGGTGACCGCTGCGGTGCGTTTCGGGAATGATCTCGTGGCTAATGACGTAAAGCATCGCGCCAGCCGCAAAGGCCAAGCCCCAAGGCAAAAGCGGCTCAGACAGCGTAATGATACCAGCACCCAACAGACCCCCGACGGGTTCCACCAAACCGGTCAGGGCCGCGATGCCCCATGCGCGGAATTTCGAATACCCTTCACCAAGAAGTGCTACCGCAACGGCAAGCCCCTCAGGGGCATTCTGAAGTCCAATCCCAATGGCAAGCGGCATCCCACCCTCAACACCGCCAGATCCAAAGCCCACACCGACGGCCAAACCCTCGGGGAAATTATGGATTGTGATTGCGATGATGAAAAGCCAGACGCGGCGCAGTGATGCTGATTCAGGGCCTTCTCGTCCTGTTTTAAAGTGTTCATGTGGCAGCTTCTCGTTCATCAGCGCCACAGCCCCCATTCCCAACAAGATGGCAACGCAAACAACAGCGGCGGGGGCTGCTTCGTTCGCGAACATTGGTTCGGCTGCATCAAGGGCGGGGATGATCAGCGAGAAAAACGACGCAGCAAGCATCACACCAGCGGCAAATCCCAAAGAAAGGTCGCGGGTCGCTTGCGACGGGACACGACCGAAAAGGATCGGAAAGGCACCAAAAGCGGTCATCAGGCCAGCGGCCAGACTGCCAAAAAAACCAAGCGCGATGGGAGAAAGAGATTCCAAAATATGTCCTGTCTATTTTTTGGTATAGGACGAAAAGACTACGGTCGATCCATCATCATTGATCAGAAACACATCATATGCCTCGCGGTCGTCTTCCGGCCCCATGCCCGGCGAGCCATATGGCATTCCGGGCACCGCCAGACCAATTGCATCAGGGCGCTCATCAAGGAGACGGCGAATGTCAGCAGCCGGAACATGGCCTTCGATCACGTAGCCGTCGACGAAAGCAGTATGGCAGGAAGCCATGCGTTGCGGCACACCACTCTCTAGCTTGAGGCGGACAAGCAATCCTCCATTCAAGTCCTCACCGGTCGGGGCAAAGCCGTTCTCTTCCAGATGGTTCATCCAGCTAAGACAGCATCCACACCCACTGGTTTTCTTGACGTCGATTGAGGTCGCCTCTGCAAACGCCGGAGCTGCGGAAAGTCCGCTGAACAAAAGTGTGATAGCAAAAAGGTGGGATTTCATGGATCAAAGCCTTTCGTTTTGATCGGTTGCAAGCAATGTCGCCAAATGCGCTTCAAAACGCTTTCGGGCCTCTTCCAATCGGGCAGCCGCCAATGCCTCTTGTGAGCTATCGGCGGTCGCGGCGGCAAGCCGGTCATCAGAGAGAGGGTCGGTTGGACGACCATCGACGAGCACTTCATAATGTAGGTTAGGGCCGGTAGCGGTACCTGTTGCACCGACATTGCCGATGATGTCTCCAGCCATCACGCGTTGGCCCACAGACATCCCATCGGTGACCGCGCTCAGATGAGCGTAACGTGTTTTTGTGTCCGTGCCATGTGCGATCTCGACAACCCGTCCGTACCCGCCGCGCCAACCGACAAAGGCTATTCGGCCGGGGGCTGTTGCATTGACGGGCGTCCCCTTCGCCGCTGCGAAGTCCACGCCCGTATGCATTCTGACATTCCCATAAACCGGATGACGGCGTTGACCGAATACGGAACTGAGCCGTGCTCCTTCTACGGGTTGTGCGAAGACACGTAGCACTTCACCATCAACGTAAATGGTTGCGCGACCCGTCCCATCTTCCGGCCAAACAACCTCGTAAAGCGCATCTCCGATATTGAGGGCTGCAAAAGTTATTTCGGGCTGTCCAATCCGTTCGTCACCAACGCGCGCTTCACGCCACAAGACTTGGAGCGTCTCGCCACCTTTTAATTCCCTGCGAAAATCGACCGTCCCGCCCAGCATCTGCGCCAGATCGACAGCAAAGCGCGCCGGAATAGCAGCGTCATCCAATGCCGCAAAGAGTGAGCTGTCTATGGCAGTTTCCCCCGCGAGCATAAGTGTCTCAGGATTGGGATTAAGGGTGCGGGTCACCGTACGATCCCCAAAGATCGCTTCAACGGTCACACCGTCATCAACGCTAAGCGCTACGCTTTGCAGCGTATCGCTCAACGACTTCACAACGGTCAACTCATGCCCTGGGCGCAACCGCCGCAGGTCGTATTCCGCACCAAGAGCGAGAGCCACTTCTGCTCGGACAGACGCATCCAGCCCAACCTCCCTGAGAAGAGTATCCAGGGTTTCACCGGATGCGATCTTGCGCGACCACGTCGTCATCGGCGGATCAACTTCTGGCGAAACGTCGTCTGCTGACGCCAGATCAAGGGCCAACGGTTGCAGAACGACTGGCGATGCCCAGCTGTGGGATGATGCCATAGTATGTAAACGCTCTACAGGTACCGCCGGTTCTTGCAGATCACGTGGTGCCCATTCGCCGACTTTCGCCAGCGCCTCCGGCACGGGGGTCACATCCCAAGCGTCTGATAATGCGACGGCCAGGCCCGAAACGCTGCTTGCCAAGACAAATCCCATTGCCCAGTTTCTTAATTTCATGTCTTTCCCTCAGCATCTTCCTGCAACGCGCGCCGGATTTTCGGCACCGCGAATTCTCTGGGTTCGTGATAGTCGATCATGGTGACGAACCGCCCAGAGGCTGCGAACAAGAAGACGCTCGCGGTGTGGTTCATCGTGTAATCGCCGTCATCGGTCGGCACTTTTGTGTAAGTGGCGCGAAATCCCTCTGCCCCGCGTGTAATCTCATCTTCGGTACCCGTCCACCCGCGCACGGCAGGGTGAAAATAGCTGACATAGTCTGCCATCGCCGCAACCGTGTCGCGCTCTGGATCAACGGTGATAAACACTACGTTCATATCAGCGGCTTCCTCGCCCATATCGTCGAGCCAACCCGAGATATCCGAAAGGGTCGTCGGGCAAACATCCGGGCAATATGTAAAACCGAAGAACACCATGCTGGGACGCCCAATGAGGGTCTCAGGACCCACTGCATCGCCCTTGTGGTTGGTCAGCTCAAATTCCATCTGCGAAAGCGGCAGAGGACGTTGCCCAATGACCTCGGTCGCACCTGGCCCGTCTACCTGCCACCAACCAGCAAACAGTGTGCCGCCAGCGAGCGCCACGCCCGCTGTACTTAGGCCTAGAAGTTTGCGCCGTTGCATCAGCTCTCGGGCCCACGCGCGGCAACACCCAGAATTGGCACATCGACGGTGATTTCATCGCCGTCGGCAAAGATGAGCGTCAGCGCGAACGCTTCCCCTTCCACCATTGGTCGCGATAGCCGCATCAGCATGGCATGCAGCCCGCCGGGCTCAAGTGCTGCTGCTTCGCCGGGAGCGATTTCGATATCACCGGCTGGTGTCATAGAACTCACACCCTGATCATTGGTGGATGTGAGGTGGATTTCTGGCATCTTCGCAAGGTCAGTGCGCAGACCAGTCAAGATTACTGTATCTTCGCCAATATTGCGGACCGTCATATAGGCTGCACCGGGCCGGTTCACGCCAATTGACGCACGGGACCAAGCATCTTCAACGACCACGGTTTGCTCCTCGGCCATGGCGGCCCCCACAAACCCTAGGATGGACAAGGCGGTCGCAGCCAAAATTTTCAATACTACATTCATAGCGTTTTGCTCTTTCTTTGTTAGCTTTGCGTGGCTGCAACCTCGGCAGCCACGAGGCGCCGCAACTCTGCTTCTCCGAATGGATCGAGGGGGTTTCCGTTCACGAAGAACGTCGGCGTTTGGCGTACACCCATCTCTTCAACGTCTGCGCGGTCTTGATTGAGTATCCCGATGGTTTGCGGGGCCATCATCTGGGTACGCGCTGCCTCTTCATCGAGTCCGGCACTGGCCGCAATCCCTAAGATAAGCTCTGGTCGAATACCGCCGTGGGACGCCCAACGCGGCTGCGCTTCCAAAATCGCTTCAAAAACTGGAAGATAAACATCTTGCATCCGAGCGGCTTCCAGCACCCTTATCGCCGTTTCTGACCCTTCCCCATGAAACGGCGTATACCGGATGATAACCCGGACTGCGTCGCCATGTTCGGCCATGATGTCTTTCACGATCGGGTGAAACGCGCGGCAGGCTTCGCAGGCAGGGTCGAAAAACTCGACAATCGTCACGGGCGCATTCTCTGGTCCGAGGATCGGCGAGTGGGGCCGCATCAACGCCTCCGCCAATTCGGGTGCAACAGGTATGGGCTCTGCGATCGGGTCAGGGCGGGTTGCGTACCACGCCGCACCGCCAAACCCAGCAGTGCCAAGCGCGAGAACGGATAGGATCAGACCGCGTCTGTTCATTCTTGTGTCTCCTTCAAGGAAAGGGCCGACAGCGCGGCGATAAGTGTGAAGGCGGCAAGCGCCATAAGCGGGATCGGAATGCCGAAGACCAATTGATTGTCATCTGTGCAGGATGGGCCTGTCGCGGTGCAGGGTTGAATTCTCTCAGGGATGACGCCGACATAAAGACCCATGTGCCAAAGAGCGACTGCCGCGCCGCCAAGGGCCAGGGCGATTCCATAGCGGCCCACTTTACCATCTTGCCACCACAGACCAAGGCCCAGCACTACTGCGAGAGGGAACATGAAAGCGCGCTGGAACCAGCAGAGCACACAGGGTGTTTGCCCCAACACCTCTCCAATGAACAAAACGCCGAGCGATGCGAAGAGCGCAATGAACCACGCCAGGCCAAGCGACGTTTCTCCAGAAATTCGGCTCATCGTTGTCAGATCCTCGCTTTCAGATCGTCAAGGATTTCTTCTGCTGGGGTCCCATAAGGCCAGGAATCCGCAAAACCTGCTTCGGGGTCAAAAAGGAAGAGATGCGACGTGTGCCCCATCGTGTAGCCACCCGGCGCAGATGCTTCTTCGATACGTTCAAAGAAGATTGGGAAAGATTCGGATGTCTCCGCGATCTGCTCTGGCGTGCCTGTAAGGCCAATGATCCCCGCGTCGAAGAGTGGCACGTATTCTGCAAGAACGCTGGGCGTGTCGCGTTCGGGATCAATCGTAATGAAAATAGGTTGGACCTTACCCGCCTCGTTCCCGAGACCATCCATCACGGCCGCCACCTCAGACAGCGTAGTTGGGCAAATGTCAGGACAATTTGTAAAGCCGAAGAACACAAGCATCCAGCGCCCCGAGAAATCATCTTCTGTTTGGACCATACCGCGATGGTCGGTCAGCTCGAAAGCGGCTCGAAATGCTGGTTCACCATCACCAGATAAATCTGGCCTAAAGTCTGACCAAAACAGCAGCCAAGCAAAAGCCAGCGTTGCAATGCCCGTCAAACCCCATAGTGCTTTCTGAAATGCCGTCAGTTTCAATGCAGTCTGCCCGCCCGTGATTCTCTCATTTCGTGTGCGTCTACATCCTCCAGCTACTAGAGGTTCAATCCCCTTTTATCTTGTATGACGCTGAATCACGCGCTTGTGAGCAAGGGCTGCTCCTTGCAAGTTCCACCCTGTAAACCTACAGTCGCTTCACATTCAAGAGGCTTGCATATGCTCACCATCGGAACACTCGGAAAGAAGACTGGTACAAAGGTGCAGACCATTCGTTATTACGAGGAAATTGGTCTGATGCCAGAGCCCGGAAGAACCGCAGGCGGTCAGCGACGTTATGATGAAGCGCAACTCGACCGTTTATCATTTGTCCGGCATGCCCGTCAGCTTGGCTTTTCACTGGATGCCATTCGCGAGCTTTTGGATCTTTCCGATGATCCGAATCGGCCATGTCACGAGGCAGATGCCATCGCGCGGCGTCAACTCATTCAGGTTGAACAAAGGATGGCCCGACTAGAAGCGCTTCAAAAAGAACTCAAGCGGATGGTGCATGAGTGCAGCGGTGGAAAATCCTCCGATTGCCGTGTCTTGGAAGTTTTGCGAGACCATTCCGAATGCTTGACCGATCACGACGAGATCGGCGCGTAAACCGAGTCTAGAAACGTAAAAATTTCAAACAATGACTTGAAGCTACAGTGACTGTAGCAATTAGGTTTCTTCCAAGACGATTCGAGGAGCCATACAATTGCAGAAAACTGACCCCCAACTTGAACCAACCAACCTATTGGATTTCGATGCAGAACCTATTGCGCGACTGATTGATAATCGCGGATGGCGCGACTTGTCCGAATTCGATCGAATCGGAGCCATCTATGATTTCGTTCGGAATGAAATTGCGTTCGGATACAATCGAGCTGACGACATCCCCGCAACCGAGGTGCTTTCCGACGGCTACGGGCAGTGCAATACCAAAGGCACGCTCTTAATGGCATTGCTACGTGGTGTTGGCATTCGCTGCCAGTTGCATGGTTTCACAATCCACAAAGGCTTGCAGCGCGGTGTTGTTCCAGAGCTGGTTTATCCAATTGCTCCACAGGAAATTCTCCACTCATGGGTTGAGATCAAATTTCAAGGCGCTTGGATCAACCTCGAAGGCTTCATCCTGGATGACGCTTTCCTCAAAGTCCTGCAAAGATCGTTCTCGGACACGGACAATCTCTGCGGTTATGGCGCGGGCACGGATTGCCTTAGCACTCCTCCCGTCGCGTGGAACGGAGAAGATACTTACATTCAGAAAAACGGCATCGTGCAGGACTTCGGCGTGTTTAATACGCCGGATGCCTTCTATTTGTCCCATGAGCAATCCTTTGGATGGCTGCGTGGTGCCCTGTACCGGCATTTCATACGCCACTGGATGAATGCGCGCGTACGTGGTTTTCGCAGCGGGCGCCTGAAGGCCAGTACTAGCGCGACTCATAAGCATAAGGAGCCTGCCAATGCCGCATGATCACGGACACGCTCATATCGATCCGAATTCTGGCGATCGGCGGGTTGCGATCGCGATCTGGGCGAATGGGCTTCTTACCGTTGCACAAATCGTCGGCGGCATATTGTCGGGCAGTCTGGCACTCATCGCCGATGCGCTGCACAATTTTTCCGATATGGCCTCGCTTGTCATTGCCTTCGCCGCGCGTAAGATCGCGCGCCGCCCCGCCGACGAGCGAATGACGTTCGGCTATGGCCGGGTCGAAATCGTCGCGGCCCTAATCAACTACACCACCCTGATCGTGATCGGCTTCTACCTGATCTACGAAGGTGGGATGCGCCTGATTGACCCACCTGAAGTCATAGGTTGGACTGTTGTCATTCTTGGTGGAATTGCGCTTGTGGTCGACACGCTGACCGCAATGCTGACTTATTCCATGCAGAAGGGGAGCGTGAACATTCGCGCCCTATTTCTCCACAATCTGTCGGATGCGCTTGCTTCAGTAGCCGTGATTGTCGCTGGAACGCTGATCATTCTTTACGACATGCGTTGGGTGGACCCAGCCATCACCATCGGGATCGCACTCTATATCCTGTATCTGTCTTTCACCGAGATCGGAGGTCCAATCCGAACCCTGATGCTTGGAAGCCCTCCCGACATTGATGGAACAGACGTGGTTGCTGCTATCCAGAACGTTGATGGCGTAGTTGACGTGCATCATGTCCACTTGTGGCAAATGCAGGAGCACGCTGCAGCATTGGACTGCCATATTGTTGTCGAACGCGAACAGATTGGTGAGGCCGACATAATCAAGGAAGAGATCAAAGCAGCGCTGCGCGAACGTTTCTCAATCGAGCATTCTACGCTTGAATTCGAAGCGAGCGATACAGCGCATCAGGGCGCGCAGCTGTTCGGTCACGGATCATGACAGCGGCTCAGGGCATTTTGCTTGTCGCTGGCTTGCTGTCCGGTATGACCTTGATTGGTACGCTCGTTTGGTCGATCTTCCTCCCGTCTAGACGGATTTGGCCTCCGAATAACGAAACGTCCCCGATCCCAACCGTGGCATGGGGCCTGACACTGGCCGTGTTTGGGACGGCGATCGGTTTGGGCATCTTAGACTGGGGAACTGTTTCCACGCTCGACCCAGTGCGTTGGGCACTGGGACCAGTCTTGATTGTGGCCGGCAATCTGATCGTCTGGTGGGGTGCGTTCAGTATCGGGCTGAAAGCTACTAGCGGCGGAAGAGACAAACTCATCACCACCGGTCTTTACCGTCACTCCCGCAATCCACAGTACCTCGCAGATATGGCTATCCTTATTGGTTTTGGTCTCTGGCTTTCGTCATTTTGGGTTTGGCCCATCGTGGCCGTCGGCGTTCTAGCATTGGCTATGGCCCCATTTGCCGAGGAGCCATGGCTGAGTGCACAATATGGTGCCAAGTTTGACGACTATTGCGCTGTGACGGGCAGGTTTCTGTAAGAGGGTTGTCTCACGTAACTGTTACCAGAATTCCCTTGAAGCTCTAGCAGCTAGAGGTCGTATCAATTCGTAAAGTCATATGAGGATGCATCGATGTCAAATACAAGAAAAACTCGACGCCAATTCATGTCGACAGCAGCAATTGGATTGCTCGCGACGCCTACCATCCTGCTCGCGGCCGGAGCTGACCACTAAATCAAATCCAACAGCATTGCAGGTTTTTTTGTTGCAGCCATGATCCACACATTCGCCTGACGGTTGGGGGGTAGGGGACTAGGGATCGACCTTACCGAAATGAGATAAAATCGCCTCAAACACATGTCTTCGGATATCGGCCGTTTCGTAGAGAACATCATGGCGACCATTCGGCACTAGATCTAGGCGACCGCGTGGCCATCGGTTCATACGGTCTTCAACAGCGGGAATTGCTACAATCGAATCTTCAGCACCGCAAAATGTCAGGCAAGGTGTGTCAGGAGATTCAACCTTGGAAAGCCGATTGGTTTCCCTGAGCGTTTGAAAAAGCCACCCAAGGCTTGGCCCGCCTACCTGTTGATCCACCAGATTTTCGGACACACTTTGATAATAGCGATACATGTCAGGGTCGTGAGTCAGCCGATTTTCCGCAAAGTCAGTAGTCAAGACATAGCTTTCACCCTTGGCTCCTGGAGCATAGGATGTCCCTTTGCCAACGGCCTGCGCAGTCCAAGATAGCGGCCATGCCGCGACTCTTTGGAATGTCGATAGATTAATGTCCCACAAAGGTGCGGAAAAAACGCAAGCTGAAACAGGAAGGCCATCGATCAGAGCGCGCAGGCCTACGCAGGCGCCAAGCGAGTGACCGAAGAGGAACCAGGGTTTTGGTAGGTCAAGTTTTTTGGCAGCTCTAAGGAAGGCCGCAACGTCTTTGTGATAGTCAGTGTACTGGCCGACATGGCCGAGCATTCGATCTTCGGTGAGACGATCCGAGAGGCCCTGACCACGCCAATCCAAGGCAAAGGCGCCGTAGCCGGCCTTGTGAAACTCAGAGACGGTTCTGCCGTATTTCTCAATGTTTTCAGTGCGGCCTTGGAAGATAAAGATGGTGCCCTTTGAAGCACCTTCGCATGGCCAATGCGCCAAGCGAATATTTATACCATCGTCGGCCTTGGCCCAGTAGGCGTGCACGTTTTGCGGACCCTCTGCCACTTTGGGAAAGAACGGTGCTTTATCCATCAAGACATCCCCTTTGCAACAGCTTCTGTTTCTTGCTCAGCGGACTTACCGACCAAGTATACCGTTGCCAACAGGGACAAAAGCACCAAAATGGTGAAACCGGGTACGAGACCTACTAAAAAATAGCTTGTAACCAAGAGCGTCATGCAGATGTTCATTGACATCCAAGGGTTCCAGCAGTCGACGTTCTTAATCCGCGTCACACGGTTTAGTTCTCTACGAATTCTCAACTGAGCGCTGATGAATGTTCCGACGATCGCGAGCACGCAAAGAAAGCTGTATATGACACCTGGTGCGGCTGACTGCTCTTTCGCTTCAGCCTCGATGTCAGGGGCAACTCCGAACACCTGCCGTAAGTCTGCCCACAACCATTCTAAGATATTGGTGGCTCCTGATTGTAGATAGCCAGACTGCAATTTCATCATAATGGTGATCACAATGCCAAGAGCCGTACATCGGAAGATCCCCGTCATCAGTCGGAACCCGATATGCTCAATGCTGACAACTGATGCACCAGCGTTATTTGGGTCAACAGACTTCATGATCATGCTGAAGTCGCTTTTCATCAAGTTCAGAAAAATATGGCCCGTGAAGAAGAGATATGCTGTGAAACCATTAAAGAGAAAGACAAGCCCGCTAAACGCAATTGCCGATGAAACAGAAATTTGTTCAGGTTTCACGATTGCAATTCGACCCCAATCAATTGGCCAGCTGCCGGGGTCGCCTTCGAGTAAGGGGATGAGATGCGTAGCCAACCAATTGTAACCTGAAGCGACAACGACGGTGACTCCGAACGTCACCCAGAATGAATAGGAAGCTTTCGCAACGCCCCGGTCCCATGCGCCAATTTGTTCATTTGGTAACGTCAAGGAAAGGAGCCGTGGTCGCCAATCTTCTCTCCAACAATTCAAAAGCTCAATCAATATAGCCAGGAAGAGTGGAAGCACGACGAAAAAAACAATTGTCCAGTTTGGGGCCCAGAGGAATCCGACCTGACGAGCCTGCCCATTTCCAGATGTATGCATGACGCTATGGATGTTCAGCGTGAACGCGATCAGAGCCAAAGCACATGCGCCAGTGAAAACTACAAGTGGCAAGGTAAGTGAGCTTTCGCTGTTAAACATCGCCTCCGTCGTCCTTGCCATGCTGAACTGCGAGCCGACAATGTCATCATTCGAAAAAGGGGTTGCGGGGTCTGCACCGGACGGATCATCGACGCGTTCCTGTCTTAGGATAGCGGCCTGCGTAGTCTCTTGAACATCGGTTTGCGACCAAACGACAACTGGCTCAGACCGGGGTCCTTTCGAGGGCACACCGCTATTGCGTCTCTCGCGACGCTCCTTGGTCAGCCTGACTTTGGCAGCACGAAGCTCAGCTTGCCATTGGCTTGTCACTTCTGGGTCATCACAACCGAATATGCGCGCCAACCAGCGGATATTCGCATCGCTAATGCCATTGTCGTTGTCCTGAAACCAAACTTGCACTGCTCGCAATTCTATACCGTCTTGGTTAGCATCTATTGAGGAGATCGCGTCGGCTAGTGTTTCTGGTGTCCAAGGCCCATCGGCAAAGCCATGCTCATCCACTGGCCGGCCGGCCCCTTCCGCTGCCAGACGCGCAAACAGCACCTTGAAGTTTTCTGTGTTTTTCTGCGGTGCGACGAAAAACATCCCGTTCTTAATCAATGGCTTGCGCACCTTTCTTGCGTATCTATGCGCCTCTTTGCGTATTTTATCGTGCGTCCTCTGTCTTTGTAAGCACAACTGAGACGCGAAGCGAACTGATGCCGATGCTCGCTTCTTTGAGCATTACTTCTTGCTCAGAAGGACCTAGTAATTCAGGAGGGCACACTGTGACCAATGCTTTCTCAGCACCTGCGCAATCGTTCGGCGCGACCGTCATTTTGACAGTACCAAAGCGCACAAAAGACAAGCGACCAATGCATGGACAGCAGAAACGGCTGCACGCTAGAGCGATCAAACGAATTTATGATCGTCGATCCCGACAACTGGTGGGCTGGCTTTATGAATGGAACACCGGCGAACTCGTTCCACGGTGGAAAGCCAATGCTCATACAGATGTCATCTACGATTGATATTCTTGAAAAAGTTCAGCAATGTAGAGCAGCGTTACTGGTTTATTTAACATAATTATCATTATGCGGAAAGAATTTGTGTAGCCGCAAAGCTAAAATGTCACCCATGAGCAATTCAGGAATGTCACTCTGCCCTCAAAAAGCAATGAGGGTGAGCAGACATGGGATGGGTGGTTATGAGCTGCGCATTGCAGGCATCTCAAACATGGATGACGGTAACGTGTTCCTCGCGGGTTTCGTCGAACGCTACAACGCCAAGTTTGCAAAGGCTCCAGCCAAGCCGGACAACTTGCACCGTGCCCTGAACATCGAACCGGATCGCCTCGCAGAGGTCTTCTGCCTGCGCGACAAACGCTATGTAGCCAAGGATTTAACGCTAAAGTACGACCGCAAGCGTATCCGGCTGGAGGTGAACGACCTGACGCGCGGTCTCGTCGGCAAATACGTCGATGTCTACGAGATGCCGGACGGGCGCATCCAGGTGCGCGCCAAAGGCGTCGCCCTACCCTGCAGCATCTTCGATCCGCACCAGCAACGCGTCACACACGCAGCAATCACCGAGAACAAACGCCTCGGTGCAGTCCTGGCTCACATCAAAGAAGAACAAGAGAAGGCTGCACCGCCGCCCAAGGTCAAACCCGTCAGCGCCAAGAACGGCTACAAAAAAACTGGCCGTCGCCCGCCAGGACGTCCCTCGAAGATGGAAGCGTACTATGAGCGTAGACGGGCGGAACGGGCTGCGCAGCAATCCTAATGTAATCGGGATCTGGGGATGGTACGTTCCTCGTCAAGCAGGCGAGGAACTATCTTGATTGAAGTCGAACCCACAGAAGAGAGCGGCGGTCACTGCGACTGCTGCGGGCACCAAACCCGCACGGTTTGGGGATATGCCCACGAAGACCAAGGCACGGTCGCTAGCTACTTCATGCAATGGACGGTCGGCGCATCCCTCGAGACACATCCAGCCAACTTCGACTTGATCTACGGCCGATGGGGCGACGGCACATCAAGCTCTGACAGATGTGCGATTTCATTGTTGCACTTCGAAAACGAAAACGGCCCCGGCGTCATGGTCATCAACGCAAAAGATCGCCCTATCGCAACCAGCAGTTTGGTATCCCAAGCTCTGACACGTGACGAGATAATAGGAACCGAACTCGCCACACATGTGTTTGCAATCTTCGATGCAGTCATCACCCAAGATAAACGATTGACCTAGACATACCCCGCAAGGCTTTTCAGCCCTGCGATATTTGAGGTCTCCGGGCTGCTAAGCCTTGCTCCCGTCTCGCCCTGTAGTGACACTTCTGCTTTGCAAACTCGGTGACATTTCTACTTGGTTGCAACAAAATTTGTGGCGCATCATTCCTCCAATATCTGAAGAAACCTCCCATACTCTTCGCTAACCTCGCGTGCCTCTTTGAAGGCACGCGCTCGTTCTACTTCAAGGCACCTAAAGTAGCTTTGGATGTCAGCGATGTATGTTTCAAAGTCACGACCAATGAGATCCCTGTACTCCTGCACATCATCTGGATCGGTAGGAACAAAGGGGCGCTGTGGCGCATAGCACGTTTGCGCTGCTGCAGTTCCGGAAATACAAATGAACAAAAATACAGAAATATGGAAAGCGGCTGACTTACATGCCTTCATGGCTTTGTGCCTTCAATGCTTGAGAAATTCGCGCTTGCGTGCGAAATAATGTCGTCGGGTTTGAGGGTATTTGCAAGACAAAACCGTATCTTGCACACAAAACCGTATTATTGTAACTATGGCTCATCGAAGCGAATGCCTCGGTGCGCCCAACGAATGAAAGAGCGCGCTATGGCGATGGATTTAGCAAAAGAAGCGCCGAATGTGGTTACAGAAGCAGGATTCAAAGACCTTATCGAATCCGGATATCACGTCGAAGTTGTATGCAAGGTGGATGCTTACCGGAAGAATTCGGTGTGGCATGGGGTCTGGGTTCTTCGTGCCGTCAACGACGAGGGTGTTGAAAAACAACTCGTCACCGCCCGCGCCAGAAACGCCGGTGACTACATCCAAATCAGGACATTCAAGACAGTCACCGGTTTGGTCTCGTTCCTCATCGACCTTGGCTTCTCTGTCGTCGCATTCCCAGTCTACGAAGGTCAGCGCTGGACCTTTACGCTGTCTCAGTCTGAAGACGTTTCTAGCGAAGACTAGCCTCCTAGCTTTCCTTTTTGCAGCCAATGCTGCATCCGCACAAATGGTCTTCACGATGGAAAGCGATGGCTCGCTCTCAGCCTCGCAATCCCAAGAGAGATTTGCGCGAAATTACAACGACGGTATCGGCCAAGGAAATTCGGACGCCCCCCTTGCCATTTTTGGGGCCGATGCCACATCCGACACCAACGCAACTGAAGAACCAAGCGACGGGTCATTCCGCGTAGCTGCTGTTGCGCCACGCATTGCCGTTCCCCGCCCTGACATTCTTGCCGCGATAGATGAGACCGCGTTGCGATATGCGAGCCACCAAGGTTTGCGCGCAGCCGGTCTCTCGGTAACGGAATGGCGGCTGCTGTTCCGTTCCAACATTGAAATCGAAAGCGCCTACAACCCGAATGCACGCTCGCATGTTGGCGCGATTGGCCTTGGTCAACTCATGCCGGGAACTGCCGATAACCTTGGCGTCGACCCCTATGATTGGCGGGCAAATCTTGACGGCTCCGCACGTTATCTGGCCGCTCAATTAGCGACCTTTGGCGACGCGCGATTTGCATTGGCTGCTTACAACGCTGGCCCCGATGCCGTCAGGCAGTACGAGGGCATCCCGCCCTACCGTGAAACGCAAAACCACGTCCAGCGGGTGCTGGCCGTTTTCAACAGGCTCGAAGGAGAAAACTCATGAGGCCAATTCAACTATTCATTTCCGTACTGACGGTCTTCGTCGTTTTAGCCGAGCCAGCAATGGCTCAGTCGGTCGACCTCTCACCCTTTGTGAGTTTCTTTCAGGGGATCGTAGATGCGATGACCGGCCCATTGGGGGTTGTCCTTGGAACACTCGCTTTGATGGGGGTGTTCGCAAGCTGGTGGTTCAACATCATTGATCTTCGGCAAGCTATCTGGGTGTTGGCCGGACTAATGGGCATTGCCGCAGCACCTACAATCGTTGCGACGGTTTTCGGGGCATAGGGGCGCAAACGTGGCTGAGAAATCAACTCTGTTCCAAGGTCTAGTTCGACCATCAACGCTGTTTGGGCTGCCAATCATGTACGCGGTAGTCTGGATGTTCGGCACAGCCCTATTGTTTATCTGGGTACAGAGCTTTGCGGTGCTTGGCATCGGCGCAGCTCTGTATCCGGTTCTGTGGAAAGCAGCCGATTGGGATCCCCGTTTCATAGATGTCCTAATGACGGTTCTGCAAGAAACCCCTGGCACGCGAAACAGAAAAATCCATGGCGGAGACAGTTATGCCCCGTGATGATTTGGATGAGCGGACACTGATGCCAAAGTGGTTCCAGCACGAAAAGCAACTGGCGCACATGTTACCGTATGTGAGCCTGGTTGACGACTATACGGTGCGCACGCGTGTCAACGAGCTGTTCCAATGTATCCGCATTACAGGGGTGAACAGCTACACAACCGACGACGACTATCTCGACAACACACGCGCCCTTTTTGCACGCCTGATTGCTCAGCTGGGCCAAGAGTTCAGCTACTACGTTCACAAGGTTTCCAAGGCGATCAAGGTGGACCTTGAACCCATAGAAGGACACACATTTGCATCGCAGGTTGACGCCCTCTGGCGGACTAAGATGGAAAACAGCGGGTTGCGTGACAAGACACTTACGCTGACGGTAATCCACCGCCCTCCACCAAAGACGTTCATGCGGTACATGCGAAAGCCGTCCCCTGAAACGTTGCGCGAGGAGACTGCAAAGCGGGTCCGCCGCCTTAACCAAGCCGTCGGAATCTTTATGTCCGGGCTAGCAGAACTGAAACCAACACTTCTTTCCGCTGAAAAGGGTGAGTTGGTGGGGTTTCTCGGTGCACTGAACACCGGACAAGAACTGCCACTCTACCACACGTCAAAATTCGGTTTCATGTCGTCTTCTGTTGCAAATACGCGGGCAACGTTCTTCGGCGACTACTTTGAACTTTCTGAGGGCGTTGCTGGCAAACGCTACGGCAAATGCTACAGCGTTAAAGACTATCCGCAGAACACCTCCTGCACGATGTTCGATGGCTTGAATCTGCCCGTCGATATGATTGTCACGCACTCATTCACACCAGTGAACACAAACTTGACGATTGCGAGGATCAAACGCGAGGCCAAGCGACGACAGGCCACAGATGACGCAGAAATCTCAGCGCGAGAACAACTACCGTTTCTTGCCGATGATTTGGCCTCAAAACGGGCGAGCATGGGTGATCACCATATGGTCGTCACCGTGTTCTCGGACACCCTAGAAGGGCTCGAAACTCTGGGTGCTGAGATTGCGAACGCCGCAGCCTCCGAGGGTGTGACAATGATCAGCGATCGGTTGGGCGCAAACACACATTACTTCAGCCAGCACCCCGGCAATCAACCCAAGAGGTTGCGCGCCAGCACCGTGACGAACGTCAATTTTGCGGATTTTGCACCTTTTCACCGGACCCAACTTGGAAAGCAGGCTCAAGAAGTCCCTTGGGGAAGCATTATCTCGATGTTCCCGACCCCTGAAAGAAGCGCCTATCGCTTCTCTTATCATGAGGCGGGATCGCCCGAGAAAGAACCCACCAGCGGCCACACTTTGATTATGGGCCGTCCTGGGTCTGGTAAGTCGGTTTTCTCAGCCTTCCTAATGACACAAGCGGTTCGCGCGAACGCCCGCGTCTTCGTCTTCGACTATCGGCAGGGCATGGAAATGGCCGTGCGGGCCAACGGAGGCAGCTACACTACGATACAAGGCGGGATGCCCACAGGGCTGAATCCGCTGTGGACCGAAGTGGACAAGCGCGGAATCGCATGGCTCTCCGACTGGTTCGGCTCCTTGCTCTACCGCGAGGACAAGCCGCTCACACCTGCACAGACCAACAGGATCGTTCAATGCGTTCGCCAGAACGCTCAGGCCACCGATCCGGGTCTACGGGATTGGCAGAACTTCGCATCACTCTTTATGTCGATGGATGATGACGGTGACTTGAACCAGCGCGTACTTGAATGGGCTGACAAAGGCCGTTTCGGCTGGATTTTCGGCCACAGCCTTGAAGACACTTTCTCGCTGGACGGCGACTTAGTTGGTTTCGACCTGACCGGGATCCTGGACAGCGAAAGCGACAAGGAACGGATGGCTGTTCTCAGCTATTTGTTCCGCCGAATTGAGCGAAAGATCGAGGACCGACGCCCCACAATCATCATCATTGATGAGGCATGGAAGGCGCTCGACAACGAGTACTTTTCTGAACGCTTATCACAATGGCTGGTGACGGCTCGGAAACAGAACACCGTGGCCGTGATGATGACGCAGTATGCGAGCCAGCTCGAACGGACCCGTACCGGAAAAACCATTGTTGAGGCGGTACCGACGCAGGTTCTTCTCCCGAACATTCGTGCCAATGCCTCGGACTATCAGATGCTCAATCTCTACGGCAAAGAGCTGGATACGCTTCTCAGCACAGGCACCAACTCGCGCTTGGCACTCATTCGAGATGACCAAGGCTCGGTCGTCGTAGACGCAGACCTTAGCGCGCTTGGCGACAACCTGACCATCCTTGGCGGGATGGAAGCAGCTGAAAAACTCGTCGGCTCCGATTATCGGGATCGGCCTGACTTTTGGAGGCTCCAATAATGCAAAAACTGCCCTGTTTCCTGCTATTTTGTCTGATTGCGGGTTGCGCCGAGTACCAAGAGCCACAAGCAAACTGCTTTAGCTTCGTGTCGCGCGGTCCTGCGACTATGGACTGCAATTTCGAAGCACTTGGCGGTGATGATCTGCTCGATTTGGAGGACATTGCCAATGAGTAAGCTCGCCGTCGCAACACTGTTGATGCTCGGCGCCTCGACCAGCGCGTTTGCCCAGGGCGTGCCGGTTGTCGACTCTGGGCTGACAGCGCGCGACATCATTGAATCTGCGGATCGGGAAGCCGATTTGGCCGTCCAAGGCGACACACTCACGGTTGCAGAGGCCATATCCGAGATTGAGCGTGAACAGCTTTCGGTGCTGAACGCAATTCTCGACGCCCAAACGAGTTTTGAAGCGGGCGGCGTTGCGATTTCGGGAATGGTCACTGGCCTCGAAGATGGCAGTGGAGATGCCGACAGATCAGTAGAAGCAGTCTATGGGACCGCAGATGTCGACCCCAATCCCGCTGGCGATCAGATGTTCGGCGATACGGCGGAGAACATCGAACAGCTCATCATACGCGTGGCGCAAGAAACCCATGGTCGTCCGGGCGTCTCGTCAGCTGCTCTTTCAGTGGTCCAGTGGCGGGCGTTGATCCAAGCGCTGATTTGGCAGGAAAGCCGGTTCGTGATCCGTGCTGAGAGCCCTGTCGGTGCTTATGGTCTGACACAGATCATGCCAGGAACCGCCGGGGATCTCGGCATCAATCCCGCATACCGAACCAGCCCGTACCTGCAAATAGAGGGCGGTGCACGCTATCTGGCGCAACAGCTCAACCGTTTTGACGGGAACATCATCTTTGCGTTAGCTGCCTACAATGCAGGTCCAGGCCGCGTGATTGAATATAGCGGCGTGCCACCTTTCAAAGAAACACAGCACTACGTCTCCGTCATTCCGCAGAAATACAACGAGTATCTGGCGCGGATCGGCGGGATCGAGGCTCTCGGCACGATCGACCCTGCCCTACTGGCGAACTCGAACCTGTCGATGATGGGCACGGGTACAGCCTTCTATGGAAGCAGTTCCCCTACTGCGATTCGTCAGGCCGCCCTTCGCGTGCGGGATATCGTAACCCGCATTGGCTCCACCGCCGATGTGCAGGAATCCATGGCGTTAAACACCTACGCAAGAGCCGAACTGGTCCGCCTCATTGCAGCAAGAACAAGATTGCAAGCCGCTCGGACCCAACCCCTAAGCGCTGAGCAACTGCGTCTCGCGGCAGCTCGGATGCAAGAACAAGAATTCATGAACTTCACTATAGAGGACCTAGACTAATGCGCGCACTAACGCTTCACATCACCTACGTCCGCAACACCGTTCGGGCATTCGCTTTTACCGCCCTTCTATCGTTCGGTCTGGCTGCACCAACAACCTTGATCACTACCCCTGCCTTTGCGCAAGGCGTGCCCGTCGTAGACGCGCAGAACATCGCCCAGAACATCCAGCAACTGCGCCAGATGATCGAAGATGAGTTGCTCCAAAATGAGCAGCTTTTGCAGCTTCGAGAACAACTCTCCACACTCACAGATCAATTGGCCCAGCTCCAAGAAACCTATGCTGCACTCACCCGATTGGCTGAACTCCCAGAAGTGATCGCGACCGAGATGGAAGCCGACTTGAACGGCATTCTCGATCAAGAGTTTGGTGATATCCAAGCGACGATCCAAGCAATTCGAACAGGTGACTTTTCAGGCCTCAGCGGTTCCGGCGCAGGCCAAATCCAAACCCAGATGGGTCGCGTTCTTGCAGACCTCGGTTTTGATGAAGACACGCTCAACGAAATGGCAACCAGCGGCAACGCTGGAGCTGAACGTATCGCAACGCAAGCGACCACCGGCGCCCTCGTCTCGTCTGCAGCGCAGAACAGCTACGAGGATGCGGGCCAATCGCTTGAGCGCGTCGACCGCCTTGTTGGCCTGATTGATGACATGGACGAACTCAAAGAAAGCGTCGACCTGAATACGCGCGTAACGGCTGAACTGGCCATTGCACTCGTCGCGATGTGGCAGCTCGAAGCCGTTCAAACCGTAGGCGACGGCACCGGTGGTGTCATCGATGCAGCTACCATCGCTGAAGAGCAAAACTTCATGGAATTTACCATTCCAGACCTCGGCGATTAACATTGAGGGATTGAGATATTGGACAACGAGAAAGAGATCATTGAATAAGAGCTGGTCTACGGTGCGCTGCGCCGTGAACGCCTCTGGCAGAAGCTCGGGCTAGCCGGACTAGCCTTTGGTCTTCTCGGATGCCTGGGTGCCGTCGCTGTCGCCATCCTCGATGTGGACCCACCCCCGGTGGTCGTGCCCTACGATCCCGAAACGGGGTTTGCGTTGCCTGAAGTCTCTGTTGGCACAAGCGCGGTCACTGGCAATCAGGCAGTGATCGAAGCTGAAATCTTCCGCTATGTAACTGATCGTGAGGTCTACAATCAGCTGGACAACGACGTCCGGATCAACAGCGTTTTGCAGCGTTCAGATGGCCGCGCTGAAGCCTCTGTGCGCGCCCAATGGAACAGCGCGAACGCCCAGTATCCGCCAACCGTCTACGGCAGCAACTCTACGCTGGATGTCGAAATTCTCAGCGTAAACTTGATTGACGAGAACCGCGCGACTGTCCGGTTGCGCAAACGGCTCACCTCCATTCAGGGCGTCCAAGCTGGCCTGTTCACTGCGACCATGCTTTTCGAGTTCCGGCCTGAAGAAGCCCGTACGATTGATCAGGTTTGGACGAACCCCTTTGGCTTCACAGTGATCGAATACTCGATCCGTTCAAACAGATTGGAGAACTGATATGCGCAGTCTCGGAATAGCCCTGCTGGCATTGATGTTCGCCGCATCGACAGCTCTTGCTGAAACCACGCCGCGCCGCGGCCCCAACGACGCGCGAGTGCGAATTGCCACCTATCAAGACGGCCAGGTTTTCCGCCTGAATGTCTCGCTCACGCATGTGACCACTGTTGAATTTGGGGATGGCGAAACCATCCGCTCGATCCTATCCGGCGACACCGAGGGATTTGAGCTTGATGGCGTGCCTGGCGGGCAGGCTTTCGCGATTAAGCCGGTCGCGCGCGCCGTCCATACCAATGTGACCGTCTACACCAACCGCCGCAGTTACTATTTCAACGTGAGAGAAGTGTCCTCGCCCACCTTCTATGTGGTCCAGTTCCGCTATCCTGATGAACAAAGACGACCTCAGAATGCCGTCGCTGCACAGGCACCGAACTACAACTACGGCGCCAGCTCTCGATCAGAGATCACACCAACGCGTATCTGGGATGACGGTACCTTCACATACTTCCAATTCGCTCGGAATGCGCCTGTTCCCGCAATCTTCCGTTACTCAAACGGCCGCGAACGCACCGTCAATTCCCAACAAACAGATCCTCGCGTGATCCGCGTATCTGGCGTGAACTCTCAATGGGTGTTGCGCCTTGGCGAAACCGTGGTCTGCATTCAAGCAAATGCAACGGGGGGCACATCATGAGCCATGATCCGAACCAAGCAGAAGTAAACCAACGTCTTGCGCGTCTCGAAGCCGGTGCTGCGGGCGCGCCAATTGCATCGCAACGCCGCTCGCCTGTAATTGCTATTCTCGTTGCCGCTTTGATCGGAATGGCGGGTGCATTCTTCTACATGTTGAACCAGCCCGAGGAAGAAGTCGTGTTGCCGACCGCGACACCTGACGAATTCCAACCAGAGGGCGATGGCTTCGGTGCAATCGAGCCATTTGTGCCCCCTGCCCCACCCGAATCTGAAATTGTCGAGGTCCCAGCAGCCAATCCAGAGCCCAATGCTGAGCTCCTTGCTCAAATCGCAGCACTTCAAGCTCAGATTGAAGCGATACAAAATGCCCCTGAACCTGTTGTAGAAGAGGACACATCAGCTGCAGACGCCATGAATGCGCTGACCGCACAACTGGAAGAGTTGCAGGCTGCTTCGGAAGCGGCACAGGAACAGTTTGCCGCCTCAATGTCGGAGCGCGATCGTGAGCTTCAGGAGCTCCGCATGGACCTCGATCTAGCGCGATTGGAAGCAAATGCCCCCGCCCCTGCACCTGCTGGCCCAACCGGAGACGAACTGCGTTTCCGGGAAGAAGAGCGACTGCGCCGCGAAGAAGAAGCTCGGCGTTTGGCGGAATTACAGCGCCGCGCGGACGAGGAACGCGCTTTCCAAGAAGCCCGCATACAATCACCAACCATCGCCTTTGGCGGAGCAACAAGTGGCGGTCCAGGGACCGAACTAGCAGAACGGACATTCGGAGATGTCACTGACTTCGTTCTCAACGGTGCCCTCCCATCTCAAGTGACCCAATCCGAAGTTATCGCAAATCCCTCAAATACAGTCATTCAGGGCACAATCATTCAGGCAGCTTTGGAAACCGCTATTTCTAGCGAGCTTGCGGGCCAAGTAAGAGCGATCACATCTGAGAACGTCTACAGCTATGACGGGTCACGCCTCCTCATCCCAGCTGGATCACGGCTCATTGGCCGTTATCGTTCCGGTGCGGAGATTGCTCAAAGCCGTGTAACCGTTGCCTGGGACCGCATCATCCTACCGACCAATCAATCCGTTCAGATCAGCTCCTTTGGAGCCGATGAACTTGGACGCTCTGGAACAACTGGTTTCGTTGACACACGCTTTACCGAGCGCTTCGGCTCCGCAGCGCTAATCTCTCTGATATCCGCCGCGCCAACCGTTGCCGCAAACCAAACCGAAGATGAACTTGCCGAAGATGTGCTGGAAGACGTTGGCGACGACCTCGCCGACGCAACAGGCAGTATCATCGGTGAATACCTTTCAATCAAACCTGTGATCTACGTCGACCAAGGAGCGCGCATCACAGTCATGGTTGATCGTGACTTGGAGATTTTCTGATCCTATGTCGCTCAGCTACCTTCAATCCTCAATTGACCGGCTAGAGGACGCCAAACGGGAAGATGTGATCGAAATCTGCATCAACCCCGATGGCTCTTGCTGGGGAGAGTTCCAAGGCGACCATTTCATGTCTCGCCTTTCACAAACTCTGACTGAGGATCATGTCAAAGACCTCGGCAACCAGATTGCGTCTGACGCCGGAACGCCCCTTTCCAAAGACAAGCCCATCGTCTCGGTCTCAATCAGCTATCGTGACCGTCCTATCCGCGCACAGGTCATCACACCTCCCGCCGTAAACCGGGGCATGTCGATCAGTCTGAGGTTCTTTTCCAGCTTGCCCCTCGATTCAATCAAATTGGGCTTCCTCTACGGAAAAGAACATAAGCTGGAAGAGCGGCGCCAAGAAAAGAACCGTCAGCTTCGCCAAGTCGTGGCTAGCGGTGACATCGATGCCGCCATCCGTCATTGCGTTGAAAACAAGCTCAACATGATCGTCTCTGGCGGAACGTCTACGGGGAAGACAGTGGCGGCACGGAAAATCCTCTCTTACGTCGATGACGTTGAAAGGATCTTGACCATTGAAGAAGCGGCAGAGCTGCTGCCGACGCAACCGAATTCGGTCACGCTGATTTCAAACCGCGACGCACCACACCAGACGGCCGATATCTTGCTGACTTCCACTCTCCGGATGCGCCCTGACAGGATCATACTGGGCGAGGTACGCGGCAAAGAGGCCATGACGTTTCTTGAGGCCATCAACACTGGCCACGGCGGTTCTATGACCACCCTGCACGCGGAAACGCCTCAACTGGCGGTCCAACGCCTAGCAATCGCAGCATTAAAGACAGAAGTCCCAATACCTTATAGGGATATGGTAGATTACATCGAAAGCTCAATTGACGTGATTATCCAAGCGGGCCGTGAAGACGGCAAGCGTGGGATTACCGAATTCTATTTGCCTGGGACAGAACTAGAAAAGGAGGCCCTATGATGAGCAATGGAAAAAGCTACATGCCGAAAATTCTTACATTTGTTCAGGACAAAAAATTCAAACATGAAGACATGGAACAAGCAATTGCCTCGTACACAATCAGTGGTTGGAAGATCATCTCGATGACGCACATGCAAGGGATGCAGGGGCTCTACACCGTGTTGCTCCAATACGAGTTTTCGGACGAAGAGATGCAAGGTGAAAAGGAGAAACGAGCATGAAGACATTCAGCCTACTGCTCGCGGCTGCCGTCTGCTTGTCGCCATCGCTCGCATCAGCTGAGGGATTAGTGCCAACGATGGAGCGCAATTACGAGTTTTGTCAGGAACGTCCGCCTGAACCAGAGTGGATGCGAAACTTGCATGTCCGCGAAAGTAGCAAGCGACTCTTGATACAGTCGATCTACCGGTTGGAAGGTTATGAGCGCGTTTCGGAAGCAGGAGATTGTGAATGCGAAACCCTGTATCCCGCGTGGGACAACGCCGTTCAGCGTTTCAACGACAATTATCTACACGTCGAAGGGTTTGAATTGATGCAAGCCCGGCGTGAATTCCAAGACCAGGGCACTGCTGTGCGCAATTCCGTCAAAGCGCTGTGTGAAGCCGTCGGCAACTGGTAATGTAGGAGAAAAACATGAGCGTCGTTTCGTACCTTGTCGATACGTCTCAGGGCTTTCTGGACGACGCCGCAGAAACGCAATTTGGTGCAGTGGCAGCAACAGTCGGCACAATGACGACAGTCGGCGTGACCTTCGTTCTTATCCTCGTTTGCATCAATATGGTTTTCCAATACCGAGCTATGGACGGGAAATCAGCATTTTGGCTGGGTGCGAAGATCGTCTTAATAGGGATATTTGCTCAAAACTGGACACAGTTTAACATGTTGAGCTCGGCCATCTTGAGCGGCATTGACAGTATCGCCGGATCACTGATTGCAGCCGTTGGCGGCGGCACACCAGGTCCTTCGGGCACCTACGCAGAACAATTTGACCTAATGATCGCCGATTTTGGCAACTACCTTAACGCCGCAGGAGAAGAACTGAACTGGATGGCTGGGGCCATCCTTTCCAACCTTGGTGTATTCCTACTCTCTCTCTTGGGCGCACTCGCTGCGTTTCTTATGGTCGCGTCCCGCCTCATGATCTCCCTTCTCCTTGGCCTTGCGCCTATTATGATTTTTCTTACTCTTTTCGATGTTACAAAAGACTACTTCGCGAGATGGCTAACAGCAGCTGTGTCTTTTGCCATATACCCCATCATAATCGCAGGTGTCTTTTCAACGATCACAGGTGTCTCAACTTCTCTACTTGGCGAACTTGGTGACCCTACAGCAGCACCAAACATTGGTGCTCTTGTCCCATTTTTCATGATGGTACTCATGGCTAAGGGCTTCATCATAGCGACGCCGTTCATTGTGCGTGCTATATCAGGCAACATAATGATGCCTGCGATGACTGGCGGGCTCGGCGGCGGCTATGACTTTGGTCGCGGTTTCTTTGGTTCGCAACAAGCTCGCAACGCATATCTCATGGGCAATGCCTCAGGGGCTACAGCAGCAGGTCTTCACACAAGAGCCATGATGGGAAGGGAACCAATGCCCACTCGACCAGGATACGGTCTTCCTTTGCAACAACAACCCGCAAACACACAGTCGTCGACCAACCCCAACGCAGGGCAAGCGCCAAACTACCAAGCGCAAATAGACCGCAACAAGCGTATTGGGCGCTAGCATTCAACATCCCCAAGACGGCTCGCATCGCGGGCCGTCTTCGCATTAACAAGTCGGATGCACATGGAACAAATCGTTGTTGATCAAAAGCTCATCATGCTCGATGGGACGCCGCTCTCTCTAATCACTTTATCAGGTATCTCGGAATGGGAGAGCGCCGGGATTACTTACACCTGTCGCTACGATGAAATTACCGACGAAGGCGATCACAAGGGTAAGTATCGCTGCCTATATGAGAAAGAGGGATCACACGAAACATTCCTGCTCGTTACACCGCCTTCCGATCCAGAAGGATTCCGCGTAATCCTGTTCGATCATCCTCCGCGGACGCTGCATTGAAGCCCCCCAGTGCCCTCTTAAACAGCTTTCGCAGTTAGCCCCCGCGTAACGTCCGCATCCTCAGGCAAGCTATCCCTGAAGTCTTCCAGATCACTCATGGTCTTTTGCAGCTCGGCTACATCCGCATCAGTCGGCACTTCTAAGGTCAACTCGGTTTGCATCGCTAGGTTCAATTCGATTTGACGCTGCTGATCCGCATCAACTGCCACCACACCCTTGGCCTTCTTTCTCTTAGACGTGCGCAGGGTCTCACGTTGTTTGGTAGCCATAGCCATTTGAATAGACTCGCGCGGCGGAGCTGGACGATCAACAGGTTCAATTGGCAACTTGCCTTGCGCTGGCGGTGGTGTCGGCGTCGCCGCAGACAGCTGGGCCGGCGTGTCAGTCGGTGGACTTACTGTTGGCTCTGGGGAAGGCGTTTCAACCCCGGCCTCGACTGTCAAATCCTCTTCCTCGACTTCTTTTTCGGCTGTGGCGATAGAAGTGGAAACCTCATTCTCAGGGAAAGGAAGACCCCCTTTTTGCGCAGCATGGATGCTCGTGAAGAATGGATCGTTGAAGTACTCGATACGCTTTGCTCGGATAGGCATTTGCGCGTCGATCACCATAACGATTTCATCAAGCGGCAAGCGCCTGGCTTCGTCCTCCGGAAGCAATGAGACTTCCTCCGTCCTCACCGACTGACTGCGACCCTCAAAGGGCATTTTGCCGATTGCCCGCGACTGCGTGACAACCTTCTTTGTCGTCTTTCCGACAGCCTTAGTTAGTTCTTCGACCGTCTTTTCATCCGATGGGGTAAGGTAAAGCTTCACCCCAGCGTTCCCCTGTAACGCGCGTCGGGTGTTTTCCCCATATATTTCATCAAGCGCTGGAATCGTTTGGGTGACAATTGCAAGGTGCCCACGGTATGCGCGCAACGTCTCTATGCTCTTCGTCACAATGGGCATTTTTCCAAGCCGGTTGAACTCATCGAGCATAATCATGACCGGCCACGGCTCGTCTGGACCCGGCTCTTTGTCCTGCATCGACGCCAGAAGGTCGGAAAAGAACAGACGGATCAGTGGTGCCATTGGTTCGACCATCAGCGGCTGGACAATTAGGTAGACACTGAACGGCTCCTTTCGAATTCTCCGAAAATCGAAGTCAGACTCCTGTGTTGCAGCGTCAATGGCCGGGTTCTGCCATTGGTCCAAGCCCGAAGTCATTAGCAACGACACGTAGGAAGTCAGCGTCTCGTTGTTGGTTGAAGCAAGCCGCGTGAAAATCAGCTTCGCAGCTTCGTTCTCCACCTCAACGCCGCGCGCCATATATTCCTTCTGCTTGTTCCCGCCAGATGCCGCGATGCGGTAGATTTCTCCAAGCGTGGGCTTCTTGCGCTCGAACGCCAAGAGACCTGCGGCGACGAATAGATCGATACCACCTTTCAAGAGACCTTGAACGCGGTCGTTCTCATTCTGCAGAAACAGTGTTGCGAGTAATTGCAGCTCCATCTGTTGCTGCGCCGGGTCCTTCAGTTCGGAAATGCGCAGCAAAGGGTTATAGCGATGCGTTCTGCGATCTTCAAAGTCGGTAGGCGCAAAGCGGAAGATCTTATCTCCCTGTTTGCGTCGATGTCGTGCGGTCGCCTCAAAGCTCTCCCCCTTCACATCCAGGACAATGGCAGAGCCTTCCCACGTTAGAAGATTGGGTATGACGAAACCGGTCGTCTTGCCTCGACCGGTCGGCGCAACAATGAGCGCGTGCGGGAAGGTCTTAGCAACCAGGTACTTGCCTTTGCGTTTTGGCTTCGCCAGCTTACCGAGAATGAAACCTGTTCCGGGCTTTCCAAAAAACCCATTCTTCGCCAGCTCCCCGCTCTTCTGCCAATGCGTGAGGCCGAACTTGGTCAGCGCCGAACCGGACACGGCAACGCTCATCATCAAACCAGCAATGCCGATCCCAGCCATGATGAGGTTCACAAGCCGGTAGTCTTCAGGCCTGTACTGGCGAAGATATAAGTAGTTCTCCGCGAGATAGAAAAAGTCGATATCGGCTTGAAAACCTAAGTCCTTGAACGTCAAGACAGCAGAAGAAACGACATAGCCGATGGCGAGTGCCAACAGTGTAAGAATGAGGACGCCAAATGCAATGCGACCCTTACCCATGGACCGGCCCTCCTTCGCGTTCAGAGTCGACTAGCCGGTCTCTTTGCAACTCATACTGCTCTTCGGCGATCTCTTCCACGACCTCGCGATAGGCTTCAGAGTTCGCCGTTGCTGCATCCGATTGTAGATAGGCTTTCGCAGCGTAGAGACGGTCTAGCCTGTCGTAAGACATGTTCTCCAAGGCGTCGCTGTCACCTTCCCGCAACCGCTCGATCTGCTCATCGTCAAGCTCTTTCTCGACCTGCTCGCGATAGCTGAGACGCTGCTCGTCCGTTGCGAGCGACGGCGACACGTCGTCAGACCTCTCATGCTCAACCACGCGCCGGATTTCTTCGTTCTCGATGCGGGTTTCTGCATACTCACGAATAGCCTCCCTATCGCGCGCCTCACTTGCGACCTCATACGTCCGGCCAAGGCCACGGGCCAAATGGTCCGGCATGTCTGGATAACGGGCGCGGAAATCATCGGCGACGGCTGTTGAAACCTCTCCGCGATTGTCACGATCAGCCATAATCCGGTCCACTTCGCGACTGATCTGATCGACGCGCTCACGGTCCTCGATCTTCGCGCCAAAGGGAAGATCCGAATATGGAAGAATGCGCTCTGCTGCCAGCTCAGGTCTTTGACTGAGGTATTGTCCACGCTCTTGCAGAATGCGGGCCTGGGCCGTCTGTTCGATGGCCCCGCTCGCGGCCATCGCTTCCGCACGCTCATGGCGTTGATCGAAGCTCTCAGTATCCGCGTTTTCAGCCATGACTTCATCGCGCACCCGCGAACTCATGCGATCAAGACTGGTTTGGTCTATCTCCATCGCACGCAAATCGCGCTCTGCTGTGATGCCGCCCTGGATCCGGGCAAAGTCTGCATCGAACTGCTCCAGGCGCTCGGTCTCGAACTGTTCAGCCATTGCGCGTTCGCCCTCGGGATCGTTTGTCTGCCAGTCTTGGAATTCGCGGGTGTCCTCACGGACCAGCCCGTCACGCATCTGAACGCCATAACGATCCGCTGTGTCCCGCAACAGCACATCCGCGCGCCACGCCTCATCGGCGCTAAGCTGGCCAAGCTGACGGGCGGTGGATAGTGAGGAAAACTCAGTCGCAAGGGCCACCCGCTGTTGAACGCTCGCTCCGTTTGCTTCCAGCCTGTCGCGCTCGATCACAAGTTGCTCAAACCGATTATCGTCATAAGCCTGGTCGTCGTCGTTTGCACCCTCCCGCACATTCGTCTCAATCTGTGATACCAGTTCGCGCCGCTCTGAGGCCGCCATGCCATCCGCTTCGGACTGCGCGACGCCATTATCCAGCCTGTTCACCTCAGGCGCCTGGTCGCGCGCTGTCGCAGCTTCGGCGGCTTCAAGCTCCGCCTCGCGCAACTCCTGCTCATTGTTGAAGCGGAAGCTCGTTTCATAAGTGTCACCCAAACCCCGCGCGACGTGATCCGGCATGTCAGGGTAGCGATCCTTGAAATCAGACGCGACGGCCTCGGAAATGCTTTGATTGGCGGGCGCGCGGTCAAGGATGACCTCAATCTCCCGATCAAGCCGATCCGCCAGCTCCTGATCTGTGATCCGACCCCTACCCTCTTCGTCTGTGCGGTAGACAGCCCCTGGATCAGAAAGAATTTCAGGCCGCGTTGCGAGATATTCCCGCTGCTCTGCCTCAACCCGGTCAAACGCCCGGTTTTCAATCTCGACAGAGCGGGCCTCAAGCTGCGATTCATTGACCCCCTGCCCTCTCAATTCTTGGCGCACCGCCCGGGTCGCGTCGTCCAATCGCTCTTGATCAAGGTGGAAGCGGATTTCGCGCGCTTCTTCGATCACCCCGTCATCCCGCAGTACTTCGACTTGCTCGAGTGCGATGCCCAACTCTACATGCACTTGGTTCAAGCGCTCACGCGCAGCCTCTAAGTCGTCCTTGCGTTCAAGGTTCAAACCCTGTGCCTCGGCAACCTTTGCAAGATCATCGGCAACCCACTGACGCTCTAGCGCCGCGTTTGGTGCACCGATCTCGATCCGATTCACAATGGTATCAGCACTGATCCCGGTCCCCCGCAAAGCGCTATCAATTTGGGCGCGCGTGCTGCCATCCTGCAACCGCCCAACAAGCTCGCTGTTGATATTGGTCTCTGAATAGATGCCGCCATCTGACGGCTTCTGCTCAAGTGTCACAGATCGCAGGCCAAGCGGCTGCATCCGGCGAAGGCCAACATGGATATCGTTCAAACGCCGTTCGTTCGCGGCACGCTGACCTTCAGGAAGGCGCGCTATCCGGGCCTGCACTTCCTCAACGGTTTCGGCATATTGCCCTCTCAGATCGTCAAAGTCCTCGGCGGCTCCCATGTAAATGTCTCCATCATGCTGAATGGTTGTTCCCTTGCCCAAAAGCTCTGCCGCTTTCAGAAGGGCCTCGGAAATTTCTTCTCGGCTGTCGGTTGAGGCCTCCGCAGCGAGCGAGTGATAAACAAGTCTCGTGCTGGCAATTTCAGCCAGAGTCCGTGCAAGATCGCGCCCTACCCGCTCTCTCTGTTCGGGTTCGCGCACCACACCGTTTTCTGCGTCTTGCTTGACCGCGTAGATTTCCCGCGTTTTAGGCGGATAGTGAACAACACCGCGATCAACACGGCGCGTCGCTTCCAACTTCACGCCGTATTTCTCG